>Ga0209512_1000315_pt1 | contig 89292 bp, 110 predicted proteins | sample frozenSSSSmetaG_FD_184142 | JGI IMG/M metagenome (GOLD analysis project Ga0209512, IMG submission 184142) | Glacier valley bacterial and archeal communities from Borup Fiord, Nunavut, Canada, to study Microbial Dark Matter (Phase II) -... | ecosystem: Environmental > Aquatic > Freshwater > Ice...
CGACGCTGCGCCACGACAACAGCAACACAGCAACACAGCAACACAGCAACACAACGAGACACACAGCGCATCTCTACGCACCACTTAAGCCACATGCAGCTGATGTACTGTCCTTGCCTGCAGCTCTCATTCCCATTCCCATTCCAATTTCCATCACCCAGCCCCCCGACGCCTGAATCGCGTTTGTCGACGGACGGCGCGCCTACGGGCTGACGTGATACTAGACGAGCTGCGGCGGGCAAGCTATATGCTCCTGTGCTTTTCCCCCTCTCTCCCCTACACTCGAGAGAGACATATCTCCCTCCGTTCGAAGCTTCACTTTCTATCTGCCCTGCCCTTTTTCTTCAGGCATACCTTCTTCGTTCTTCTGTTCCGTGTGGTGAAGAAGGCTTGAGGTCGTGATATCAAGATGCGCTTTTTGAGGCAGCTGTGTGCTGGGGCTGTGGTGTGCGGTATGTCTTGTCTTTCTTCTTCTTTTTCTTCTTCCATTGCATAGTTTACACCATTGAACACGCTCTTCCTCTTCTTCTTCTATTGCATAGTTTACACCATCGAACACGTACATCGACATACAAACGCTAATAATGGACCAGCATCCACGGCCCTTGCAGCTCTTTCAGCCTATTCCGCCACGAGCGACATCAAATACTCCGTGGGCATCTCCTCCGCGGCCCGCACCGCCGGCTCTGGCTCCATCTACATCCAAGTCTCCTACGGCCCCTCCTACGCCTGGGTCGGCATCGGCATCGGCCGCCAAATGGACGGCTCCTCCATGTTCGTCGTCTACACCGACGGCACGGGCAACGTCACCGTCTCCCCTCGCAACGGCATTGGCCACTCTGAGCCGTCCTACGACTCCGCGGCGCGCGTCACGCTCCTGGGTGGGAGCAAGGCGGATGCGCAGGGCGTAGTGGCGAACTTCCGCTACGAGGTTGCCGTTGGCGAGCTCGGTCTCGAGAGCACGAGCGCGCCGTGGATTGCTGGCTGGATTAAGGGGTCGGCCCTCAACACGACCAATTTGCAGACGACGCTGAGGCAGCACGACGCCACCCGCACCTTCTCCCTCGACATGAAGACGGCGGATGTGGGGAACTTGACGAACCCGTTCCTTGCCACGGCGCTTGCGGCCAACTCGACTGGGGGCTCGACGGTGGTCGGGGCGGGCGATAATGGGGGTGTGACGGTGGGGCAGACGCAGAGCACGATCGAGAGCTACCGGAAGGCGCATGGCGCCTTGATGGGCGTGGCATGGGTGGTGCTGCTGCCGCTCGGGGCCATCATCATGAGGTTGGGGTTTACGGGGTGGTGGGTGCACGCGGCGGTCCAGGGGCTTGGGCTCGCTGCGATTATTGCCGGGTTCGGCGTCGGGTACGAACTTTCAGAGGCCACTGACCTGGTATGTATCTCTGTCCTCGCCTCGAAGCATCTCCCCCCTTGCTATGTTGTTGCTCTCAGGGTTGTGGAATAATGAGCTGGAAGGCTGACGCGAGAGCAGTTGTACAACAACACGCACGCCGTCTTCGGCACTGTCATCTTCGCCCTGGTCCTCGTCCAGCCCCTCCTCGGCCTCGTGCACCACCACCAGTACCAAATGCAGCACCAGGCGACTGTCGCGGGAGTCGTGCACAGGTGGTACGGGCGCGTGCTCATTGTTCTCGCCGTCGTGAACGGCGGGCTAGGCCTGAAGCTCGCCGGGGATGCGCACGGTGGTGCGACGATCGCATATAGCGTCGTGTCCGCGGTGATGTTCGTGGCGTATATCGGGGTTGTGGCGCTCACGGCGTTGAGGAAGAGGAAGTCGGAGAAGTATTCACAGGTACAGAAGGGGGATGTAGCGGGGATCATGATGGATGGGATAAAGACGGCGAGGTGAAGGCAGACGGAAGTATTGACTGTTGGGGATGAGGACGGAGGAGATGGGATGAAATGAAATGGAGGCAGGCGGAGAAGTATCATCAACTTTTGTGACGAAATGAAATTATTAGGGATCAGCGTGGGATGGATGGGACGACGGGCCGAATGGCAGGCGTTTGGGCAAAACCAGGCAAAACGAGTGAATGCTGGCGTTCAGGGGAAGAGTTATCCTCTTATATCTTACATGGCTTGTGTATTTTAGATGGATGGGCTGGCTGTTGATGGGCTTAAACAGGAGGATTTGAGGCAGCGCGATAGCTATGAACTTGGGAGTGGGACTGTGGTCGCTTAGCATTATGTAGCTCTGGAATTCAAAGTTCAAAGAAAGAAGGGTGAGGAGTGAGGAGTGAGGAGTGAGGAGAGTACTTCGTAGAGTAAGGAGTCGATATTCGGTCGGTAGTCGGTAGGAAGTATTCAAGGTTTAAACATAGTTCTGTAAGTGCTGTAAGTGCTGTTGCAGGCGACCCAAAGCGTGGATGTTTAACGTAAGGCCAAGCCAGGCAGGGCTGGATTTGGCGCGCGAGGGTGAAAGGGTTTTTAGAGGATTAGGACTTAAGAGGGGAACAAGAAATAGGGAAAAAGAAGACAAAGGATTGTGATTACTGTAATAGGGGTTCGATATCGTATTGAAAGTCTGTAACTGCATTATTTTGAGGGTATTGATGCTATGTGAATGTGAATGTGAATGTCCGTGAATGTTGTACTGTATAGTACATAGTACAAGTAGATAGGTACCTAGGTACACCTACCGTCAGCGTCAGCCTATCGTCCATGGCACATGTAAGATGACCACAAAAAGTGGGAAGTTCCGGGGACTCCACAGCCAGCAAAATCCATTGTTCCCTTCCCCGTGTTTTTTGCCCTACTCCTCCTCCTTCTCCTCCTCCTCCTCCTCCTCCTCCTCCTCCTCCTCCTCCTCCACAACCCCAAATCGTCGGTCCTCATTCGACCTCACTGCAACCTCACTTCCCACAAATGCAAAACAAGAACACCACGCCTACAACCTCCATCTTCCAACATCACCACCAGATGCACCCACACCAAGCACAGGACCTGCAACCACGAACGGACCGAGTCTGCATTCGTGTGGATGCCGAGCGCAGACGCGGCGGCGCGCCTTGAGAGATTTTCGAGACTTGCGATCGCCATCGAGCGCGACCGAGCAACTGCACAGAGCCGAGCTGGATAAGGACGCACAATGCCGACGAGGATGAAGCAGGCTCCGGCGGCTGTCACGACCGTCCGTGGCTTCCACACGCCAGCAGCTTCGGGCGACGAGGAGTCGGATTGTTCTGGCTTGAGCACGCCGCGACTGAAGGCTTCCAGCCCGGACAAGCGCAATGGGCTGAGCACGTCCAACTTGAACAGCCAGAACAGCCAGAATGCGCCCAGCTCAAACAACATGAATACGCAGTACAAGCTCAACCTGGTCAGCAACAGTAGCTGCGCCATGGTGAGATCTGATTCCAACCGGTCGGTGGCTTCACCAACAATCAGTGGCATTTCGAAGCTGAGATCGGAACTGTCGAAGCTGAATCTCAATGGCACCATGTCTCGCAGCCAGTCCTTTGTGAATCACGTCAAAGGACACCTCAAGAGAGGTTCGTCTGGCAGCAACACTGGCGACACTACTCCAGAGAAGAGCGACATCGATTCATCCGATGATACAACCTATGAAGTGTCTCTGGGCGGCGGAGGAGGCTACGATTACATTGCCAACGGCAGCTTTCCAACCTGGGACGAGGACGACAATATTATCTTCCGCAGTCCCATCGATGTGTCGGAAGACAAGCACAAGATGACGGCAGCCGACTTCGAGCCTTTGCGCTGTCTTGGCAAGGGCGCATTCGGAACGGTGCATTTGGTCAGACAGGTCTCAACCGGCCGGCTGTTCGCACAGAAGCAGTTCAAGAAAGCATCACTCATCGTGCACAAGACACAGATCGAACAGACCAAGACCGAGCGTGCGATCCTGGAGAGCGTCAACCGCCATCCCTTTGTCGTCAAGCTCTACTACGCCTTCCAAGACCAGGCCAAGCTCTACCTGATCCTGGAGTACGCACAGGGCGGCGAGCTCTTCCACCACATGCAGCTCGAGCGCTTCTTCACGCAGGAGCACGCGGCCTTCTACATGGCCGAGCTGGTCCTCGCGCTCGAGCACCTGCACAAGAACCTCGGCGTCGTCTACCGCGACCTCAAGCCGGAGAACTGCCTCCTGGATGCAGACGGACACCTCCTCCTCACGGACTTCGGCCTCTCCAAGGTCGCCGTCGAAGGCGAGAGCTGCGGCACCATCGCCGGCACCGTCGAGTACATGGCGCCGGAGGTCGTGCAGGGCAAGAAGTACGGCTTCGCGGTCGACTGGTGGTCGCTGGGGGCTCTGGGCTTCGACCTGATGACGGGCAACCCGCCGTTCCGTGGCAACAACAAGAACATCATCATGCAGAACATCGTGCACGGCAAGCTCAAGATGCCGTACCACTTCAGCGCCGAGACCAAGGACCTGCTGACACGGCTGCTGCGCAAGGAGCCCAAGAAGCGCCTGGGCTCGGGCCCGCGCGACCTGCAGACCATCAAGTCGCACCGCTTCTTCCGCAACGTCGACTGGAAGGCGCTGGCGCGCCGCGAGGCCGAGCCGCCCATCGTGCCCTTCATCAACGACCCGGAGCTCGCGGAGAACTTCTCGGCCGAGTTCACGGAGCTGCCGCTCAGCCCCGTCGTCGAGCGCGGGCTGTGGGGCTCGAAGGAGGATCTGAGCCCCGCGAACCCGTTTGGCGGGTTCAGCTATGTCGCGAGTCGCAGCCTGCTCGATGGGTTCAGCGGACATGGACGCGGGCATTCGGCCGATGCGGCGAGTCTCTTCGACCAGGAGGTCGATGTCGAGGTGGAGGTGGAGGTGGAGAGCGCGCGTCCCAGAGCTGATAGTGTGAATTCGATGGCGAGTTTCTAGGCTGCGCGTCTTACACACAGGAATTGGAGGGAAGAATGTCGGGATTCTCGTCTTCGTGGCGCACAGCACATGTACATTGGCCACGGCACAGCATCGGCATATTTGGCGTGGACAATAATTTTGCAGCATGCACACGTATACCGGAATCGGGGAACTACGGGGTTAACGCGAGATGAGATGGGGGTCTATTCTATTGCGCGGAGCGGAGCAGAGCGGCTGGAGTTAATGGATAGCGAAGGAATCGTCCAGCGATGGGAAAAGTGTGTTGCTTGCCTGCATGGAGTTTATCAAGTCGGTTCGTGGGAGTCGGGATACCAAAGCGTGGAGATTTAATTTCGCATCAGCGTCGGCATCGGCATCGGAGAAGGAGAAGGAGAAGTAGGAGGAGGTGGTGGCGGTTGATACATGCTAGATGAGCGCGTCAGGCAGGATAGAGATTCATTCCCCAGCTGCGTGTGTGCAGACTGGGCGATAGATAATACAGAGCGAGATGTTCTTGACCAAGGCTGGGCTGGGCTGGGCTGGGCTAGGCTAGTGACAGCAGTCGTGATTGTGATTCAACGTGGCGAAAGAAAGTGCCGTCCGTCTCGTCGTTTTGCCTGCATCCGCATCCGACCAACATCTCACATCTCACATCTCACTCAAACACCCAGCATCCGCCATCGTGCACGCAATGAACATGAAATAAACCCGACCCGCACATGACCAACTCCCTGAAAAAATACACCCCTGACACCTCGCTCACAACAAAATCTACAGCCCCACGTGACAAACCCCCTAGCTCCCAGATAGATATACAACACACGCACCCGCACGCATCTCAAAGCATCTCCTCCTCGCCCAAATCCCACCTCCTCGCCCCGAGCTTCCGCACCCGCTTCACGGGACTGCTGCTCGAAGCCCGCTCCCGCCCCGCCTCCAACACCCCCATCCCACGCATCTGCATCCGGCCATCAGAAGCGTCAAGACCCATCTGCTGCTGCTGCTGCTGCTGGTGGTGGCTGTGGCTGTGCTGCTCAAACCCCCTCGCCTCCCCCAGCACCGTCCTCAGCCTACTCGGACTCCGCTGCCCCTCCGCGCCGCGCATCCTCTTCAGCATCGCGCGCAACTGCCTGTTCTCCTCCTCGAGCTCGCTCTCGCGCGCCGCCGACCCACCCCCGCCCTCCGGCCTGCTGTTCTCCTTATCCCCCTCCCCCAGATCCAGCCCGCGCACCAGCACCTCCAGCTTGCGATCCAGGTGCTCCCCGCCCCGCTCCCGCTCCTCCTCCCACCGCGCCTTCCACATCCGCCCCTCCGCCTCCAGCCGCCCCTCCATCTCCGCCCACACCTCCTCCCGCACGGCCTGCTCCGCCTCCGCCGCCCGATCCCCCGCTGACACCAGCCGCGCCTGCGCGTCCTCGCGCGCCGCCCTCTCCGCGCCCAGCTCCGACCGCAGCGCCTCCACCTCCTCGCTCAGCCGCGCGATCTCCAGCGCCGCCACCTCCATCGTCTCTCGGTCCCCGCCCGCGCCGCTGCCCTGCTGGCTGCCCGACGAGTGCCCGCGCGCGCCCAGGATCGTCGCGCTGATCGACGGGATCCGCGGCACCGTGATCTCGCGCGCCAGCGCGCTGTACCGCAGGATCTGGCTCGTGGCGGCGAAGTCGCCCAGCGGGTCCGCCGTCACGATCATGGTTGCGCGTTGCGGCCGCGGGGGGGAGGAGGTGGTGCTGGTGGTGGTGGGGAAGGAGTTGGAGAAGAGGAGTTCGGTGAGTTTGCACTGGCGGTAGGGGACGAGGTTGGGCTGTTTGGCGGTGATGTTAGCTGTGCTGGTCTGTTGGAGGGAAGGTAGATGGGAAGAAAGCGGAAAGGAGAAACGCACCTTAGTAGAACTGCCCGCATCACTCTGCATCTGCAGACACTGCCCAAGATACATCAGACTCTCGTTAATCTTGCCCGCCTCCGCGAGCGTCGCGCCCTGCGTCCGCGCATCCCTCGCCCTCTCACTCCCCGCCAGATCCACAATCGTCAGCACGCTGCCCCTCCACTCTCCGCGCCCGCCACTCTGCCGCCTCTTCTTCACCTCCACGCAGAAGAACCCATGGCTCCTCGACGACACACTATTGCTCCCCGTCCCGGCGACGCGGCGCTCGTGCAGCCCCGCCTCCAGCACCAGCAACGCCTCCTTCGCGCTGCCGCAGATCACCTTCCTCAGCCCGGCCACGACCTTGCGCTCCGCAGACCCCTCGGTGGGCTTGAAGAGCAGCGGCCGCCGGCGGGTCTCCTTGCTGTTCGCGGCGCGCGTGGCGGGCGTCAGAAGGTCGAAGATCCGGTCGTTGTACACTTCGTACATGGAGATGACGACGGCGTATTCGGCGTTGGGGTCGCAGTCGATGGCGATGTCGGCGATGGAGGGCGAGGAGGGGAGCACCGAGGTGCGCGGGAGGGGGAGGCGGCGCGTGGATGGCGGGATCGATTCGCCCTGGGAGAACAGGTTAGTGGCTTTCTGGGCGACGATGTGCTTGGTCAGGAATGTCCGCGTGCTCTGCATGTACGATGGCGTCGCGGCGGCGACTTGCGCGCGCGGAATCATCACTGATGGACTCGGCGAGCGCACGAGCCGGATGCTCTTCGGGCTCTGCGCTGGGCCACTGGGCCGCGGCGCGCTTGGATAGGGAACTTTCCCTCGCACTCGGTCGTGCTTCTCGTGGGAGGACGGGGGGAAGGCGCCGGGGATGTGAAGAGAATGGGAGGGTACCCTCATGGGCGTAGCGGCGCGCGAGGGCGCTCTGCTGCCGCCGGCCGGCTCGCCGTAGATGGCGTCGAGGAAGCCCTGCGCGGAGAGCACCTGGGCCTCGGAGGCGTCGCAGGCGGCGAGCGAGGCGTGCAGGTTGTAGGTTGTGGAGGGGTCGAGGAGGTTGTGCGAGAGGGAGCGGAAGAGGAGGTCTAATGCGAGTTGGGTGAGGCCGCGCTGGTTGCGCGAGCCGAGGATGGTATGGCTCTGGAAGTGTTGTCAGCAGATACTCAGCATGTCTCTATCTCTACGTCTATCTTCTGAGCGTGATAGCGGCGGAGATGCATACCTTTCCCGAGCCCGTAACGCCGAGCGTCGCAAGCAGCCCATCGCGTCCCTCCCCTCCGCTAGCAGCCAGCACGCCCTCGACGAGCGGAATCACGCCCGTCCCGTGGAAGACGTCGAGCTGCGACGCGACCTCCTCGAAGACCTCTGTGAACGCGAACTTCTCCACTGCACGCCGGCGATTATCATTCGGTGGGTTCAGCGTGACGTGCGTGGGCGCTCCCTCCGTCGGCTCTTCGACCGTCAGGAAGCGCTCGGGGGTTGTGAGAGTTGGGTATAGCGTGTTGGGTGCGGGCGGCGGGCGCAGCCGCAGGTACACTTGGAAGAGTGCCGAGTGTGGTTTTGTGTGTGACTCCATCTTGATGATTGTGGGTTTGAAGGCGATGGCGATGGCGAATATTGCGATCAGGAAAGTGGCTGTGGATTTGACAAGTTATGGAGACGGGTTGTCAACATTACGGAGTAGAGCATCGGGATGGTTGACACAGCAACGAACATTGAGACGCCACGACCGAATCCGACCAGCAACAATTCTCGTCAGTTTCTTCGAATATGTCACTATTATCCTGCATATTGGCAATTCAAACACAAAACAACGATAGCACATTAATTGATTCCAAATCCTCAATATCAATAAAACGCTTGGATTCTCATAATGCCTATCAGCTATTCGCAGAATCTCTCCCCAAGACCTACGAGCATCCTGCTGAGAGGCTACCTGCTCCCATCAAAGTAATGCATCCTCATGTGTTGCCGATACTTTTCCATCCTCGAGTCGTCCAATCATGAAGAATTCCTACCCCGTACAAAAAAAACACCCCCATCGAAAATCAGAGCAAAAATGAATCCAGGTAGACAAAAACCGTAAGCCCATCCCCTCCTTACAACTCCTCCTTAATTCGATGCTTTGCCTTCTCCTTCTCCTCATATACACGGTCCTTCGCATACGTGCCCGCCTCCTCCACACGATCTTTAGCCTTGGTGGCCTCATGCTGCGCGGCCTGGGATCCCTTCCGCGCACCGAGCACGATCTGGTTGTATGCCCAGTTGAAGTTCTCCTTGAGCTTGGCCCAGAGCGTGGCTTGCGGGGTGGTGGTGCCGTAGTGGAACCAGGTGGCCTGCCTGCGCGCATACGCCTTCAGCTGGTTCGACGTGCTGCCTTGTGGCACTGAGACGCCGTAGCTGTCGAGGTAGGCTTTGAGATCCGAGTCGGACCAAGTATCGAAGGCCTGGGCTTTGGCGGAGTCGGTCGCCTTGGCGATGGAGGAGGTTGCTGAGGCATACGCGGTGCCGCGTGCGGCGGAGGCGGAGGAGTAGTAATTCTGCGCAGCAGCGACGAGGTCATCGCGAGTAGCATGTGCCTTTTTCGCTGCCTTCTTGGCTTGCTTGTCACCAGTAGAGGCAAGCCAGCTCCTGTGAGCTGTTAGTATACTCATCGTCTTAAAATCAATGAGATAGTGACTTACTTCAGGTTGTCAGAAGTCCAGGTGTCAAAAGTCCAAGCATTGTAGCCAGTAGAGGCCTTGTGGGCGTGTTTGCGCACAAAAGCAACAAGCTCATCTTTCCTCCCATGCTGTGGAACCGGGACACCGCGAGCATCAAGATATGCCTTCAGGCGGGTCTCGCTCCACACGCCAACAGCAGCATCGAAAGCCTCCTGAGCCTTCAGCTGAGCATCTTCAGTAGCTCTAGCCCACTCATTCTGAGCCTTGGACGTAGCGGCTCCGTATGCCGAAGCTGCAGACTGAGAGATCGTATCCTCACTGAGTTGGGCACGGTGCTTGCGGACGATAGCAAGGAGTTCAGCACGCTTGGAGCCATGTGGCACCTTGATTCCGTTCTTGTCGGCCCATTCCTTGATCTGGCTGTCGTCCCAGGATTCAATGATGGAGTCCCTGAGAGATTCAACGGCAGCCGCAGCAGATTGAGATGCAGAAGCCGCAGCGGATTGCCTCTTCAGGCTGGCGAGACGGGAGTTGCGACGGACAGAGGCGATCATCTTGTCGCGGCTGGTTGGCTGAGGAGCTGGGATGCCATGGCTGTCGAGCCATTCTTTGAGATCTGATTCGGACCAAGTCTGATAAAGCCAGTCGCCGGGGTAAGAAGCGGTGGCACCAACCTTCTGCGCGACGGCCTCGTAGTTAGAGCGGACGTTCGCAAGGAGAGTGTCATGCTTCCGGGGTTGCGGAACTGGAATGCCATGCTTGTCGGCGAAAGCCTTCAATTGAGACTCGCTCCAGCTGCTGGGAGTTAGCGCCTGGATTCTCGAAGTGACATGACACAGAGCAGAGCAACGTACCTGTCAAAAATCCACTCCTTGACACTGTTATACGCATCCTCAGCCCTCTCCTCGGTATCATACCAGTAAGTCTTCACCTTCTCGACCAGACTATCCTTAGTCGCTCCAGCATTGGCTGCAGCCTCATCACCCTTCGCCCTCAGAAATGACTGGAGCTGAGTGGCATCCCAGGCACTGTAGGGTGAAACGACCTTTGAGCCCCAGTTGTCCTTGACCAGCTTCTCAAGGTCTCCCCGCTCGGCCGGGGTTGGATATGGAATGTCGTGGTCTGAAAGCCATCTCTCAAGCTCCGTCTCGTGCCACTTGTTGTATACTGTTGAAGTGGTCAGCAATGGAGGCTCATCAAGGAATTTGCAGCGTTGTTGGTGTTGGTGTTGGTGTTGGTGTTGGGATACGAGCTATGAGCTATGACGACACCAGGTAGTGACATCGTTGACTATATCAAGTATGATAACCAAGATCATAAAATGAAATAGCAAACAGGCCTGAAGCAAAAGAAAAGTATAGATCATTTTGAGGGAAATAGGATCGAGACAAAACTCACCAGCATTGCCAAGCCAGTTAGAACTAGCCACGACGCCCTGGCCCAGAAGGCCCAAGACCAAGAGCTTTGAAAAAAGCTTCATGATCTTGCTTCCCTATTATCTGCCCTAAGGAGTAAGTAGTCTCTTCTTCCTATTCTTGCAATAATCAAATCCTCCCTCAAGAAAGTAGAGCTTCTGTGTTCGTGTTATATTGAGGAAAGAGAGGGTGAGGGATGGATGAAGCAGAATTTATTTGCAAGTCTGGAAGAGAGTTTGAGTTTGAGTTAGAGTTTACATATTGGTGTCGTGCGTGATATGATACATTTACCCTTTCCACCAGACCATAAACAAAGCAGTGACATCATTATGGGAGTTTGGCGCTAGTGCCCCTTTTAGCTAGGCCGCTGTGGCATCTGTGGCGTTTTCACACCCCGGGGTCATTTACGGACAGTTTCCTCCTTTCTTTGGATGTGCATGTTGATGTGGATGTGGATGTGGATGTGGATGTGCATTTCTTCATACCATACTGGGTGGGCAAGAGCACTATTCGCCCCTGCCATCGCCTCTTCCATGCTTTCTGGCATTTTCTGAGACTGCAACCTCTTTGGCAATCATTATGGCCGTGATGTCATGGAGATCGTCACCAGCCACAGCCACAATTCAGCAAAGTCTGCCTGCCCTGCCCTGCCATGCCATGCCATGTCGCATATTTTGAGATAGGATTGCTTACTTGGAGACGTAGATGCTCCTGAGGTGTCTGGGACTGATCCAGCCTTGACCCTGGGGAGAAGCGTGTGAAAGCGTCAAGTTGGAAATACCTTCAAGACTGTTCGTCTGGTTACTAGAATCATGCAGGACGCTCTACTGAAATACTGTGTGTGAGCTTCCGTCCATACCCCTGACGTCCTCCTGCATAGTCATATCATTAATGCAGACACTCAAAATGCATTCAATGCAAGCAAGACAGCAATCTTCTTCCCATTTCACAACTCCGGCACATCATACCAGCCCCTTCTAGTCCCTCACAGGCCGGCAATAAGCCCTAAGGTGCCTTCCCTGGAACCATGGCAGGAAGCACTCTCTCCACCTCAGATCCTCCCTCGTCGTGCCATCAAGCTCCAGATCAAACCTCCGGAAGAACGCCGCAAATCCCACATACAGCTCGCAGTCCGCCAGGTCCTGGCCGATGCACGTCCGCGGCCCCTTCGAAAAGGCCACGAGCCACTTGTCCAGACCGGCCCAGTCGTCGGCGAGCCAGCGGTCGGGGTTGAAGGTCTGCGCCGAGTGGAAGATCTCTTCGCATTCGTGCACGAAGGTGCCCGACATGCCTACCACGATCTGTGTTGCTGTCAGTTCAGAGAGCATCTGGAAATGGGGCTAGTGGTCGTGGGGAGGATTCACCTGGCTGGGAACCTTAACCCCCGCGATCGTCGCGCCCCCGAACGGCGTAACTCTCGGCAACGGACTCGCAACGCCCGGACTAATCCGCAGGGCCTCCTTGACTACCGCCGTGAGATACGGCAGGCGTTCCAACTCCTCATACCTCGGCGTCTTGGCCAGCACCGGCCAAGCCGTCCTCAACTCCTTCTTCAACCGCTGGTACACAGCCTCGTTATCTAGAATATAGAACGTCCCGAGCATCAGCGTGTTCCCCGCCGTGTCCCCACCCCCAAGCATCAGCGCCTGCGCCTCCTCGTACAGACTCCCTACCTCAATATTCTGTCCCTTCGTGGCCTCCGGGTCCAGCAAGCGGTGGTAGATTATCTCATGCGGGCTGTCCTTCAGACTCTCTGGGTTCGCCGTGACCTCCTCGACCTGCTTGCCAAGGATGACTTGGAGCCGCACCAGGCCTGCCGTCGCGGGTGACGTGATGGCGGATAGCCAGGGAGGCAGGCTGAAGACTATAGACCGGACGAGCGCAAAGTGCCGGAAGATGATGAAGGCGGGGCGAGAGGCCTCCATCGCTTCGACGATGGGCGCTTGGAAGTCGGGGGAGCCGAGCGCGTCGATGGACTTGTTGAAGCAGTACTGCAGGACCGTGTCCATGGTGAAGCAGCGGAGACCGAAGAAGAGATCGGATGACTTCCCGGCCTTGTTGTTCTCGGCGAGGATCTCGCAGAGCCGGTCGATCTGGGGGGGGGCGGGCGTCATCAGTAAAGCTCTGGGTGTAGGAGGGGAGATAGCGTTATACATTGTTTTGAACGAGTGATTGCAGGTTTACGATTGCTTTCCGCGAGAACAGCGGCTGCAGGATATCCCTCCGCTGCCTAGCCTGCGCATGCTTCAGGAACCCGAACGAGGAGCGGTCTAGCCCAAAGCTCTGGTACAGCGTCGCCTCCTTGTCCCAGCGATTCGCATCATTGTAGATATCACTGTACGCCTGCGGCTGCTCGAAGTGCAACTGTACCCGTCAGCCCTGCTCCTCCCCGAATCCCAGCCTCCCTACCTCCTTCGGGCCAACCCGCACCACATGTCCTAGCACCAATCAGCCCCCTCTCTCTCGCTCGCCGCTGGCAGACAAGCCCACCATAGATCCCATGCAGCTCCCTCAAATGCGCCGTCCACGACGTCCCGCGCACCACCTCGACCCACGTCGCATACCAGCGCGTGAGCGCCGCCATCTTCGGGCCCGGAAAGGCCGCCAGCGGGCCACAATACGCGTCGTCAACGGCCTTGTACGCGTCGTTGAGCACGACGTACGTCAGGACGCCGAGCACGGGGTAGATGGTGAAGTTCCGGATGACGGGCCAGAGGATGTCGAGGGCGCTCATCGTGTCGATTGATGCGCAGCCTGCGAGCAGCGGAGCGCGCGGACGATTCAGACGCAGCGGACGAGGTAGGAAGATGGTGAGAGGGATGGAGAGCGGAAGATGCAGAGAAGCAGAAAGAGAGGAGAGAGAAAACTTATTCAGTAGAGGAGAAATCACAGCTCGCAGCGCTGCGCGAGAGCTAGGCGCACATCCAAACCATCAGTCCTCGACGTCGATCCTATTTACCCACAGACAACGATCCCCGCACCGCGCATCTCGGGGTGGAGTGGAGGGGTCAGAGCGAGCTGCAGGGCACAAACAAACCGCAGGTTTGGGCACTGCATTGGGGAGGGCCAGAGCGGCCTCTTTTTCTTGAACAAGGCCTCATTTCGAGATCGAGCTGATCGCACGACATATATCTTTTGTTTTCCCCGCTTGGCTTTTCGCAACAAGCGGATCTTCGTCTTCGGATATCGAGCTCGAGAACGATGTTCGCTGCCACATCAGATCTGTGCCCGCGCTACTCTGCGCCTTGGCGTGTGGGGAAGGCGAATGCGGGGATGAGCAGCTAAGCTTCCCAGTGTGCCAGAGCTTTGGAAATGATAATGCGAAAGAAGAAACAGCTATAATGTTTCACCTTATTAAATACACTTTGCTATAGAAAACTATACAACAGCTCATTCTTAGAAGAAGCTTTCTAAAGTAGTTTTACTACCTTTAGATAAAGGTAAAAAAAACATCAAGTATGATTCTCTTCTTTCCTCTATTATATTATTTATATAAACATAGTGAACGCTCGCCTTTATTATAGCAATCCATTTTACCTTTCGTGAATTAAGAATTTCGACAAACCACAGTAGCCCATCCATCCATCGCCTTCTGTGAAACAGTGAAATCTGAGAAAATCGCAATACCACCGCCGCCATACACGGCAACAGATCCTCAACCTCCTCCACCAGCGCCCAATCCCCCAAAAGCCGGCTCCACCGACTGCCAACCAAATCGCCCCTTTGGACCGATCTTGGACCTCTCGTCTTCGTCGTAAGTTGCCCCGAGTCATACTATCTCCAGACGTATCTGAAGCGAGAGTCTGCAGCAGAACGGACAATGCACGACCGCGGGCGTGACAGACGGGAGAGCAGGTAGACGCGTGCACGACGGCGAGATGAAAGACTGGACGGGGAGATCAGAAGCGACAGAGACAGCCGAGCAGCGAGAGCACTCCTGCACGAAGCCGAGATAAAAAGACCAGACGAGGAGATGAGAGGAGTGAATAGTCGAGGAGATCAACTTTCGATCTTCCGATCTGACGACGATGAACGAGGAATACCCGAAAGCACGAGCTGGCTGCGCCACTACCCATCTCCTCTCCTCTCTCCTCCTCTCCTCCTCTCCTCCTCTCCTCCTCCCCATCCTCTCCACACCAGACCCCACTCTCTCCTCCTCCCCTCCTCTCCTCCGCCTCGCTCTGCCCGCCCCTCCCGCACACGCCCGACCCCTTCCCTTCCCTTCCCTTCCCTTCCCTTCCCTTGCCTTTCCTTGGCTGCTGCGCCTTCTTCCGTCGCCATCGCCATCGCCATCGCCATCCAGCGCAAGCTCCAAACCTGACCTGCAGCGTGGGCGTTCAACCCGATAGACCGTGCCATGCCATATATCACTGTGTATACCAACTACCTAGCACACCACACTACACTCTTGCTCGGGCATGTAACGCGGAGACGGCTCCGATGATACGTCAAGCCTGCGGTGGGGGGGAGTTCGCACGACGCCGACTAAGTCGAGGGGGTGTTGTGTTTAGCGTGAGAGTGAGACGCTGGTTGCGCCCTGAGATATCCGTCGCGTCGCGCACGGTTTGTGAGAGAGATGGCAGGGCAGGGCGCAAGGTGACGGGGAGCTGAGGAGAGAGCTACGTACGGGTTGTCAACGTTGATGTACAGGGGAAAATGTGTCGAGACAGCTGCCCCCCCGCGATCTGCGCAACGACTGACCGACTGACCGACTGACCTCCCTCGTATCTACGCACGGAGAAGGGGCTGTTTATTATTAGTTACTTCTATTGATTGTTTTTATATATCCCCACCCCCCACTGCACAAGAGACACCATATCTGCCCCGCCCCGCTCCCCGGAATTATCATGTCCAATCTATTTATTACTGTGAGCCTCCTCCCTATCCATCCATCCATCCATCCACCATCGAAAAAAGTCCAAGGGAAAGGCGATCCATCGCCAAAAAAAGCTCACAGCGGCAACACACTCCGATTCTCCCGGTTCCCGCCCGCATTCAAAGGTCGTATGCACAAGAAATCCCTCTCCGGGCAGCTGGAACTTCCATCCACCCACAGATCTCGTGTATTAGGTTTTCCCCCTCTTCGCCCTCCCCCTCTCCCTCCCCCCAACAAAAAAAACAAAAAAAACAAAGCACGTGTGCTGCTCACGGCCGCCGCCACCTTGAAGAATCGATATCTCAGGCCACACCACGCCGTCCATACGGGCGTCAAAGGAGTGCGACGCATGAAACGCAGCTGCCAGTCAGCAGATCAGAACACGGAAGAAGAAGCCGGCCGCGACAGCCGGCCTAGCACGCGCCCTCCTGCCACATCTTGACGCTCTTCACCGTCATGCCGCGGTCGTTGCCCTCGCCCCACGTCGGGTACCACTTGTTGACCTGCTCGTAGAAGGAGCCGGGCGCCATGTACGTCGAGGCGTCGACCCACGGCTTCTCCGCGACACCGTCACTGCGCACCGGTCAGCGAGTGCATGCGTCGAGACTGTCAGGTCGCGGGACGGGGAGGACTTACAGGAACCATCCGTTGCGGCTGCCGACGGCCACGTTCAGCACGAGGTAGAAGGCCTCGTCGAATGGCGCGCTGGCGGTCCCGCTGGCGGCCCATGGGTTGGGGAGGAAGGTGTTGTTCACGACGGCGTTTTTGAAGTCGCCGCGATCCCACATCGTGCTGGGCGTGTTCTTGGCCTTGAAGCCGACGTAGAGGATGTGTTGCAGGCGCGTGTCCATGTAGGTGTACAGGTAATCGCCGGACCATTCCAGGCCGAAGGTGTGGTAGCTCTTGGTGAAGTCGGTGCGACGGATCGTGCGGCCGGCCGTCGTACGCCAGAAAGCATCGAGTGCTGACGAGGGTCCTTTTGTTATTATTAGTAAGAGTTACTATGACGGTCGGGACATGATGTGGTGAAACTTACCCCAATGCAACGAGCTCGTGTACGTATCACGGCCACCCAGAGGATAATCAACGTTGTTGCCGCGAGACTCAGCAATATCAATCTCTCCGCTTCTTGGCCAGTCTCCATACTTGGAGTCCTCTGGCATCATCCTGGGAAGCTGTTAGTGAGACCATAGATGCATGGCATGTCTAGACTGACCAGATTGCTGGCCAAAGCCAATCTCCGACAGGCATCTTCGCGACAACCTCGATCTTGCCATATTTGATGGACTTCTTGCCCTTCGTGCTCAATCGTGCTGACCTGACTGGAGGGATGGTATATCCGAGCGACCTGTTGCTGTGAAGCACGCAGTTGACGGGCAGCTGCATTGGATCCGTACACGAGCCATCTGCCGTGAGGTTTACTGTGTAGCCATTCCAGATCTCTTGGTCCGTGATGGATATGGACTGGTTCGTGAGCGTGGGAACGATATGAAGGCCTTCGGCATCGACGAAGGAATTCGCTGGGTCTGTTGTCGTCCAGTCAAATGAGCCTGCACCAAAGCCTCCAAGCTGAACTTCGTGTGTCCAAGTATTTTGGTCGAGGGTCTTGAAGTCTTCGTCAAGAACTAAACAATACTGTGATGCATGTCAGAGCTGCCTGTGATGTGACGTGGTATGGGGTGCCTACCTCATGCTTAGGGACGCTTGTTGTTGCCGTATAGCAAATATATCCGGCCACAGCCAGTCCAAGGAGCATAAACAAGTACACAATCAAGTTGTTGATCCACGACCTCTTCATCCTCTTATCCTTTACCCAGGGTTGGTCGTATCTTTGCAGGATTAGCTGAGGATCCGAGGCATTTCCGACTCGTACTTACGCGCCAACAAGTCTATAACTGCGAAACTCATGCTTCTCCTTCTCTCCCCCTTCCCTACTCTGTGCTGTGCCGTCTGAGCCATGCCGCGAGTGAGGCGCTATGGACGAGACCTCTGAGTTGATTGCATTGTTATCACCAAAAGGTGAGGCTCCGAACGCCATCCTCCAAGCGTCTCAGAGAAGTATGTAGTGAAGAGAGTGTGCTGGTGGGATCGACGTGTAGAGTCCTAGGAATGAGGGATATGTTGATTGAAGAATCAGATACCCAGATGAGATATTGCCTTAGTTTAGGAGAATCAGGACCGTTGGGTCGATGGGGGGGGGGAGACTGGCGAAGATGAGACGCCGAAGTCTAACTCGAGGAAGGCTTGGCAGCTGAGGTCTGGATGCGAAAATAGGTTGGTATGGCAGTCCTCACTGATATGGCGCGGGCGATAAGACGTGACTGACCTATAGGACAGGACTAATGCAATAGAGCAGGAGCAGCACGTTTTCAAGCAGATATCGATATGGATATTGGATATTGGATATCGATATTGAGGCCTGATCGGGATATGAAGCGTGGAGACAGGGGGACAAGCACAATGTCGCAAGGAGGTCAAGCGTCCCGATCTTCAGAGACGAATGCTCGAGATGCTAATAATAAAGCTGTCGTGCGAGGAGGGGCCTCAGCCTCGAGGAGAGAGAGCTGTATGATCGGCAGGTCCGTCCGCTCTGGCAGGCTGGGAAAGATAAGAGGCCGCAGGGTGCAGTGCTGGGATGGGATGGGATGCAGATGACAGCGGTAGGAGAGGTGGAAATGGAAACGGTACATATATAATACATATACAGTACATATATCTGGATTTGGATCGACGGTGGACAGTAAAAATGAAGGACAAGGGAAGGGAAATAGCACGATGGGAGTGAGCCATGGTTCAGGTATGTACATACATGACAGATACCTAGGTACCTAGAGTAAAAAGTGGTTGACAACACGGAGGGAGAACAGAGCAAGCAGGGAAGAGACAGAGAGAGGGAGAGGGATCCATACTGTGTAGGGGGTGTAGTGTGTTGTACTCCGTAGTGTGTATGTACAGTCCCGCCCGTCCGTATTCAGCTGGCGACTGTGACGACTTGGCTGGCTCAAACGATGCACAGATTCAATAGTTCCTCATCTGGGACATCGGCGCCTTTTTCCTGTGCGCTGTCTCCTCCCAGGTCAGCCCAGCCAAGGCCAGCCAAGCCCGGCCAGGCGTGCACTAGACAGACCGGAGTGAATACGGGCTGCAGGCGCCAGTAGTAGTGGGAGCCGAGTCGTGACGAACGTGGGAGAGGGGGAGATGGGAGATGGGAGATGGAGATGGTGATGGAGATGGAGATGGGTGAGCAAGAGGACTACTGCAGTACATACCTATCGTATTAGTCATGCAGGGGCTTAAACCTGGATGCCATGCCATCCATGCATGGCGCTGTGCCACATAGCACTTGTGGAAATGAACTGAGACCGAGATTCCAGTAGAGTATTCAAGGCGTGATTCTCACCTTCTTGAGCGTACGAAGTATGCATGTATGTACATACTTCCACTCGTCCTCAGGGCCGTTTTTGTGCGTACTAGCAATGAAGCGTCCCATCTGAGTACCGTGGAACTCGGGAGGATGCTCTAGACTCTAGTGGGAGTGAAGTCGCTACCAGACATGAGACATGAGACATGAGACATGAGACATAGGAATAGGAATAGGACGAATACCATGTTCGGAGTACAACTGTTAACTGTCGACCATTGAGCTGAATCAATAATTCTAGACATAAAAATAACATCCATCTGCCGTGCAATGATTGCAACAGTTGCTGTGATGACAGAGAAGAGCCAGCGTTACATACTGTACATATATGGACCCCTAGACCTCGGCAATCTTCACCTTCGCCTTCACCGCATTGAGTCCTAGGAAGTCGGCGCTTGTATTCTCTACTCCACTAAGTCAAATACTCAAGACCCCTCTTTCACCATTACAGCCCTAGGCGAATCCCCATCCCCATCCCCATCGAATCTCTGTTTGCAAACCCGACGCCGAGCATAGTACTTCGTACAGTAACAACCTAGCTCGCTCGCAAGCGCAGACTAGAGCAGCATAGGGCTGAGCGAGCGACGGCGTCGGCTCCAGGGGAGGAGAGATCGGCGGACCTAATCAGTCTGGGAGTTTAGCTTTCCCAAGCTGCTCACCTTGCTCCGATAGGTACAGACGGAGATCGATCAATAGTCTAACAGCCAGCCAGCCAGACAGAGACATAATATCGATGCGAAGATCACGAACTTCGCTCTGCCTTTCCGCGAAGCGGCCATGCTGATCTCAGCTTCGCCAAAAGAGCCTTTCCGCCGCCCCTCTTTCCTCGCCGTGCACCTGGACGAGCCCTCCCATTCACCTACATACACACCTACAGATGCATTCCTCGGCCGTGCGCGCCCTACCCACCTAGCCAGCCACAAGCGACTTCTCAAGCGCTCCTCCCTCCCTCCCTCCCTCCCTCCCTCCCTCCACCACTCCCGGTCCGCCATTCTCGCCGACGGCCGATGGCCTGATCGGGACCCCGCCGGCCGAGGACTCGCGACCAAGGCGGCCCGGAATCAACTGGAGCATGGCTTGGAGGAGTTTTGCTCCTGCTCTGTCTCTGCCGTATATCATGTATGTATGTACATCCATCGAGACATCTCCTCCTTACTCCCCCGACGAGGAATAACCCCTCTCGGTCGCTCTGTCTGTGGTTGTCAAGACAGTGCCGCGCGCTTCGATGGGTGGGAGTATGGGGGGAGGCGGTCTTGGGTGACGTGATCACTAACAATGGCATGCTGGACCCTGGGCTTTTGCACGAGATTCCGAGATACCTCCCTCCTGTCCGGAATCCATTGTATCTTACAGTATTACATATTGTTGCCCAACCTATGATAAATACCCCGCACATCTAACTACAAAATCCAACCCTCTCTGAACTGCCACACTACCTCGACCCCTCCCTCCACTCCTCACCCCCCGTAATCCCCATCGCACTCGGCCCATCCGTCGCCTCTCCGTCCCCCTCACTCTCATCCTCCTCCTCATCCAGTATCCTCGCCAGCTCATCCGGATCCCTCATCTCCGCATCCGGCCGCATCGGCGACCGCCCCCGCTCCCTCTCCGCAGCCAGGACTCCCTCATCCGCACTCACCGAGATGCCCCTCTTGCCCCACCCGCCCGTCCTCCTCGCCGCCGCCGCCGCCGTCCCGGCCCCATCCTCCTCGCCCTCGTCGCCCAACGCCGGCCGCGCCTCCTCGTCCGCAACCTCATCCGCCGTGTGCCTCCCCAGCACGCGGCGCAGCACCCAGCTCTTGCTCAGATCATCGCTGTCCACCAGCCCGCCCGCGCGCAGCTTCACGCGCTGCCGCGTGTAGTACACCCACGCGAAGTCGAGGTACAGCAGCGTCTGCAGCACGCCGAACACGACCGCCACGCCCTCGGGCTTGACGGGGTCGGCCACCGCGCGCTCGACCCAGTTGCAGATGTACAGCGCGCGGTACGCGCCCAGCGCGACCAGGTAGTAGCTGTCGATGACCGTGGGCACCGTGGTCTGCCGCAGCAGCAGCAGCTGCGGCAGCACGCACACCGACTCCAGGATCAGGCTGAAGACGACGAGGATCGCCGAGAAGCGCGGCGTCCAGGTGTGCTTGCCGGCCATGGCGACGAAGGGGGCGAACAGCAGGGAGGACAGCAGGGCGTAGAAGCCGAGGCGCCAGGCCTTCTCGCGCTCGCGCGTGCGCGCGTAGATGCGCGTCATGAGGAGGAGGATGTAGAGCGAGGAGAGGATATAGAAGATTTTGAAGAGGAAGTTCCAGTAGTTGGCCGAGGGGGGGCGCCAGAAGAGGTCGATGTAGCGGGTGCAGAAGACGAGGGCGTAGAGGGCTTGCGAGATTAGGGAGACGCCTGTGGAGGGTTAGCTGGGTGGTGGGGATGAGGAGGAGGGGGAGGAGAGGAGGGAGGGAGGAGGTTGCATGCCTTCGGCGGAGTGGTTGCGGTGGATGGCGATAATGAGGATGCATTTCGAGAGCGCGTGGGTGACGTCCGCCAGGATGCGGAAGACGTTCATGTAGTACAGCGCCTCGAAGCCATCGCCGATATAGGGCGCCATCGTGAGTTCTGAAGCCCAAAGGGCTCTTCTCCCGTCTGTGTTGTAGTGAAGCTTGATTCCGCGGCGAGGCTGCCTACGATGATACCATCGCAAGGCTGACGCAGTATGTCGTATCTCTCAGAAGAGCGAGGTTGGGAGCTCTACGAATTGCCTGGTATGCGACACGATGCGATGCAATGCTGTGTGTGCACGTGAAGTCTTCTGTGGCGATTCTGAGAATGTGAGGGTTTGTAGAGGGGGAGGAGGAGGAATAGCAAGGGAAGGTGTCATCGTCTTCAACGTGGGCGTGAACGACCCACCAAGGTGGGTGGTGTACGCAGCCTCGCTTACTGCGACGCTATTGGATGAAACGAATCGTGGGGAAGCAGAGCATCCTACCTACGTATGTACGCACGCCTGAGATCAACATATGCCCTAACGTCATATGTATTCTACCATTCAGTATCGTGGTTTCAAGTGCAGAATCCTCGTCGTATACATCAGACGGTATGTATGGGCAAGATTGACAGGAAGTATAGACAGACCATCTTCGTAATATATACAGATTCTACATACATATGCGATCACATCTATGTTATATACAATAATATGAGTTCCAGGCGCCAGGCATTGGAACTATCCATTGACGTTCCTCCAGTCATCCAGCTTGAGAAGTCGAGTGGTAGGTACGCCCTCCTGATGCTCTCATGTATGTTTAGAATCATGCCCATGCGCCAACCAAAGCCATCACGAATGCTCCTAATAACATCGCAATGAACGCCTGCACCCTCGCTTTCCCTCTAAGAACTGAATAGCTTATGTCACTGAGGAAATCTTCGGCGAGTAACTGCACCAATCCTGCGAAAAGCAGTAAACCGGCGCTTATCGCGTTCATGACACCGACCATGAGCAGCCCAGACTGGCTCTTCGGGTCGTAGAGCGTATGGACACCAAGGCCAATCGCCTGGCCGATCGGGGTCGTTAGTCCGTACGCAAGAACCATCATCCAGGGCTTCCAAGACTTCCTTGGAAACTTAATGGCCGCAATGCGCGATCCTAGAGCCGTGCCCTCAAAGGTCTGATGGAAACAGATGGCGATGAAGAAGACTATGAAGGCATTGCCGGAAGCAACAGATAACGCCATGCCAATGAATATGGAATGGAAGAGGATTCCGGCTTCGAGGAGGAGACATCGGAGAACCTTCTTGCTTCGCTCCTCCTCTGGTGTCAAGGTACGACTGTGACTTTCCGTGTCCGTATGACCGTCAAGCCTGGCTGTGCCTGGGTCCAGTGGGTCTAGTTCATGGTGGTCGACCTCGAAATCAGTGTTATCATGGAGTGTTCCTCGGTGTGCATTGCCGTTGAGTCGCTCTTTGAACTTGCCGTTCAATTTGCCCTTTCCTCTATGGTCTTTCCGTTCCGGGGTGGATTCGTTGGGCCATGGCCCTGCAGCCATCAGTCCCGTAGATTGGTCCGCGTAATCATCAATGGCCATACCATTGGCGCTGTCGTCATTGCCAGAGTCGTCTTCCCAGTGTCGGCCACCATCAGGATCCTTGTGGTCCTCTGGCTCCAAATCGGCATGCGCATGTGAGTGAGCAACAGCTCCCCCTCGAGTGCGCAGGAGCATCTCGATGCCGGTGACGCAAAAAACGGCTACCATGGCTATCACGCCCGCCAAAGACTCGTATCCTTCGCTGAAAAACCATGGGAGACATGGATCCGTGAGTGATATAAATGCTACTGGTAGGAGATGTACGAAAGCGGTTGCTACCAACACTCCTGTGCCAAAATGCTGCGAGAAAAAGACGATTTTGTTTGAGTTTCCATTCTTGGTCGCGGCTCGTTGAGTGATCAGGGGAAAGGCACATCCTGATGACGGTTAGCTTTTGCGGCGCAGACTCGGATGCGATGTACATGCCCGCTATGCTCAAGATGAGAATAATAAATAATGCGGCGACATGGATTGATGTGTTATATTCGTCTTGCCTCGCACCTTTGCACGCTGGTTTCGACGATTCTTCTCCTCGCCGGCTCAGCTCCGCTCTCAGGAGGGATGTCGGTATGGTCGACCATGACGGCGCTGGATGGTGGTTAGCATATGTATCCATCGAGGCGCTCGGAACAGGGAATGGGGCCTACCTCTGTCTGCCAGATCATGTTCTACCATAGTTCTAAAGAGTGGTTTAGTTGAATTGTCGAGTAACCATAGTTGATGTTGTCGTGTACGACTACGACGGAGTTATTCTCGAACACGTTGGCGTTATCGTATCTCATCAAGCCTTGGCTTAGTTGTCGGATAGCGGCCGCTTGATGGATAGTACCTGGTAGGTATGCACGTGGAGATCTGAGTCCGATTACTAATCAATCGATCAGTTATTCTGAATGCCTGATTTCCTCCGTCACATACATTCAGGCACGCAGGACATATGGACTGTGCCCGCCTCCATAGCAGAGGTTGAAGCCACATCGTGAGATTCTGTCTGTACTGTACACTCGTGCTGGTGCTCATGCTCATGCCCATGTTAATGCTCATGTCTTCATTCTTCGCACTTTATTTTCATTGATACCCATTTGTTTATTTCTTATAATTGGCCCTGGGGACTGTCGCGGGGTTTGGCTTTCAGCTCACATGCCGTCATTCTTCTCATAGCATCGGTGATGCCATTGCGATGGCCCAAGCCCTGGCTGTGTGCTTCGAGGAACACCAACACCAGGACGGATCTCCATGTACCACCATGGCTTTACTTCATCCTCATCACGTCCTTGGTCGCTTTGTCGGATGCGATGACGCCGGGGCGCATTGCGCAGTTGCGCCAAGAAACGGTGGACATGTTCTACCATGGATTCGACAATTACATGGACATCGCATTCCCAGAGGATGAGGTATGCTGTCCTTTCTCCTTTGAATTGAACGCAGTCATCTGAACTGACCCTTTCCATAGCTTAGACCGGTTTCTTGCGTTCCACTGACTCGAGACCGCCTCAATCCGAGACACGTCGAGCTCAACGACGTGCTCGGCAACTATTCTCTGACACTCATCGACAGTCTGTCAACCCTGGCTATTCTCGCATCTGCGCCTCCAGATGAAGCCCGGACTGGAGCGAAGGCTCTACGCGACTTCCAAGGCGGCATCGCCGCGTTGGTAGTTGAATATGGCGACGGCACAGATGGCCCTTCTGGGCAAGGCCTTCGAGGACGAGGATTTGATATGGATAGCAAGGTCCAGGTATTTGAAACAGTTATTCGTGGGGTCGGCGGCCTGCTCAGTGCCCATCTCTTTGCGGTCGGCGAGTTGCCTATAGACGGCTACAAGCCACGTCGAGCTTCGTATTGGACTTGGAAGGGTCAGAAGTCAGAAGCGGAACGGCCAATAATATGGCCAAACAACTTCAAATATGACGGCCAACTGCTACGCCTTGCCTTAGATCTAGCTCAACGATTGTTGCCAGCATTCTACACTAATACTGGCATGCCGTATCCGAGGGTCAACCTTCGCCACGGGATCCCGTTTTACCACAAGTCACCGCTGAACCAGGCGTCCGGCACTTATGATTATGATGATGAAGGGCCGCAGGAAATCACCGAGACATGCAGTGCCGGCGCTGGAAGCTTGGTTCTTGAGTTTACGGTGCTCAGCCGATTGACTGGCGATCCTCGATTCGAGCAACTCGCAAAGCGTGCGTTTTGGGCAGTTTGGGCTCGTCGCAGTCACATTGGCCTTATTGGCGCTGGCATTGATGCGGAAGGCGGCCACTGGGTGGGAGCATACTCTGGCATTGGTGCGGGCACAGATAGCTTTTTCGAGTATGCTCTCAAGACTCACATCTTGACTTCCGGTCTCGAGCTTCCGAACACGACGGTCCCATTTGGCAAGAAACCGAAATCATGGCTTGATCCAAATACCATCTACAGGCCACTTTCGGCGGAGGAAAACTCTCCTGATAGTTTTTTATATGCTTGGAAAGCAGCTCATGGCGCCATCAAGAGACATTTATACAGCAGCACTCATCATCCTCATTATGTTAATGTACATCTTGGTACCGGATCACCCCAGGCTTATTGGATAGATAGCCTGGGTGCCTACTATCCAGGATTATTGACACTTGCTGGTGAGTTGGAGGAAGCCATTGAAACCAATCTCCTTTATACCGCTCTTTGGACCAGATATGCTGCTTTGCCGGAGAGATGGTCCGTAAGAGACGGTACTATTGAGGGTGGATTGGGTTGGTGGCCTGGACGTCCAGAATTCATCGAGTCAAACTACCATCTATACCGTGCAACGAAAGACCCCTGGTATCTTCATGTCGTGGAGATGGTATTGAAGGACATTCAAAGTCGCTGCTGGACGCGATGTGGATGGTCTGGCTTACAAGATGTTCAAACCGGAGAGAAGAGCGACCGCATGGAGAGCTTCTTTCTTGGAGAAACAGCGAAATATATGTACCTTCTCTTTGATCCAGATCATCCACTCAATTCTCTCGACGCTCCTTACGTTTTCACAACTGAGGGTCATCCGCTGATCATTCCACGCAAACCGCGTGCGCACAAAAGGAATAAGAAGCCCAAATCATCTGCTCTTCAGCCTTACGTACCTGCAGAAAATGCGGAAATCTGTCCAGTTCCACCAGCGTTTGTACCACTTACCATATCAGCTACTGCTGCGCGGCCAGATGTCTTCCATGCAGCAAGCTTGATCGGACTACACCACATACCGAATCTACGTGTCTTAGACACCGGTTTTGATACTGATGCTGGTATTTCAAGCTTCGATCAGGAGGAACCGTACATCACTCCGAACCATACCTTCTATCCATGGACCCTTCCTCAAAGCCTCATCCCCTCCCATGGAGTCTGTTCCAGACTACCGGTGAAAACGACTTTTACCATTGAATTTCCATCAAACGCTCAACTCGCGAATCATGGTTTTAATCTAGTCCTTGGTCCTCAAATGGCACTGGCCCGCGTCAACGGCGAAGGCATCCTCGTCAAGAACCTCGCAGGTGTCAAACTCGGAATGATACAAGAAGACATCGCGCCCATCTTCGGCCACGACGACAAAGCGCTATCAAAAATATGGCGCATCCTGAACATCGGAAGCATGGCCCTGGGCCGCGACGAAAAAGTCTTCATCTCCCGCGACACCATGGGTCCCATCCTCGACCCATCATTCACCCGCGTCCGCGACCCAACGTCGCTCGACCTCGTGATCCAGCTCGAGAACCCAGAGGAAGCAAACTCCATGCAGACCCCGACCTCCTCCGACCTCCCCGCCGACGAAACCGAACAGCCGCTCTGCACAGAGCAGACCCGCGAGCCCCTACACTTCGAAGAGCCCGCGGACCTCCCCTCCGACTACCGCACCATGCTCTCCTCCCTCCTTCACCAAGTAACTTCCGCCTTGCGCGACCCCGTCGCCACGCTCCTCCCGCAACAACAGCCCGAGCCGCTCTACCACTCCATCCTCATCCCCGCCCTAGCACCCACAGGTATCGGCGCCGCGCCCCTGCCCCCCGTGCCCGACGCGCCCGACCCCAGCACGCCCAGCACCGCCTCGCTGCCCTGGACGTCGGTGTATTTCGCCGACGAGGCGTGCGAGGGTAAACTCCCGGACGACGTGGCGCGGCGGTACAATGTGATTGTGATGCGGCGCGGCGGGTGCACGTTCAGTCGCAAGCTGGCGAGGGTGCCGGTGTTCAGCCCCGGTAAAGGCGGGTTGCAGGTCGTGGTTGTGGTGAGTGAGGGGGAGGAGGGCGATGAGGAGTTGGTGAGGCCGCTGCTGGATGAGGTGCAGCGCACGCCAGGGGGCATGAGGAGGGTGCATGAGGTGCCGATGGTGATGGTGGGGGGTGGGGAGGCGACGTGGGAGAGTCTGAGGAGGGCGAGGAGTGTGGGGGTCAGGAGACGGTATTGGGTTGAGAGTGCGGGGGGGCTGAGGATTGGGAATTTAATTGTGGTGTAGATGTGACGGAGAGGAGAGGCAAAGGAAGAAGGGCCGGGAAGGGGAGGTGAAGAAATGCGGGCATGAGATATGAGCAGCATCGGGTGATTTACCTGTTTGGCGTTTGGTTTATGGTGCGGTTCCTTGTCTATGCCATTGCAGACGAAGGCAGAACAAAGGGAACAAAGGCACACAGCAATGTTAGATGATTTGTGTTTTATGAGCATGCAACCAACACTGAAGACTCTTGTTCCGTCGTCTGAATGTGAGGATCTACCATCTATCGTTCATTATTCATGCTTCATCCCTCATCATCTCCGTATGCACACTATTTCCTTCTCCCCCTACTACACTACCTACCTACCCTGCTACGGCAAATCCTCCCTCGGCATCCCTAGCCTTCGAAACCCCTCCACAACATCCTTATCCACATTAACGACCCACTCCCTCTGAAACGCCTCCTCCCCGCCCACAGCCACAACAAGCTTCGCCAGCATCTCCTTCACAAACTCATACACGTGCACGCTATGTACCGCATCTCTCGCATCCAACACCCTCTTCCGCGCGTCCTCCTCCGTAGATTCCCACTCCCCCGGCGTGCGCGCCGCCTCGGGCCCCCAGCACAGCCCATCCCGCATCCCCTCATTCCCCTCGCACAGCTCCCCCACCACACTCGTCCACATGGCGAAGTAGTCCTGCAGCCTTGCCAGCACCAGCCCCGTCATCGGCGCCGGCAGCTCCAGCAGCCGCGTGAGCGCCAGGCACGACAGCTTCTGCCGCTCCGGGTTCGCCATGCTGTCGAAGTTGCGGAACCACTCGCTGCTCAGCCACGTCCACACCGCGTCCGGCGACCCGACGCTCGACAGGCTCTGCATGAACGTCGCCGGGTCGCCGAGCGCCAGCCGCGCCAGGATCGTGAAGTAGTCCGTCTCCACCACGTCGTCGAGCTTGGGGTAGCGACGCGATGGCCCAGTGGTTTGGTGCGCGTCCCACGCCTCGTGCAGCCCGGAGAGGAGCTTCTCCATGTATCCGCTCTCCACGAGATCCTTAGCCACGGCTGTGATACCGCTTGCACCGCCGAGGATCTCCGCGCCGCGGATCATGTTCTCGACGATGCTCGTGACGAGGCCGGCGAGATCGCGCTTGGATACGCCGAGGAGGTTGGCCATGTATGACAGGATGCGGAGGCGGACGGTGTCACTCAGCATGGCTTCGGGCGCCAGGATGACGTAGGATTCGAGGATCACGAGGACCATGCGCAGATTCTCGCTACCGATTTCTAGGAGTGGGAAGACGGAGTCGACGAGGGGGAGGACGGCGGCGGAGTCACCTGTCGGTGTTTGTTGCAGAATGGTCGACCAGAGGTCGAGTGCCTCTTCGAGCAGGTAGACTTGCATGTCTGAGCCTTGCTCGACGGCGCGCTGGATCAGAGGCAGGATGAGTGGGTGGTAGCGTGCCGAGGGCCCGCGCATAGAGGTGACGATTGTGGAGAGGAGAGTGAGAATGGCTTGTTTCATGAGGTGTTCTTCGCCTGAAGCAGTCCAGAGGTCGGGGAGAATTGAGACGATTTCGTCGGCAAAAGGAGTGATGTTTGATTCCAGGCGGATGGCAATCACGCGGATGGTGTTGAGGATGGCCATCTTGGTCTCAGTGGGATCGACTTCGCGGATTAAAGACATGAGACGGCTGAGAATGTCTGTGGCGAAGGGGAGGAACGCTTCGGGGTTGAAACTAAAGTCATCCACTACGGCTTTTAATTGTCGTGCCGCTGTGACACGAACAACTTGGTCGTTAACTGGGTCTTGCGGGTTGAGTATGTGTTGGAAAATCTGGTAGACAAGAGGCCTATTTGCATCCGAGATCTTGATTGTAATCCACTGTCCAATAAGTATTGCTATTCTTCGACGAAGGACCTTGTATTCTGGCCCAGATTGCTGAATATCATTGACAATTGTCGAAGCCAGGAACGAGTCGAAGTCAAATTCATGAGATACGACTGGAGCCGCAAGGCCCATGGCAGTATAGACGGAGTCCTTTGTAACAACGTTGGTTTCAGAAGCACCAGCTACAGATTGAAAGAAGCTCAGCAATGGCTGGACGAGCAAATGCTTGAAATTGATGACGAGATCCATGAAAAGCCTTTCCGAACAAGGGCGTACTTCAAATTCCCAGCCGTCCCCTCCCGCATCTTCTCGGATCTCCCACTGGTCTGGATCTTCATTCCAAGCCTCAAGATCTGCTTGCCGGAAAACGAAGAATTTTGTTACAATAACACTCGCCATCTCCGAAACAAGCTCATCTGTGAGCAGTTGAGTCTTGATGAGATTGACAGATGCCTTTTGCTCCTCTTTAATCTCTGCAGTCCGAAAAACGAATGATGGCGCAGGCTTGTAGACCATTTTAAGACATGCTCTTAGCAGTGAAAGTCCCTTGAGACTTAACTTTTCTAACACGACCCGGCTATCTTGTTCATCCTTCTCTGACGAGGTCTTGGCAGCAAAGTTTGTGGTTGACGAACCATATACATCGCCATACTTTGTGATGAGACCCCAATAAGCACGAGCCAGCTCGACAGAATTTGGAAGCGCAGCAAATGCGGCAGCATGAGTCTTCGCCATCTCCAAATGAAGCTTTGAAAGTTGTAATAAATGTTTCTCGACCAGGTCCTTCGCAGGAGACACGATCAAAGGAGGCTCTTGATTGATTATTTCCCACAATTGGCCGAATTGATGTTGTGATTGTGCCCACAGTTCCCGAACCTCCTTGTCTTGGTTCGGATATTCATAGCCTGCTATCAACAAGCGCCGAAGTATCTTCAATGCGAGTAAACTGGTATCCATGGCATCCATAGCGCCGCCCTCATCGTCCCCGCCAACTGTGAGAAACTCATACCACTGGTTGACTTTCTGGGTATATATGCTGCTCAACAAAAAGACAATCTCCGGCGTGACGGTTTGAAGAGCGGTTTGAGATTTCCGCAAACGAGCGGAAGCCAGCTCCTTTATAACTTGCAGTAGAACCAACATGCCTCTCTGCAATTGGAGCTGATTCGACGCGCTGGCCGTCCGCAATATCGCTATCAAGGAGGTCAGGGCATCTGGCCACTCGTTTGGATATTCCATCCGGATGACCTTAGATATGGCGAGAGCATTTTGCAACGCAAGCTGTGCATTTGCTTCCGTGACACCGCTCTCGAGCAGTTTCGAGCGGATCTCATCCTTCTCCTCCTTCTGTATCGCCTTCGCAATGCCCTTCCTCCAGTATTTATCCATGCCATTCTTTAGCTGTATGACAGCGAGGTATCGAATCTCTATGGGCAATGACTTGTCTAGAAAGGCTGACTGAGCGGTCATTAGTCTTTCCTCTGTTACAGAACGGACTGCTCGAGTGCACAGGACACACTTACCTGGAGGAGAGAATAATAACCAGGCTGGCCCTCCCATGTCTGCAACTGCTGAGTCCCAGACCGAATCAAATTCTGTTGTTGTGAGCTGGCCGACTGCAAGGCCAGGAAGACCTGCTGAGGAGATAGCGGGGCAGCCTCCCCAGGAAGCTCGAAAGCTCCCTGCATCGCTGACGAGACAACAGTAGTAGAACGAAATTGGGCTCAGAAGAAAGAAAGAAGTTACAAATCTAACCGTGATGCTATCAGATGAAGAATCTTTGGTGTTTTCCCTCCCTCCGTGGTGTAAATAGACAGGAAGTGCGACCTGAATCAACGCCCAGAAATTATGTCGTCCACATCCCACAATCAACAGCCTCGAGCGAAACATTAATCCGCTCCGCGCCCAGCCCTCACTCTAGCGCCGGCTGAGCCCGCCAATCGACCTCGGTTCATGGACCTTGCTGGATTCCTTACACGGGCAATCATCCTCAGCCGACACACTTTAAAGCACCAGAACATTTCGCTTTCGCCCACGATTTTCGAACAATTCGAATACTCAAACTCCGCCAGACATAACGCACCTGCCATGCGCGCCTAATGTCGTCCTCAGATTTCGCCGCCGCCCAGCAGCGCATCGCCGCCCGCCGGCAGGCGCGAGAGATCGAGTCGCGCGCGCTGCTCCAGGCGCGACGGGAGCGGAGCCAGATCGAAGAGAAGCTCGCGCGGCTGCCTGCGCCGTTGGCGTCTGTAGGGCGGGCGGGGGTTTCGGTGTGGGAGAGCGTACGGGGGCGGGAAGGGACGGGTCCGGCGTTCAGGGTTGGGCAGGTGGATGCGGAACTGCTGGATGAGGAGCTGTTGTCCTTGCTCAAGGCGCAGGTGGGGGAGGGCCTGAAGTATTTTGGCGCGCATTTGCAGGATGATTGGGCGGATGAGATTATGCTGGGGCTGAGGGCCATACTGTTCAAGTTGACGGTGTGGGATCATGGTAGGTTCTATGCTTACCCTGACTGGGGCTGAGGAATGTGCTGATGCAGTCGTAGATGCAACGTACGGCGCGGCTCTACAGAACCTCAAATTCACAGACGCACGCAAGAAAGGTCCCATATTGGTCTCTCCATCCAAGCTCCAAAAAGCGCTCTACGGCCTCCTTACCGTCGGCGGCTCCTACGCCTGGTCGCGCTGGGAACAGCGCATCTCCGACTCCGAGTCCAGCTATGACGCCCCCAGCCCCTTAATGCGCCGCCTCTCTTCCCTAACCTCCAAACTGTCCACCGTCTACTCCACCGCCGCCCTCGCCTCCTTCCTCGTCTTCCTCGTCAACGGCCGCTACCGCACCCTCCTCGACCGCCTCCTGCGCCTGCGCCTCGCCCCGCCAACCTCCCAGGTCAGCCGCGAGGTCTCCTTCGAGTACCTCAACCGCCAGCTTGTCTGGCACGCCTTCACCGAGTTCCTGCTCTTCCTGCTCCCCCTCGTCGGCATCTCGCGCTGGCGCCGCTGGCTGTCGCGCGCCTGGCGCAAGACCAAGTCCCTCGTGACCTCGCCCGATTCCGCCGACGCAGACGCCAAGGCCGGCGAGCTCGCTTACCTCCCCGAGCGCACCTGCGCCATCTGCTACCAGGACCAGAATGCCGCGAAGACGGAGGCCGAGATCATCGCTGCGGGCGCGGCGAGCGGCGGCGTGGTGGGTAGCGCGATGACGGACATCACGAACCCGTATGAGGCGGACTGCGCAGGCGCCTGCGTCTACTGCTTCGTGTGTCTGGCGGGCCGCCTGGAGGCGGAGGGCGGCGAGGGCTGGACGTGTCTGCGCTGCGGGAAGATCGTTAAGGAGTGTAGGCCGTGGAGCGGGGACGTGATTGAGGAGCCGGCGAGGGGAAAGGGGGCGAAAACGGTAGGGTTTTCGGATGAGACGACCGGAGACGTGGTGGTAGAGCCTGTTCGTAAGGCGTTTTCGGAGAGCACAGAGGAAGACGAGGAAGAGGACGACGAGGTGTCGGGCTCGGATGCGTATGAGGAGGACGAGGATATGGAAGAGATGCCTGATTTCGATGAGTAATCGCATCGCGTCACTCTCGTGGCTTATTTGTTCTTGGTCAGGGTTTAAACGTAACGGCGGCGTTAGTCTAGCATTTTCAGGCCTCGGCGACGCCCGACGGCACCAGGGATGTACTTTTGTATTGTACAAGCACGCTGTATCACAGGCACACAGCACAAACCCAAAGTCACAATAGATAATTTCATTCAACTACCCACGCTGTTCTCCTCTCTCTCCTCCCTATTTCTTCTGATACGCCTCCCCGATCGCCCTCTGCACCGCCGGCCTCTCCGCAATCCTATCCACCCACCTCAACAAATGGGGGAACGGCTTGACCTCCTCCTCACTAAACCCGCTCTGCTTCCAATTCTTGATCCACGGCCACGTGCCAATATCCGCAACACTGTATTTCCCCTTGCCCTCGCCCGCGAGGTACTCTTTCTCGACGCCCGTGTAGCGCCCACTGAGCTGGATCTCCAGCACCTCGTAGACGCGCAGCGTCTCGTTGTGGAAGCGCGCGATGGCGAAGGGGATCGGTTCCGGGGCGAGGCGGCGGAAGAAGTTAGTGTTGCCTTGGTAGGGGCCGCCGCTGCCGTGCCAGAAGAAGAGCCACTGGATGGCCTGGCTGCGCTCGAGGTCGTCCTGGAAGCGGAAGGAGAAGGAGGGGTCGTAGTGGTGGGCCAGGTAGACGAGGATGGCCGAGGTCTCGAAGACGGGGAAGGGCGGCGATTGGTTGTTGTCGATGAGGACGGGAATGCGGCCGTTGGGGTTGAGGCGCAGAAACCATTCTTTCTTTTGCTCGCCGGTGCGGATGTCGCTGGGGAGATGGGTCAGATCTTCTCATCTGGTGTGCAGTGCAGAGGGGAGGGAGGGGACTGGGAATGGGCGTACATGATCGTCGTGGTGAACTCAGTCCCATATTTCTCTTTCAGCTCCTCGAGAAGGATCTGCACTTTCTGGCCATTGGCTGTGCTCTGGGTGATGAGATGGAGGCCCTATACAGAAGTAAAGTTAGCATCTTGTCTCTCCATGGCAAGAAGTCAATGGCGAGAGATGTGGAGGCGTTCGTTACCTTCGCATTCTTGACACTGTCAGGCGTCTCATCGATATACAGAGAGTTCGACATATTTGTAATTATATCTTCGCTCAATCTCGTAAGTTGTAACTTTGCACTGTGTTATAAATCCAAAGCTTGTTGTAGAATAACTGCGATGACCCAACTTCCCGAGCGATGAGCTGCTACTTATAACATTATAACCCCGCGCCCAGGGCAGAGCACTCGCGACGACGAAGGTGCAATCACTTGCATCATCTATGCAATCCCCCCACCTCTATCCCTCTTCAGCATGCTCTTTAGCATGAGACAAGAGACAAATAAGCTCATGCGGGGTCGCTCGTCAAGATCATTGGTATTCCACCTCGCCGGTCCACGCAGGTACAATCGCTCATGCGCATCGCATCATATCAAATCACAGAAACGTCATCAAGCCGTCCCGCAACATGGAGGCTGATTTGTAAGTCGGTGAAACGGCGCAAGTAGTGCCCGATATTACGAGATTCATTATTAAGCCGCGATTGTAATCACATTATTAGAAGAGAGAAGAGGATGACAACTGGAGCTGGGTTGCGATGCTATGAGCGTTGTTGTTGAGGTCACAGGTGGATTAGAAATCAAATGTTTTGATCGTGCGGGGAGAGCCCAGGCCTAAGAGGTAGTGCGGGGTAAGACTACTTGCTGTCTATGAAATACATATAAGATACTGTATTACAGACAAGTCCTACTGTGGTACAATTTAATAATTGAATTTATAAGATGGCACGAAGACATTAAATTATTCTCAAAACATATTTGTCAAGAGGTCTGCGCAGGGACATACCAAATGCCACTTGATGTCGTGGCAAAGCCCCATCTATCCGTTGCACTTCTGCCACCCCTAAAGAATCATACATTCATCCCCTATCCAGTCTCATTATACTTGATATACTAGATTAGACGTGATGGCGACATTTGATCCTCCACGGGACCCTTTCACCGGCCTATTCTACCCATAATATTCTACCCGTACAACATGGCCCCCTCAACGCCCCCATGATTGCTCCAACTCCTATTTTCACTCCCACGGCCCTTCCCCCTTTAACCATCCAAAAGCCCACTCTCCTTCAAGCTCGCAAACAGCTCCGGCTCCAAGAACTTCGCCACACTCACATCCTCACTCAGCCCCTTCCTCCTCCTCGTCTTGAGCACGAAGTCCCTTGCCGTGGCCTGCACACTCGCCGGCTCCAACGGCCGCAGCGTTACGTCGCGATCCAGCGGATCGCCCGGCACGATGCTCCACCGCTCAAACACCAGACTCACCGCTGCCTGTCCCTGCGTGTGGATCCGCAGATCGGTTTCGAAGCCGAAGGAGTCAATGACGGGGAGCAGGCCTTGACATCTGTATAGCGGCGTCCCTGCGATCGGTCCGTCGCTCAGCACATGGCCTCGTCTCCGAGCTAACACCGTGTATAGAGAGGTCACGGAGTCTGCGGGTCCGGTCATGGAGACGCTGTAGACGGGCTCCATGAGGCGCGGCGAGGCCATCAGGAAGGAAGAGTAGACGGCACGACGCGCGGTGGGGATGATTTGGCCGCCGCCGCGGAAGATGGGTGATGCGTCAAGGGAGACATCGGTGATCTTGAATTTGGTGTTGCGGATGGGCTCTTCGCAGAGAGGTCCTTCGCGGGTACCCCAGCTGAAGCCTTGGCGGATGGTGTCGCGGACGGTGGAGAGGAGTTTCTTATCGACCTGATCGAGGATTAGTACTAGAAAGAAGATGCATTGAGCGTAAAGACTTACTTCGGATGGGAGAGTATCGTCTTGGAGGATGTTCGGGCCCATATCATCTGGACCAAACGCCCAGATACTCCTGGATGCTAAGAGATCCCAGCCGTAGTTCTCCTCGAAGAATTTGCCCGTCTTCCTGACTGGATCCTTGATGCTGACTTTCCCGCTCTCAATGTCCACTGCAATACCTTCATCAAGTGGTTCTGCGACCATGGTGATCTTATTCTTCTTATTTGGCGTCAAGGCGTAGCACTTAATTGCGGATGTCTCCACAACCGTCTCGCAGAAACGGGTGACTGGGTCTGAGACCTTGATCTCCATCTCGGCATAAAGCCGGCGGAGATCGTATAAGATGCAGTCCATATAAAGCTCTCCTGTTCCGAGAATAACGTGCTCACCTGACTCCTCTACTTTCGTGGTAATCAGAGGATAACTCTTGTTAATCTTCCGTAATCCGTCAAGCATCTTCGGCAGTTCCGATGGGTTTATTGGCTCCACGGCAACCTTGAAGACAGACTCTGTAAACTGCTTGATGGGCTTGAAGATATAAGCATCCTCATCGTCCTCAAGCTTCAGCGGTACTAATGTGGCCGATTTCACTATCGAGTTATCCACGCCACCTAACAGACACCAGTTTCCTGCTGGGATACCGTCTGTAGGGATGTTGTATCTGGTCTCGGCAATCCACACGTCGGAGATAGTCGCCATAGCCATATCTTCTTCATCGTCTATTGAATAACCTTCTCCGAGAACTCTCACCTGTTGACCTGGCTTGGCAATTCCGCTCAGAACCCTTCCAAATGCATTGAAGCCAGACGCATCACTGGTGTTGAATAATTTTGAGATCTGGACAACCAGTGGACCCTCCTGGTCACATCTCGCCATTGAATCAGCGACCTTCGAATCTAACGGGCCAGTATAATATCTTTGCAGCTTTTTCGACGCTCCCTCCACTGGAGATGGAATGTGCTCGACGACCATGTCCACAAATCCATCTGCTGGACCAAAGAACTGCGCACAAATCAGATTCAACAAGACCTTCGCATCTGTCTTGTACTGTGAGGGCTTCAGATAGATGCCCAAAGTAGCCAGAGTCTCCTTAAGATCCTCGGGACTTTCGCTGATGGTATGTGAATAGAGCTTGTAAATTGGCTCCAAAATGAAGTTCACGAAGGATCGTTTGGAACGCTCCTCGATTCCCTTTCTAGTGAAAGACCGCTTCTTCGGGTTGAAGAAAACATCACCCCATAACCGGCGAGCGAATTCGGCAGCGTTGACTCCTGGATATGTATTTGCGTACATTCTTGCGAATGACTGTAACGTGAAACACCATTGCATGCTACTGCAAGCAAAGAGAACATTTCCCTTCTCGGGACTTAATCTCCTCTTTTCGCCCTGGCCTGGTAGGGCGTTCTCAATAGCTGTATTAACCTCCTCAATGACGTGCTTCAACTTGAAATACGCGTCGGTAGGTGGGAGCTTCAGCTCCAGAATCAGTCGGTCCATCTTGTTCACCACCAGCACAAGCGGCAAGTCCTCAAGCACAGCGTACTTGATGATCTGCTCCGTGTTGACCTGGACGCCCTCAACAACATCCACAACCAAAACCACTCCATCGACAAGCCGTAATGATGCCGCAACTTCATCGACAAAGTTGACATGGCCTGGGGTATCTAGAATATTCAAGAGATGCGATTTTCCCTTTGTATTTTGCAAAACCAAACTCATCGGCGCAGCCTTGACGGATAATCCTCTATCCCGCTCCAATAACGAAGTGTCTGTGTATCGTAGTTGTTCGTCTCGCGCCCTCCCTACTCTCTTCTCCAGTCTCTCACTGATGTCATGAGTCTCCAAAACCAACATGTCCATTAACGCCGTCTTTCCGTGATGTAAATGTCCTGCAAATGCAATATTTCGTACTTGATCCGGGAAATTCATGAGATCTGCCATGAAAGGTCGGTCGAAGTGTACCGGCGGTAAATCTGCCTCCTCGAGGTGGAATTTCTTGACCTCCACAGGGGCGATAATCGGCTGGGTGAGCGGCTGCAGATCCTCCTCCTGTACCATAGTTTCGACATCTTCGCCGTAGACTTGTTGCGCCGTCGGGTAGTATTGCTTGTCTTCATGAAGTACAACCGCGCGAGAAGGCCCCTCCTCTGATGCATGGTCAGCTCTGCCTCGGGTCTCTCGAAGGGGAGGTCGCGCAAACCATCTATCTCCATCAACTCCTGCCCAGTCGGTTCTGGCGCCTCTTCCTCTGGATATTCCTCATCGTAGACATATGCGCCGGCATCAACGCCATGTTGAGAATCGTCTTCCGATTCTTCTGCCTCACCAATGAAGTTGCCGAACCTGTGAAATGAAATGCTTAGTGAGAGCTCTTCATGCTAGACTGGAGGAACAGGCACATACTCATCGTAGAGGTCATCCATGGCTGCGGTGTGGAGTTGTTGGGGGGGGATATGAAATGAGAAACTGGTCTCGTATAGCTGTACAGCTACGGCGTATACAGTATCATCCACCTGGAGTGCAGTAAAATGTTCGCGAATGGAATCTCGAAAGGTCGCGTCACGCACGTGATCGTTTTTGCACCCTGCTCCTGCGTGACAAGCTTACTCTAATGGGCTCTAACGGCATTTGCCGTTTTGAGCTTGGCCCTCCTCTCCACAACGCTAGCGCAGATTAGTGATCGGCGCAGCTGTCCTGTTTGTCCTGTTTGTCCCGGTGCGTGGCCTGTTCACGCTAACTGCTGTGGGCAAGTGTGGCTGTGAGCCTGCGATGCCAAGTGGTCAGGTACCACTCACCGCCAAACGCAGGCTAAGAGCTGACAGTCCCAGTCCCTGAATTGTTGCGGCTTGCCCCTCCCTCAACACAATCGTTAAATCCTCCTTTATCCCCCCTCATCTACTCCCCTATTCATCTATCCTCTCTTCTTCTCTACTACAACTCTCATAATATACATCTGCAGATACATATACCGCAATCATGTCTTCTCTTCCTCCAGTATATATCGTTTCTGCAGTCAGAACCCCAATTGGTTCCTTCTTGGGGTGAGTTCTGACCTCTTATCGTCGACACGCGTGTGGGCATTTTTCTGCCGGATCTTCGTGCTAATCCCCATTATTAGGTCTCTTTCAAGCCTGACTGCAACCCAGCTCGGAAGCATTGCCATCAAGGGTATGTCTCTCATACAAGATGTCCTTTTGCGGAAGAATTTGTTCTGATCTCATATCTAGCTGCCGTCGAGCGTGTTCCAGAGATTAAGCCAGAGGATGTCCAGGAGGTCTTCTTCGGAAACGTTCTGTCCGCCAATCTCGGACAGAACCCGGCCAGGCAATGTGCCATCGGTGCTGGTCTTTCGGAGTCCACCGTTGCAACAACTGTCAACAAAGTGTGCGCTTCCGCAACGAAGGCGATCATCCTCGGTGCCCAGACCATCATGACTGGTACTGCCGATATCGTCGTTGCAGGTGGCGCCGAGTCCATGTCCAACGCTCCACATTACCTCCCAGTCCTCCGCACTGGCGCCAAGTATGGCGACCAGACCCTCGTCGACGGTGTCCTCAGAGACGGTCTCACTGACGCATATGGCAAGCGGGAGCACATGGGCCTGTCGGCCGAGGAGTGCGCACAAGACCACCAGATCACTCGTGAGCAACAAGACGACTACGCGATCAACTCCTACCAGAAGGCACAGAAGGCCACCGAGGCTGGCCTCTTCAAGACCGAGATTGTGCCAGTCGAGGTCAGCGGTGGCCGTGGAAAGCCAAATGTGATTGTTGATAGGGATGATGAGGTCAAGAACCTGAATATTGAGAAGCTGAAGGCCATGCGCCCAGCTTTCTTGCCAGGCGGAACTGTCACAGCACCGAACGCGGCACCAATCAACGACGGTGCAGCAGCACTTGTCCTCGTCAGCGAGGCAAAGCTGAAGGAGCTTGGCCTCAAGCCTCTAGCGAAGATTCTCGGTTGGGGTGATGCTGCCCAGCAGCCAAGCAAGTTCACCACTGCTCCATCTCTGGCAATTCCAAAGGCCATCAAGCACGCAGGTATCGAGGCATCCCAGGTCGATGCATACGAGATCAACGAGGCATTCTCCGTTGTTGCCCTTGCCAACATGAAGATCCTCGGGCTTGATGCCGCAAAGGTCAACATCAACGGTGGAGCCGTCGCCATTGGACATCCATTGGGATGCTCAGGAGCAAGAATCGTCGCAACTTTGATCAATGTATTACGAGAGCAGAAGGGCAAGATTGGTGTTGCAGCTATCTGCAACGGTGGCGGTGGAGCATCTGCTCTTGTTATTGAACTACTGTAGACTTGAGCATATCAGACTTGGGTGAGGAGCAAAACAGGCAAGCATCATTGAATGCATTCAGAAGCCATCGAGTATGTTTCGAAAAGTAGCGCACAAATTAGAAGCATTACTACGAATTTAATAATGAATAATACGCCCCAACAAACGTCTATAGGCTGATATCCCTTGATTGCCAAGAACATGGACCTGGCCTGAGACCGTATTCATGGTTGAGCCTGCTTCTTTGATTACTGAAATTCTCCGCATAAATGTACTTGGTCTGAGACCGTATTCATGGTTGAACTTGCTTCTTTGATTACTGATATTCTCCGGATAAATGCACATGGGATCAGCCTCCTTTCCTTCGAGGCATAGCCTAACCAGTCACCAAGACAGGGGCATCCATAGGTTGGAGGCACGTTAGAGCTGTGCCTCGAGATGAAACGCCAGGAAAGGAGACGCAGCAGAAATTATTTCGAAGATAGAGTGACAGCCTAACATCACATATCAGTTGCGTGTGTGAAGTTTAATGTATTTCATGGTATTCCCATTGCCTTCTGCCCTATTGAGCTAACGCCTCGATGCATTGCAGCATATTCCGCCATCTGCGCTTTTCACAGACTTTTGACATGACCCAAATTCCAATCTCCAATCTCCAATGTCCTGTCTCCCCTCAACTTCATCCTCTGTGTTCGTTCCTGTCTCCTCCGATCCTTTCTAGTGCCTCGAGCATGACGACTGAGTTGCCCCGAATGACCTAGAGCTCCTATCAGTATCTGACTCCCGACATGCGTTCTTCCTCCGAGCGATTGTGACATACCACCATCCCTAATCTGACCTTCTCGCCTCCATCTTTCTCCTCGACCGCATCGTCTAGGACGATATTTAGGAAGACCTAATTCCATCAGCAGCTGTCGCGTCGCATCGCATCCCATCAGACTAGAACCACGAACATCATATCCTCTAAGCACGCCAATAACTTTTCTGCTTCCGTTGAGCTGGACGAAGAGCCTCTTGTCGAGGTACTATACTACTTGTTAGCCTCATTCCGCAAATCGCGCTGTCCACAACTCGTCGCGTCGATTTTGGTCCAGCAGGGTATTTCTCATAGCATCGTGAGGAGTGTTGCATACCTTCTTAAGCTCTGGCTGAGCTTGAGGCATTGTGGATGGGAGTGGTGGGGTATATGGATGAGCGATCGAGACGCGGCTGCAGTCAAGCTTCCAGTGTGTGTCGTCGTTGATTCTTTTGGGTCACGTGGTGATAAGAAGTGTGGCTTGACTTTGTGGGTTTTATCGCCGTCCGTCAACCCTCAGCCATCAACAACAATTCATCATCGCCATATTTTTTTGCACTCGAACGCTGCGATTGCCGGAGAGACGTGACTGCAACTGTAGTGGGATAATAAGCGCGATGTCTTCATTCGGAACTAAGCGCAAGGCGCGCAAAATCCGGGTCGATGAAGACGATGACCATGACACAACAAGTTCGCCATCAACCACCGAGATCAAGATAACAACTACCTGTATGTTCCCTTACTCTCCCAATGTGCCCATCGCTGATATCCCGAACCTAGCTGACCATGTATCCTAGCCAAACCTACCATTTCCTCCCTCACCCGACCCAAACCGTTCAAGAAATCCTCCTTGCGACAGAGCATCGCCTTTGATGACGAGCTCTCCCAAGACACATCCAGCAACGATGGTGAACCGAAACCAATCCGCGAAGTCGATTTCGGCTCTACTGGCGCGGGATCGATGCCGTCACAACCAGGCATCAAGCGTGCGAGTTCGACGAAGAAGAAATCCGCGTCGAGCAGGCTGTCCTTTGGGCCTGGCGAGATCATATCGGGAGATGCCGCGGAAGCACTAGATGAGGAGTTATTCACGCCGAAGAAGACAGTCCAAAGGAGGGGTCTTGAGCCAAGTTCTCTACGACTAAGTCTACGCAGAGATGAAGGAGAGGACGCAGATGCGGAGCCCAGACGACCGCTGTATAGCAAAGACTACCTGAACGCGCTCAAGACCTCAACACCCAGCACACCGAAAGATATGCAGCAACTAACCATCTCGAACGATGATGTGGGCCTAGACCCCAGCGAGCTCGAAGGTGCCATGGTCGTCGACACCGTATCTACCCTCCAGCCAGAACCAGTCGAAGCATACATTCCTACACATGCCGAGATCCGCGAGAAGAAAGAGCGGCGCGCACGGTTCGCGCACGAGCAAGATTTCATCTCTCTTTCCGACCCCGGCGACCGTCTCCAGACACAGATCTCGCTGCTTCCCAGCAAGAAAAATGAGACTCGGCTCGTGCGCGACGACGAGGAGGTGATGGAAGGCTTCGACGCCTTCGTGTCCGACGGGCGCATCGCGCTCGGCAAGAAAGCCGAGCGAGAAGCGAAGCGCCAGCAGCGGAAGATGATGGCGCTTGCGATCCAGGACGCCGAGGGCAGCTCGTCCGAGGCGTCCGACGACTCCGAGGCCGAGCGCAGGGCGGAGTACGAGGCTGCGCAGACGCGGGCGGGCATGGACGGACTGAAGAGGGCGGAGGGGGTGCAGGCGGTTGTGCCGCCGAGAGTTACGCCGATACCGAGCCTGGCAGAGTGCCTGCAGCGGCTGCAGAGCACGCTGAGCGGGGTTGAGCAGGAGCTTGCCAAGCGGAGCTGGCGGATGGGGGAGCTGGAGAGGGAGAAGGGGGAGATTCTGGCGAGGGAGTCGGAGGTCCAGCGGCTGCTGAAGGAGGCGGGTGATAGGTATGCGAGTCTGAGGGCGGATACGGCCATGCCGCCGGTGGATCTGAGGGACCCGACGGCGTTTGTGCCGGTGAGGAATGCATGGGGCGAGATTGGGGCGAATAGGGGCTTGGAGAGTTTTGGGAATACGCCGGTGGGATCGGGGGAGGTTGAGGATGTGGGATGATGGTTGAGGGATGGTTGTTCGCCACAAGATGCCGGTCTGGCCAAATGAAACTATTACGGGAGATGCCCAAGTCGGCACTTGTCACTACTCCTTCTTCCGCTAAGATGCACGAATGCTCAGGTTAGGGATGTTTCTCGATAGTAAGCTGGCATTTCTTTCCGTCTACTTGAGGATGCTTTGATGCATGATGGAGAGTGGAGGAAATCCACATGATCGCCTCTCTATCATCTTGCGCCCTTCTGTTGCCCGGGGACGTATATATCCACGGTGCTTGAAGTACATTCAGCCGTACCTACTGTGGTCGTAGTGACGTGGATGATGGGAGTGGAAAATGGGATAAGCGTTGCCCTCCTCGCTCGCTTGCTTGGACGTGGCATGATGTATCAGCGGGTTATCACATTTTACATAAAGAAGCCCTTACTATGACATCTCTCTCCAAGCCACATAAAAGAAACCCCCCAGAACCTCTCGATTGAAAAACAATCACCCTCTCTCTCTCTCTCTCTCTCTCTCGCGCGCAGGTACTTCGATACTTAAAAGGGAGCTTCGCATACCGATCAGACTATCAACATGGCAATGTCACAGGCGGCCTACGCGGCTGAGAAGGCGATCGGCCATGACGACACCGCCGTCACACAGCAGGACATCTCGAACCCGGCGGTTGATAGGGAGAAGTTTGCGGATCCGAGTGGGGAGCGGATGAAGGCGCTCGTGTGGATGGGGAAGAATAAGCTGGAAGTCCGTATGTATCTCTGTTCTCGTTCTTCAATTATCACGTTTTCTCCCGATGCAGAGATGTCTCTGATCTACAAAACAACACATGGCATGAGATCTATACTCTCTGCTTCACAAATTCCCCATGAAATCTCTTCTCCCCCCTTCGCGTCCTCCTCCCCCCGGCTTTCAAAACCCCCAATCAGAAAAGAAAAAAAGCTCCATACTCACTTAGCCCAGAATCCGTCCCCAAACCCCGCCTCCTCGAGCCCCGCGACGTGATCCTCAAAGTCACCGGCAGCAGCGTGTGCGGCAGCGACCTGCACCTGCTGCACGGCGCCATCGCACAGCTGCAGAAGGGCGACATCCTAGGCCACGAGTTCTGCGGGGTCGTCGAGAGCATCGGCGCCGAGATCAAGGCCCTCAAGCCGGGCGACCGCGTCGTGGCGAGCTTCCAGATTGCCTGCGGCGACTGCGATTACTGTATGAGGAAATTAAGCTCCCAGTGCGAGCGCACGAACGCGAACAGTCTCGCGAAGGGCATGTACGGGACACAGCCGGCGTAAGCATCTCCCCCCAGCCCCCCAAAGATCCCACGTATCCCAAGTCCCAGACGGTGAAGTCGGCAAAGAGCAGGGGCTAATCGCACACAGCGGCATCTTCGGGTACTCCCATTTCACCGGCGGCTTCGCAGGCGGGCAGGCCGAGTACGTGCGCGTCCCCTACGGCGACGTCAATCTCCTCCCCATCCCGGCCTCCGTGCCCGACGAGAAGGCCCTCTACCTCTCGGACGTGCTCGCCACCTCCTGGCACTGCGTCGTCGACACGGGCGTGCGGCCGGGCGACGTGGTCGCGGTCTGGGGCGCGGGCCCGATCGGGCAGATGGCGGCGGCCTTCGCGCGGCGCCGCGGCGCCGCGCGCGTCATCGTGGTCGACGCGAACTGGCGGCTGGGGTTCGTCGAGACGAAGCATCCCGAGGTCGAGACGCTGGATTATAGCAAGTTGCCTGGGGGGACGGGTGTCAGCGGGAGGCTGCGCGAGATGGTGACGGGGGGCCCGGACGTGTGTCTAGAGTGCGTGGGCGGGGAGTACGCGAAGGGGTGGGCTGCGTATTTCGAGATACTGTTGGGGATGGAGACGGACTCGAGCGAGGTGGTGAATGAGATGCTGACGAGCGTGAGGGGATTTGGACGGTGTGGGATCTCGGGCGTGTATGCGGGGTATACGAACCATTTTAACATCGGGGCGTTGATGGAGAGGGGCGTGAGATTGATTGGGAATGGACAGGCGCCGGTGCAGATGTATTGGGAGGAGCTGCTGGGGATGGTGGAGAAGGGGGATATTGACCCGCTGGAGATGGTGACGCATAGAGTGAGGTTGGAGGAGTTGGCGGAGGTGTATGAGAGGTTGGATTGGAGGGAGGAGGGGATGCAGAAGGTTTTTGTAGAGACGAGATTTAGCAAGCCGCCGGCGCCGGGGAGTCCGGCGTTGACAACGTATGAGAAGTAAAGACGCGCGAGGGGGAAGGGGGAGGATGAAAAGATGAAATATAAAAGAGTGGAACTTATATTCCAAGGTGTTGGAAGGAATTGGGTGATAACGGCGGTCTCCGGGAGAATATGAGAATTCCACGGAGACGACGGTCCAATGCATGAGGGTTCTCAAACCCTCATACAAACGCCGTATCACGTTTAAATAGACATTCATAGTTTAGACAGTATCATTCAATCAATTCATTTTCTTTTAATTCATCTTCTGCTACGTTATCTACGTGACTCTATTCAACACAAGGGACTTAATTTATATGTGTTAAATACACCTTCTGACAGGATTTATTAAAAAGGTGACAGATTTAACAGATGAAGCCAACATCCCAGCAAATGCGACTCTTGCAAATCACCATCCACCGGAGTGGTCTTCGACAGCGAAGAGGAGAATGCGGCGAAAAGTTCTACATTGTCCGCCATAGGGATCTATGAGGGGGGCGAGAAAAAACAAGCCCTCGCCATAGTCTCCTTTCAAGAAGCCTTGCGACGTGACGGGAAGCGTCGAGAAGCGCTGCAGCCTGCAGACTCGAATACCACGTTTATGAAGCCCCGCGCTTCCTCCCCGCTGCGAATCCCATCCTGCATTCTCCGCCACCACGACGCGCACGGAATGGCGAACAGGAAGAGAAAGGCTGGGGATGAACCGCGCAAGACCCTTCACAAAAAGAGAAGACCAGCCCAGCGTCTTCCGCCTCTGGAGCCAACATTCCGTCTCACATCCCTCCCGCCCGAGCTCCAGACTCTCATCTGGAAGTTCGCGGTCTCCGCCATCCCTGCGCGCCGCGTCCGCTTCAAGATGCGCAGCCCATACGAGAGCGCGTGGTTCGGCCCAGAACTCTTCTCTGCGCGGCCGGCCATACCGGCGCCGTTACATGCGTGTCGACTATCCAGAGGACTGGCGATGCAAAGGTGGCAGTTGCTGCGCGCGTGCCCGCAGTGGCAGAACTGGGCGTATTTTGATATGGAGGCCGATACGCTGGCGTTTGCGGATATGGAGACGTTGAACTGGTTCTATCAGGGGAGTTCAGACAAGTGGTGGGTGAGGAATGTGGAGCTTGAGTGGAGAAGGGAATGAGGTGAGGGCCTGAGAGGGGTGAAGATGGCGGGCAAGGAGAAGGTGGGCTGTGGTTCGTCTACACCTGTCGCTGTGATGGGGCCGCGATGAAAGGCTCGAGAGATGTAAAATAATGTAAAGGCAGTGAGCTAAGGCAGACGGGGTTATAAACTTCTACTGCCTATATATTCCTTGCCACTGAATATGAAATTTTGCACTGCAAAATCCTGAAATCCTTCATGATCGCGACTATCTTGCAAACGAGACGAAAATGGCTGAACAAACAGATGTTCAACTCATCCTTCACCTCCTCGCGTCTTTCTTGCCAACTATGTTTTGCCCACCTACTCATGGAGCTCATGATTGTTGAGGGGGATAGAATGTGATGGGAGGCCATAGAATAATTCCTCTGTTCTGAAACGAAGATTACCGAGTATGACCATCAGCATCAAACTAGTTCATTCTTATGTCTTAAGAAAGCAGAAGATCTAGCCCAGAATCCCAGAATTGATAGTGAATAATGGAGATGCAAGAAATAACGAGATCGTTCCTGGAACACCGAAGACTGGAATACTCGAAACAGACAGCTGACTCGAGAAACACAAAGGCAGCTGCCTACGAGGCGAACTGGGTATAAAAGCCGCACCAAAGCCGCAAGCAGAGCAGAGTTCCTCATCAGAATCAGAAGAAGAAACCGAGTTCTCAGGATGCCAGCACGGAAGCACGCGACGCCAAAGACTGCTACTCCTGCGAAGGGCAGTGGTCCCAGAAGAAGCAAGAGAGTCCAAGCAAAACAAGCGACGAAAACCACTGCCACTGCTGCGAATGGCAGTCGTCTCAGACGAAGCAACAGAATTCAAGGAATCAAGGCAATCACACCACCTCCACTAGCTACGCGCCGAAATAACAGAAGAAAAGTCGCGCCGCCTCCGCCGGTATTACCCAGAAAGACCAGGAGAAAGGATGGTTTTCCTGAATTTGCAGCCTTACCAAAAGAGCTTCAAATCGTGATATGGGAGTTAGTTATCGCTGGGATCCCAAAGCGGCCTATTGAGATCACGTTCTTCAACGCAACGCTCAAACACAGGGACAAAACCGAGCTCAATGAGGCTGCAATGGTGCCAGTGCCCTTGAAGGTGTGCCATCAATCACGTTCTCTGGCACTCAAGCGTTGGAAGCTGTTAAAGCTTACGCCATATGAACCACTACTGTACGTTGATTTTGCAACGGATACGCTGGAGTTCCGGTTCGAACATCCTCGGCATAATATTAGTCTTACTGACATACACGCCTGTGGCAACGCACTTCGCGATGAGATGTCAAAATTTTACGGCTGTGAAATACATAGTGCAGATATATCCACGGTTGGCCGTCTGAGATATATGAGACCTCATACACATGCGAGACCTCTTCCTCCTCTCCAGGTCACCTGGAAGAGTTGTTTGGTAAGCATATCACGATTAATGTGTGAATTAGCATCCTATTGACCTCGTTAGGAACCAAGTTTACGGAGGTAAACGACATGAAAATCCACAGGACGAAGAACACCTGGAAATATATAAATTGTGTCAATATCAACAGCAAGGGGAATGTAAAGACTGATGTCTTCAAGAATTGAACATATAAGGGGCGATGCATCAAATGAAGGTCAGCCTAATATGGCTAGAGTTTGCGAATAGGAGAGATGACAAACAGCGACTGAACTTCAGCCTGGGTATTTAGATATAGTTGCACAGGAGCAATAAAGCTGGAGGATGCAAAGAGAGACACGACAGATAGCAATTCAGCCTCTGAATACATACCAACGGCAATGCCCATATCTTCTATTAGCGCCCATTGCACTTGCTGTGATAATTGACTGTGATGATTTTCGACACTCGGTGACTACTTCAGACGCTTGCGACAGAAGGAAGTAATCGTCTCATTTCCTCTGATCCTTTTCCTGATCAGCAGATCCATTTCCACGATCGACGGAAGTCATGCAGAATGATTCCATGAAAGTCATTGTTCACAGAGATCCTGGGCTCTGATCTCATCCATGCTGAGGATCCCACCACAGAGTAATGCATTGTTCTGATTTCTCAAGTCCTTTCCTGACCATTCATGCAGAAAACTTTGACAATGCCCTCACTTGAAGAAGTCTTCCAGAACACTTTCCAGAAACTGTGGGTCGGTCCTATTACTCATGAAAAGCTTCGTATTGTGAAACATTATGAGACATCGCCGCGCCTACCTCGCTGTAATTCATGACGACGTTGACAGCGTTCTTTCAACGCATAAGCAAACCGCCGGCAGTTTCCGAGTTCGAGTTCAACGGCTTTACATGAGGCTTCGTAGGCAAGAAATGCCTCGTGTCTACTACAGGCATCTGCAGAAGAAGGAGATGAAGAAAAAACCACTCACAGTTGGAGCGGAATGCAAAGAGCAATATCTACCCGTCATCTGATGGGTGAAATGCATGTTCCCCGCGCCTCCGCGGAGCTAGCGAGGGGTTGAGCGACATCCTGTTCTCCAGGTCATTCATTGTCATTCTGGGTGTGATGATCTTCGAAATGGAACAGGCAATCGATAATGAAACGGAAGCACAGCACAGCTGCCCAGGATGCCGCCCCGGTCAAGAGCACAGCGAAAAAGGAGCGGCTTGAAGCCCTGAAGACTTATAAATTGAAATCCACGTAAGGAGACTACAGATGTTCATGCGGCTGCAGCTGGTTGTTCTCCAGCCTGCAGATGCAAGAAATGAGGGTGTTGAAGTGCCACGCAAGACCGAGCACTGCCGGGGTGGAGCCGCGAGCGAGCCGATGATGGTGTCCAGGACTCGAGAAGCAGAGAAAGGGGCAATAGTGAGATGGTGGGCATCCTTCCAGAAAGATAATGCGATATTGTGCGGCGTGCCGGAAAATCAAGAAACGTGGCTGAATAATAAGGAGTATTGGGATTGGTACATAACTGCTGTAGCTCGATAGCAACGATGCAAGACCCCTGAGCTCCTTATATAAAACTCATTTATAGGCAATTTATAGAACATCAGGGTATGAACACGTCATTAATAGAGTAGAGCGTGGGCGTCAATAATGCTCTAGTCCTAGTGAGGCCGATGATGCGGTTGAGGGTCCGAATTGCCCGGAGAGAGGCCAAAGTGCAAATTTCCGGCAATTATGGCGATTGGCGGCGATGGCGGCGATGTGGAAAGGAAGCTCTAGATGCGTATCATGCGGCTTTGATGACCGTCAATTTATTGTAAGCGTGAAGATTGGAGGAAGAAGTCCAACGTCAGTGCGGGACCTATGTTGATCTGACGTCGAGATTGTCAATATCCGGCGGGTAATGCGACCTCATACCGACTAAATAGCCTCATATTACCATCTTCTTGTGTCGGAAACCTCTGCAAAGTCTATTGCAATGTCATGGTGGTAATTGCCTTATTTCAGCACTCTATCCGCGCTTCCAGACTTCCAATTTCTGCGATGCGATGCAACGACGCGATCCTGGTCTCGCCCCACGAACCATTTCACCTCCTGAACCTTCAAGGTACTACCATCACATGTCGCCCTTTCGAGTGTCTCACATGCTACTCGTGTAATGCTGGTTCCTTTAACACGTAGCAAAATCAAAACCCCAAATTATTTTCAGGCACCAAAAGCTGGGAAAATAATGCTGGTCTGAGCGGATGGCTTTCCACTGCCCTGACAGCACGCACGTCGTCAGCCTGTCAGACTTGAATCGTCTACGGTCGGCGGTAACAAGGCTCGGAGGGCAGGGATCCTTTGAGGTCCGAAGGCCGAAGCCGTTGCAGATGTGGCTGGATGAAAGGGAATGAAGCTGGGGTAAAAAAGTGGCTTGGAATTTGAACACTTTCGCTGCCATGTGAAAATGTACGTAACGCAAATGCAGAGGTATGTAGGTATGTATATATTCCGTGCTCCGTACTGCGTGCTGCATGAATTCATGAGACGCGCGGGAACTGGCGATGTATGGGATCTGTTTCGGCCGACGCGGCTGAATCAATCCGAAAAGTTCACACAATATCCGGACACGTGATCTATGAAGAATATCAGAGAGTAGCTGAAGATTCCGGTGAGGTATATAAAATAGAATTCGTGGCGCTCATATGCAACAATGCCCGTTTAGCCATGAAAACTCCGTGGTATTTGGAACAGAGAGTCGTGGGAAAAAAAGAAAAAAAATGGCCCGGTTCTTGTCCTATACGCATGTCTCCAGCATCGTCGTTAGGACCTTCAGCAATGTGGCATTCTCCAACGCAGCAGCCACTCGCTCTTTGTCCGCCAACTGCTTATTGACCTGGTCGTCTTGACTGTGGGTCCCTGCCTTGATCCTCACATCAACTCGGAAGCGCGCAGGAAGAGCTTGTTCCAAGCGCACACGCACACCAAGCCCAATGACAGTTGCCAGGGAACAGTGAGTTATGGTAGGCGTAATCTCGACCAGCACGGTTATAAGCTCATCCCGAGCCCTGGGCGTCCCCGGAGGAGGAGAAATGTGTATGTCGGCGAGGTTGACGACTGCCAAAGAGCCAAGGGACAGCGGATGTTCAGGATCGGAGATGGTCGATATCAGGTCTAAGTGCTCAAATGTCAGATACAGTGCTGTGGTGGATGAGGCGTTTCAGGCGTGACATACCATATATCTCTTGCTCGTCTATGGGCTCCTCTGCCGAATCACTTTCGCCGTCTGAAATCGGTTCTTCGCCGTCCAGGTAGACTTGCAAGGCTGGATTGGCTATAGGCTCAAACAGGGAGATGATGTTGTCCTCGTCCGCCTTGACGTGGGCTTTGGCTTTGCCACGCCGCGTTGGCAACTCCGAGACATTGATGATGGTAGGGTTTGCGTTATCCATTTTCAATTGTGGCAAGTAGTATGATGCCTTCTCTGGTATAAGTATAGGGTATAGGTGTATTCTAGATATAGGAGCGATAATGAGAGTATGTCCAACAGACTAATTCACCTGAACGCAGTTGAATCATTTTGCCTCTCCCTACCTATCTAATCGATAAGGAAGCGCCGAGCCCCGCGCCAAGACTTTGTTGTCGTGAAAATAAGGTTGTGATCACGTGTATTTGGTTGGTACCAGTGTACCTGTGCCTGTACATACTTGCACCTGTACGACGTACCTGCACTTGCACCTCCTTCGCCTGCACCTGTCCAGTTTACAAATACAAAACCACATTATTACCACCTGCGCTCATCCAGAGAACCATCTGAACCCACGATCAAGCACATAGCTTTGACACCTCACCTTTCCCCTCAGGGCTCCTTCCGGTGCTGCCGGTCGTGCGGAGGATACTGAGGTACATACCTACTTATGTATCTACCTACGTACCTATCTATGCAAGATCTCGGACGCTCCGTACCTGCCAAAACCGGAGTTGTTTCCTTTTGAAGCATCTGCCGTTTGAGCTCCTTCTTCGAGGTCTATATCAACCTTTCTTTTGTCAAGATATTGGATTTTTCGTTATCACTTTCACGTCGTTATCGCTTTCGCGTCAGTATCATGAATTCGTCAGGATGCTCTTTGCTTATAATATATTTAGCATTCGGGTCTCCGGCAAAGCCCTGAACCCCCATATCCCAATGACGAGATATACTCTGTACCAGAATCTATTTGGCATGTTCGGAGCTTGGACAGTCCTTTGGAGCGATTATTGTTGTCTCCTGCATGGCTCGTCCAAACGTTTCTACATGTGACAGTGACATCTTTTGACACACTTCAAGCTTCGTATTCAGACCCTGTACTATGAAAAAGTCTCTGATCTCGATCCGGATTCTTTTACACTTGAGCTTTTGCCGTTTTATCCTTGCTAAGTCTGGCAGATAGACCTATACACCACACCTGTTAGGCAGGCACACAGAGCACAATGAGGCTTTCGAGTCGTGGAGTGCTACTCTACCTGCCTATTTCTAAGGGTTCTAAAGGTCCCGACGTTAGGGTATTTTGTATTTTCGCACTGCGGGGCAAGTGGCCCAAATACATTCTCTAAGGAGCACGATAGAGTATTACGATCTTGATCGTATGATCGAACTTGACGAGTTGATGGTCTTAGCGGTAGAACACGATCGATCAATGAGTTGGATGACAACGTCCCGCCAGTGATTGAGATCCATCATCGTTGCCACACTATAATGAAACTGAGACGTCGCAATGGTCTGAAGCTGTTCTCCAGGTCTGTTGCTACAAGTACCTATGTACAAATCAACGCTTCTCTAGTACTTACCTATACGAATTCTGAGCCATATTTTTACTAAACTAGGGAATACACGTTTGAAAGTCCAGACTCCTGCCTGGCGCGGATTATCTACTGTGCACCGTCGGGCACTTCCGTGTGGAACATGATTGTCCATTACCGGCAGGAGGGACTGAATAGGACGATATACTTCAGAAGGCTGAGGAAATGAGCCGGTCAACGACCAAAAAAAAAAACCAAGATGCCTCTCTGCACCAACATGACATGAACAAGATCATTAATGTGGTGTTGTCTTTGTCAGTCCCTCTCTTCAAGATATCGATTTTCAATTCATGAGACCTGCAAATCCTACAGGTATGGAGATTGGCCACCTTCTGACATAATTATTATGTACATTTTCCTCCACAAAATGGGTTGCACCTCGGTGATTTGGCTGACGGCACTTAGGTCGCAGATTTTTGCATGTGATAAATGAGGGGGAAGCTAAACGAACGGTCTTGTTCATTCTCTAGGACCACCCACTTTACTGAGCGTTATTGTAGTCATTGACGCCATTCAGCATACGATTTTGTATCGCCTGTCTGCGGCTCTCATGTATGCATTTCCGTTCTAGGACGCAAAAGCTCTACTCTATATCTTGTGTGCAGTGCGCCACGAGAATCCATGCATGCACTCCATGTGCTCTAGGTATATGATCCTGGCACTGTACGTTCATCACCAAGGAGTTCTTATGCATCCATTTACGCCCATCAGCCACTGGCAAAGAGGAGACTGTTGAGTGGAAGTTTCAGTCAGCGCCTTGACATTTTGCAGAGGTTTTCACATCTGCGCCAGCCGTGTTGTGAAAGAATCGAGAGAACGTTGGTTCTGCATGTTCTTCGATCCTTCTACCCGCGCGACTTGTGCATTGTCTTGCATAACGGAAGGAATCTATATTTAATTGGAACCGTTTGGAGTTCCCCGGTCAAGCAGAGTGGGCTTCTTCATTCCTCGTTCCTAGTCTAGCTAGACTGGAGTACGGCACCTTGTGGTCGTTTGCATCGAAGAAAAGCGTCTGGGTATCTGGGTAGGCGATATGACATCCTCAGCGATTGGCACCCAATCAATCATCAAAATCCTCTCTCTGATCCTCGTCGCTTTCTCACCTTCCTCGTCTTCCACAGAAACCCATCGACATCGACGGCTTTCACCTCTCCACCTCTCCACCTCTCCACCTCTCCACCTCTCCATTCCTCCATTTCTCCACCAAGAACCACAATAATCCCTGGGAAGAGGGGAGGGGGAAACCAGCGTGCCTCCGCTTCTTGAGCGCCTCCACACTCTGCCATGTACCGTGCATATATCATGTCGTACATACATACTTGCTTTGCTGTATTGGGACATACGGAATTGGTATAGTATTCGTGAAGCAGGAAGCATACACACATAGCTGACGTTGACCACAGCTACGGGTGTTACTTGGGTGCCTGCCGACATTGCAGAAACGAACCATATTCGCCGTCATCTCAACATTAATGCCTGCAATTTGGATACATACATAGTATGTATCTTGCTTATATAGGCATTGTGTGCATGCTGGCCTATTCTATTTATTGCTTGAAGCCGCCATTATTAGGTCTTTTATAACTTATTTTATGCCTTATTTTATGACCATGATCTACCTGGCTGCAACAGGGACACGGAGCAAGGGCTAATGTCTTTCGGCGCTTGAGTCTCACTACTGTTATGCTCTCACCACAACCAGCACCACAGCGCAGCACAGGACATCACGGCATAGCATAGCATAGCCGCCACATTATCAAAGCGAAGTCCTGATACACGGCCAGAAGGCCACGAGACAGCTGACAGTTGTAGCCCGTGTGAAGATCATCCCGCACCCCAGGCGCATTTGTCTCGGCGTCTCCTGCATCACGCAAAATAGCGAGTCATTAGTGATTGCAGGTGTGGGTGTGTGTAACGGTCAGAGCCCGCCATATTCTGCCGGACACCATAGATACCTAGGTACTTAGGTACTACTGTGCATTTCGGTGCCCCTGACAAAAGCAAACAGAGTGATAGTCAATCCCGCATTGCATCGCGTGGTTTATCTCTCTTATTTGGTGTGATCTTCCTCGATCTCCTTTACCTTCCTTCTGGAGTGCTTCTAGTTCACACCCCTACCTTGGATCCGTGTGGGGTCATCAGCGCTTGCCTGGAACTCACTATGCGTACTGTGTACTCCGTATCCTCTCTACTACTTAGCCTTATGAGATGAGATGAGATGAGATGAGATGCACCGTGTATCTCAGGGAACGAACGCATTTCTGCTATCAGTATCCGCCGATCCGCCATTTCATTTCAGTCCATAATTATCAGCAATAATCACAAGCTTTTTAAATTCGATATACAAGCAACGCATTAATTATTCCTCCTTTAAGAGCGTCGTGGGGCGTGGCCCACTTTACAAGAGCTGTTAAGACGCAGTCCTGTGCGTGGTAGACCTGTCATTTAAACCTGGCCTCTGCGCCTTCAAATACTCGACGGACCCCAGGGACTGGCGGCTAGAGTACCGAGGACCGTTAAGTACTGTACCTACCTGGTCTGACATTGGCACGTTCCTTGATTGTACATACTCGATATATGTACCTGGGAGGGACGGTACTTCTATCTATACGTCCTCCTTCGGAACTACATCGTCGAAATATCTACTCCGGCTGTGACGAGGCTCGAAGCCATCTACATTCCATGATAGACGTGCTTGTCGATTACGATCCCCTTCCGCCCAAGGACTAAATCGGCAAACCTCGCGCTCAACTTCAACCACGTTCAGACGTTCAATCACAGCGACGCTCGATGTCCGGCGATCCATCAGGAGCGCGGCGAATACTACCGCAGAGCTCTCAAATGCAGAGCTTCTCGTTTGTTCCGAATAACTTCGGGACCCGCGAGCCCCAGAAGAGTGCGAGAAGCCCAGCGAAAGACATGCGGTGGTAATGGCGCAGAAGAGGTGGCTAACGTGCATACCTTAGACTATGTTTTCGTCGACGAGCACAATCGCCATAAGAGGCTGAAGGGTTAGTTATGAGATACAGGTTTGGGAAGAGCTGTCGCTAATTATCTTCAGTGATGCGAGCATGTGAAGGATGCCGACGACGAAAGATCAAATGCGATGCCGCAACGACGAATACCTGGCCATGTTCGGCTTGCATACGCCTCAAGCTTCAATGCATTCCGCCTACGGTCAACTACGATGGAAGCCAAAGCCAAGCATTCGAACAGGAGAGGCCCGGGAGTGGCAGCGGCGATGATGAGTATCACAATCATCTTCCGTTACAACAACATCTTCAAGCAGCCCAGAAGAGCAGTCAACAGAACTATCCACAACAAATGCAATACTCGGACCATAGCAACGGCTATCAGCCACTAAATTACCCGCCGAATTCAACAGATCAACAGACTATACAATTTGCCTCAATCAACGGTACGGCCATTATGGATAACCATTTCCCGACCCAGAGCGCATTTCCAATGCCGCCAATACAGCAGTCCCTACAACCACAGCAGCATCCTCATTCCCCGGATCTATACCAACAGGATCAATATAGCCAACAAGATCTTGCCGATTACCTTGGAGACCTAAAAATGGACGAATCCGGCACTGGTTAGTTTGTCTTGTCTGCTATGGAGAAAGGGTGCTAATTTGCATGTGATAGCGCCATATCTGAACAGGAAGAAGAGTATGGCGACAGAAGAGCCTGTGTTTGAAGAGCCCGATACTTATGCCATATCACTATCATCAATAACTTCGGGTTCAGACTTGAAAATACGAATACCTCCCGAGCTGATGCCAGATGAAGAAACCGCCTTGCACTACTTTGACATTTACTTCACCAACGTCCATCCATATGTCCCCGTTCTGAATAAGAGTTTGTTCTATCAACAATGGCAGAATAATCGGGAATCCATATCACCGCTTATTCTTGAAGCAATCTTTGCTATTGCAGGCAAACTTGCCGACGAGCCGTCTCAGGGACAGCAGTGGCTTGCGTTGGCAACTCGTAAGTTCACATATACTACTATGGGATATGGGAGATACTGATCATGGCAGGACACGCGGATGCATTCATGGATGTTGCCCGATTAAGTACCCTTCAGGCGATGCTTATTGTGCTGAAGGCCCGAGAATCAGCACCTAAGCGTGGCTATTATTATCGCTCTTGGATGACTGTCGTACAGTGCGTCGCCATGGCTCGGGATTTGGGCCTCGATGAGCACTATGACGACCACAAGGCCGGAAGACCTTGTGGAAACAGCCCACAAGACTGCTTTACTAAAACTCGGATGTGGCAGGTTATCTTCGCTATAGAAGTATTGGTTGGGTCACCTCAAGGAAGAAGAGATTTGTCGATCGATCCTCAGTCCGTCGATTTCAGCGTACAGCGGGCCATGCCAGGAGATGAGTCTGAATATCACATTTCACGGCAATTCACCTATTTCGCAAGATGCGTCGCACATATCCGAAAAATGAGCGATGTCTATGGTAGAATTAAAAAGAAAACCAAGGAATGCGGCATCGATCCCGAATTCGTCCAGCTAAACCCGTCTTTCGACTCATGGATGGCCGACCTACCCCATGATCTTCAAATATCATTCCCGCCCGACGATTCCCCACCATGGCTTCCGTCACATGTTATTGGCAACATACACTGCCATTATTTTCTGGGAATTATTATGCTCCACCGGCCACAGCTTGCTCTTATGGATCCTACCGGTGTAGATGGGAAGTGGAAGCATCATATGATGATCTGCTACACCAATGCCAAGCTTCTTTGTCGTCTTCAGGAAGGTATATTGCAATCATTTGGCATGACCGGACTTTTATCTATGCAACGAGGTATCAATTACACAATATATTGTATATTGACTTGCACAGTTTTACATTTGGTATGGCTTTCAATTCTATCCAAAATGGAAATATTTCTAATGAAATCAATAGGTTGCTCTAACTTCACCGGATCCAGATCTGAATAAAGATGCACGCGAATATTTCACGAGACATATGCAGCTTCTAGAAAAGTGCACGACCTTATGGCCGATGCCAGATATGCAGCATCAGATCGATGCCCTTCGAGAAGCCTTCTCTATCGATACAAGAAAGCCATTTGAACTGAAACCTACTTTTCCGTACGGAAGTCCTGCCTCGAGTGTCCATCAGACCCCTCCACGAGGTCTGCCATACCAACAGCCACAACTTAATCGAACTGGATCCATGGACATGCAACACCAAAATTTAGATCCGCATCAAGGCCAGCAACAACAACAACAGCAACACATGAATTATGCAGGTCAACCTATCACCCCGCCAATCTCAGCAGGAGGGATGGGCACGACCAAAAGCGATTCGCCAGCAGTGCAGTCCCTCGTTATGATGGCTACAGGCCAACGTATCCCTCAGCAGCAGACCATCACAAACTCCGTCCCAATGGTCGACCCATCCACCTGGAACCCGTCGCGAATCTTCGAGTAAGTCCGCTGTTTTCTATTCCAAATCCCCCAACACGCCTAACAACCGACAGTCAATGGAACACGACATTCGGCCCCACGGCATCCACGTCCGTGCCGCCGCACGCGCAGCAATCGTCGCTGCGGCACGCCTCGGGCGGGCAGGACGCGTCCTCGCTGCCTGACGTCCACGGCACGGGTCTGCTCCCGCTGCCGCTGGGCACGCAGGGGCTCGCGAACCAGCAGTACGCGACGGCGCCGGTGCCGTCGTTTGTGAGCCCGAGCATGTGGCAGGAGTCGGTGGCGAGTGTCTACGAAGGTGGGTTGAAGCGACAATGGGATTATGACAGTAGTAATAACGTTATGAATCAAGCTATGAAGCGGAGATGAGCGACGCGCATGATTTGTTTCCGCGGCGAATTGTCCGCGACGAAATATCTATCGACTGAGTCACGAAAGCTACCCACGAGATGCCTCAATGAAATGAATGCGACTGGTTGGGTTTTAAGCTCTGTATATATTCGAGGATCGTCACCGCACAAAAAGGCAATAAATGAGAACATGAACGACGATCTGCACGATTTGTTCTGGGAATGGGAGGCGTACGATCGATCGGTGTTGCGCATTGGCCTGGAGTCCACCGGAGTCGGAAGAGATAATTTTTGTCGATCGACGTCACACGTCACAGTCACACGCCTGACGATTCCATTTTGTTTTGAAATCTCCTTTTGTTGTGTTGCAAATGCGGAATGGGGGGGAACTTGGGAATGATAGGCAAGGGATGAAAGCAAAGCAAAGCGTGCACGATACCAGAAGAAATGATATGAGCGATTTGGGATGATGAGGCGATTTTGCGGGGTTTGGGGGGGAGGCTGCTGAATAGGGGGAAGCGGGGTCGACGAGACGCGCTTGTTTGATACCATATGGCATGGGGAGCGAGCGGGGCCATTCGCTTCTTTCTGTGCATTTTGCTTGGGGCAAAAGCCAAGCAGCAATCAACGGGGGGATGTTGTATATAAAGAGCTCGCACGACGCTTAATTGAATCGGCGGAACTGTTCCCGTATCATACGTCCGTTATTCGTCCGTTTCGCCGTATTACTATCTCGTTACGCACTATGTTGCGTTACCCTGCCTACTACTCTCCCTTCACAATCCCCAAAGCCCCCTTCCCGACCCCGAGCTTACTCCTTCCCATCCTCAGCCCGCAGCGCCTCCTCTACTGCGGCGCCGCGAGTCCAAACTCCTGGACGAAGCTCTGCGCATCATATCCCTCGGCGCGGACCTGGATCAGCATGCTCTCCCACACGCGGCGCTTCGTGTCGGGCCCCTCGATGTCCTTACCCACGAAAGCGCCGTGCGTGGCGCGGAAGGCGTGCGGGGCGAGCGCCTTCCACATCGATGCGAGGGTGGGTGGTGGGAGGGGGATGCTCTGTGCGGGGTTGGTCTATCAGTCTCTCGCGAACCACTGGGAGACGGGGTGGAGGAAGGAGGGAGGAGGAGGGAGGCAGAGAAATGGGGAATTGGGAATGGGGGAGGGAGGTACATTCGGATAGCTCCACATGAACACGTAGCTATTCATGCCGTGTGGCCTGCGGCGGGCGCCCCAGTCGCCCACGCCGGCGGGCGTGGCCATCAGCGTGTCGGCGACGAGGAGGCGCGAGTCCCAGAGCAGGACGAGCGAGCCGGGGAAGTGGCCGCCGACCTTGACGGCCCTTGCGCCCGTCGGCCGGCCGTCCTTGCCGGGGACGTCGAGGTCGGCGCCGGCGGGGCCTTCGATGAAGACGCGTGCGGGGCGGGGGGGGAGGTCGGGCTGGCTGAGCCATGCGCGGTCGTCGGAGGCGAGGTAGACGGGGCAGGCGAAGACGGCGGCCCAGAGGAGGTGCGTGGAGTAGAAGTGCGGGTGGGAGATGACGATTGCGGCGAGGCCGCCGAGGGCGTGGATGGAGGTGGTGGTGGCGGCGTCGAGGAGGGTGATGCAGTCCCAGAGGATGTTGCCGGCGGGGGTGCGGATGAGGAAGCAGCGTTGGCCGATGGCGATCTTGGGGGTGGAGAGGATGGTGAAGAGGGAGGGGGAGGAGGGGTGCGGGGAGAGGGTGTTGGAGTGGGACGGCCGGAGGGCCTTCAAGGTTGTCCAGGATTGGCCGGTTGGAGGCACGTACTGGCGCGCTGGGAGGTGGTTAATGGTTGAGAGAGATGGGAGGATGCAGGGTGGAGATGCGGAGACCCGCGCCCTCGTGGTTGAGTGCGTGGATGTCAAATGTGACGGGAACTTGCAGATAGGGGGGATGTGGGAAGGAAGAAGCGGACGAGGACGAGCAAAAGGGACGGATCTTACGATCATCGCAGATATGACATGAGGTTAGCTGGGATGGATCAGCGGTTGCAAATTGTGTCCCGCATGTTGCGCAGATGAGGAGATCATCTCTCGAATGGAGGATCTCATCGATCTCGGGTGAAAGATGGCCGGTAGCAGGTAGCTCTGTCGAGGCCATGATGAAGATATAAGCATATGATTAATGAGCAATTGAGGAATTCAAAATACGACAAGGTGATAGATCTTGATAGAAAATTGCCAAGAGCATGCACAGTATAAGGGAAGAATCCGAAGGATATATGAAGATATTCTGTGCTCTGATATAGGAATATATATCATATGTATATATATATACATATGATACTGTGCTTACTGCTTTTCCGTCGCCAGAGGTTAACAGGTCAACAGGTCAACAGGCGGAGGCCAGGCCATGCTGGTTATGTCATGCTGGTTATGTCAGAGCCTCTCCCGTGATGTGTAAGCCAGCAGCCCGCAATCGCCATTACTTCACCCCTCCTCCCACCAATTCGCACAATCATGCCTCTAGGCCGGATTAGGGAGGTCCACGCGCTTATCGCCGGCTGGGGCTTATCGCTTATCGGGACAGGACAGGGTCTCTCGCAAGGGCCCAAGTCCCCTTACTCCGCATCTCCCATTTCCTTTGTATTTCCTCTTCCTTCTCTTCTTCTTCCTCTCTAAACTTCTCTTGCATCACTTCTATTTATCTACTATTATCTTGTTATTTTGAGCGACTGGCAAAATGGTGTTTCTTATTGAGTATCTCCAGCACAGGAGGGATTGGTGAGTCTTTCTCCTTCTCTCAAGTGGTTATCATCGGGCCTCCCGAAATGCGGGGAAGCTCCCAGCCCAGCGAGACATACATGCTGACCTCCCGTGACAGCAAATTCAAGCAAGCCGAGCGCAGTCAGAGAATTGCAGCTCTCACCTCCTATCAAGGAGCATTCACTGCCTCGGAACGACAAGTCCTGGACAAGCCCGTCCAAGAACTCGTCCAAGATGTGCACAAGCACGTCCTCCAACCCATCGAGATCCTCAGGGCCTACGGCAAAGCCGCCCTGAAAGCGCATGAAAAGACCAACTGCGTGACCGAAATCATGATTCCCTCCTGCGAGACCTGGCTTTCAGAGGGCTCTATCAACCTCAAAGGCCCCCTTGCCGGCATCCCCGTGAGTCTGAAAGACTCCATCGTCGTCGCCGGCTACGACACCACCGTCGGCTACTCCTCCAAAGTCGGCAACAAGAAGCCCCTCGATGGGACACTCGTGCGCCTGCTCAAGGATGCAGGTGCCGTGCCGTACGTCAAGACCAACCTGCCCATCACCCTGCTCAGCTTCGAGTGCACCAACGACGTCTGGGGCCGCACCACGAACCCACACAACGCGGCCTACTCGCCGGGCGGCTCCACGGGCGGCGAGGGCGCTCTCCTCGCCCTGGGCGGCGGCCGCATCGGCATCGGCTCCGATGTCGCGGGCTCGGTGCGCGCACCCGCGCACTTCTCAGGTATCTACTCGCTGCGCTGCTCGACGGGGAGGTGGCCGAAGATGGGGGTGGATACATCGATGCCTGGGCAGGAGGGGATCCCGAGCGTGTTTAGTCCGATGACGAGGACGCTGGGGGATCTGAGGTATTTTACGGAGAGTATCGTGGGCATGAAACCGTGGACTTACGACCATTCCGTGCATCCTATTCCGTGGAGGGGAGAGGCTGCGAAGGAGATCCAAGAGAAGAAGAAGCTCAGAGTCGGAGTGCTGAGTTCAGATGGCGTCATTGACCCCTCCCCAGCGTGCGTGCGAGCGCTCAACGAGGCTGTCGAAGCCCTCCGCGCCGACGGCGCCGAGATCGTCGAGCTGACTGGCATGCCAGACATGTACTATGCGCTGCAGCTTGCTTCTCAACTCCTCAACTCCGACGGGTGCGCGACATTCAAATCCTTTTTCCGGTGGGGCGAGTGGGAGGATCCGGCCGCAAAGCAGATGAGCTTCTACATGGCGCTGCCGCGGCCGATCAAGTGGCTGTACGGCGCGTGGGTGCGATATGTGCGGCGCGATCCGGTCTGGGCGGGCCTGCTGGAGGACTGGTACCCGAGGAGCGCGTACCAGCAGTGGCAGCTGGTGGCGAAGAGGGAGGCGTATAAGGCGGCGTGGCATGCGTGGTGGGAGAAGGAGGCGCAGGTTGATTTTATCATTACGCCGCCCAATGCGACGCCGGCGGTGCCGCATGATGCGATGAAGGATGCGGTATCGAGCTGCGGATATACGTTCTTGTGGAACCTGGTAAGCCATTTGCCATCCCCCGAGTATTTTTGCACGTTGAAAAGGCCCGTTCGCTGACGATTAACAATTTCAGCTCGATTACACCTGTGGCATCGTCCCCATAACGCACGTAGACCGCAAGCTTGACGCGCTCCCTCCAAGCTTCAACTTGAAGGCGCTGAACGGCGTGGCCAAGGGCGCGTATATGCACTATGACGCCGATAAGATGCACGGATTGCCGGTGGCGGTGCAGATTGTGGGGAAGAGACTGGAGGAGGAGAAGGTGCTCGCTGCGATGCAGCGGCTCGAGGATGCATTGGGAGATGAGAAATACCAGTTGTTGGCGATTGACTAGGTTTGTACGCAGCGAATCACGGGAAGAAATTGACTTGACGGGTTATGGGAAGCGAGCAAGCATGGGGCGTAACGTGGTAGTATAGCATTGGATAATCCTACCATATTGATCGATCCCCCGCATTATCATCATTTCCCTTCATATCGCATCCCAAGCTTCGATTCAGCACCCAGTGCGCCCTCCGCCTCGCCCTCAATATGGCCCATTTTATCCTTGCCCCACCAGCTCTTCCGTCTGCAGGAGCAGGTTTCTATAATCCCCTCTTCCCTTCTCCCGCCAGCTTTTGCTCCAAGTCAACTTCGAAAGATTGCTCAAGCCGGCATCGGCCCAGGCCCCAAGCACCAGCTTGCGTGCGCACCGACAGCTCCGCGCCATGGCGGGGACGCGCGGAAACGCGCGGATCTCGGGCTGTGAGGAAGCGCAGATGTTTGTGTTTTGGGGGAGGGGGAGTGTAAGACTGGTGTGAAGGTGGGATGCTTTGACTTCAAGTGTTTGGTTTCGGAGAGTGTTGTGTGGATATAAGGGACTGAAGTTGATATCGTGCGTTCTCATACGAGGCAGGTAGCAGGCAGGCAGGCTACAGGTCCTTGATTCTGTATCTGTTTCCCCATCCATCCATCCTTCCTCGTCGAGAATCTTTCTCCCAGCGTCCAGTTTCAGACTGTATAAAGAATCGGTCTCTGTGAGAGTATCTGCAGGGACTTCCAGGACGGTAAAACTTTCATTCACGTCCTCTTCTTACCATTTACCATCTCGTCCTCTAAGTTACAGAGTTCAAGGGTTGAAGTTGTTACCTGAGCAACTCGACCTCTCCCCCTCCCTAGAATCCCATGACATGTTTTCCAACTCCATAATCTTAAATAAAGAATCCTCCATTGCCAATAGGCACTATGCTGTAGTGGTTAAGTCTCCGCACCCGAGTCCTTAAATTAAATAGCACCAATGAAGGTACATAGTGCAACCCCCCCGCGCCGTGTAGTAAAAACCAATTGGGCTTTTCTGCAACTATAGATGTAAAACAAATTAGATTTGTAGCTGGTCTTTTGACATTTTTTCTGTGTGATTTATAGGTATGAGCTATGCGAAGATGGCTGGAAGAGAGGCTAATTTGAGTAGGAGTGGTTAATTGTTTCTATGTTTATTTATGCAACAGGAGCTGTTCTAAGAGGTTTTGTGCAGGCAAGATCGTGATACGATGATCTGTTGAAAAATAATCATGTCGTCATAATGAGGATATATACTTGCTATTTATCCTCCCAAAGGACAAATCAGCCACTTAGTTCTTCCAAGATATTTCCGCGATCTTTCCATATTTCCATTTCCAGATTCTCCCTCTTAAATCCCCTCAGATCTTCCTCGCCTTAACCCTCAACCTCACATACCCCATCAAGTACCCTCCACTCGGCGCGTGCACAACCGTCTCCAAAGTCTCAAGCACCTCCTCCAAGCACCTCTCCCTCTCCTCCCCATCCCCAACCGCATCAAAGAACACCTTCCCCATCAACCTCATCCAGCCCTCGACCCCGCCTCCCGCTCCCTCCTCACACCGCGTCGGCCGATACTCCAACTCCAGCTGCTGCACCTCGAACCCCGTCTTCGCCAGCACATGCCGGATCCACTCCTCATCAGGAAAGAACCACGGATCCACCCTCCTCGCCTCCCCGACGCCAATCCTCCTCCCAACCGCGCTCAACAGCGCCGCCCGCAGCTCCGCCACATTCCCCTGCCCGCCCATCTCAAACACCAAGCTCCCGCCGGGCGCCAGCGCCGCAGCGGCGCCGCTGAAGACATCCTCTCTCGTCTCTGGCGCCCTGAGGATCCAGTGCAGCGCCGCGTTCGAGAAGACTTTGTCGTAGCTGCCTTGCTGAAGAGCCGCGAAGGCGGGGAGGAGCGTGCAATCCACGACCTCGTAGGTGGCGTTTAGTTTTGCCGTTGCCGCGTCGCGTTTGGAGGCGGCGATCATGGCGGGGGAGGCGTCGATGCCGTGGATGGAGCCGGTGGGGCCGAGCGAGTGCGCCAGTTGGTTGGTGAGGATGCCGTCTGGGGTTGTCAGGATCACGCCGCGGGGAACGAGGGGGATGGGAGATGGGGGAGGAGGGGGGGAGACAGACCTCCGCACCCAATGTCGAGGATCTTGTCGTCGGGCTGCACGTCTAGCCACTGCACCACCTTCGTCGCGAGCTTGGGGACGAAGGCCGCGGCGTTCTGATATTCCTCCGTAGACCAGTTATCCTGTGCCGCTTCACTCATCTTGATATTCGTATTTGTTTTTCTTTCCCAGATGTTTCAGATTCTCAGGTTCGGCGCTTCTCCGATTCTCACAAGCGCTTCGTTCAATATCGCAGGTAATAAAAAAATAGGAGACAACAGGCAGTATATATAATTCAAGGGAATGAAAAATGGGCAAACAAAATGAGAGAAAGATGACTATTTATATTCACCTGAACGCTCTGAAAGGCACCGTATCACACCCCATCGGAGCTCCTACAACCAGCCTCGCCTCCGGTGTCGGAGCCTTGCAAGGCGCAGCTCGCCTGCCTGCCTCTCCTCTTAAATTGAAGAGGGGGCCGAGCGCATCGCATTTAGATAAAGAAGCTGAGCTGAATTGCTGTTTAGCAGTATTGGCTATACTACGTATTTACGTCGTTTGCAGGTGAGTTGCGGTGTCGACGTCAGATTCTTAGTCGATTGCGGGGCAGAGTGTGGGGTAAGACGATGACGTCCGCTCTCTATCTGTCCTGGATTTGGGATCTCACCAGGAACAGGAACTGAGGGAGGGGAACACGTCCACAAAATAGAAGCCATCATCTTTTTTCCCCTTCAGGCACCGACTCACTGAACCTCTAAACAATCTAAAGATACCATTCCTTCATACCAACCAACCAGCGCACTCTCGTCTATACCCGCGTCGAACTCTTTCCACCTGTATCTAAAATATCTATAACACAGAATGAAGCGCCTCATAATGCCATATCTCATAACCCAATGTATTCGCAATCCTGAACAAACCGCTCTATAACTCCTCCCTCAAAACCCTCAACTCGACCGTCTCCCAAAGAGCACGCAGCACAGCAACCGCACCACCCTGTGTTTCCACGGTCCTTCCTCGACCCCTATCATTCGCATCGGGTTTGCCTCTGATTTTATATACTCGTTGTTGTCGTTGCTTGCCACTCTTCAAAACCCATTCATCTTCGACATTTTGGGAACTTTCTTCCTGATCACGCCAAACTATGTCGTCTGGCACGCCTCTGTTCCGATAATCCACAGCTCCCTTCGGAATCTCTCCATTTTCCTTGCCCTGCACGTCCGAGTTACTCCATAGCGGCGCCCCCCACCACATGCCCGCCTCTCCATCTCCATTGATCGTCGCCATCGCCGCCTTCGCATTTCGTTCAATCCACTTGCCGTAGTCCCCACAAGAATCCAGATGCCAAACCTTCATTTCCTCCAATGCACTAGTATCCACCGTCTCTCCTGGTCTAATCACATACGGCGGCAGCGGCGCGCAGAAGAGCGCGAGGTGGTGGAAGAATATGCCCTTGAAAGTCTGGCTATCCTGCGAGCAGGTGCCGTACGCATCGCAGGCTTCTTCTAAAATCCCAGCGCGTCCAACGCCGTACCAGGTGCCTAGCATGCCACCACGGTTGCTAGGCCAGGACTCATCATACACGCGCTGGTACTTGAGATCGAAGCCCGTGGCATTGATCACGCTCGATATCAGGGCGTGGCCGTCTTCGAGGTAAGAACGTGAGCCAGTTGCTTCCCAAAGTCCGCGCTGGCCTGAGAGAAGAACGCCTTGGTTGTATGTATACACCATCTCATTTCTCACATCACATTTCAAATGCTCTTCCCCTTCATCCCTTCTTTTGTCGTAATCATTGATGTGGAATCCATCGATATACAAACCCTTTTCATTCCTCATACTTGAGCTCGCAAGCCATTTATATCCTTCAATTGCCGCAGCGAGATACATCGGGTCTTGTGGTCCAATCGGAGGCCGTGGTGCTTTAATGCCTCCTTCGACTACAAAAGGCGACGGATTGTCGTCGCCAGGGAAGTAAAGGTACATAGAGATCGAAGCGGTGATAAAGAGCTCGTTTGTGATGGCATTTTTGTAAGGTAACAGATGCGGTGACCAAATCATGCCGCCGCCACAGAGGGAGGTGTTCCAACCTTTAGATGCCAGGCTCCAGAAGATTTGGGCACGATGTGCAAAGCCCGGGATCCATTCTTCGCCATACCAGAACGGGCTTGTAAGCTCCCCGCCCAACGACGACTGAACTCTGTAATGCCGTGATGAGTGCAAGTTGATGAATTTGATGGCTTCGAGGTATTCGAGGACAACCCAGAGCATGTCGTCGTAGGCTTCGCTCCGGATTGCTACTGCATCCTGGCCGAAATAGAAGCTTATGAGATGTGAGAAGTAGCGATTGATGAGTTCTTCTGACTTGGGTACGTTGGCGGAATGCACTGGGCTGGATCTGAGAATGTAGTCGGCGGAGGAGGAGAGAGTGCCTAGAGCCGCGGAGATATGTGTGGCCATCACTGCGGCTGTCCAGTCGATCGAGGTTGGCCATAGGCCCTCCCAGAGCTCGAAGTGATGCTTTTGCATGACATCGAGGACATCTATGAGCGCCTCGAGAGTGCTTGTATCCTTGCTCTCCGGAGATATTGTTGGGGTTTTAATATACTCCTCTGTTGCGCGATGCTGTTCGAGTCCAGCTTTCGAATGCAATAGGAGACGGCCATCGGAATCCGTACCCAAAGGACTCCGATAGCCTGCAAAGTAAACAGCGAAGTGTATAAGAATAGAAAATAGAATCAAACATATGAGCAGTCGTCGCCACAGTTGTATCCCAGACTGCTCTGGGATATCTATGCAAAATGCCATGGCTATGCTCTTCCTTGAGCATGCCCCACTACCATAGAAAACACTCCAGGACGGATCCAAGATCGACATCAACAAGCATCAAAAGCAGACATGTCGACAGTAATATTATATGTTGATGACGAAGGTAAAAGTAAGAAATGCATAATAGTATATTGAGATTTATATGAAGATCGAAGATGCGTGAGATGGCACAACCTCTCTTTGTTCGTTGTTGCCAGTGAAACATCCGGCCGAACTCCTGTCCTTATCGGCCAAGCCATCCACCCCTCCTTCTTATCTGGGATATGACGTCAAAGAGGGCCTCTATTTCGACTTCACCAGCTCTCCATCTACGCAGTTTAACCATAACTACAACTATTATATATGAGTCCAACATGATCCTAAACACAGAAAAGGACGTTAAGAGAAAATGGGGGTCCTCTTGAAATTAGAGAGGGGAAAAGCAAGAGAACAGGTCGCCGCTTCAAGGCGAAATCGAACCCTGAGAGAATCCATTTTGGATTTTACCTTTATACCTTAACAGCCAAGCCAGGGCTGCGAATCACACCGTTATACCACTTGATCATTTCAAGCACCACCTTAGACCAGCGGCACTCCATTGCGCGAAGCACAGGATGTCTGGCGAGTACGAGACTCAGCCTCTGCGGATATACCCTGAATGATGAAGATGGGGGGAAGGGGACACTGCCCTTCGAGGGCGGGCGTGTGCACACGGGTCAATGTCCTGGAAGCGCTGGTGGATGTGTATAATGTGGGCCGGGACTGTTTGATGTTGAGGAAGGACTGCTGCGCGACAACTACGAGACGTTCAAGAATTCTGTGCTGCCGAAGATGTTGCGGCGAGTGAGGCTCCCTCTTCTCCCTTTTCCCTCGCAAGACGCAAGATACGTAGATGGCTGACTCTTAATTAAGAGACAGTGGTGCCGGATTGGCCCGCGAAGTCAGGTCGTGAAGTTCACATGTGAACAAGTTCAAATGCCACACAGAACATACGGACAGGATATTTTTGGGGTCTCCGAAAACGGGTGGATACGATATTCGAATACGAAGTATGACGAGAGCTATGACGAGAATAGCAAAGCTACAGCGTTGCCACCTCGAGCCAAGTGTTTTTGGATCGGAATACGATCAGTTAGAATATGTAATCGTCGTGCAGTGGTTCATCATAGCGGAAGCACAGAAGGCCCATCGTCTGGGCCATCGTTGACTCGGACACCGAGTCAACATGCACTCGCATTCACTGTGGTACTCATCTCCAAGATCACGACGATGGAGAAGGCACAATCGAGCCATTCCTGATGTGTTCATACTCTGAGAGGTGTCTGTAGCTTCATCGATATCCGCTCCATTATTCCCTCAGCCATTACATACAGCATCCATCAACATGCTGCATCGCTCACAAAGGACCCTCCTCCATGATCCATCCCGTCTCATCCCCCATCTGTCCATCCAGCTCCAGACATCCCTAGCAACAAGCTTCATAATATCCCTTTTACAGTACCTGCTCCAGTCCAATAAATACTCCAAACACATGAACCAGTGCCGATCATAAAACATGCCGGCGAACATGCCATATACGCCGCAACCCTCAGTTTAGACGCCATTGTATCCCATATCGACCTCATACCGCATCCATCTCACGCCCAACCCCCGGCCTCTCTCCCCCACCCCATCCCTCCATCCTCCCGCCCCTCGTCACCCCCCCGCGACGTTCCGATCCTCAACACACGTCCCATACGAGCAGCACGCGTTCCTGGGCAGCCGGCCGAGAAGAATGAGATCGAGCTTGTCCTGCCCACCGTTCATCAGCCCATGCACACAACATCAAGAAAAGAATCCTGCCACCGCCATTGATTGACGGGATCATGCAGCGAGGCGGGGGGGGGGGGCCGGGAGGAAGGGCAGGACGTACCTCTGCGCACGCCACGGGCCGTGCAGCAGCCATCGAGACGGCGGCGACGAGGGCGAGCGCGAGCGCGAGCAGCCTGGGCGGTCGCATCGTTTGTGCGTGAGTCCGTCGGGGATGTGTGTGTGTATCGGATAGTCGAAGGCGTCGGCCGGCTGGCTGTGCTTATGCCCGCCACTGCCGTTTGCTTCTCCGAGCTCCGGGTCTGCGGCGCGAATTGTGGTTTGGGCGATGTGAGATGCCGTGGTTGCTTTTGTATTTGTATCTCTGTTTGCGTTTGCGTTTGCGTCTGTACTGTACTGTGCTGTATCATGAGAAAAGTCGGCCTTGGCTTCAAGTTTCAACCTTCAATCGCAAAACACCGTGCTTGATAAATAACAACAGCGTAGCTTCTTTTCCCTGCTACCCTCCTCCATTCTTCCCTCCTGCTCCCGTCCCCCAAGCCCAGCTAAATACCCTCCTACATATGTACATACCTCTCCCCTCCTCCGTCACCGCGCATGACCGGCGCGCAGCCCGCAGCCCCCGGCGCACGATATACGAGGCTGCGTCCGTAGGTGGCGGCACGCTTGGCGGTGCGCTAGGCCGGACGCGGCGACGCGCGAGGTGGGAATCCTGCGAGGCGGACGTGCACGGCGAATGGGCGCCAGCCGTTCTGGGAGGGTGGGAATGCGTTGCTGCAGAAATGGCTCGGTGGGGATGGGAAGGAAGGGAGGGAAGGGCTGAGCGATCGCCGTGCGGTGCGGTTGCCACGGTGGCAGGGAGGCTACGAAGTATCTTTACGAGGTGGGACCGTGGGAGGGGCTGCGTAGAGGAGTACGGAGTACCTGCTTGAGCTGTGGAGAGGACGTCTCGGCAATGGTGGAGCTTGTTGTCGGGGGGATTGCAAGGGATTGGCAGTTGGATGTGCTGAGGAATGTTGCGGAAATAGACACCGTTAGTCCATTTAGGGCTGAAGGTCCTAATTTGCTGATTCCATTGGAGGCATTTCTGCACTATGGTTTACGAAGTACGACAGGTCGTCTGCGTTATTAGTAGGTAATAAGTATTCTTTTCTCATTCCTGTGATCGGATTCGGAAGGGCGGGTAACCTTAGATTCTATCTTAGCGGACGGGTATGCCCTTCGCCCTTCGCCAGAAGGGATTCTCCAGAAGGGCAGAATGCGTCTTAATGATGCTTCACTATGCTGCAACTTCAACTCTACCCCGTCGTCTTCTTAGTAGTTCTCCAAGGGGCACATCATCCTCATCCTCATCCTCATCAAGCAATTCCGCTTCTTCATCAACACCGTAATCTCGTAGTCGGTTGCCATCCGAGTTTGTCCAGCCTTCCTCTCCATCAATGCCTTCGTTATACTCACTCCCCTCCTCATCCTCCTCTATATCGAGCCAATCGTAGCTTCCAGGTGCACCTCTGCCTCGAGAATCCCCTACCAATATCCCCCTTCTTGCATAATCCTCCTCTTGCCGCCTCCTGAAGCTCTCAATCTCACTACCAGGCTCCCCATGAACGAAGCCGCCACGGAGCTCCTCTCGGGGTCTTGCCCACGTCTCCTGTGCCATCCTATCCGGATCAGGCGGGGGCCACGTGACATCCGGATCCTCGAACCCATTGACCTCGAACTCCCAGCCCGTCTCGTTGTTCGCCTCGCCGCCGAATGGTAGAAACCAAGCCAAAACGTTCGCCGTGCCCATCCCCTGCACGAGGTTCTCCCAAATCCCGATATCGTAGGGGAACTCTTGCTTCTTGATCCGGATCTTGCGGCCACCAGGGCCGTACACAAAACCTCCGTGGTATCGGGCCTTCTCTGCGAGGTTGTCGTGCCGTTCGATCTCCCAGGATTCTATCATGGTGGCGTTAATGGCGAGGGAATGGATGGCGCTGACGAGCAGAATGATGAGGGCGAAGAGAACGATGCTGTTGACGCCGAGGAGGATGACTAGGTGTGCCAAGGCGAATATCGATGGCCCTAGATATGACGGTAGGTTTCGCTGTTGGTAAATGATGGAGCCGCGACTAAAAAGATGATACTCGAGAAGACCCATAGAGACCACAGCGTAGAAGACGAAGCGAAGGAAGTGTGGGAAGGTCGTGTGGGACACACAGTTTGAAGTCCACGGACAATGGTGGTCCATCTTGGGAATGCAGCTGTAAAGGACATCTCAGCCTGGACTCGTTGCTAAGAAATAAGAAGCAGCACTGCAGTCTTACCGGTTACATTGGCGGCAGTGATGTGCTCTCGGGGGCTTCACAGCCTTGCACTTCTTGCACCAATTGCCCACCTTCTTCGCCTCCTTTCCGGAAAAGCCATCTTGCGGATCCTCTTCCCTCAGATCTTTCGGTAACCTCCCCGGATCTACTCTGCAGGCTCTTTCATACGACCACCAGATACAGGCAACCGGAATATTGAACCACGTTGCTTCTTTTCGAGTGAAGGGTCCCGGCTCCAAGTGGTAGAAGAGGTACTGAGAGCTGTAGGCGAGGAAGGCTATGAGGATGCACACGGATGGAACTGCGAGCTTCCTGAGGGCCGGAAGGTGGAATGGAAGCAAGGCCATGTGGACATTGTTGTCGGTGTTGTTCAGAGAGGGGAGAGAAGGGTGTTGCAAATTCTCCGCAAATTCTCCTACTTCTCTCGATCAGCGAGCGTGTCAGCACGTCGTGGAATCGTATTTTGACTTGTCAGCCTTGTCGCAAGGCTGGATCGAGGGTGAAGGTAGGGTAGGTATGTGGTCCAAGCGTGGCTACCCCTGACCCCCTGACCTCCTCACCAGAACTACAACTTGGCAACGATAACGACAACAAAAACACCGCAATGACGGCACCATCAACCATCACCTTCATCAGAACAGCTTCATCGATATTTCATTGCCTGCCTTGCCTTTAAGGAGCAATGAAATATGGATGAAGCTGTTTATTTCCATAGCATCCCCTATGTCCTGACCTCTCTTTGTATCAAAGGCTGTCCTATCACGTCCTATATGCCTATATGTAGGGCCACATTTAACATTTGATCACCTCACATATATCAATACCTGTCCTTTCCAATCATATACGATATATCGTTTCTCACCAGACAGTCGGCAAGGCCAGAACATCATTCGAGACACAGTGATTCGCTCTTTCTGGCCTCACACATACAGTTTGTGATTCAAGAGAACCACGAAGCTGAACTGAGACTGGGTAGTCTCCTGAACTCGAACTCACTCACGTATCAGGATCTCTGAGAAGCTTACAGATTGATGCCGACATGTCTCCTCGTCTTCCTGTTCTTCCTCCACTGCGGCCAAGATATGCCGGGTCTATGTATGCATTGCTTGACGTTCTTTGATCATGGGGAAGATGTAAAGGATGGGAGAATCGATGGGAGAATCGAAATTAATTAGAAGGCATCTACAGGATCTATTTGTTCGCCTTCATGTCAAGTCTTATATCTCCTCCCTTCCTCTTCTGGCAGGGTTGAGATCGAACTATGATACTTATAGCAGGCAAATTTACACCCGTTGGCGGTTGCAGAGCCTCAAGCCTCTTAGACCAGGCCATATGAAATTCGATCACTCTTTGGTACGGTAAACATTAACTTTGTTTTCCTCGTCTTCCTCTCGCATCTCCTCGCTCCCCAGCATCTTTTTGCACCTAGTTTGCCAGCACGCAATGTTTGCCAGTCATTCGCTTTGAGAAACATTTATGCATCAACTTGTCCTTTAAGACTTTTAAGTCTAGTCAAGCAGAGTTGTAAGAAGGCTAACTTGGTGAGTGGCAAGCTCTTCTCTTCAATTTCACTTCCTGAGCTATGTTGGCCGTTCCTTAATAAAGCATCTTTCCAATACATCCTGTCCACGTTCCTGTTGGATTCTGACAAGTTAGCAACATCTATTTAGTGTCAACGTCCACATGCCAAATCTTGCCTCTGGCACAGACATTGACCCTTCTCGTGTTGATGACCCTTCTAGTGTTCAATTGCTACAGCTCGATCTGGGATTTGTCATTCTGACCAAGGTACGATACCAAGCTACTAAGGTGCCGAACATGGCGACAATACGTCGGACTGACTTTATCTAGATCTCGCCATTCGAAAATGTCTCTCCCTCAGAAGATCAAGCTCTTCGAGTTCAACCGTCAGGCTATCTCAGATGCCATACACCCTCAGAATGCCGGAGCCAATCCGAAGAAAGCAGAGAACTCAGAGAAATCCTCCGAGTCCACCTCGGCGACTGCAGTCGAAACGCCTCCCTGCCCTGAACAACCACCCTTCAAGCCTACTCTGCGATTCTACCTGGCATTCGTCGCCATATCATCCCTCACTCTTGCTGCAGCAATCGACGCCACGTCTCTCAGCATTGCCTTGCCGATCATGACCAAAGAACTGGCGGGTTCTGCTATCGAAGCTTTTTGGGCTGGCACATCATTTTTGATCACTTCAGCCATTGTGATGCCTATTTATGCAGCATTAAGTCATATTTTTGGCCGCAAGTCGGTATGTTCCCCGCTCGCTCTACTACCATTTGCACCTCTTTCCGTACATAGACTCATGTCTACCGGCTACCCCTGTCGATTCCCTTCTCTCTGTTATTATATGTTTTCTTCCATGCGCATTTTGTGTTTAGTCAAGTAGCATCATTAGCTAACACATCATAGTTGATGCATCTCGGTGCCATTCTGTTCACTGCTGGTTCTATCCTGGGCGCGCTCGCCCCAAACATGCTCATTATGCTAGTTGGCCGTGCAATCCAGGGCGTTGGTGCCGGCGGCGTTGTCGTCCTTGGAGAAATCATCATCACCGATCTTGTACCTTTGAACGAGCGTGGCAAATGGCTCGGGTGGCTGGGATCCATGTGGACAGTTGGCGGTCTCATCGGGCCTCTCACCGGCGGTGTCTTTGCCCAGTATGCGACCTGGCGATGGGTTTTCTGGATCCTTCTTCCCTTCATCATATTCGGAAGCATCATGCTCCAGTTCTTCCTCAAGCAAGAGCCGGTAGCGGGACATGTGTTTCACAAGCTCCTCAGAGTCGATTGGTTCGGCACTGTGCTCTTCTTGGTCTCTGCGACTGCGATCCTGGTGCCCCTCACCTGCGGTGGTATTCTGGCCTCGTGGCAGGACTGGCGCATCATCGTCCCCATACTCCTCGGTGTCGACGGACTCGTCGGCTTCATCTACTGGCAAAAGTGCTACGCCACGGAACCGATGATCCGTCTGAACATCTTCAGCAACTGGAGTCTCCGCAGCACCTACGTCCAAACCGTGCTGCACGCCCTGATCTTCTGGGCGATGTTCTACTACCTACCCCTCTACTACCAGGTCGTCAAGGGCTACTCCCCCTTCATAGCCGGCATCGCCATGCTCCCCGAGACCCTCGTCGTCTCACCCATGACCGTCCTCATCGGCATCCTCATCAGCAAAACCAGCCGCTACCGCTGGTCCCTCTACTCAGGCTGGCTCTTCACCACCCTCGGCGCCGGCCTCTTCATCCTGCTCGACCACCACACCCCGCCCGCCGTCTGGGTCGCCATCAACATCGTCGCCTGCGTCGGCATCGGCGCCCTGATCGTCGGCATGAACTTCGCCGTCCAGGCGGCCGTCGCGCCCGCCGACTGCGGCCACGCCGTCGCCTTCTACGTCTTCCTGCGCCAGTTCGGCGAGGGCCTCGGCGTCGCCGTCGGCGGCGTCATCTTCCAGAACCGGCTCCGCGCGGGTCTCGAGGCGTCCGCGCACTGGCGCGCCCTGGCGGACGAGTACGCGAGGCGGGCGACGACGCTGGGGGAGGTGGTGGCGGCGCTGGAGGCTGGAGGCCCGCGGGACGAGCTGATGACGGCGTATGTTGGCGCGCTGAAGATGGTGTGGGTGGCCATGTGTGTGATTGCGGCGGTTGGCCTGGCGGCGACGGGGTTTGTCAGGGGTTTCAGCATGCATCAGACGCTGCAGACGGAGCAGGGGTTTATCGGGGACCGGCGGGATGGGGCAGGGCAGTCCGGGGCGGGGGAGTCGGGGCGGGACGGTGCGACGTGTTAGAGGCGATTGGTTGGGTTCGGAAGAGATGAACGTTACGCGCAAGGAGGATTGGAGGTTGGCACTTATGGACAATGCGATGGTAATACTAATGGCTAATATAGAGACGTGGCGCGAGAGGATTGGAATGGAGATTATGAGGTATGAGACTCTCTTGGGGACCTGCGCAATGCAACGAACGCACTGGTGCATATGAGACCATGAGATCGTGAGGATTGAGTAGCAGAGACATAGAGTGGAGCAGTTTGCCCCATCAAGCCAATGTACAAGAACTGCATGTTCCGTGGGTGTTGCCGGAGACTGCAGTATACGATGCGGTGCACGAGCAAAGCTCCCGTCTTTATCGAGGCAGGGGATGAGAACAAGCAATCATGTCGTGCACGAAGAAATCACATTCCAAAAACAGGCTTGCTACCATATCAGTACATAACATTTAAGCTAACAAAATCATTTTTCCCCCAGCGCTCGCTCCCCTAGATATCCAGCGTCACCTTCTGCCCCTTGACCCTCCCGATGACCTGCTTGGCAGCATACTTGGGGATCACCTCGTCATCATGCAGCATCTCGAACTCCTCGGTCGCGTCGCGGCCCATGAAGTTCATGATCGCCTGCGGCCCGCCCGGGTGGTCGTTGAGCCAGTCCGACAGGTCCATCACGACGCCCTTGACCACGACCCACAGGTCCTCCTTGGTGTTGTGCTTCGCCACCTCCTCGAGGCTGAACTCCTTGTCGGGCACGCTGAACGGCGCCGGCGCCGCTTTACTGCTGGGGGACGACTCAGCGCTCGCGACGGCCGACGGGACGGGGGCGGTGGATACCTGTGCTGGGGAGGCGCCGGCGGCCGCAGAGTCCCACGACACCGACACGCGGCCCGGCTGCGACGGGTCGATGTGCAGCGAGATCTGGCCGAGGCGCTGGGCCGCGCCGCCGCCGGAGCTCTTGAGCGACTCCTGGAAGAGGTAGTTGGAGGCGGAGTCGCCGGCGACGCGGCCGTAGACGACGCAGGCGAGGAGGGAGGAGCCGCCGAGGCGGTTGGCGCCGTGGACGCCGCCGGCGACCTCGCCGCAGGCGTAGAGGCCCTCGAAGGGCTTGCCCTCCGAGTTCAGGATCTGGGCCTTGTCGTTGATCTCGATGCCGCCCATGGTGAAGTGCAGGACAGGCTCCATCAGGGCGACGTAGAAGTCGTCGTCGATGTCGACGGGGCCGTTGTGGAAGAACTTCTTGCCGTAGGGGTCCTTGGCCTTGCCGTCGGCGATGGCGTTGTACTTGGTGAAGGTCTCCTGGAGGTGGGCGGGCGTGCAGCCGATCTCCTTGGCCAGCTGAGCGCCGGTGATCTTCTTCATGAGGCCGCGGCCGGCGTAGTGGCGCGTGTGGAAGTCCAGGACGTTGGACGCCTTGGAGTTGAGGATCAGGCGGATCGGGAACTTGCCCTTGTCCTTCTCCTTCCACATCTCGCCGGACACGTAGTCGCGGTGGCCGAGCTCGTCACAGAAGCGGTCGCCGTCGCCGTTGATGAGAAGACCGCCCTCACCACGCAGGGCCTCGGCGGCCAGGAACTTCCACTTGGAGTTCGGGTCCTTGGGGTCGACCAAGCCAGTTGGGTGGACCTGGACCTTGTCCAAGTCGATCCCGTTGCCGCCGATGGCCATGACCATCTTCTGTCCGTCACCGGTGGCGTGGACACCGTTGGTGGAGGAGAGGTGGAGGGTATCTGGCCTGTACTTTTTCAGGAGGGAAGTCTCGGTGAAGTCGGCAGCGTAGCCACCGGTTGCCAGAACGACGGGGCCGTTGAGGACATTTGGCTTGCCCTCATACTCATATGTGACGCCGGTGACCTTGTTGCCCTCCTTGTTGATGGAGGTGACGCGTGCCTTCTTGATGATCTGGACACGCTCTGGCTCCTTCTCGGCAAGCTCCTCAAGGCGAACCATCAGGGCGTATGTGATGGCCATACCTGGGAACTTTGCATCGTGGCCTCTGTGTGTTCTTGGCTCGGAGTGACCTCTGTGGAACATGTCAGCATAAGCACATGCAAATGTGGGCGTAGAATGCTAACCCTAGCCGGGAGATGAGCGTCAGGTCGAGGTTGAACTCATCCTGCAGCCACTCAACGGCAGATGCGGACTTGTATGTGAGGACCTTGATGAGTTCTGGCCTGGCCTTATCTCTTGCGGACTTCAGGGTGTCGTTGTAGAAGAGCTGGACGGAATCTGGGATCTTCTGTTCGACCTGTGTCCTTGTGAGAGCGCCGTTGATGCCGGAGGTGGCCTATGAAGTGGTCAGTCGAGATTCCGAGGGTGATTGAAGTGATAGGAGATATACCTTTGTCGAGTTTCCACCGAAGAAGCCCTGCTTGTCGAGGACAACGACGTTGCCACCATCGAGGTAGATGGTATGGGCAGCGCTGAGACCGGACACTGCGGCACATGTCAACGAGAGTCCTCAAGGCAACTTTGCGATTACTACTACTTACATCCTCCACCGACGACGATGATTCTTGGAGCCATTGCGATTATTGAAGTGGTATGTATGTGAGCGAGTATTGAAGAGAAAGGGCAATGGAAATGGAAAAGGGTATGGGTATGGATATAGTATTTAGGAGATGGAGGAGAGGTTCAGCAGGAGGAAAGTGGAAGGGTTTTGTTTCGTGGCCATCTACCACAGATCAGATATGCAGCTGGTTGCGAGCGGCCATTCCTTCCCCATTCCCTCCCCCACACATCCCAGGACTGCCGAGGCATTCCGCGGGCGGCCTTTATGGGGTAAGGGCGGGTTCGCTTCAGGGCGAATGGCGAGCGAGGGATCGTTGGTCAGTCAGCAGTTTTTGGATGGAGCCTCGGGCCAACAGGGGCCAGCAGAGCCAGCATCAGGTGACAATTGCGAAGGGCCACGGATTACTACCATGGTAGAATTTATGTATGTATATACTTGTATATTTATATATATCATATATCTGTATCACAGGTAACCTGCAAGTAATAATATGGGAGATACAAGAAAGAACGCAGAAGGCATCGTTCTTCCATCTTCATTTCATGTCACGTCATGCCATCTCGCATCACATCTCATGTTTCGTGACATCGCTTCCGGTTCCTTTTTGCGGGGGAGACAAGTACCCACCTAGGTACCGTACGGAGCACGGAGTAGAGTACGGAGTACGGCATGTGAAGTTGGGGAAATGGCCTTCTACTGTGGAGTTGTCCATGTACATATGTACATACATACATACATACATACATACATACATACATACAGCTCTTCCGTGGCACGGCTGACGGCAAAGGCAAAGGGATATATGTATGTACAGATGTACATCTACCTAGGCAATCTCCGGCTCCCACCTTCCCATCTCTTCTGGAGATGTGGGAGATCGACATCATATGACAGTATACATATACAGTAATATAGTCCAGTGAACTCACTTTGTGACCTCCTTTGGCATGTGAAAGTCGAAGGCCACATGTTTTGGCATCCTTATATGTATGTATGTACATATCACAACTTTACCATTTCAATCAGTCCGCCCAAGTGCCTTCCTGTGCCCATTTACCTGTGTCTGTCCCTGTCCTGGTCCCAGTCCCTGTTCCTGATGAGACGACCTCATTTACTACCGTCTTTCCCCAGAGCGGAGAGAGAGAGAGAGTATACTCGCCGGTTCCAGTCGCTTGGCGATACCAAGGGCCGCTGTTAGCCTGTTAGCCTCTTGCTCCGCTCTCTCCTGCTGCCGTTTTGCCTAGGTAAACTGGATTCATTCTCCAGAGGACTGACTGCGATTGCGATTGCCATCTGCTCAGGCTGTATTCCAGTTACAGCAGAGTCCATTGAATGCAGGCATTCATGTATTCATGCATTCATGTTCGCGTCTGTGCTGAATCTTTCTCTTCTGCTTTCTTCTTCTTGGCAGTCGGCGACAGCGACGAGAGTAGATATATAACGCCGAATCAGTCCATTGAGCGAGCCTAGCGCCGACTAGCACAGGGCTCATCATCATCATCATCAGGGCCAACGTCATGAACACCTTGGCCTGGACATGGACGACCGGCATGGAAAGGCCAAGCTGAATACCGTGCTATTCGCGAGAGATCAGTTATGCGAATGCAATGCAAGAAGAGCCCTCAGCTCGCCCTGAGAATGTCAAAAGATTGCTCCTTGCCTCACAACAGCCAATGCTCTCTTTCATTTTCTTGAAATAAGAGTGCGGCGTCTTGACTCTACCATTGCCCCGGTCGCGAGACATAACGACTGTATGACGCCTCAAAACATCATCATGCAATTAGCATCATAAAACGCCCAACAGCCCGTCGCTCTTTCATCAATACCCAAGTATAGTCCCAACGCCAAATGTATATCCTTCCTATCCTTCCTCCTTCCCATTCATCAATCATAATCCTCCGTCGTATCGCGCCCATCATGCGTAATTTCGAGCTCCCTTCAAGATCCAGACCTGTCCATTCGCGACTCTGCTCGCCACGTTTTGGACTTCGATATTTCCTGGTTGCACCTTTTGGATAGAGTCAGTCCATGTCCCACAGCATCTGCTCTAGGCGACTTACAATCCTCTTGCCGTCTTTCATCTCCCACCACACCACACTGCCCGCAAGGGTCGCCATCTTTGTCCCCTCCTCCCAGGGACTCTCTGGAACGACGTGTTCCTCGACAAATCTTCTTAAGTTCGCATGGGCTCTATCTTCTCCTGGCTTGCCCTCATAGGCATCCGCACCCAGTCTCTTATAGTCGTCGTTGGACTCCCAAGGCTTGCGCGGCAGACCGACGATGGCGCTGTTCAGCGGCGCAAGGACCGTGGTGTTCAACGATCCATCAGATAAGCGCTGATCTATCGTGTCAATGTCGCGCGTGAAGCCAGCGAATATGTTGATTGAGCGATCACGGCCGAGCACATCGCAGAGAATAACGGCGTCGCCATCGGTTGGGGTCGAGGAGGGGGGGTCGGCTGCCTCTGGCGGCATGGCGGGGCCCAGGTTATCCATTATCGGCTTCTGTATGTGCTTTGCAGAGACGGAGTATATGGATAAAGCACCGAGGGCTAATGTGAGGACTCTTGCTGGTCGCATTTTGGATAGTGGTTGTGAATGTGAATATGCGGGCACAGATGGTTCAGGCACGACCGGCACCGGCGAGGATGATGATGACGTTTCGGCTCGCTTAACGGCTCCGCTCGACGCAAGGCTGGAGAAGGGCTCCCTGAGCCTCATGGCAAATTGCTGGTCCGGATCGATATTTTGCGAGATAACACAAAGTTAAGCATAAAAACAACAAGCTGAGAATATAGCGGGCCCATGAAATATATAGACATATAATTTTTTTTTTTGAATTAGGCCAAACAGTCTTCAGTAACACTGCGGAAGAGCCCGCAGTTGATCACGCTAAGGGGCGGTATTTGCCGTTGGCCAGCGGGTTTGAGATCCTCCCTACACACAAGTGACAATCTTCATCCAAACTCCAAGCTTTCAAAAGAATCTCACTTACGACAAACTCTTTGAAAGCGATGATTGTCACTGCCTGAGTACCGCTGGCATTTGCAACAAGACTGGCCAAGGTTACCACAGCACGTCCGATCGATCGTTGACGTGTTGATTCGGCTCAAAAACACGCATCTCTTCTCCTCACTTGACTCCTGCAAACCCAACAACAGACAGTCGGTTCGGCCCTCGAGGGAAGCGGCAGCCTTCTACTTATACCCGCGACAGCATCTATTATCTCGGTTTGATCATTGAACTGTCCATGGTCAGCTTCCATCGACATGAACAACCAACCGCCACAGCCCGCCTCCGGCCTCGACCGTGAGCGCGAGCGCGAGCGAGAACTGGAAGAACAGCACATGAGAGAGCAACATATGATGAGACAACAACAAGAGGAGATTGCTCAGCGCCGCGAGCACGAAGAGCGTGAGAGACAACGTAGAGAACATCAATACCAATCGGCAAATACGGGGCCCATCCCGCTTCATCAGCCTGTGGCATCACGTCTACCTGGCGCCATCCACAGTCCCGGTGGATTGTTGGCAAATCATGGCGGCTCCTCTCAATCTGGTCCTCTCGGTGCGCCTACAGGGCCTGGCAATGCCTTCGGAGGTCCTTTACACACTGAAGCCAATCGGTCGATCCAGCAGCTCAATCAGCAGAATGCTGTGGCTCAGCAACAGCACCAAATGTTCGGTCCCAACCTTATAAATCACGTCCAGGGCCCTGCTGCGCCTATAGGAGTTACTCCTGGCGGTGCGCCTGGCTTTGGTGGGCCTCTGCAGCCCGACGCCGCAGCCCGCTCGATGCAGCAGATACCGTTTGGAGCTCCCGTGGGAGGAGGACATCCAGCTCAGGGTGGCGCTCCTGCTTTGGGTCAGGGACAACAACCTATTTTGAATGTGAGTTTTTCCTTTCCAGCCAGCAGAGATCCAGTTATAAGACAAAGTCAAACCTCTCCCTTTTGCTGGTTTGCCAAAGACTAGCGAGGGATTGTTGCCGCGTTTGCTACTTGTAGCGGTGAATCAAGTGGTTTCACACTATGTAGTGAATATACGTATGATGGGCAGTTCAAGTGCGCGTGTGATGTGTGCGCTTAAACTTTTGCAATCAACTCACTTGGGTTGGAGCTGAAGCCTATACTCTTCTTCGTCCTCTTTTCTCAACACCCCTCACTAAATCAAAGGCTACCATGGCACTTACTGATAATTGTCACCAGGACGCTTTGAGCTATCTCGATCAGGTTAAAGTCCAATTTGTCGACCAGCCAGACGTTTATAACAGGTTCCTTGATATCATGAAAGATTTCAAGAGTCAAGCGTAAGTCGTTCGAACTTCACTAGATCCACGCAGGCAACTATGCAAGAACCTAATTTTCTAACTCGTAACCAGTATCGATACCCCTGGTGTCATCAATCGCGTATCAGAGCTCTTTGCTGGACATCCGAATCTCATCCAAGGCTTCAATACCTTCTTACCTCCAGGATACCGGATCGAGTGTGGCACTGGCAGCGACCCAAATACTATTCGCGTCACTACACCAATGGGAACCACTGTACAATCTATAACAGGCGCTGGCCGCGCTCTGCCTGACGGTCCTCAGATGGGGGCAAACGGTGGCTATTACGCAGCTCAGCGCAACACCGCCAACTGGAACACACAGGCCCAGCACTCTATTGAGAGTCCAGAAGCTGTGTTCAGCCCACAAGCTCGCAATGGTGTACCCCCATATGGTCAAAGTCAGGTTGCAATCCCTGCATATGAAGCGCAGCAAGCCGCTACCGCTCACCAGCAAGAGCAACGCGGAGTCTCTCAACTTCAAAACGCGATTGCCACTGCTACTGGTCATCCTGTCGCCAGAAACGCGCTGACTCCAACACCAACTGCACAAGGTGCTGCTGCTATGAATGGCGTTGCAGCTCAGCAGCCGGGTGTCGAAAAGCGTGGGCCTGTTGAGTTCAACCACGCCATCAGTTATGTAAACAAGATCAAGGTAAGAACTCTGAGTTCACTCTTAATTTTAGACACTAATTGTCCACAGAATCGATTTCAGGACAAACCAGAAATTTACAAGCAGTTTCTGGAGATCCTTCAGACTTATCAGCGAGAGTCAAAACCTATCCAGGATGTTTACGCACAAGTGACGACCCTATTTAACACAGCTCCAGATCTTTTGGAGGATTTCAAGCAATTCCTACCCGAGTCTGCAGCTCAGGCAAAGGCTGCTGCTGCAAAGGCTGCTGAAGACGCTGCTGCCATCGGCCTTGCAGGTGTCGCTCAGACACCACAACCTATCCACGGTGCCCGTGGAGAGCAGAAATTGCCACCCGTGGGAAACTTCCTACCACCAAGCACCAGCAAGGAAGGCAAGAAGAGGCCACGTCCTCCAAACGCACCAGCACCGGTTCCAATGGGTTCTCTGACCGAAGTTGCTGGTAATCGAGCTGCTCTTGCACAAACAGGAACTGCAAATAAGGTACGACACCTTGATTATCGCGTTGCAATTGTTGTTGTTTTTGCATTCTTGTCGTGTGGCTTGCTCGAAATGTTGGATCGCTATGCTGCGATAGCTTATAATCAGTCTTCAAGCGAAGCAAGATAAAAAGTCCTATACCTTTAGCTCTGCAGTCCTTTTTGTTTTTGTGCGTTGTCTTAGCGCGTCGTACCCAATCTGCTTTGATATTCCTTTGCTGCCATAATATAAAACTGCAAGCTAACAAGCAATCTCAACAGCGCATTAAGACAGCACATGTCTCTAGACCTGCTGCAGAAGAAGCTCCTGTGGTCTCACCGACCCTTACTCCTCAAAAGCCACAGCCAATGTCGCCGATCTTGTCGTCCACCTCGCAACAAGCGGAAGTGGCCTTCTTTGACAAGGTCAAGAAGTATCTAAGTAATAAGCAGATCTTCGCTGAATTCCTCAAACTTTGCAATCTTTTCTCTCAAGATCTCATCGACAAGAACGTGCTTGTGCACAAGGTCAGCAACTTCATTGGCCCAAATGCGGAGTTAATGGACTTCTTCAAAAGATTCGTCGATTATTCAGGACCTGATGAGGTCATTGAGAACCGCCCAAGACCACCAACTGAAAAGGTTTCATTAAGCAACTGCAGAGGATTGGGCCCAAGCTATCGCCTACTTCCAAAGATGGAGCGTCTGAGGGCCTGTAGTGGACGAGATGAGATGTGCTACTCAGTTCTCAACGATGACTGGGCATCTCATCCAACATGGGCGTCAGAAGATTCTGGATTCGTCGCCCATCGCAAGAACCATTTTGAGGAGGGTCTGCATAGAATTGAAGAGGAACGCCATGACTACGACTTCAACATTGAAGCGAATTCCAAAGTTATCCAACTTCTCGAGCCTGTGGCGCACCAAATTCTCAATCTTCAACCGCATGAGATGGCCAATTTCCGCATGCCAGTTGGATTTGGCGGCCAGAGCCAATCTATCTATAAGAGAATCTTCAAGAAGATATATGGCGTCGACAAGGGCAATGAAGTTACTGCAGACCTCTTCAAAGATCCAATTGCGGTCGTGCCAGTCGTTCTTGCTCGCCTGAAGCAGAAGGACGAGGAGTGGAGATTCACACAACGCGAATGGGACAAAGTATGGCATGTCCAAACACAAGCTATGTATTTGAAGAGTTTGGATCACATGGGCATATCAGTCAAGGGTGCAGACAAGAAGCTTCTCGCACCAAAAGCCATGACGGAGCTCATTCGGAATAAACACGAGGAGCAAAGACGTCAGCGGAGTCTTAAGGCCAATGTTCCAAGATACCAATTCTTGTACAACATGGAGGACGTGGAGGTCATTATTGATGCCGTTCGATTCGCTATACTATATGTCATGAACGTCAACCACCACAGCCCTGCAGAGAGAGATAGAATCGCGGAATTCTTGGAGAAGTTCATTTCTGCATTCTTCGGCATCCATGTCGACAGTGTTCGGGACCGAGTCAATGATATCTCAAGAGGCTCGCCTGATGAAGATATGGAGGATGAGACACCCACAGAGTTATCTAACGGCCGAGGCCGTCGCGCGAATGGCAAGACGGATCATAATCTCTTACGAGGCGTCCTCGAACGTGGAAGGAACGGCACAAAGGGTCGTGGTCAAAAAGAAAACAGTGTCGCATCCGGCAGCAAAGAGTCGACACCGGATACCGGATCCGCTGTCGAAGATGACGAAACTGCTCCAGAGCATTTAGAGGAGTCTGCTGCGGCTGATGTACAGAGTGAACGTTGGCTGGGAAGGCCACCAAGTGCAGCCGCAGTCCAAGGCACAAAGCCACTGGAAGCTGTTGATTTCGAGTTAAAGGCTGACCAGCCTTTCCGCCGCGAGTCATACAGTCTATACTGCAACCAGACCATCTTCCAATTCTTCAGCGTTTTCGAGGTGCTGTATCGTCGCTTGAAGGCGCTTAAGGAGAGCGAAGTTGCTGTCACAGAGCAAGTCCGTCGCATTAAGGCTCCAAAGCCAGCGAAAGAGATTGGACTTCTTGAAGAACGAAATGACTGGTTCTCGCAGGATTCTCCGGACAGCTATTATTCGAGGGCTCTCCTCGTCATCGAAGAGTATGTACTCGGCGAGGTCGAGGAAGTCAAGTATCAAGACTTCCTCCGGACTTACTATCTGCAGAAGGGATGGGCTCTATACACGATCATGGAGCTTCTGAAGAACGTCTGCCGATATGCTGCCACTTGTTCATCGAATGACAGCAAAGAGAAGACTTCGTTGATCATCCAAAGCTTTCTTCAGAACCGCTGCAAGGAGGAAACTACCTTCAACCAGGAGATTGATCTCCGCAAGAAGGTTGAAAAGATTGTCGGAGATGCTGATATGTATCTCATCAAATATGTAAGTCCTCTCTTCCGGCGTTATTGTGAACAATATGCTAATTCTTCGCAGTTCCCCAAGCGTCGCGAAGCCACCATGCAACTCATCACCAAAGACGAGACCACCTTCGATCTCACCGACATGGAGCGCAAAGAGCGCTGGAAGTACTACACCTCGTCCTTCGTGCGCATCGAGCCCACCGAAGGCGTGCCCCTGGACCGCGTGCGCAAATCCGTGCTGACGCGCAACCTCGCCAACACGGAAGCAGAATCGGAGAGCGGCGCGCCGAGCCAGACGCGCAAGCCGCTCCTGTGGTCCGAGGACCTGACGCTGCGCATCTGCGTCAACACGTACCGTCTGACGTACAAGACCGGGACGTCGGAGTGGTTCGTGTACTCTGACGGAAAGAAGGACGAGGAGGCGGCGAAGAAGACAACGGAGAAGCGCAATCGGCGGTTCAGGGAGAAGTTCGAGATGAATAGCAAGTGGATGGAGAATAAGAGCCAGCAGGAGGTGCAGAGGACGAATGAGGGCTTCAATCGGTGGATCGCCGAGGGTGTTATGCCGGGGTCCGCTGCTCAGTAGATCCGTCCGTCTCATGTACTTCCGGGTTGGCGTCATTTTCGAACGGGCGGCGTTTTTTGAGATACAGGGGCTTGCGGGGATTGGACGATGTATATGATGGGCAGTAGGGGGTTCTTTGTGTATCAAGCTCACGGATATCGACGTCGTGGCAACTTGGCTCGATCTGCTGCGATCATTGGCTCGTCATTCAAGTCATTTGCGGTCTGGGGGTCAGGGCTTCGGAATCCGGACGATGCTTTCAGGCGGGGAGGCGTTCCAAGCCTTAAAGGCTTCTCTCTTTTCACATCTTTTGCGGGGCATGTTTCTGATCTGGCTTTTCTTACTTCTTTTCTCTCGTGATTGTTATGGGCAAACCTCTTCTTGCTTTTATCTATTTCTTGGGGGCTCTTTTGCTCTTTTGCGGGTAGCTTTGTACAGATAGGATAGGATAGCTGACAGAATAGTTGAGAAATCATGAAATAAGAGACCATTCTTTGCAATGCTTCATTACTTCATTGTTCACTCGGGTCTAGTCTATGCAATGCAATGGTGCTTGTGGTATGTATGCTACTGAGGTTCGGAGCCTTGCAGACTCCAGACACCAGACTCCCGAGGATGAACGGAGCAGCAAGACGTAGCAGGCGAACGCAGGGCCTTGCCTAACTAAGCACACAATATCCACGTCGAAAGATGCGTGGATGCGGATGTAGACTTTCCATCTGTCCGTCTATTCTCCTCCCGTCCTGTGACTGAGTAAGTAATATCCATTTCCTCTCTCGTTGCCGACTAATACTTGGTTTTCGTTTTTGATGCAGGATAGTGAGTGAGTGAAGCACTGGATATTCGCACCGCTCGTTCGGCCGAGGAGGATATTCATGCGAAGGGGCCAGGCTGGGTGCAGAGTAGCCTGCCAGCTAGAGCAGAGTTTAACCAACGACAACATCGAAGTCGCAGTATGCGTGAGAGTAAACTTTGTCCTTAACACCGCTGCCGTGAAGGAATGAAAAGAGGGGAGGACTGCGTCGTGTCCAAGGTAAGGAGCTTGGAGTTGGAGCCGGCAAGACAGGATCTCCTTGCAGAATGATAGGGTATCCGAACACGACTCTCTTACGTCCGCATTATGCCACTCTACCTGTATGCCGCACTACCTGTCAGTCGTCACGCAAAGGAGCTAAGCTAGCAGCGGAGTTGAACAATCCCCTCCTCTCATGGGACGGACCGCACCTCCCTGGACCCTCTCCCTTCACTCCGCCTCGGTAGGGATAGACAAAGACAAAGACAATGGACAATGGACAATGGACAACCACCCTGTGCCCAGAGCCTGCATGCAGCCAGCAGAAGCCCTCTCCGCCCTTCCCCTGGCCTATCCCAGTCCTACTCCCATCCCGCCTCATCCCGCAAAAGGAGCCGGGAAAAGATACATCTCCTGTCTCCAAAAAGCACGCAACCCTCCCTCCCCCCATGCACAGGAGAATCCTGGATAGAAAAAGGGAGCACAAGCCGTTCGCCGTTCTCGATTCCTTCCGCAGCAGCTCCTTTCCAACGCACTGCGTAAGGTTAAGCTTCCAAATCCCCCCTCTGATCAAGGCTCTGCGCGTCTCTCCCCACCGCATCCGGGACTCGATACATACTCATCTACGCCGTCTCACTCATCCAATAGTCCAGGGACGCGCATCCGCATCCCCATCCCCATCCCCATCCCCACCGCCGGCCACCCCGCCGGCCACCCCGCCGACGGCCTCCTGCGAATTGGATAGCCCCGCACGCCCAGGTGTGCCCGGAGCCTTCCCACCCACATCTGCAGCTCTCTTGCCTTCGAGCCCGACGCAGCCCCGGCCTGCACATCTCCCTGGCACATCCTCACCGCTCCCTCTTCGAGATCTCTTTCCAGAGTCCTCCATCTCTCTCCCTCTCTCCCTCCCTCTCTCTCTACCTACAGACCTCCCATGGCCAAGCATTCCCGACGCCTTGGACCCTTGGTATATTACACCGTGCCGTGCCTGTGCGTGCTATGCACGCTATGCTAGGCCCGGCGGCTAAAACCCCTTCTCCAACACGCCCCTCGCCGCTTGTTTCATGCCCCGTGCTGTGCTTTGCTGTGCCGTGCCGTGCTGTGCTGTGCTTGCTGGCCGCCTGCCATCCGTTGCTCTCTTTCTTCCCCGACAATGGCCAGGCCAGCCCTGGCCTGCCGGCCGAGATGGGGCCAGTCTGCCTTGTGAAGAGAGGGGGGAGGGGGGAGGGAGGGTCTGCGGGAATTAGCAAGCAGGAAACCCCGCTGGTGAGTTCTGTTGGCCCTCTTCCCCCCAAAGTCTAAAATCGGCAGAAGGGGTGGTGGCAGAAGGTCTGTGGCGATTTCGAGATCGAATTTGGTAGAACAGTCGCATTTCATACGAATGTTTTTTTACTCGTACTGTTTATGGGATCGTTTTCCTTATATATTTTTTTCTTTCATATCGTGGGTTCTTTGGAAATTGGTTCGTTGAATTATATAAAAAAAAGAGTTCATGTAGTCATAGATCAACATATACAAAGAATCAGATATCTGCTTTCCCCCCCCCAAAAATAAGAAAAAAATAGTTCTCCTCCCCTTCCTTCCTGG
>Ga0209512_1000316_pt1 | contig 88992 bp, 82 predicted proteins | sample frozenSSSSmetaG_FD_184142 | JGI IMG/M metagenome (GOLD analysis project Ga0209512, IMG submission 184142) | Glacier valley bacterial and archeal communities from Borup Fiord, Nunavut, Canada, to study Microbial Dark Matter (Phase II) -... | ecosystem: Environmental > Aquatic > Freshwater > Ice >...
GAACTCGTGAAGTCCACCTCGAAGGCCCCGACACCTTGCCACTCGAAGCCAGCCACACGATCGGCACCTATCGGGAAGGTCTGCTTTGAGCCGTCGGGAAGAGTGACGACCACCGTCTCGTCGTTATCGAGCGACACCGTGAGAGCCGCGACGTTCACGTAGTCATCCCACAGGTACCAGGTGGGCGACGGGTAAGCGGAGGAGGCGTCAATGCCGTGATAGCGGCTCGCGAAAACCTCCGGCCCGTCCGAGCGGTAACGCTGTGTCGACATCGAGGCCATGTTGTCGGCGCTCTTCCCAAACGACACCGCAATCTCCGTATCGGTCCAGCGCAGGGATACCGCGACATCACGGCCCGACGGCATCGTGAGCACAAGCGTCTCGTCCTGCCCTATCGTGCCTTGGAGCAGGCCGTCAGAAACAGGCACCGTGACCTCCGAGGCGGGATCCGCACCGAACTCGGTGAGCGTCAGGCCGTCAGCATTCAGCTCGACGGACAGGTCCGTATCACTGCCCGACAGGATCGCTCCGTCCGGGCCGACGCGCGGCCAGGGCGCCTCGACGCATCCCGATGTGCCGGTCGCGAACGGGTTGGTGTCCGTCGCACCCCACGGCATATTCAGGGCCCCCACCACGAGCACGCCCACGGCCAGTGCCGACGTGCCACCGATGCCCGCCGCGCGAACCGTCCTGCGCGTGCGTACACGCCGCGCGAGACCCGCCCCACGCGCGTCGGCAAAGTCGCGGCCCGACATCCGCGCGGCGTCGGCCGCCACCGCGTCGTCCATTTGTGAACTCCATGAGGTACCCATGTCAGCGCCCTTCCTTGCGTGAGTGCGTCACGATCGCGACCCGGCCGCCCTCGGCGTCATCCCCCAGCAATTGCGCCAGCCGCGCCGACGCGTCGGCCAGGTAGCGCTTCACGGTGCCATCAGCGAGGCCCAACTGAACCGCGATCTGCGGCACAGTGAGGTCGTCGTAAAACCTCAGGACGGCGCAGGCGCGCTCTCGCGCCGGCAGGGTCGCGAGCGCCGCGCGCACGTCGAGCACCGCGTCGCGGTCTCCCATGCCGGCGGCCGCATCCAGGGTGCGAGCCAACCGCTCGTCGGCGCCATCCCTGGTGCGACGGCCGCGAAGCCGGTCGATGAACACGGACGGGATCGCGCGCCTTACGTAGGCCTCGGCGGCGTTCACGTGCGAGAACGTGCGACCCCGCGAGAAGCTGCGGACCAGTGCGTCCTGGAGCACGTCCTCCGCCTCGGCATCGTTGCCCGTGAGCAGCCGCGCGTACGCGAGCAAGCCGGAGCCGCGCTCCCTCATCACCTCATCGAGGATGGGCTCCCACCGTGCCACGTCTGCCTCCGCTGCTTAGCCTGTCATGCACACAACGGGAGTGGCCTCGCGAATCGTTGGGTGGCCGCGGCGGCACGCCAAAGTGTTCTGTGTTGTTTCATGCGACAGCACCGTGACACTTTGCAGGTGAGTGCCCTGTGGCAACCAAGCAGTTATGGCTCGCCGACGGGAAGCCAGGCGTAGGTGGGGCCTTCGACCGTGCCGTCTGGCTGCTTGACGATCAAACCCGCCACGGCGTACAAATCGATGCTCGAGAAGTCGACCGGGTTCGCATCACATGACGTCAGCGCAGCGGCCTGGTCAAGTAGATAGAGAAACGATCCGTCCTCGTAGGAAGGCAGGTCGAGGTAGGCGGGTGGCACATTCCCCGAGGGGTCCGGGTGCACATTGCCCGTCGCCACGACCCGCCCATCAGCGACCCCAACGAACGTGGCGCCCTCGGAACCCTTCAGACTTGACGTGTCGCTTGCGAGCCCCTGTTCAATGTCGTCGATGCTTGGTTCCGATGTTCCCCACGTGATCGCGGCGGAGTCGCCCGTCTCCGTACCCGCGAAGTGAACCGTCACCACCGGCACGGGATTCGTGGAGTCGCCGATTTCGGGAGCCTGCGACGGGTCATCGGAATAGCGAGCCCCGATTGCAGCCGTCGCATCGGCGCCGTCCATCCATTGGGCGCCGTCGATCCACAGGTCGTCTGACTTCAAGGACTCGGTCGGCAACTCGAACCCGCATTGGAACGGGCTCGTCACGGCATCCGGCGTGGGTGTAAAGGTCGGGTCGGCGGTGTAGCACTCGCCCCGCGCCTGGCGCGCGGCGTCGTCCGACACAACAAGCCTCGGGGGCTTGACGCTCAGGAAGTTGGTGGACACCGCCGCGGAGCGGTACGCATCCGTCGCCGTCGACTCGAGGGAAGTGACCCCTGCCGGCAATGCCACCGTGTAGAGGCCCGCCTCACCCTGCACCGCCTTGAGAGGGTCGCCGTACCCGTCCGTGAACAGGTACGTGCCGCCCGCTTGCCGGGTTCCGCCCACGATCAAGGTGCCGGTAGAAGCGTCCATGATGGACAAGTTCATCAGCGAGGCCTGGTCGGTGTCGATGACCACCGAGTAGGTTGGCGCACCCAAGGAGGGCCACGGAGTGGCACAGTCACTCCCGCCCACACCCGGCTCGGCGCCGAGCGTGCCCCACGGCATCTGCGTCGCGCCCAGCACGAGTGCGCCCGCGGTCAGCATCGTGCCGCCGCCCACTCCCGCGGCGCGCACGGCCCGGCGCCTGCGCACCCGTCCCGCGATCCGCTGGCCGTAGTCTCCGGCAAAGTCGTCGTGCGCAAAGCGGGCCTCGGCCTCGCCAAGCTCGCCCGTCAGCAGGTTTCCCAGGTCGCCGTTCATGTCAGCGCCTTCCCTTCGCCAGTGGCGCCGTGACAGGCACCGTGTTTTCTTCGCGCAGATCAACGTCTGCCCCCAGCAGCGCCGCCAGCCGAGCCGATGCGTCCGACAGGTAGCGCTTGACCGTCCCGTCGGCAAGGCCCAGGTGATCCGCGATCTGCGAGACCGTGAGGTCGTCATAGAACCTGAGCACGATGCAGGCCCGCTCTCGCGGGGACAGCTCGCGCAGGGCCGTGCGCACGTCCATCACCGCATCACGATCGGATGCGGGGGCCGCCACATGAGGATGGTCCGCGGGGTCGCGCGGCACCGGCCGGAACTTGCGGGACCGGTCGATCACCACGGAGGGGATCGCCCTGCGGACGTAGGCCTCGGCCTGGTTCACGTGGTCGAAGCGGCGTCCGCGAGAGAAGCTGCGGACCAGCGCATCCTGAAGAACGTCATGCGCCTCGGTATCGTCACCCGTGAGCATCGCGGCGTACGCGAGCAGCCGCGGCGCGCGTTCGCGCATCACCTGCTCCAGCAGCGGTTCCCAGCGAGCCATCCGATCCCCCTTCAAGGCATTGTCCCCCTGAGAACGAGGCGAGCGCCGTGAAACGTTGGGGTGTGCCCGTGCGCGCCGCACCCGCCCGGCCCTAGCCTGGCCTCATGACCGCGAGCGCCGCACCCGAGTCCGCCGCATCCTTCCCTGCCCACGGCCACCGCGTCGTCTCGATCCGCCGCTACCCCGTGAAGTCGATGGGCGGCGAGTCCCTCAGCACCGTCGAATTCAACGAGCGCGGCCTGGTGGGCGACCGCCTCTACGCGGTGCGCGACGGCGACAGCCGCCTCGCCTCGGGCAAGAACACCAAGCGCATGGTGCGCAGGGACGGGATCTTCGCGTTTTCGGCGAGCACCGACGACGTTCATGGTGGCCAGGGAAGCGTCACGATCGCCGACGCCTCCGGCCCCGTTGGCACGCCGGGTGACCCCGCGCTCGACCACCTTCTCACCGAGGCCCTTGGCGCCGACGTGCGGGTCGCCCCCGAGACGGACGTGCGCCACTTTGACGACGGCGCCGTCTCGATCATCGGCACCGCGACCCTCGACTGGTGCGCGCACGAGCTCGCGGCCGACGCCGACCCGCGCCGCCTGCGCGTCAACGTCGTGATCGAAACCACCGAGCCGTTCCAGGAGGAGGCCTGGATTGGGTCCAGCCTGTCGCTCGGCACCGCGCTCCTCACGCCGGTTCAGCGCATCGAACGCTGCCGCACGATCGACCTCGCCCAGGACGGCGTCGCCGAGCCCACGCGCTGGCTCAAGCAGCTGGGCGAGCGGCGAAATCTGCGGCTCGCGGTGTATTGCGACGTCTCACGCATCGGTACGGTGTCCGTGGGCGACCACGTGACGGTGGGCGACGTGGCCACCGCCACCTGACCGTCGCCGCCCCACCCGGGAGTGAGTAGGCCGCTCCGCTCGTTACAGTGAGCGTGATGAACGCCGACACTGCCGCCGTACCGCCCGCGGCCCCCGCCGATTCGGCGCCCACCGCAGCCACACCAGACGCCCTCACGCCAGACGCCCCCACGCCGGACGCCCCATCGCCTGGCTCCCCCTCGATCCCGCGCATTCGCGCCGAGGTGCTCATCGTGCTGGGCCTATCGCTCGGCCAGAGCGCGGTCTACGCGATCATGCGGCTCATCGCGCGGTACATGGCGAAGCCCGCGATCGGCCAGCAGACCACCACGCTCAATCCATCAAAATCGACCATCAACTACCTGGACCTGACCTACCAAATCCTTGGCATCGCGTTCGCGCTTGTTCCCGTCGCCCTCGCCCTGTATCTGCTCTCGAGCCACGGGCAATCCTGGAAGAAGCAGCTGGGCCTCACGGGAAGCGCCCGACGCTGGGGCAAGGACGTCGCGCTCGGCGTCGCGCTCGCGGCCATGATCGGCCTGCCGGGGCTCGCCCTCTACGCCGTCGGTCGCGCGATCGGCCAGTCGGTGCGCATCGACACGTCGGGCCTTCCCGACCTGTGGTGGTCGGCGGTCATCCTGCTCGCCTCCGCCGCCGTCGCGGGACTGCTCGAGGAGGTCATCGTCGTGGGCTACCTCGTGACGCGCCTGCAGCAGATGAAGTGGTCGCTCCCTGCCGTCGTGTTCGCATCGGCCCTGCTGCGCGGCACGTATCACCTGTACCAGGGCTGGCCGATGGCCCTCGGAAATGCTGTGATGGGCGCGGTCTTTGCCGCGTTCTATATCCGCACCGGGCGCCTCGGCCCCCTCATCTTCACGCACCTACTCCTGGACACCGTGGCCTTCGTGGGCCCCGAGGTGGTGCCCGCGAGTTGGATCGACGCGATCAATGGCTCGTAAGCGTCCCCGGCACCGGCGCCCCTCGCCCATAGACTCAACCCCATGACCGCAGAGCCACCGCTTTCCACAAGTGGCGGCGTCGTACCTGTTGGCGTCATCCCCGTGACCGCCCCCGCAGTCACCGTGATCGACACCCCAGAGGTGCGCGTACACCGCGTGGCGGACCTGATCTCGCTGCTGGGTGTCGCACTCGGCATCGTGGTGGTCCTGCTGCTGGGCGCCTTCGCGCGTGGCACCACTGAGGGAATCACGGCCGATGTGCACGAGGTCTCCGGGATTTTGCAGCGCGTGCTCATCGCACCCGTCAACCTGTTCTCGGGCATCGTCACGCTCATCATCCCCGGCGCCGTCATCATCGACCTTGCGGTCCGCAGAGAGCCACGCCGCATGCTCGAGGCGCTAGGCGCCGCCGCCGCGGGCTTCGGCCTCACGTTGTTAGCGGTGTTCCTGGTCAAGGAGCTCGGCTCCGACGACGTGGTGGGGTCGCTCACCATCGGCACGGGCGATCACGCCGCGATCACCCTTCCGGCCTATATCGCGGGCGTCGCCGCGCTTCTGACCGTCGCGGGTCGACGCGGCACGCGCCGCACCCTGACGTACTCGTGGAACATCGTGTGGATCGCGATCGCGGTCGCCGTGATCTCGAGCATCGTGACCCTTCCGGCCGCGCTTGTGACGGTGCTGTTGGGCCGAGTCGCGGGCCTGGGCGTGCGCTACACCCTTGGCTCGACCACCGACCGCGCTTACGGCGACGTGCTCGTAGAGGGCATCAAGCGCGCGGGCTTCACGCCCAAGCGCCTCGTGAGGGCGGACCCAGCGATGGCCTTCGTCTCCGACGAGCTCGACGAGGTCTCCACGGCGCTGGGGCGCACGCGCCACGGCCGCGTGTATTCGCTGCTGACCAAGGAGAACCACCACCTCATCGTCGTGACCCTGGACGCCGACCAGCACGCAGTCGGCTTCCTCACCAAGCTGTGGCAGTCGGTACGCCTGCGCGGAATCGACGCGCGCGCCGACGTCTCGCTGCGTCACTCCGCGGAGGCCACCGCGCTCGTGTCCCACGCGGCACGCGGCGCAGGTGTCCGCACCGCACGAGTGCTCGGAATGTCCCAGGCGCGCGACTCCATGATCGTCGTCTACCAACGCCCCCTCGCCGCGAGTCCGCTCGCCGACATCGATCCCGATACGGTGACCGACGAGGCCATCGACACCATCTGGGCCCAGGTGGGCAAGGCGCACGACGCCGGCATCTCGCATCGCTCGCTGAGCGCCGACACCGTGCTCGTTGGGCACGACGACCTCGTGGGACTGTCGACGGTGTGGCTCACCAGCTGGGAGCTGGGTGAGGTAGCGACCACTGAGCTCGCCAAGCGCATCGACTGTGCCCAGTTAGTGGCAATGCTGACCCCCATCGTCGGGCCCGAACGCGCCGTCGCATCCGCCTTCCGCGCCGTGGGCGGCGACGGGGTCGAGGCCTTCGCGCCGATGCTGCAGTCGATCGTCCTGCCGCGGTCGACGCGCCACGCGATTCGCGCCTCCGGAGACAACCTGGGCGTGATCCGCAAGGAGATTGTCGAACGCCTTCCCGATGCGGACGTCGAGCCGGAGAAAATCGCTCGCTTTGGCCCCCGAACGGTCTTCATGTTGGCCGCGGGAATCGTCGCCGCCTACGTGATCTTCGCGACGTTCAACACCGAGAACGTGCTGGTTGCGCTCCGCGAAGCAAACCCCTGGTGGCTGCTGGCGGCGCTTGGCTGGTCGCTAGCGACGTTCATTGGGGCCGCCGTGACGCTCATGGCCTTCTCTCCCATCAGGCTGCCCTGGAACCGCGCGCTTCTGGCCCAGGTGGCCGCCGCGTACCTGGCGCTGGCGGCGCCCGCGGGCGTGGGACCCGCCGCGCTCAACATGCGGCTACTCACGCGCCGCAAGGTGCCCGCACCGCTCGCCGTCGCCACCGTGGCCCTGGTACAGGTGAGCGCCGTGGTCGTCACGGTTGTCGGCCTTCTGGTGCTCTCCCTCATCACCGGTTCCGAGGGCACCCTCGCCGCACTACCGTCGAGTTCCGTGCTCGGGGGAGTGATCGTCACCGCGTCCGTGGTGGCCATCGCGATGCTGTTGCCGCGCGTGCGCAACTGGGCGCTCGGACGACTGCGCCCGCTCGTGCGCCAAACCTGGCCCCGCCTCGCCCAGGTCCTCAGCCAGCCGTGGCGCCTCGCTCTCGGAATCAGCGGCAACATCTTGCTGACCGGCGCGTACGTGGGTGCCTTCGATGCGACGTTGCGCGCGTTTGGGCAGCACCTTGAACTCATCGATGTGACGGTGCTCTTCCTGCTGGGAAACGCCGTGGGTGCCATCGTTCCCACGCCCGGTGGCCTAGGCGCCGTCGAAACCGCGCTCACCGCGGGCCTGTTCTCGGCGGGACTTGCCCAACCGCTTGCCGTGTCAATCGTGGTCATTTTCCGTCTCTTCAGTTATTGGTTCCGAATCCCGTTGGGGTACTTCGCCATGAAGTTCCTTCAACGAAGGGGTGAACTGTAGTGATCGACTCAACTGCGGCGGCCTTCGCACTCCTCCTGGGTGCGGTAGCCGCCTTTAATCCGTGCGGTTTTGCGCTGTTGCCCGCGTACATCACCGCGATCGTCACGGGAAGTTCCGACACGGGCATGACGCGCGCGCAGGCCCTGCGCCGCGGCGTCATCTTTGGGCTCGCGATGACCGCCGGCTTCGTCGCGGTGTTCACGGGCTTCGGGCTGCTCTTTGGCGCCGTCAACGTCGCGCTCCAGGGATCCGTGCTGCCGTACCTGCCGTACGTCACCGTGACCCTCGGCGTGGTGCTGATCGGCTTTGGCATCGCGATGGCGCTTGGCCACGAGGTGCCCGGCCTGCGCGTCAAGCCCATGACGGGCAGGGCCCCCAAGGCCGATGCCTGGTCTCAGGTTCTCTACGGCGTCTCGTTCGCGCTGGCCTCGCTGTCGTGCACCATCGCGCCATTCTTCGCAGTCGTTACCCAGTCGCTCGACGCCTCCGGCCCCGTGGGCGCCATCGCGCCGTTCGTGATCTACGGCGCCGGGATGGGGACGTCGGTACTCATCATCTCGCTCGCGGCCGCACTCGCGGGCTCCGCGGTGGGGCGCGCGCTGCGCGAACGCACCGGGCTCATCCTGCGCATCGGCGGCGTCATCATGGTGCTGGCCGGCGCCTGGGTCATCATCTACGGCCTCGCGGAACTGCTGCCGCGCTACGGCGTGACGGCCCTCAACGAGGTGCTGCTGAGTTCATCGCGCGTGCAGGGAAACATCTCGAATGCCATCACCGACTGGGGCACACCCGTGCTCGTGACGGTGCTCGCACTCGTGGTGGCCGCCATCGTGGTCGTGTTCGCCGTGGCGAGGCGGGACAACGTGCGTGACTCGGTGCGCCTTCAGCAGGGCGGCTCGGCATCCGACGCGCCTGGCGCATCGGCCGCAACCGGCGAGGCCACCGCAGCCGGCTCGGGAGCGCAACTCACCGCGAGCCCGGACGTGCTCGACGCGATCCGCAAGGCGGCCTCGGGCCGCTGACGGCGGCGCACACGCCCGTCAACGCAGAAGTGCCGCAGTGCTGGAAAGCACTGCGGCACTTCTGTCTGTACTGGAGTTAGGAGGCGGCGAGCTCGTTGGCCGCGTCCAGGATTCCCTGCATTCCAAGCGAGCCCTGCACCGTCGTGACGGTTCCGTCATCGTTGATGAGCGCGAAGGCGGGCTGTGAGGGCACCCCAAAGGTGGACCAGAGGCTACCGTCGGCATCCACGATCTGCGTGATGTCGCCCAGGCCGTAGTCACTGACAAAGCTCTCCATGCCGGCCTGGTCGGACTTGCCTGGCACGCCGTACAACGTCACGCCCTCGGGGAGCTGGGCGACGGCCTCGGCGACGCCGGGGGCCTCCGCGGCGCACGTGGGACACCACGAGGCCCAGAACCACAGGATCGAGTCCTTGCCTGCGAGGCTCGCGCCCTCGAACGCGTCGCCCGTGAGGGTCGCGGCCGTGAAGTCGAGCGGGGTGCCCGAGACGTCCATGGCTTCCATGGCGTCCTTGTCCATGGCGTCGTCGGTGGCCTCCATCGAATCATCGTGGCCCTCCGTCATCGCGGACGCTGTGGGCTCGTCGCTCATCATCGCGTCGTCCGACGACGAGGCCGGGTCCGAGGTGGAGCAACCTGCGAGCGTCAACGCTGCGGCGAGGCCGAGGGCGAGTGGGGCAAATGCGGTCTTCTTCATGGGGGTTCCTTTCGCGGGCGAACAACTGCGGTGCGCAGCGACCCGGCGGCGGCGAGTACGACGCCACACGAGCCTTTCGGTGGCGATTCGGAACCGCTCACACTCCGGATGGGTCTGGCGCCCCGGTTACTGCGCGCTCGTCGGGGCGCGTCGTCCCCTGGGCAGGTTACGACACGCCCGCCGCTTGGTCCCCATTGTCAGGCGAGAAACTCCTCGAGTGCCTCATGCGCCTCGGCGCCGTAGACGATCGAGGGCCCGCCGCCCATCATGATGGCCACGCCAATGACTTCCATGATCTCCGCGCGAGTGGCCCCCGCGTCGAGGGAGTCCTTCACGTGACACGTGATGCAACCCTGGCAGTGCACCGCGATGCCGATGGCAAGCGCCATGAGTTCCTTGGTCTTGGCGTCCAGGGCGCCCTCCGCCGCGGCCGCGTGGTGCAGAGTCATGAAGCCCTGCATCTGGCCGGGTAGCTCGGCGCCGAGGTCCCCCATCGCCGCCATCAACTTGTCGTACCTTGCTGCGTGAACGGTTCCCACCGTGTGTGTGTCCATGAGCGTGCGCTCTCTCCGATTCGAGATGGCCCGCTGGCAAGCCGCTGCGGGCTCGCTTTTCACGTTACGCTCGCGGCCCGTACCGCCCCGGGACGTAGGTCCCCGTGGCCGGGTGGCACTCGTCGCCCACTCCCGGCCGGTCCTCGTAGCGAGCCCCCAGGTAGGCTCCAAGAATGCGAAATCCTGGGCGCTATCGATCCAGCGGTGCCGACCTTCCCTTCGGCTCGCCTACCTCTCGCCATGGCGTGGCCATGGAGGGGTACTTCTGGCGGTTCACCGACACGGCCTCACAGCGCGCGCTCATTGCGCTGATCGGAGTGCAGCGATCCCGCCGGGGCTCCTGGGCGCTCGCCGGACTGGGTGCTCACCCCGGGCAGTTCTGGCGCCACGATGTGCTGAGGCAGGCGAAGGCCCGGAATCGCGGCCTTGGCGCGCGTTCGGGGACCAAGTTCTTTGGGGACGATCGGCGTGTGGTGGTCGACCTGGGGCCCGACGCCCAGCTGGATGTCACCCTCTCCGACCTCACGCGGTGGCCTGGAAACCGTCCGTTTGGCGGCTCAAGCTGGTTCCAGATGGTTCCAGGTCTGAACCAGTACTGGCACCCGTGGCTGCTGGGCGGAAAGGCCACGGGCACCGCCACGATCGGCGGTGAGACGTGGCAGCTCGACGGCGCCCACGTGTATGCGGAGAAGAACTGGGGGGACGGCGGCTTCCCCCACGCGTGGTGGTGGGGTCAGGCGCAAGGCTTTGCGGAGCCCGAGGTGTGCGTGGCCTTCGCCGGGGGCGAGGTCACGGCCGGACCGTTCCGCACCGAGGTGACCGCCCTGGTGGTACGCCTTCCCGACGGGACGCTGGTGCGCCTCGGGAACCCGGGCACCTCCCCGGTGCGCGCCACCATCACGGATGACGACTGGGTGTTGTCGGGCCGCAGCCGCATCTGGCAGGTCGAGGTGCAGGGCCACGCGCCCTTGGCGGACGCGCTCGTCCTCCCCGTGCCACTGGTGCAGGAGCACCGCGCGGCGCCCGGAGCCTTGGAACACCTGGGCGGCACGATGAGCGTTCAGGTGCGGCGCCACGGCCGCCTGGTCTGGGAGGGCACCAGCCATCTGGCGGGCCTCGAGCACGGCGGCCTGGACCGTGCCGCCGCGGAGGAACAACGCAGACTTGCTTGAGCCCAAAAGATGCCCGTTCCGTGAGGACGGTGCTACGGTCAAAATATGACTATCAAGGACATCGGCCCCCGCCCCCAGTCGTTCGACATGGAGACGGAAGCGGTCAACAACACCAACTACCGCACCGTGGCCTGGAGCGGAAAGTACCTGCAGGTCACCCTGATGTCGATCCCGGTCGGCAGCGACATCGGTCTTGAGGCGCACCCCGAGACGGACCAGTTCATCCGCCTTGACGCGGGGCGCGGGCGCGTCCAGATGGGACCAGCCGAGGACGACCTGTCGTTCGACCAAGAGGTCTCCGATGGCTGGTGTGTCATGGTCCCCGCGGGGAGTTGGCACAACATCACCAACATCGGCGACGAGCCGATGCAGGTCTACACGATCTACGCCCCGCAGCACCACGCGCCCGGCAAGATTCACGTGACCAAGGCCGACGATGACGAGACCAATGACGAGCCGGCAGACTGGTCCGTTCAGCCCGCCGACGTCGAGGACGAACGCGCCTAGGCCTGCCAGCCCGCGAACTGGCGATCGGGTCCTTAGAGGTCCGCAGTCATGTCGGCGAAGTACGCGTAGTCCTTCTTGAACGCCCCCGCGTCCATGTTGCGCGGCACCTAGGCCCCTCTATCAACCCGTCGCTTCGCCTGCCAACCAGCAACAACTAGGAACAAGCCCACCCAACTGATGAACACGGCAACCATCGGCACGGTCTGGGGCCCGTCGAACCCCTGGAAGCGCGCCAGTATGTCTCCTGTCACGATTCCCGTACCGAACGAGGCCAGAACATATCCGGCGATCCGCCACCCCTTGTGCGCCACTAGTACCTGCACCTCGAGTCAAGGTACGTCGTAATTTGGTAAAACCCAGCGTTCGGCACGCGGAACTTGATGAGGAGGCATCGCGGGGGTGTGGAGTTCATCGCCACGCCAGCGACGTACACGATGGACCCCGCGTAGGCGAGACACACGGCAGCCATGGCGGCAGCGACGATCGGCCCACCAGCCGCTCCCGCGATCCCGCAAATGGTGGAATTCGTCGCCGCGCCCCAACCGCCATTCGCGATAGTGACTGTCTCAGCCTTGCTGAAGTGGAGGTAGAAATACCAGCCAACGCTGAACGTCGGGTCGGCGGTCACCGGGAACACGACGCCGTCAGTGAGTACGACATGCTGTACAAGTTTCGGTCCCGCTACGGTGTAGTAGGTCTCCACGGTGTTGCCAGCTGCATCCACGGCCCACGGGGGAGCAATGGTGCCCACCTGCAAGGTTGAACCCCCGTCCAAAGACACCAGAAGGTCTGCGCCTCCGTCGTCGCGCAGAACGGGAAGGGAACCGCCTCCGATTCCGAACGTGTAGGTGGACGGTGACGACGCCGAGTCAAGTACCACCTGAAACCTCGCCGTGCCGTCGCGTAGCGCCTGGACTACGGTGTGTGACCCGCCCTTGCGGCCCTCGAACACTACCGTGCCGTCGGAAGCGACCGAGCCTTCGGCGACGAGGTTCTCTATCGGTAGGTCGACCGTGACGCCGTACCCAGACGGTCCTGCTATCAGGACTGGATCCGACGGGTCGGTGCTGACCGTCAAAGCTGCACCGGCCTCCGAGAACTTCACCTCGTGACCCAATTGCGATGCAGGCTGAGACACCCCGGCACCGTACGGAGCAGCATTGCCAACCGTCTCCGCTATGTCGTCCGCGTGGTTGCTGCGGCCTCCGGCCGCAGCAGGTGTTGCGGTGAGTGCCATCGCGAACAGTGCGACAGCGCTCCCAAGCACAATCTTTTTGCGCATGTTGTCCCTCTCGGGATATGGCCCGCGGACTCTGGCGGTGCCAATAGAGAACGTACTCCCGGTCAGACCGACCCGCAACAGATAGCCGAAGCGGGCACGCAGCCTTCTTGATGTCCCACTTCGACTTAGAGATCCGCCGCCATATCCGCGAAGTGCGCGTAGTCCTTCTTGAACGCGACCGCGATGGTATCGGTGGGTCCCGAGCGGTGCTTGGCCACGATAAAGTCCGCCTCGCCAGGGCGGTTGTCGCGGTCGTAGGCGTCGTCGCGGTGCAGCAGGATCACGATGTCGGCGTCCTGCTCGATGGCACCGGACTCACGCATGTCGGAAAGCATGGGGCGCTTCTCGGTGCGCTGCTCGGCGCCACGGTTGAGCTGCGAGATCGCGATCACGGGGACCTGGATCTCCTTGGCGAGCAGCTTGAGCGCACGCGAGAACTCCGAGACCTCTTGCTGGCGCGACTCCACCTTGCGGCCCGAGCTCATGAGTTGCAGGTAGTCGACCACCACGAGCTGGAGGTCGTGCTGCTGCTTGAGGCGCCTGCACTTGGCGCGGATCTCCATGAGCGACATGTTGGGGCTGTCGTCGATGAACAGCGGCGCCTTGGCGATGCGCGCTGCTGTCGAGGCCAGGCGCTCCCAGTCGTTGGGGCCCATGGGTCCCTTGGTGAGCTTGGTGAGCTTGACGCCCGCCTCTGCGGCGAGCATGCGCTTGGTGATCTCCTCGCGGCTCATTTCGAGCGAGAAGATCACCGAGGCCTTGCCGTGGATGATCGAAGCAGAGCGCGCGATGTCGAGGCCAAGCGTGGACTTACCGATGGCGGGACGCGCGGCCAGGACGATCATCTGTCCGGCCTGGAACCCGCCCGTGAGGTCGTCGAGCTGCTTGAAGCCCGTGGGGATGCCGAGCATCTGGCCATCGCGAGCCGAGGCGGCGTCGATCTCTTCGAGCGTGCGCTCCATGACGTCGCCGATGGGCAGGAAGTCCTCGGAGTTGCGGCGCTCGGTGACTGCGAAGATCTCGGACTGTGCGCTGTCGACCACCTCGTCGACCTCGGCACCGTCCGCGTCGTAACCCATATTGGCGATACGCGTTCCGGCCTCGACCAGCTTGCGCAGGATCGACTGCTCGCGCACCAGGCGGGCGTAGTAGCCGGCGGAGGCAGCGGAGGGCACGATCGAGATGAGCGTGTGCAGGTATTCGGCGCCGCCGATGCGGGCCAGGTTCCCCGCGCGCTGTAGCTCCGAGCCGACGGTCAGGGCGTCGACCGGGTCGCCCGAGTTGTAGAGCTTGGTCGCGGTGTCGAACACCATCTCGTGGGCGGGACGGTAGAAGTCGGAGGCACGCACCACCTCGATGACATCCGCCATCGCGTCCTTCGACAACATCATCGAGCCAAGCACCGACTGTTCGGCCTCGACGTTTTGGGGCGGGGTGCGGTCGAGGGTGCGCGGCGAATACGCCGCTTCAATCTCCTCGATGGACACGCCTGACACTCCTCGTTCGCATTGTTGCCGGAATCCGCACGCTGCTAAGGCGAGTGTCCCATCTGGCTGTGACAAACCACTGTAGGGAGGCACCTGATGTCCCACAAACGCGCGGCCCTGGATGTTCAGTGGACGACCCGTGGACACACACGGGGAGGGGTGGGGACAGTGACCCCTATTCCTGTGGATAAAGCTGTGGGTATTTCGAGGCATTCGCCACAATGAGGGCAATTACCAGCCCGTTTAAGGAGTCACCGCCTGGGGATAAAACGGGGGACAGAGTTATCGGCGTGTTGCCCATCGGCGTGTCGAGCGCGTCGAGCGCGTCGCCGAGAGAGCGTTCTCCGACGCCCCCCAATGAGGCCCCGAAATCGCACCCCAGAAGTGGGGGTAGCGGGACGGCGAGCCGTCTTCAACACTCCGGGAGGGTCCCCCCAAATGCGACAAAACCCCGGCGTCGACCGATCCCCACGGGAGGGGTCGGCTGACGCCGGGGTATGCCGTGCTTAGTTGGCGGCCACCACGTGGACGGCGACGGTAGCCGTCACGTCCGAGTGCAGCGACACCTTGACCTGGAACTCGCCCACGGCCTTGATGGGGGACGTCACGTGAATGCGACGCTTGTCCACCTTGGCGCGCGAACCGATCGCGTCGGCGATGTCACCGGTGCTCACGGCGCCAAACAGGCGACCGCTCGGACCTGCGTTGACGGTGACGACCACCGGGTTGGCCTGGAGCGCGTCACGCGCAGCCTGGGCCTCCTCGACGGTCGCGAGCTCGCGGCCACGCTGGGCCTTGCGCATCGCGTCAATGGACTTCTCGGCGCCAGCGGACCACGGGGTGGCCAGCTTGCGGGGAACCAGGAAGTGGTTGGCGTAGCCGTCCTTGACGACAACGACATCGCCTGCGACACCGAGTCCGGCGACTTCGTGCGTGAGGATGATCTTCGACATGTCAATCCTCCTTAACGGCCAGAACCGGCGTAGGGAAGCAGCGCGAGTTCGCGAGCGACCTTGACGGCGCGTGCGATCTGACGCTGTTCCTGGACGGTCACACCAGTGACGCGGCGCGAACGGATCTTCCCGCGGTCAGAGATGAACTTGCGGAGCAGGGGGGTGTCCTTGTAGTCGACCTTGGTGACCTTGGCGGCCTTCAGAGGGTTGACCTTCTTACGCGGCTTGCGCGTGTCGATCTTTGCCATTGCTGTCTTTCCTTACATCAACAAGATGAGTGCTTTAGAAGGGGGGCTCGTCCGAGGACGGAGCCGATGCCCACGGGTCGTTGGCTGCGCCACCGGCAGGAGCGTTGGAGGAGTTGCCTCCACCACCTCCGCCGCCGCTGAAGCCACCGCCGCCGCCCGAGCCTGCGCGCTGTGTGCGCGTGACCTTGGCGGTGGAGTACCTCAGCGAGGGACCAACCTCATCGACCTGCAGTTCCATGACGGTGCGCTTCTCACCGTTTGCTTCCCACGAGCGCGACACGAGGCGGCCTACGACGACCACCCGCATGCCCTTGGTGAGCGACTCGGCCACATTCTCAGCGGCCTCGCGCCACAAGGAGCAGCGCATGAACAGGGTGTCCCCGTCCTTCCATTCGTTCGACTGACGGTCAAACGAGCGGGGGGTGGACGCCACCGTGAAGTTGACCACTGCAGCACCGGACTGAATGAAGCGCAGTTCGGGGTCGCCGGTCAGATTGCCAATCACGGTGATCTGGGTATCGCCTGCCATGAGTTGTCCCTATCGTGTCGTGGGTGTGACTGCTAGTGAGCGTCGGGACGCAGCAGCTTGAGGCGCAGGATGGTCTCGTTGAGACCGAGCTGACGCTCAAGTTCCTTCGCGGTGGGAGATTCCGCCGTGAAGTTGATGACTGCGTAGACCCCGTCGGTCTTCTTCTTGATGGGGTAAGCAAGACGGCGACGGCCCCATACATCAAGGCTGTCGATCGTGCCCTTGTCATTGGTGACAACGGCGAGGTACTTCTCGAGTGACGGCTTGACCGTACGCTCGTCGACCTCGGGGTCAAGGATGACCATCATTTCGTACTTGCGCATAGATAACCCACCTCCTCTGGACTAAACGGCTACGGACGTTCCGTAGCAGGAGGGTGACGCATGCAGTGGCCGAAAACGGCAGGAGCCGTCGCGACCACCGCACAAGGGTACAGGGTGTGGACTCTGGGCGCGAGACCGTGATGCGGAGGTGGAGACACACCGTCTGCGTCCTCACTGGGGACGACGCGGTTAGGCTCGGTGTCATGGTGAGCAGGCGCGCATGGTGAACAGCGACGAATGGGCAGTGCGGACGCTCGACGACGAGGCCTTCCTCGCCGCAGCGGCCGCAGCCGGAGTGCACGTTCCGCTCGAGCAATCGCCCGTATGGGATCGCTTTGACGCGGTCACCGATGGCCGCAAGCACCTAGCCAGGGTCGCCATTGGCCCAGCCGACGGCAGCCACGTCGCGCTCGTGAGCCTCAGCTCGTACACCGTGCGAGGCCTGCCCTACCTGTGGGCCAGGCACGCGCCCATCATGCTGGTCGACCCCACACCCGAGGCGGAACTCGCCGTGCGCGAGGCCCTCGTGCGCCACTGCCGCGAAACCTGGACCCAGGTCGTGTTCCTGCGACTGCATGCTCGGCATCGGGCCCCCAACCTGCGGCCGCTGCTCCAGACGGTCACGTACGACCGCACCGTCGTGATTGACGTCCAGCGCCCGGCCGACGACTATCTCGCGACGCTGTCCAAGAAGTTCCGCTACACGGTGCGCCAAGCGCTCAAGCACGACGACGTGGTCGTGGCCGACGAAACCGCTGACGCGATCCGCGACTTCAGCGAACTGCATGCGATCTACGCGGAGACCGCGGAACGCGACGGCTTCGGGATCTTCGACGCGGAGGTCTATCGCGGCATGCTCGAGGCTCTCGCCCCGCATGCGCGCGCCTTCGTGGCGCGGCGCAAGAGCGAGGGGGACGAGCGCGGCACGGCGATCGCGTGGGCGATCGTCACCGACTACGACGGCGCCGCCACCTACGTGTACGCGGGGGCCAACCGCGAAGCCCGCGAGGCAGACGCGACCGTACGACTCCTGTGGGAGGTGCTCGCGATTCTGCGAGCCGAGGGCGTGCGCACCTTTGACATGGGCGGGGTGGATTCCGACCTCGCTCCCGGCCTGGCGGGCGTGGGCCTCTTCAAACGCAAGTGGGGTTCCGACTCCGCTATCGACCCCGCATGGGACGTACCCGTCAAGCGCCCCACGTATGCGCTGCTCGTCGCCCTGCTGCGGGCCAAACGCCTCCTGAAGGGACGCCGATGACCTACGGCAACGACGAGTTCGTCCCCATCCTGCTGGGTACCGGAGTGGGTGCCTACAACATCGCCCGCAGCCTGCACGAGGAGTTCGGTGTGCGGAGCCTCGCGCTCGGCCGAGCCGCGCTCAGGGAGACAGCGCACTCGCGCATCCTCGACGTGCGCGCCTCGCGCGACTTTGACCACCCCGACGCGATCGTGATGCAGCTCCTCGGGCTCGCCGATGAGTTCCCGGGGCGCACGCTCCTGCTGATCGCCACTGTCGAGTACTACGTCAACGTGCTGATCGACCATCGCGAGCAGCTGGGCGACCGCTTCGTGATCCCCCTTGTCGACCGTGACCTCGCGGACCGGCTCATCAACAAGACCGACTTCTACGCCACGTGTGCCGAGTTGAGTGTTCCCCACCCTCGCACCACGGTCCTGACGCCCGCAATGCGTGGCGACGAGAGAGTCGGCGAGGGCCTGGCCTTCGCGTATCCGGTGATCCTCAAGCCGTCCAACACCGACATCTACCCGCGCCTGCGCTTCGAAGGCAAGCAGAAGGTCTACCTCCTCGATACCCCCGCGAGCGTGCGCGACGTCGCCGAGAGAATCTTCGCCGCAGGCTATGAAGACGACCTGATCGTTCAGGAGTACATCGAAGGCGACGAGTCGGTCATGAGGGTGGCCAACACGTACTCGGATCAACACGGCAAGCTCACGTTCGTTTCCGTGGGCCAGGTGGTGCTGGCAGACCAGGACCCGACCATGGTGGGCAACAACAACGCGATTCTGTCCGTGGACGATGCGGACCTGGCCGCGTCCCTGGGCACACTGCTCAACGCGGTGGGCTACACCGGCAGCGCCAACTTTGACGTGATGCACGACCGCCGCGACGGAGTGAGCAAGGTGCTCGAGCTCAACCTGCGCCAAGGGGCGACGTCGTATTACGCGATGGCAGCGGGCGGCAACATTCCCGCGCGCATCGTCAAGGACAGGGTGTACGGGGAGAGCCTCGACTTTCACGTCACCACCGACGAGCGGCTGTGGCTCAACCTTCCGTACCCTTTCGCACTGTTTTATGCGCCGCGGGGCCTGCGTTCACGCGTCAGGAAGGCCCGCCGTGCGGGCGCCAAGCACACGCTCTGGTACCGCCAGGACATGAGCCTGCGCCGCATCGTCGACGTGTGTCGCGTGGATACGCGCTACGCGCTCAGCACGATCAAGTACGCGCGGCACGGGATGAATCGATGAACGCGAGCGCCTGACGGGCGATCTGGCGCGCCCGTTCGGGGCCCACGTTGGTGGGTAGATTCACGATGCGCGCGATGATGTCTTCGGTGCCCGCGTGGGCCGCGTCGCCCTGACGATAGCCGTAAACCTCGGGGTCGACTGCCCCGGGGAAAAGCGCGGGGCGATACCACGTACCAGCGACGATGCCCTGCGCGCGCAGGTGCCCGATGACGGCGTCGGCGTCAATGTCGGGCGGCGCCAAGAAGGGGAACCTGGCAAGCGGCTGTCCGGCGCTCACGAGCGCTGGCACCTCAACCAGGTCGCCAAGCTCGTCGGCATACGCCGCGACGGCAAGCGTGCGGTTCGCCTCGATTGCAGGTAGATCAACGAGCGCCGCCGCCACCCGGGCAGCCACCCAGGGGCTCGCGGCGAACGCGCCATGAGCAAGGCGTCCCTCGCTCTCCGAGGGCGCCACCGCGGGGGTGAAGATCCCTGACTCGACGAGCATGGGTCGCAGCCGAGCGGCCACGCCACGCGGCAGTCGGTTGAGCAACGCCAACTGATAGCGGTATGTGCGCGCGGCGCAGCGGAGCCGCAGGCCGGGCGCCTTCAGCGCCACGAGTCGCGCCACGATGGCGTCGCGCAGCGGCCGGTCCGCCATCGCGGGATTCACCCACACGGCACCGCCGAATTTGGTGGGCAGCATCTTCTCGACGCCAAAGGAGTGGAAGGACACGTCCGCGAGCGGCAACCCCTCGGGGTCACGCGCCATGCGCCCGGCGCAATGGGAGCTGTCCTCGCATACGGCGGCCCCGGCCTCGCGGGCGGCGCGCGCGATGCTCTGCGCACGCTTGCCGTCGATGATCCCAAACGTGTGCTGAATCACGACGGCTGCAGTGTCCGCTCCCACGTCGAGCCGATCGGGATCGATCGCGAGGGACGCCGGCGAGACCTCGGCGTAGGCGGGGGCCATCCCCGCCACCAGGATGGGATCGACGGCGGTCGAGCACGTGAGCAACTGGGTGACGACCGTGCGACGCGGATGCGTCGCCGCAAGCGCCGAGAAGGTCTCGAGCATTCCGTAACGCGCCTTGAAGACCACGTACCAATCCGCGGCGTCCGTTCCCGTCAACGCCGCGAGGTGAGTCCTCACCTCCGCTGCGGGGCGCGTCATCCCGCGGCGCCCTGCGCCTTGGGGACGGCCGCGTTAGGCGTCGGCACCGGCACCGCCGGAACCGAGGGGACGGGGGTGACGGAAGGCGCGGGTTCTGGTGACGGCGTGGGCGAAGGCGTCGGGGATGCCTCTGGGGTGGGCGTCTCGATGGGAGTGGGCGACGGGCTCGGAGAGGGCGTGTTCGCGGTGCCAACATTCGCTCGCGCCGGGAACTGGACCACCGGGAGATCCTGCAGGATCGGCGCCATCATCCACGTCCAGATGCGCACGGGCATCGAGCCGCCCGTGATCTCGTCAAAGCCGCCAAACGGCGTGATCATCTCGGCCTCGCCGTTGGGCCCCACCTGGTACATGCCCACCACGCCCACCTGCTGCGGGGTGAATCCTACGAACCATGCGGAACGGTTGTCGTTCGACGTGCCCGTCTTGCCCGCAACGGGCCTTCCGAGCTCCGCGGCAAAGTGGCCCGAACCGCCCTTGTAGTTGACCACCTGCTGCATCGCATACGTGGCGTCGGCCATGACGTCCGTTTCGAAGACGCGCTGTGGGACCGACTGGCGGTCGTAGTACAACACGCCGTCCGCGTCGGTCACCGACTGCACCATGAAGGGGTCCGTGGACATCCCGCCCGACGCGTAGGTCGAGTACGCCGACGCGAGGTCGAGCGCGTGCGGCGACGCGGACCCGAGCACGTTCGAGGGGTTGGCCTCGAGGCCGGCGGTGCCCTCGGGGATGCCAGCGAGCACCGCGACGTCGCGCGTCTTATCGGGGCCCACCTCGACATTCAGCTGGGCATAGACCGTGTTGACCGAGTACGCGGTGGCCTTGACCAGGTCGATGTCTCCGTAGCTCACGCCCGCGAAGTTGCCCACCTTGTTCTCAAAACCGGCGATGGTCTTGGGCTGATTGCCGTTGTACACCGAGTCGAGCGAGATCCCGCTTTCGAGCGCCGCGACCAGCGCAAACGGCTTGAAGGTCGAGCCCGCCTGCGCAATGTCTTGGGTGACGGCATTTCGCTGGACCGTCAGGTAGTCGGCGCCGCCGTACATTCCCGTGATGGCTCCGGTGGTGGGGTCCATGGTGATCGCGGCGACGCTCAGGTTGGGGGCCGCGTCCTCGGGCATCTGGGCCACCGAGGCCTCGATCGCCGCCTGTGTCGCGGGCTGGATCGTGGTCACGATGTTCAGGCCCTCGGTCTCGATCTCCTCTTGCGTCTTGCCCGTGGTCGCCGTGACCTCATCGATCGCGGTCCTGAGCAGGTACCCCTGCGTGCCCGCAAACACGTCGTCATTCGCGTAGTCGATCGTGACGGGGAAGGTCATCGCGTCGCGTTCGGTCTGGGTGATGTACCCAAGCTCCACCATGCCGTCGAGCACGTAGCCCCACCGGTATTCCGCCTGCTCCGGGTTGAGGCGCGGGTCCCAGCTCGAGGGCGCGGGCAGGATGCCCGCGAGTAGGGCGGCCTCGGAGACCGTGAGGTCCGCTGAGGACTTGCCGTAATACTCCTGCGCGGCGGTCTCGATCCCGTATGCGCCACGGCCAAAGTAGACCGTGTTGATGTAGTTGCCGAGGATCTCTTCCTTGTCCTGCTGCTGGTTGATCTTGAGTGCGAGCAGCGCCTCGTCGACCTTTCCCACGATGTCGGTGGTGGTCTCGCCCTTGTAATAGCGCTCGACGTATTGCTGGGAGATGGTCGATCCGCCCTGCTTCTGGCCGAACACCACGGTCTTGACGAGAGCCCTGGTCGTGCCCACGAAGTCGACGCCCGAGTTGGTATAGAACGAGCGGTCCTCGGCGGCCACAAACGCGTTGGGCACGTAGCCAGGCAAGGTGTCGAAGCCCACGATCTCGCGGTCCGCCTCGCCGAGGGTGCCCATTACCGTGGTGCCGTCGGCGTAGTAGATGGTGGACGCTTGCTGCAGGGCGAAGGCGCTCGGCGGGGGCACGTCGAGCATCTGGTATCGCACGAAGAGCCCGATAAAGCCAATGAGCGCCACCGCCAAACCGGTGATCAAGGCCCCGAGGCCGATGCGCCGCAGCACGTACTTCCATTTGGGGATCGGGTTGCCGTTCTTGTCGAGCGGAGGACCGCCCTTGCCGCCCTTTTTGCCGGAGCCCTTGCCGGCGCCGTTTCCTCCAGTGCCCGAGGCCTTGCCGGTCCCTGGGCGTCCACGAACGTCTGCCGCAGCGGATTGGTACGCACGCGGGCCGGGAGCCTTGGGCTCAACAGAGGCCGGCCGTGCAGAGCCCGCCTTGGTAGAGCGCCGCACGGGCTGCTGGCCCGACGCGGACACGCGGCGAGGCGCTCCTGACGCGGGCTCGCCGGTGGGGCGCCACTGAGGAGACCCTCCCTCAACGGGGCGGGTGCTTCTGCGCTTGGGTCCTGTGTTGTCGTCGCTCACCATGTCAGTCTACGAACGGGGGCGGAGTCCCAAGGGTTCCCCGGCGCGGCGCGGTCGCCGACTCGGAGGTACCGCGCGGCTGGCCTAGCCTGCGAGCGATATCGACAATGCGGTGAAAACCACTAAGAGCGCCAAGGCCCCCGGCAGTGAGTACTGCTTCCACGGGGAGAGCTCCGGGGGCTCGCCTCCGCACATCATGGCGGCCTCCGAGTCGTCGACGGGGCGCAGCGCCCAGCCTTGTTCGGTCAACGTGGCGAGGTGATACTGGCGGCCCCAGGCGGCGGTCAGCAACCAAAAAACGTGGATGTAGGTGTACCTCATCACGAGTCGCTGCGTGGGGTTCAGTGGAACCTCGCGACCCTTCTTACCCCAGCCAAAAATGATCATGATCAGGACCCCCTCACGTGAACGGTCGCGCGACCCCCGCGCAGACAACTCATTCAATGCCGACGATAGCGCCCCGCGAGCCCGCCCGCGACCGATCGGGTATCTGGCCATGCGGGGTGGATGACCCGGGGTGAATGAGGACGAGCGGGCGGCGTGGGCGGGCGACTCGGCCGCGCGAAACCCGCACGCATCGCCCCTTCACGCATCGCTCAACTTGCGCTCGGATGTATCGGCACGATACAACTGGGTGCTACACCACGCCGATACATCGAAAGATGGCGGCGCGCTGCGACGCCGGGGTCACGTTCCCAACAGGCGTCCGCAAGGACCGAGAGAGAGGACGAGCATGGGACGCACCGACGTGCTCACCCTCGCGATTCTCGGCACCCTTTCGGAGAAGCCGCATCACGGCTACGAGGTCCGCAAGCGCCTCGGGACCCAGCTGGGACCGTTCCGTGCGCTGTCGTACGGCAGCCTGTATCCCGCACTCAAGCGCATGGTGGCAGAGGGCCTGATCGCGGTCATCGACGAGGGCCAGGATTCGTCGCTTTCCCGCCGGTCGCGCATCGCCTACGAGCTCACCGAGGCCGGACACACCCGCCTCGCGGCCGAGCTCGCCTCGGCCGGCGCCTCCTCATGGGACGACGACACGTTCGACGTGCGATTCGCGATGTTCGAGCGCACCGACTCGGACACCCGCCTGCGCATCCTCGAGGGGCGCAGGGGCCGCATGGCCGAGCGGCTCGAGGAGCTTTCGGTCAATCTGCGCGTCATGCGCGATCGACACGACGCGTACACCTCAGAACTTCAACGTCACGGACTCGAGCGCGTTGAGCGCGAGGTCGAGTGGCTTGATCAATTGATAGAAAACGAACGATCCGCTTCACGCGATAAAGACGACCCCGCATCCGCGGGCTAGACAAGGAGATACAGAACATGGCCAAGCTTCGCCTCGCCATCATTGGCGTCGGAAACTGCGCGACGTCCCTTATTCAGGGCCTCGAGTACTACAAGGACGCCAAAGCCGGTGAGACCGTTCCTGGTCTCATGCACGTCCAGTTGGGCGATTACCACATCTCGGACATCGAGATCGTGGCCGCGTTCGACGTGGACTCGCTCAAGGTGGGCAAGGAGCTGATCGAGGCGACCAACTCCTCCGAGAACAACACCATCAAGATCTGCGACGTCCCCAAGACGGACATCCAGGTTCAGCGTGGCGTGACGCTCGACGGCCTCGGCAAGTACTACCGCGAGACCATCACCGAGTCGGACGACGCCTCGGTCGACATCGTCCAGGTCCTCAAGGACACGCAGGCGGACGTTCTCGTCTCCTACCTGCCCGTCGGCTCTGACGCCGCAGACAAGTTCTACGCACAGTGCGCGATCGACGCCAAGGTTGCCTTCGTCAACGCACTGCCCGTGTTCATCGCCTCTGACCCGGTCTGGGCCAAGAAGTTCGAGGACGCCGGTGTCGCCATCGTTGGTGACGACATCAAGTCGCAGGTCGGCGCCACCATTACGCACCGCGTGATGGCCAAGCTGTTCGAAGACCGCGGTGTGCGCCTCGACCGCACGTACCAGCTGAACGTCGGTGGAAACATGGACTTCAAGAACATGCTGGAACGTACCCGCCTCGAGTCCAAGAAGATCTCGAAGACGCAGGCCGTGACCTCGAACCTCCACGAGGGCCCGCTCGCCGGCCTCAAGAGCTCGCGCGACGTGCACATCGGCCCGTCGGACTACGTCGCTTGGCTCGACGACCGCAAGTGGGCTTACGTCCGCCTCGAGGGTTCCGCCTTCGGTGAGGTCCCCTTGAGCCTCGAGTACAAGCTCGAAGTGTGGGACTCGCCCAACTCCGCAGGCATCATCATTGACGCGGTCCGCTGCGCCAAGATCGCCAAGGACCGCGGCATCGGTGGCCCCATCCTCTCGGCAGCGACCTACTTCATGAAGTCGCCCCCCGTGCAGATGGAAGACACGCTCGGACGCGAAGAGCTCGAGAAGTTCATCCGCGGAGAGAACGAGCGCTAACCAGCGCACATAGACGTCGGAGTCCCGCCAGACTCCGAACGACGGGCCGGGTCCCTCCGCAAGGAGGGGCCCGGCCTTTGTGCGTGCCTGGGGAAAAGTCCCCGTTCCACGACGCGAGCGTTCTCCCTAAGATGGCGTCTGAGGGGGACACATGACAACACTCGAGGAACTCGGGGCACGAGCGGGCGAAGTCGCGGCAGAGGGTCGCGCGGCACTCACCGCGCTCACTTCCGACATCGACGCGCGACGCTCGCCCACGCCTCAGCCAGGCCTCGCCGCCGCAGTAAGGCAGCTCGACGCCGACGTGTGGGCCGCCCTCGACGCGCGCCGCGCGTCAGCAGGAACCGAGGCCGCACCGTGACCGCCACTCTTCAAATCGATGGGGATGGCCTCGCCGACGCGGCCAGGCGCATCCGGGGTGTCGTCGATGACTTCGGAGCGGCAGCGGCGTCGGCCGCCGACGCGGCATCGCACGTGGGCCACGAGAGCCTCGCTGGACGCGTACGCGAGTTCGAGGACGCCTGGGATATCAGGCGGGGCAAATTAGTGACCGAGCTATCCGAGGTGGCCGCCATTGTCGACGCCATCGCAGAGACCTTCGATGACCTCGACCGCGAGACGGCGGCCCAGATCAGGGGCGCCTCTACAGGGACGGGCACATGAGCACCCTGGCCACACCCGCGGGCTACCCTGCCGCCCTCGCCGCAGATGTGACTGACTTCCAGCGCGTCACGGACGCGATCGATGCCGCGGCCCAGGCGCTCATGGACGCCATGTACGACAGCTCGAGCCAGGCTGTAGACGCCCTCTACGAACGGGCAACGCGAACCAAGAATCGCCTGGAGCAGGCACACGGCCGATACGAGGGCACGACTCAAGCGTTGCGCGAATACCAGGTGGCCCTGCAGTCGTTCCACGAGACAGCGAATCGTGCGATCGATGACGAGCACCACGCGGCGTACCGCTACAGGCTCGCGGATGACGCGTACAACGACGCGGTCCACGAGTGGCGACTCGCCTCCCAAGGGGGCCAAGACCCGTCGGCCATCGAGCACTGGCGACACGAGGTCGAGCGCGCCGAGTATCGGCGCAACGCGGCGAGCGACGAAGTCAACGAGGCGTGGACCCTCTACCGCTCCGCCGCCGCCGCACGCGACGAGGCGGCTCAGCGCGCGTTGGGCCGCATCTCGGCGTCCTTCGACGGTACCAACGACTCGTGGAAAGACGAGGTCGGTGCGGTCATCGGGAGCATCGCAGACTTCTTTGCCGCCGTCGCGGAGTGGGCGACGGAGATCCTCAAGACGGTGCTCGAGGCGATCGCGATCGCGATCGCCTCCTTCGTGATCGCGGTCATTGCGATCGTCGTGGTGCTCGCCGTCCTGGCTATCGCCCTGGTGCTGCTAGCGATCGCGATCGTTGTGCTGGTGAATGTGCTGATCGTTGTCATGACGCTGGTCCAGATCATCCTGGCCTACCTTGTGTCGCTCGGGCTCATCGCGCTCGTGGCTTACGCGTTTGCGGGCTCGCTCGGGCTTTCCGACCAGGACACGATCCGCTTCGTCGCGTTGGTGCTCGGTGTCACTTGCCCGCCGCTGGGCGTCTTCATCGTGAGCCGACTCATCGACGAGGCGCTGAAGCCGACGCCCGTCGTCACGCCTTACGATCCCTCAGATGCGCGCCCCGAGATGGCCTACGCGCGCGACAAGCTTGACGAATTGACGCCGCGTGATGCAGGCGACCTCATCGAGGCCGCGGGGCTCGTCGACCGTGCAGGTGGCGGGCTCGAAAATAGCGATCGGACAGTCGTTGATATCGCCGAAGTCCGCGACCCTGACGGAAACATCACCGGCTACATGGTGACGCCTGCCTCGACGCTCGACTGGGTCGCGAAGAGCTTGCTGAGGCACGGCATCGATCCAGCGGCGGTGAACGACCTCGACGCGGACTTGCTGCTCATGCTCGTACCCGAGGTGAAAGGGCAGTACGAGCGCGCCATCCTCGAGGCGATGGGGCAAGCGGGAATCCCGCCAGGCGCTCCCGTCCTCATGACGGGCTTCAGCCTTGGCGGCATCATGGCTGCCCATATGGCCGATACCGGGTCGGGGGGCTACAACTACGCCGGTGTGGTGGTGGCAGGGTCCTCGATCGATCAGATGCATCTTCCCAACGACATGCCCGTGCTTCAAGCAAAACACATGCTCGATGTGGTCCACGAAAGCGATTTCATCGCGTTCGGGGACCACACGGCCATGCACCAGGAGGTGTGGGACGGACCCCTCAGCGGGGTAGGCGTCCAGGGCTCTAACCCGATCGAGGCCCACGACCCCTTCCTCTACGCCGCTACGATCGATGGTGGCGACTCAGGCGGACAGCTGAGCCAGAATTTTGAGGCGTTCCTCATCTCCGATTCGGAAGAGGCTGCGGGCTGGTCTGTGAGCCACGAACAGTATGAGTTTGCCGAATGAGCCCAAGACAACGATTCGCGGCGCTCGCCGCGTGCGCGGCGCTGTTACTAGGGGGGTGCGCCGTGGGTGATAAGGACTATCGTGACGCGGTCGAGGAGTCCGTGAGCAAGTCCGGCGCCTACGACGTGAGTTTCGTCACGTCCGAACGGGTGGGGATCGGCGCCAAGTACATCGTGGTCGCCGTGGACTTCGACCATGTACCCACCGACGCTGAATTCGCGAACCTGGTGCGCGACGTCACCGCGCCATTCCCGTCCGGATCGAACCACCGCCTGGCACTGGGAGTCGACGTGCCCACCGACCCTCACTTCTCGCTCGAAGACGAGTTCGGCGACTGGTTCCCCGGCGCCGGCTTTGTTCCCAACGAGGTCATCACCGACGTCTCGGTACTCCGAGACGGAGTCGAAGGACGATGACCGCCACCGAGGCCCTGCCCGACCCAAGGCTGGTGCTCACGCTTCCGGGCGCGTGGCTCCAGATCGACCCGAGCGACCGCGAACTCTCGCACCGACGCATCGGCGACTTCGTGAAGCGCGCCATGGGCCGCGCCGACGAGCTCGCAACCGTGCGGGCGGCCATGCGCGAGGCACTCGGCACCCTGATGGAGCGCTCCGCTACCGGCGGCGCTGCGGGCACGGCCGAGTCGGTGTTCGTATGCGATGAGGTGTCCCGCGGCACCAAGCTACCCCTGTGCGTGTCCGTCTTCACTCCAGAGCGGATGCGCATCAGCCCCACAGTAGGGACAGCTCCCGACGCCGTGATCGGCGCCTTTCACGAGGCCCTCGTGGCCATCTGCGACGGCGACGGTTGGGAGCACGTCTCATGCCGCGACGGTGCGGCACTGCGTCGGGTTCGGGTCGTCGATGAGCCATTGAGCGCCGACGTTCCCGACGAGACCGCGCGCATCTGGGGTGTCGACTACTGGCGGACGGTCCCGGACAGCAAGAGGCTGGTGCTCGTGACCGCGACGAGCCCCTTGGCAGATATCCCGGAGACTCTGGTGCGTCTCACCGATGCAATCGTCGCAACGTCACGCTTCGTGGTCGGGCACCGGCCGTCGATTTCGCACTCCGATACGCATGACCCAGGCACGCCGTGACGCCCACCGTGTTCCTGGCGGCCACCGTGGACACCGCGACCTTTGCTCCGGTCACAGATAACTTGCCGAGTGCCCGCGCCGCAGCGGCCGCCAGTCCGGCTCCTGTCTGCGGGGGTTTCACGTAGCTCAGCACGTTCCGCTCGCCCATGGCGACGGGAACGACGTTGCTGGGCTCGCCTTCCGTCTGCATGGTCTTGTCGTTGCCGAAGCCCCGGTTGGTGGTGCATTCGAACGACCTAGTGGGGTTGATGAAGTCATGGTGGGGTCTGCTCGAAGCGCGGGACTCGCCCAACTCCGAACGACGGGCCGGGTCCCTCCGCAAGGAGGGGCCCGGCCTTGGTGCGTTCGCCGTGAGTTGTCAGGTGCTGCCGCAATGTGAGCCTTTCGGCTACGAGTGAACCGGATCACTTACTTATCGACGTGGGAGCCTGCGAGCGATAGCGTGACCACAAGGTCGCACGTAGATGCGTGGGCGGGGCCATGAGGAGGCGTCGATGGGTCGCTGCGAGAGTTGCGGAATGCCGCTCAACGACGCCACCCAAGGCACCGAGGCCGACGGCACACCCAGCGCCACGTATTGCGTCACGTGTTACTCCGACGGCGCCTTCACAGCGCCCGACGCTGGGGTGGACGAGGTACGCGACGCGGCGATCGCCACGCTCGTGGAGCAAGGCATACCGCCGCTGACCGCGACGCGGCTCATCGCCTCGATCGAATCGTTGCCGCGCTGGGCGTAGTTGGTCTAGGCGACCGCCGCGACCGCCTTAACCACGGGCGTCGAGCCGCTTACCAGTTCCCACTGGCGGCCCACCGAGTCCTCGTTGGTGAGGCACGCGGCGATCATGGCCGCAACGTCGGCGCGCGGAATCGTGGCGCGCTTCACCTCGGCGCCGAGCGAGACGAGGCCCGTGCCAGCGTCGTCCGTGAGCCCGCCTGGCCGCAGGATCGTCCACGCGAGCTGGGTAGCCCGTAGCGCCGCGTCGGCGTCGCGCTTGGCCTCGACGTAGGCGGACCACGCCTCGCCCGCCGAGGACGGGACCGGCTGGTCCACCCCGATAGCCGACACCTGGACAAAGCGGTCGATGCCGAGCGCCTTCGCGGCCTCGATCGACTTGAGCGAGCCGCCCAGGTCCACGGTGCGCTTGCGGTCCACGTTGCCGTCGGCTCCGCCACCCGCGGCGAACACGATGGCGTCGCATCCGTCGAAGGCGGCAAGGAAGTCTTCCGCCGAGGCCGCCTCGATATCGAGGCGCCGGGGCTTCGCGCCCATGCGCTCGAGTTCGGCCAACTGCTCGTCGCGCCGCGCAAGCGGAACCGCCTCGATGCCGGCCTCGATCAGCAAGGGGATCAGGTGACGCGAGACCTTGCCGGCGCCGCCGACAATCGCCACGCGCGTGGGCTTTCCAGTGAGAGTCATACCAAGTGTGACGATGCGGGGGGCGCGCCTATTCCACAGCGCCGCTCCTCCGCGGGGCCCTTTCACCGGATTTCCTTCACCGCGTGGAGCCAAAGCCGAGGCACCAGCCGCCGGTGGACTGGGGTGAGGGGAATCGGATTACGCCGCCACGAACCGCGAGCCCCCGACGATCGCATCGGCGAGGCGCAGCAGCGTCCGGGGAATATCGGCGAGAGGACTGGTCACCGTCACGAGCGCCACACGCTTGCTCGATGGAACGGTGCGCCAATAGTGGGCGACAAAGGTGCGTACCGCGAGGTCCTCCGTGCCATCCGCGACGACGCTCTCCGTGACACACCAACGGCGGACAGCCTCGCCATCGACACAACCGATCCGAAGCCAGTCGCTGCCGTCGCCCAGCACGTCCAGAGTCGCCAGAAAAGCCTCGATAACGGTCGCGGGTTGGTTGCCGATCGCCGGGCTCATGTGGAATTGGGCGGGCGAGAAGATCGACACGGCCACGGGCGTGGCTGTCCCCGGCGCAAGCTGATGGCAGACGAACGTCGACTCGAGCGCGGATGTGGTGGGTGCCTGGTCCATCACCATTTCGAGCGCCGTGCGCATCTCACGCCGGGCGTACGCGAGTTGGTCCGCCCGGCCAATCACCAGGTCCACGAATGAGCGAATCCGCCCGGCGGTCACGTCAGGGCGGTGTGGGTCCAACTGAATCCACGTTCCCGGCAGCCGCAGCGTGAGTCGTGGCATGCGCTGTGAATCCGGTACCGGCTCGACGCCGCCGGTCGCTCCGCTACTCGCTGAACGCATACTGCTGGTGCTCGATCGTGGGGGCGCCCGTGTGGTTCGGGTCATCGACTACAAAGAATGTGGTGAATTTGTCGTTGAGCGTCTGGTCTGCCAACACATGCTCCGCCAGGGTGTCCTGATACTGACCGATGTCGTGTCCCAGAGTCTTGCCGATCCGGTAGTCCATCCCCACCTGCGAGCGTTCCCCGTCCCACAGGCTGAGGTGGGATCCCGTGTCAGGGATGGTGTCGATCATGTCTGTGCGGTGCACCGGGTCTGTGGTGTGTTTGACCTGGACCACCGCTATGCCTGCCGCAATGTCCATGTGGTCGATGGGTGCGCCCGCGACCACCACTCCTTGGTAGTCGTATCCTCCCGCGCCCTTCTGAGCTAGGTGGCCCGCCAAGATTCCGCCCAGACTCCATCCTGTGACGAGCACCGGCTCACCTTTGCCAATTCCGGCCTGAGCCATCGCTTCCAGCACGGCCTTCTCGTACTGCGACTGGAGTTGGGGGAAGGCCAGGAGCAGCAAGTCCGCATCGAGGTCATTCGTGGCGCCAGCATCACCTGTGACCACCCAGTCCTTGGTCGACGGCAGCGTTACCACCCACGCCACACTGCCGTCTTCATGAACGATCTTGGCAATGTCGACCACGGTGCGCGAGTCGCCACCTACGGTGTCCGCGGCCTGCGCCTGAGCCAGGTAGTCGTCGAGGGAATCGGGCACCGACGCCTCGAGCGAGGCGAGCGCGCACTCCTTGACCTCGTCATCAAGATCTGCGGAAGCCAACGGCCGCACCTCGGGCGCCGGTTTGGACACTTCTCCCGTGATGCGCTGCACGACGAAGTATCCGAGGATCGGACATGCAACTCCTACCGCCGCGATCACCAGACGAATGCGAGTCAGGTCATCCGCGCCTACCTCCCCGGCAAGCCGATAGGCCGCAGTGCCTGCCGTCATCATTCCCAGCAGCGCCGACAACACCACGGCCAACACCACTGCGAGAACCACGACGGCGAGCACCAGAACAGCAACAAAGGCCGCAATCAGCGCGACGACCGCAATCGCGATCGACAACGCGACCATGAAGAGCGCGACCGCCTCGACCACTGCGGTGAAGATCGCCTCAAAGAAGTCGGTCACCCAGTCGGACAGTGTTGACAGGAGGGCGTCCGCCTCCGAGAAGACGTGCCCGATGCTGTCGAACAAGCCGTCATCAGTACCAGCAAAAGCGGCGTCGATACGCGCGATCGCGCGCCGGGCCGCCACCTCGAGCGACTCGGCTGCGGCCCGATACTTCGCGTGCGCAGTGGCAATTGCGTCCTCTGCCGCATCACCTCGTGCCCTCGCGACATAGATCGCGTTTGACCAATAGTCCAGGCTCGCCTGGTCCGCAGGATTGAGTGCCGCCGATCGGGCGTGGCGGGCGGCGTCGGCCAACTCTTCGGTCGCCTGATGCATCGTGATTTGTGCCGCGTGTTCCGCCTCGATTGCCGCAGTCGCCTCCGCATGGAAGCCCACCAGCTCTACCGTGTATTCGCGCAGCGCCGTTCGCGTTCCCGCATACCGAACCTGCGCCGCGCTCAGATGCGCGTGCGCAGTAGTCGTCCTCTCCTTGAGTGCGTCAACGGCCATGGCCTCGCCCTCCATGACGATCCGCATGAGGTCGTCGGCCGCTGCCGCTATCAATCGCTCAGCGGAATCGTAGCGATCGACCGCCGCGGACAGGGCGTCCGGATTGCCCGCGGGGACCGCCAGCCCTCTCATGGCTCGCTTCTCATGTGTCACGTCCCTGGGTAAGACTGGGTACGGGATCAACGACGCCCTGCTGCGGGGCCTCCTGGTGTGAGACGTCCGCATTCACGGCGGCGGCTAGTTGGTCCTCCACGTCCGCGAAGGCGTCGGCCACCGCCTCAAACATCGCCGCGAGCTCGCCAAGGTTTTGTGTGAGCTCGCCCCGGTGAATGTCCCAACCTGCAGCAAAGTCTCTGACGCAATGCGCGAGCCCCTCATGGCCTACAAAAGCTACGGCCTCACAAGCCTCGCTTCCAGCGGCCGCAAAGGAATCCACCACGGCGTCAATATGCGCCACGGCCGCCCGCAGGCGCTCCCCGTCGATGCGCACGTCGCTCATGGACGCGTACTAGCGCTCGTGAGATGCTTCCTCGCCGCCACGCTGCCTCCTCGGTGCCCTCTGGCATCGTGAAGGTATCGAGGGTCAGGTCACGGCCGCGGGGCCACTCCCTTCAGGGTGTGGATGGGCGCGGTGGATCCGGGCTGGGCGCGACGCCCGGCTTACGAGCGGGGCGCGGCTTACGAGCGGGGCGCGGTTTACGAGCGGGGCGCGGCGAACGGATCGACGGGACCCTGGTCGGGCGTGGTGGGGGGATTCGGCGGCGGCGGAGGCACGCGGTAACCGGCCTCTTCCTGCTCGACGGGCGCAACGTAACCGGGCTGCGTGGGGTAACCAGGCTGCGCTGGGTAACCGGGCTGCGCATACTGGGCAGACGTGGGGTGGCCGGGCTGCGCGTAGCCCTGCGGCGGGTACCCGCCAGCGAGCCGCTCGCCCGCCTTGGGGTCGGGGCCGTACTGGTTGTCGTACGCCTGGCCGTCCAACAACACGAACACCAGCAACACGATGCTGCCAAACGGCACGAAGGAGATGAAGTACCACCAGCCCGAACGACCCGTGTCATGCAGACGCCGGACCATGACGGCAAGGCTCGGCAGGAAGAGCGCGAGGCCCAAGATGAGCATCGGGAGATAGCTCGCGAAAATCGCGCCCCCGTTGACGTTGTTCAGGGCGTCCTCGCTGGCGTTGCCTTGATCATCAACGCTGTTCAAAGCCGGGGCCAGCTCGCTGAAGTACACGCCAAAGAAGAGGGCCTGCGCCGGGAGCGTGACCAAAAAGCTGAACAGCGCGAACCACCAGTACTCGGACCGGCGCGCTCTTCCGCTGAACGTGGCGTACTGACGGAATACCGACTTGATGGACTGACCGAATGTCATGACTGGATCCTCCCCGAAATTACCTCCACGCTAGCGCCACGCCTGCCGGGGATAGAGCCCGAACGCTCAAACTCGCCGACGCGACCTCTAGCCTGGTCCCATGTCATACGGTGCTGACCTCGGTCACTTGTGGAGATCGAGAGGCTTTCGCAAGCTCACGTGGGTGCGCGTTTTGTCCCAAGCGGGCGACGGGGCGTTTCAGGTAGGCATCGCCACCGCGTTCTTCTTTAACCCCACAGACGCGTCCACACCGGCCGACATCGCTGCGGGTTTTGCGGTGCTCCTGGCACCCTTCACGCTCATCGGCCCCTTCGTGGGCCCCCTGATCGACAGGTGGCATCGCCAACGCATCGTGCTCGTGGGCAACCTCATTCGCCTGGGGATGGTCGCGGCGATTGGCGCATCGATCATCTTCGATGCGCCCAAGCCGCTGCTGTACATCCTCGCGCTGGCCACCCTCTCGGTGAATCGCTTCCTGCTCGCCGCACTGTCGGCTGGCATCCCGCAGGTAGTCGAACCCGACGACCTCCTCACCGCGAACGCCATCATGCCCACCATGGGCACCATCGCCGCAGCCATTGGGGCCACGATCGGCGGCGTGGTGACGTTCCTCATTCCGGGAGTCTCGGACGACAACCTCGCGATCCTTGCGCTCGGCGCCGCGGCGGTCGCCTTCGGAACCTCATCCTTGGCCGCGACCTCGCTGGGACGACGCTCCCTCGGTCCTGTCACGACGATTGACGGGCGCGAGCTCGCCTCCGAAGCGGTCGACCTTCTCAAAGAGCTCCGGGCGGGGTATCGACACCTCCGCGAGCGGGTCACGCCGTTCTATGCGCTTGCGGTGATGGCCGCCGCGCGGCTGTTCTATGGCCTCATGTTTGTCGCGGCGATTCTCATCTCGCGCCACATCCTCAGCGCGCCCGACAGCGCCGAGAGCTCGATCAAGAACTTCACTCTTGTGCTCGGATTCGCCGCCGTCGGATACGGCCTCGCTGCAATCGTGACACCCGCGTTCGCTCACCGCATCGACAGGCAGCGGTGGATCGTGTGGTGCCTGCTCCTGGGGGCCGCGGGTCAGACGCTGTTGGCCATCTCGTCGGCGTCGTGGGCGCTGTTCGGGGCGGCCGTGATCGTGAGCTTCTCTGTTCAGGGCGGAAAGATCGCCGTGGACACGATCGTGCAGCGCGATACCGACGACGAGTTCCGTGGTCGCGCGTTCGCCCTCTACGACGTCGCGTTCAACACCGCATTCATCTCTGCGGCGGTCGTTGGCGCGCTGGTCCTGCCCGACAATGGCTACTCCCATGTGGTCATGGGCGTGCTCGTGGTGGCCTACCTCGCCACCGCGGTGATCTACGCGCGTGCGCCACGACAAGCGGGGGGCATGCCGTCGGCAACCCCGCACCCCACGCCGGCGACACCCCCGTCGGCCAACCCCACGTCGGCCGCCGAACCCGTCGACGGCGCGATCCTCGACTAAGCCAAGCGCTTCCGCATCGCCGTCAGGCCGTCGTCGCCCTTCTTGTGCTCGGCGCCGATGAGGTGCTCGAACAGGATCTGCGTCTCGGTCGACGCGACCGCGGGGTCCATCGAGAGCTTCTCCGCCACAAAGTCTCGCAACTGCGTCGTGGAGGTGCACGCGACGTGGATGAGGAAGTCGACCGAGCCGCCCACAAAGAACACCGAAATTACGTTGGGCAGCTGCGCGACCTTGCGGGCGTAGTTCTTCACCTGAGGTCGGGCCTGCGCGCGCAGGCTCACCGACACGAGACTCTGGACGGTGAGGCCGAGCGCCTCGAAGTCCACCTCGATGTGAGAGGACCGGATCACGCCCGCGTCCCAAAGCGCCCGCACGCGCGCGTGGGTGGTTGACGGCGACACGTGCAGCTTGGCCGCGAGCGCCGCGTTCGACAGACGCGCGTCCTTGACGAGCTCCCACAGGATCTTCTCGTCAAGGGAGTCGAGCCGAAGATTCGTCGGATTCTGAGTCCCGGGCGGCGTCAAGGCCATGCTTTCTTCTCCCTTTTGGATTGAATCCACATATTATGCGCCATCGCTTGCGCACAATGCAGAATCTTCGACAATTATCACTAGTGACGGCCAATGGTTCACGGCGGCAGCTCATAGGCGCAGTCGCCGACCCTCACCACTCATCCCCAGGAGAACCCCATGCGCGTCGGCATCCCCACAGAAGTCAAGAACAACGAGACCCGCGTGGCCATCACGCCCGCAGGGGTGCGCGAGCTGGTCGCCGCGGGGCACGACGTCGTGGTCCAGGCCGGGGCGGGCGTTGGTTCGGCTTTCCCCGATCCGGAATACACCGCAGCGGGCGCGACCCTCGGCACGGCCGACGAGGCCTGGGCTTGCGAGATGGTCCTCAAGGTCAAGGAGCCCATCGAGCCCGAGTACGGGTACCTGCGCGCAGACCTCACGCTGTTCACCTACCTGCACCTCGCCGCGAACGAGCCCCTCACTCAGGCCCTCATCGATTCCGGCTGCACATCCATCGCATATGAGACGGTCCAGCTTGAGGACGGCTCGCTTCCGCTCCTCGCGCCGATGTCCGAGGTGGCCGGCCGCATGTCAACGCTCGTGGGCGCGTACCACCTCATGGCGAGCCAGGGCGGTCGGGGCGTGCTCGCCTCGGGCGTTCCAGGCGTGCGCCCCGCCAAGGTTGCCGTGATCGGCGCCGGGGTCTCGGGTGCGGGAGCGATCGCGCAAGCGGTGGGTATGGGATGCGACGTCACGGTGCTCGACACCTCGATTCCACGCTTGCGTCAGCTCGACGCCCTGTATGGCGGAGCCATCAAGACCGTCGTGTCGAGCGCCCACGAGATCGAGGCCACCTGCCATGAGGCCGACCTCGTGATCGGCGCGGTCCTGGTGGCGGGCGCGCGAGCGCCTCGCCTCGTGACCCACCAGACGGTCGCCGCGATGAAGAAGGGCTCGGTGCTGGTCGACATCGCTATCGACCAGGGCGGCTGCTTCGAGGATTCGCACGCGACCACTCACGCGGATCCCACCTACGTGGTCGAGCAGTCGGTGTTCTACTGCGTGGCCAACATGCCCGGCGCGGTCGGATACACGTCGACGGTCGCGCTCACCAACGCGACCCTTCCCTACGCGATCGCCCTGGCGAACCAAGGGTGGGCGGCGGCGACCGCATCGGATCTCGCGCTGGCCAAGGGGCTCGCGGTTGTGGGTGGCCGCATCCTGAACGGGCCCACCGCCGACGCCTTCCCACACCTGCTTTCTTCATAGCGGGGGGCGTCTCACTCAACCACTCGTGCGCGTTCACTCCTGCGCGTTCACGGCCGCGAAACTCGTTCCCGCCTCGGCGGGACCGCACTTCGGGGCGGCGGCGACCCCATGGTCGCCGCCCCGAAGCATCAGCGACGCGCGCACCCAGTGGCCACCCGCCTCGGCTCCTGTGGGCACGTCACGTACCCAACCCGTCCTCGCACCACTCCTGTGGGCACGTCACGTACCGCCGCCCCGAGAGTCGAGCACGGTCTCAACAGCGTCGCGGCACCACGCGGGCCGCTCCATCACGTCCCGATACGTAAACCTCAGCGTCAAGATTCCCAGGCGAGCCAGCGCCACATCGCGTCGCACGTCCGCATGCCTCGCCGCGGCGGGGGCATGGGCCGCGCCGCCGTCGAACTCGATGGCCGTGAGCGTCTGCGGGTCAAAAGCGTCGAGCCGAAACCTGCCCGCATCGGTCCTCACGACGTGTTGGCGTATCAACCGATCACACCGGATCCCGTTGAGGACCGTGACCGCAGCCTGCTCCTCAAGAAAGCTCTCGACGCCAGCCTCGGCAAACTCGATCGTCCGCGTCAGCGCCGCCCGTCCGCGCACCCGCGGGGTCACATCGAGCGCCCCGCGCATCGCTGGACCCGTCACGACGCCCGCTCGAAAGGCCCTGTACACAATCTCGCTTCGGTCGCGCGGAACCGCGACGGCGTGCGCCCGAATGACCGCATGGGCCGGCGCGGCCACCTGCTCGCCTGCCGCGGAGAGCCATCGGCCCACGGGATAGGCCGCCGAGCGGAGGTCGAGCCAACCGGGTGACGGCCGATGCGCACCGTGAGCAACCACGACGTGAGTGGTGGTCGGCCGCTCGACCCCACCCCACACGCTCAGCGCGGACAGCCCGTCGATCGCGGCCGAGGGCCCCGCCCACGCGAGCGCCGCCCGCGTCCGGACCAGCCACGATTCGGCATGGACGGACGACGCGTACCGATCGGGGAGGAGTCGAACGAGCTCGCCAGCCCTCACCGCGTCGCCGACGCCATGCCTGCTTGCGAGTGCCACGAGGGTGGCGTACGAATGCGGCCCGGGGTTCCGGAGCACGAAGTCACGAAGCGTCGCCATGGTCACAACACCCAGGACTACCGGAGCCGGCGGCCCGCGGATGGGTCCGGTGCAGATCTGTGGACAACGCTGTGGGTACCTGACGTGCCCACGGGGGCAGCGACCTCGATCATGTGGGTACCTGGTCTGCCCACAGGAGCCGGGGGACAAGGACGGAGGGGGAAATGTCGGTGGGACAGAAGGGGGCTGGGCGCAGTTCAGCCGCCGAGGCCTAGTGGCCCCCGTGGGGCGGCGCCATCTCCCGATCGGCGCGGCGTTGGTGCTTGACCTCGTACATCGTGGCGTCCGCGTGGCCGAGCAACATCTCCACATCGACGCGTTCCCCCGCTACGACCGAGGCGATGCCTAAGCTGGTGCGGGCCGAGACGACGACGTCGCCCAGCTCGAACGGCTCGGCCAGCGCGCGCTCGATATTCGGCACTACGGTGGCATCGACCGCAGCCCGCGGTCCCTCAAGAACGATCACAAACTCGTCACCGCCGAAGCGCGCCACCAGGTCCGAGTTCCGGACACAGCCGCGCAGGCGCCGCGCGATCTCACGCAGCAGATCGTCCCCCGTCGAATGTCCGTAGGTGTCGTTGACCGCCTTGAAGTCGTCGAGATCCATATACAGCACGACCGCGCCGACCGCATCGCTGCGGGCCACCCGGTCAAGGACGCCAGCCAAATGGGAGGTCAGCGCACGACGATTCGCCAAGCCCGTTAAGTCGTCGAGGGAGGCGAGGTCATGCAGGCGCCTCTCGGCGTCGGCATGCCACTTCGCCAAGAGACCGATCCTTGTCACCACGAGCGGGACGATGAGCAGCGAAGCGATCGTGAGCAGCACCATATCGATGGGTCGCCCCGTCCAAAACTGAATCCCGGCGATCGCTGGATTCACTGCCAGCGCCACGCCAAGGAAGGCGAGGCGAGACCGCGTCAAGCCGAGCGGTTCACGCTCGGTGCCAGTAATCGAAGTCACCGAGGGGTGGATGAGCGCGGCGCCTAGCGCGGTGTACGCCACCACGCAGAGGCTCCCGACCCACCCGGCGCTGGTGTAATTCACGGGGTCCAAGGTGAGGCTCGTTCCAATTTCCGCTCCCATCACAGCAACGATCGCGGTGAGGAGATAGAGCGATGCGCCCCTGGCCTTCGGAGCCACGACGACCGCGCGAACTACGGAGCCCGCCAGCGCGCTAATGCACAGCAACAGAACCATCTCGTTGGTGATCGTCCCCGATGACGAACCCACACGCAGGAGGAGGGGGTAGAGGACTGTCGACCAGACGATGCTCGCGAGCGCGAGGCCCCCGAGCGTCATGTCGAGCATGCCCCCCAAGTCCCTGCGCGCGTAGGGAACGGTCGCGAGCATCCCGCCCAAGAGCAGAAAGGCGTATCCGAGCAGCAAAGTGACGTCACTCTTCATACCAGTGGCTTGAATGCCTTGTGCGGCAAAGGCGTACATGTTAGCGACGTTGTGGATGGCAAGAAAGACAAGCCCGATAAGCACCGCGCACCAGCCCATCTTGTCGGTGCATCCGCGGCGGAGAAGGAGAACGACAACGGCGACCAGCGGGATGAAGGCGGCAATCGCGATCACGCCGTATCGCCAAGAGTTGCTGAGGAGGCTCATCGCCGCGAGGGGAACGGCGAGCGCAATGACCGCGACATGGACATGGAGCCGCAGGCCATTCATGCCATCACCTCCCCTCCGTCTACCCCCCAATCGGCTGGCAGCGCGCCGGCGTTAGCCTTACCGGGCTAGGCCCGCGCGGCCCACCATTCGCGAAGTTCCTCGCTCGCGCGCTCGGTACCCAGCGGTCCATGCTCCATGCGCAGCTCGAGCAGGAACTTATACGCATCGCCAATCTCGCGTCCGGGGCCGATGCCCAGAATGGCCATGATCTCGGTGCCGTCGAGGTCGGGACGGATCGAGTCGATCTCCTCCTTGGCTCGCAGCTCGGCAATGCGCGCCTCGAGATCGTCGTAGGCAAACGACAACCTGTCGGCCTTACGTTGGTTTCCCGTGGTGACATCCGCGCGCGTGAGCCGGTGGAGTCGCTCGAGCTGATCCCCGGCGTCCGCAACGTAGCGCCGCACCGCGGAATCCGACCAGCGCGCCTCGCCGTACCCGTGGAACCGCAGGTGAAGTTCCGTAAGGTGCGCCACTGCCTTGATGACGTCCTTCTCAAAACGCAGTGCCTTGAGTCGCTTGGTCGCGATCTTGGCTCCCACCACCTCGTGGTGATGAAAGCTCACGACGCCACCGGGCTCAAGCCGCCGCGTCGCGGGCTTGCCGATGTCGTGCATCAGCGCCGCAAGCCGCAACACCAGGTCGGGCGAAGGCACCGGCCCAGCGTCGTCGGTCTCGAGGTCGATCGCCTGCTCGATCACGGTCAGGGTGTGCTGGTAGACGTCCTTGTGGCGATGGTGTTCGTCCACCTCGAGCTGGAGCGCAGGGAGCTCGGGCAGGACGTGCGCTGCGATGCCCGAGTCCACCAGAGCGGTGAGGCCTCCCCTGACGTCGGATCCCATCAGCAGCTTGGTGAGCTCGTCGCGCACGCGCTCGGCGGAAACGATCGTGATGCGGTCCGACATCCGGCTCATCGCAGCAAACGTGGCCGGCTCGATCTCGAAACCCAGTTGGGAGACAAAGCGCGCGGCGCGCATCATCCTCAGGGGGTCGTCGCCAAAGGAAACCTCGGCGCCGACGGGCGTGCGCAGCAGCCCACCCGCGAGGTCATCGAGCCCGCCGAACGGATCGATGAACTCACCGGTCGAGACGCGCAGCGCCATCGCGTTGACCGTGAAGTCACGCCTCGCGAGGTCGCCCTCGAGCGAGTCGCCAAAGGCGACTACGGGCTTGCGCGTGATGCCGTCGTATTCGTCGGCGCGGAACGTCGTGATCTCGACCACGAGGTCTTTCCTCTTGCCGCCGATGGTCCCAAAGTCGCGGCCCATGTCCCACGTGGCCTTGGTCCAGCGCTTGAGCAGTGCCTCGGTTTGGTCGGGCCGCGCCGTGGTGGCGAAATCGAGGTCCGCGCTCGACCTTCCGAGGAACGCGTCCCGCACGGGTCCGCCCACGAGAACGAGGTCGTGACCCGCAGCGGTAAAGGCCTCGGCAAGCTCAACCACCTCGGCGGGAAGCGCGACGCTGAGCGCCACCGCACGTGCAGCCAACACTTCACGGGAAGGAACAACGGGAGAAATTGGCCGGGTCATGAGCCCCATTGTCCCAGAGGCCACGCCTACCGCGACGCGAAGTTGCTACGCGTACGCGCCCAAGGTCGCGCGCGGTCGCGGTTAGAGTTGGGCCATGCCGGACTTGCCGATTCCCCGCCCCGGGCGCATGCCGCGGCCCACGGTCGGCGCGACGAAGAAACGGCGGTTGCCCCGCGTCGCTGGACAGCTTCCCGTTTCTCGCGAGGTTTCGGCCGGCGGCGTGGCCATCAAAATCGAGGACGGCGTCGCATACGTCGCCTGTATTGGCCGACGCAACCGGGCCGGCCGGCTCGAATGGTGCCTTCCCAAGGGGCACATCGAGGCGGGGGAAACCCCCGAGATCGCGGCCATCAGAGAGGTCGCGGAAGAAACGGGGATCGACTCCGAGATTCTCCAGCCGCTCGGGATCATCGACTACTGGTTCACGGGCGATGACCGTCGGGTCCACAAGAAGGTCCACCACTACCTGCTCGAGGCCCTTGGTGGAGAAATCACCACCGAAAACGACCCCGATCGGGAGGCCGAGGTGGCCGCGTGGTTGCGAATCGATGAGCTCGGTACCAAGTTGGCCTTCCCCAATGAACGGAAGATGGCGCAACTCGCGGCGGAACTGCTGACGGCACGGTCGTGATCATCACTGGCCTGAGGGCACAACGAGCCCTCGCGACCCTCGCGACCGTTGGCATCGCTCTACTCACGACCGGCGGCGCACTCACTCCCGCCGCGGCCGCTCCATCGGAATCGGTGGCGACCGCGGCCCGAGAGGTCACCGGCCTGTCGGTGGAGATCGCGGGCGATGTGAACGCGAGCGCGAACGCCCAGGCACCGTACGGCATCGTGGTCGAGGCGGTTTCGACGCTCAAGGACCTCTCCGACGTGGTGGTGCACCTGTCCGTCACGGACGCCCCCTTGACCGATGCCGACGCCCTCCGAGAGTTCACGGCTTCTCCCGCCGAGGTCGCCGTGCACGAAGTGGGTGCCACCGCCTTCGGAGCGCCTGACACTTCGCTCGCAGGCAAACTGGTGACGGGGACCCGGTCCACGGCGTCGGTGATGGTTCCCATAGGCGGGTTTAGCCTTCCGAGCGACGTTCCAGGCGTGTACGGAATCGTCGTGACGTTGACTGTCGCGGGCGAGACGGCATGGACGAGGGCCTCCCCGCTGACGTGGCAGCCCTCCGCGCTGCCAAAGCTGAGCGTCACGCCCGTGGTCTCGGTCTCCGGTACCGAGGACAGGATCACCGCGCTGCTTGCTGCGGCAGCGGACCCCCGAGTCACGCTTATGGTCGACCCAACCGCGCTCACATTCGCCCAGCGGCAATCTCTAGCCAATCGCGATGCGTACGCCCTTCCCGCCGCAAACATCGACATCACAGGCGTTGCTCACATCGCGACGCCTGCGCTTATCGATGCGGCCCTGACGCGAACCCGGGCCTACAGCAGCCTTCCGTGGATCGCGGTTGCGGCCACCGCAGACGACTCGACGCTCAACGCGGCCACCACGGCGGGGGCCGCCGCCGTCCTCGTCGACCCTCGTTGGTCGACGCTCGCGGCGCCGGTAGGCGGCGGCGCCTATGACGCCGGAGAGGTCGACGGGGTCGCCACCGCGCCCGTCATCGTCGCCGACGCGGCGCTCTCGAGCACGCTCGCGACCATGTCACCGACGGATTCGACCACGACGGCATGGGTCCTGGCTCAGGCCGCCTTCGAAGCCCTGAGTGGAGCCGGCTCGGTGGTCATTGCACCCGGTGATGGGTGGACCGTTTCGGGTCCACTTCCGTCGCGCGCCATCGCCGTGCTGCTTGGCGCGCCATTCGTCACGGCAACCCCACTTTCCAATGTCATCGCGAGCCCCGCTCGTACCGCGATCGACCTACCCGACCTCACGACCCTGCTCAGCGACGTGCCAGCGGACCAGGTGGCGGGCGCCGTGTCAGGCCTGACGCGCCTCGGCGCCCTGGGCGACGCGACCACCGGCCGATCGACCATGATCCTGGATGCCGAGCGTGGCCTTGTCGAATCCGTTTCACTCGCGAACAGGACGGATCCGACGTTTCGCACCGAGCAGTCCACTGCGGCCCTCGCCACCGCCAATGACGTGTTGTCCTCGGTGGCGGTGACGTCGGGCTCCCAGGTCCTGCTGGTTTCTTCCTCGGGATCCGTGCCCATCACCGTGAGTAACGGCCTGGATGTGCCGGTCACGGTTCGGGTCGCGGTGACCTCCAGATCCCCCATCCTGCGCACTAAGGAGTACCCCGTCGCCACGATCGAGGCGGGCTCCGATGTGACGGTCAAGGTTCCCGTGACTGCGGTCTCGAGCGGAGACGTGAGCGTCTCCGTCGCCCTCAGGACCGAGGCGGGCGCGACGGTGGCCGTCGCAGAAACCCTCAAGGTGCGCGTACGCGCCGCGTGGGGAAACCTCGCGACAGGTGTCTTCACGGTCGGGCTCGTCGTGCTGCTCATCGCCGGAGTGTTCCGCACCGTCCGTCGTGGACGCAAGGACACCCGGCTGGGCCCCGTAGATGAGGCCGCCGTCGCGGGTGCGTCCAACCTCGACGGCTAATTCCCCCCACAATGACTCCATGACTTCGGACGATGTCGGCGTGACTTCCCCCTCCGAGCCCCAGCCGGCTGCAGGAGGCGTGAGTTCGTCGGCGAATGTTGGACGTCATACGGCGGTCATGGCCGCGGGCACCCTGGCGTCGAGGGGCCTCGGGATGGTGCGCACGGTCCTGCTTGGCCTCGCCGTCGGTGTCACGGGGTCGATTGCCGCCGAGTCGTACGCGATCGCCAACAAGCTTCCCAACGTCATGTTTGCCGTGCTCGCCGCGGGCGTGCTCAACGCGGCTCTTGTGCCCCAGATCGTCAAGGCCTTCCACGGCGGGAGCGAGCGCACCGTCCACCGCATCCTCACCCTGGGTGGCGTGGGAATCCTGGTCGCGACCATTGGGCTGACGCTCATCGCGGGCTTCTGGGTGCGGGTTTACTCCGAAGGCTGGGGTACCGACCAGACGGCGCTCGCCACCGCATTCGCGTTCTGGTGCATCCCCCAACTGTTCTTCTACGGCCTCTACACGCTCTTTGGCCAGGTGCTCAATGCGCGCGAGCAGTTCGGGTGGTTCATGTGGGCACCCGTCGCGAACAATGTGGTCTCGATCGCGGGCCTCGCCGCGTATCTCGGGCTCTTCGGCCGGTATGTGTACGACAAGGACGCTTCAGTGGCCTCGATCGTGGGCGACTGGACCACTCCGAAGATCCTGCTGGTCGCCGCCGTCGCGACCCTCGGCATCGCCGCGCAGGCGCTCATCCTCATTCCGCCGATGATCAAGGGCGGCTACCGCTGGCGTTGGGTGTGGCGCGGCCCCAAGGGCGAGCTCAGCGTGGTCGCCAAGGTCGCGTCGTGGGCGCTCGGCGCGGTGCTCGTCGAGCAGGTGGGCATCATTCTCATCACGCGGGTGTCGACCGCAGCACAGGATGTGTCCCAGGCTTTCGACGGCGCGACGGGCCTCGTCACCCAGGCCGATCCCTCTATCGCGGGTGTCTTTGCCTGGGACTACGCGCTCGGGATCTTCTTGGTGCCCCACTCTCTCGTGACCATCTCGCTCATGACGGTGTTGTTCACGCAGATGGCGCGCCACGCCGCTGATGGCCGGCTCGACCGCTTGCGCGCGGTGATGAGCGAGGGCGTGCGCACCGTCGGCGTCTTTACGATGTTCGCGAGCGCCACGATGGTGATCGCGTCGCCGCACTTGGTCCGCGTGCTTGCTCCCGGCGTCACTGGGGCGTCCGTAGATGCCGTGGCGTGGGTGCTTGCGATCATGAGCCTTGGGTTGGTGCCCCTGGGCGCCTCCGTGATGCTCAAGCAGGCTTTCTTCGCGCTCGAGGACGCCCGCACCGTCTTCTTTATGCACATCCCGATGACGCTCGCGTGGGTCGCCGTCGCGTACGCCGTCAAGGGGACGATGGATCCCGTGTGGTGGGTCCGCGGCGTCGCGCTGGGAATGGTCGCGACCAACATCGTTGCGGTAGTGCTCCGGTTCTGGGGCCTCAACAAGCGGTTGGGCGGCGTCGACCTCAGGCGCATCGCGGTCACTCACGCCAAGGCAGCGGTGGCCACCGCGCTCGCGACGGTGGTCGGGGTGGGGATTCTGGAATTCGGCCCCCACTCGTGGAACCATGACGGCGCGTCAGCCGTCATGACCAGTGTGGGAATGTCAGCGGCGATTGGGATCGCCATGTTTGCGGTCTATGCGGCGGCAAGTCGGTTCTTACGTATCGAAGAGGCGACAGCGGTAGCAAGCGCAGTGACGCGTCGCATGCGCCGCGTACGATGAACCCGACGCCGAGGATCAAGGGGTGAAGGTGCAGGCCGGGGACATCATTGCACGCCGTTTTGTCGTCGTCCGTGCCGAAGAGGTTGACCTCCCCGGCATCGACAGGTTCCTCGCGAAGGACACTCGACTCGATATCGATGTGACGGTCGATATCGTCACCGCGCTCGCCCCAAGTTCCGTCATTCGCGCCGCCCAGCGTGCGCGCGTGGTGCGTGACAAGCGCCTTGTCCGAGTCCTCGCCGCCGGGATCGACCGGCACAACGATTCGCGGTTGTCCTACATCGTCACCGAACGCCCCCTCGGCGTGCGCCTCGACGCGCTCCTGGGCAAGGTCGCCTTCGCTCCGGCGAGCGCCGCAGCAGTCGTGGGTGAGGCCGCCGCCGCACTCGCGGCCGTCCTGAGTGGAGCGAACCACCACGGAATGGTGCGCCCCGAGGCGATCACGATCACCGAGACGGGCCGGGTCATGCTCAGCGGCCTGGGCATCGACGGCGAACTCGCGTCTCAAGCAGGGATGGCCAAGGGCCGCACCCAACGCGCCGACGCGATCGCGCTCGCAGGCGTCTATGTCACCGCGGTCACCGCGAAGGCCCCCGAGGACGCCACCAAGGCTGACATCCCCGACGACGTACCCGCCGCGGCCAAGAAGCTGTGCGAGAGGTTCATCTCTGGCGCGGGCCCCGCAACCCTCGCGGAGGTCGTCGGCGCGCTTGGCACGGGTGACTCGCGCATACTGCGCGCAGTCGTTGCCGAGGCGCCGACGCTGTGGTGGCCTCGCGCGATCGGAGGTCTCGCCCCCGACCTCGCGGACTCAGAGGCCCCGGCGTCAGAGGCCCCTTCAGTGGATGTGGTGGCTGGTGCCGGCACCGCGCCGGTCGGCACCGCGCCGGTCGGCACCGCGCTGGTCGACACCGCGCTGGTCACCGACGAAGAGTCGGCAGATATCGCTGTCGACGCTACGGCCGACACATTCGACGCTGACGACACCACCATCACCGAAGACGACACCGACTCCGCGGACCAGACCGAGGCAGGTACGGAGCTGGTCCTCCTTGGCGCGACAGACGTCGCACCGCCGGCCGCTCGACCGCTCACCCGCTTCGGACGCGCGGTGGACGACCTCGACGAGTTCCACGACATCGTCGCGGACCAGAACGTCACGGCGCCCCCCTCGGTAGCGGAGGCGATTCTCGAACGCCTCCACCAACGCTTCCCCCGATCCACCCCCTTGGCCAACGCGGCGACGGCGGCTCATCGCCGGGCCCAAGCATCGGCCCCCCTCAATGTGGCACCTCTTCTGGTGTCGATCCTCGTGGTCGCGGTGTTCGTCGCCGCGATTGTCGCGACGGCCCTGCTGACCAAGCCGTTCGCGCCCGACTACGACGGGTACAACAACCCGCCGCAGACCTATCCCGAATTCACCCCGGGGCAGACGCCCACACCCACGCCATAGATCCACGGTCCTCCGTGCGCGCGCCTGCGGCCAGGAATATCCCGGGCCTACAATCGCGTTGAATGGCCACACACCACGCAAGGGGATTTGCACGTGACTGAGATTCGCAACGTCGTCATCGTCGGCTCTGGCCCGTCCGGCTACACCGCAGCTATCTACGCAGCCAGGGCCGGGCTCAACCCCCTGGTGATCGCGGGGTCCGTGACCGCGGGCGGCGCGCTCATGAACACCACCGAGGTCGAGAACTTCCCCGGCTTTGTCGAGGGCGTTCAGGGACCTGAGCTCATGACCACCCTCCAGGCTCAGGCAGAGAAGTTTGGCGCCGAGGTCGTGTTCGACGACGTCACCGCGCTGGATCTGAGCGGCGACATCAAGACGGTGACCACCGGCGAGGGCAAGACCCACTCCGCCCGCTCCGTGATCCTCGCGATGGGATCCGCGTACCGCGAGATCGGTATCGACGACGAGAAGCGCCTGTCGGGCAAGGGTGTGAGCTGGTGTGCCACGTGCGACGGCTTCTTCTTCCGCGGCCAAGACGTGGTCGTGGTGGGCGGAGGCGACTCCGCGATGGAGGAGGCCACGTTCCTCACGCGCTTCGCCAACAAGGTGACGATCGTTCACCGTCGCGACGAACTGCGCGCCTCCAAGGTCATGGCGGACCGCGCCACGGCGGATCCCAAGATCGAATTTGCGTGGAACTCCGCTGTCGTGGGCCTCGACGGTGCCGACAAGCTCTCCGGAGTGCGGCTGCGTAACCTGGTCACGGGTGAAGAGTCGGTGCTCCCCGCGACCGGACTGTTCGTCGCGATCGGCCACGACCCGAGGAACGAGCTCGTCAAGGGCGTCGTGGACCTCGACGCGGCCGGATATGTGGTCACCGAAGGCCGCACCACTCACACATCGGTGCCCGGAGTCTTCGCGTGTGGTGACCTCGTGGACAGCCGTTACCGCCAGGCGATCACCGCAGCAGGGACCGGCTGCTCGGCCGCGCTCGACGCCCAGCGCTGGCTCGAAGATCAGGACGACGCACAAGGAGAAGCGCTATGAGCATGACGATCAACGCCACAAGCGAAAGCTTCAAGTCCGAGGTTCTCGAATCGCCGATGCCGGTGGTCGTGGACTTCTGGGCCACCTGGTGCGGCCCATGCCGCGCCGTCGCGCCCATCCTTGACGAGCTCTCCGTGGAATACGTGGGCAAGATCAAGGTGGTCAAGGTAGACACCGAGGCTCACCCCGACATCGCGATGGCGTACGGCGTGACGTCGATCCCCACCATGTCGTTCTTCAAGGAAGGCGCCGTGGTGAAGACGCTCGTAGGCGCACGCCCCAAGGCGACGCTGCAGGCCCAGTTCGACGAGGTCATCGGCGCCTAGGCCCGATTCGCCCACCCCGAGCCGCTGCGGTGGCTCGGGCAGTTTTGGGTGCCTTCCGCGCCCCGAACGGGGGTCGCCATGCCACCACGCGGACGTACGGCCTCCAACCGATGGCCTGGGTTCATGACAAACTGCGGTTATGACTCACTCGGCTTCAGGAGGAAATCGGCTCGATCCATGGCTCGGGTCGTATGCCTCCCGCGCACACAGCATGCGCGCCTCCGAGATCCGAGCCCTTTTTGCTGTGGCGTCACGCCCGGAGGTGGTGTCCCTCGCGGGTGGAATGCCGTTTATCGGCGGACTCCCCCTCGAGGAGATCGGCGAAATGATGCGCCGGCTCATTGTCGAGCAAGGTGACACGGCGCTCCAATACGGATCCGGCCAGGGGCACGAGGGCCTTCGCGAGCAGATCACCGAGGTGATGGCGCTTGAGGGCATCCACGCGCACGCCGACGACGTGGTCGTCACGACCGGCTCGCAGCAGGCCCTTGACCTGGTCACCACGATCTTCATCAACCCGGGCGATGTCGTCGTCGCCGAGGCGCCTTCGTACGTGGGAGCCCTGGGTGTTTTTCGCGCCCATGAGGCCGAAGTCGTCCACGTTCCCATGGATGAGAATGGGTTGATCCCCTCCGTGCTGGAGTCGACCCTCGAGCGGCTCAAGGCCGAGGGCAAGCGCGTGAAGTTCCTCTACACCGTGCCGAATTATCACAACCCTGGTGGCGTCACCCTGTCGCTTGAGCGCCGGCCGCAGGTGCTCGAGATCTGCCGTCGCTTCGGAATCCTCGTGCTCGAGGACAACCCCTACGGGCTCCTCGGATTCGACCGCGAACCGCTGCCCGCGATGCGGTCCATGGACAAAGAGGGCGTCATCTACCTGGGGTCATTCTCCAAGACCTTCGCCCCCGGATTCCGCGTCGGCTGGGCCGTGGCGCCTCACGGCGTGCGCGAAAAGCTGGTCCTCGCGGCCGAGTCCTCCATCTTGTGCCCCTCGAACGCCTCGCAGATGGCGATCTCCAGCTACCTCGCCCACTCGGACTGGCAGGGCCAGATCAAGAAGTTCAGGGAGCAGTACAGGGAACGGCGCGACGCCATGATCGAGGCGCTCGAGGAGTACATGCCCGCCGCGACCTGGAACGTGCCGGACGGCGGCTTCTACGTGTGGATCAAGCTCCCCGAGGGGCTCGACGCCAAGTCCATGCTTCCCCGCGCGGTCACTGCACGGGTGGCCTACGTTCCTGGTACCGCGTTCTTCTTCGACGGATCCGGTTCCGATCACATGCGGCTCTCGTTCTGCTACCCCACCCCCGAGCGCATCCGCGAGGGCGTCCGTCGCCTAGCGGGCGTGGTGGACGCCGAGATGGAGACCGTGAGAATCTTTGGCCCTCGCGGCGCACGACCCACGACGACGGTTCAGTCCCCGTCACCCGACCTGGCCTAGCGCCACTACTTCTGGCGAATCGACAAGGAGACGACATGGACGTTCTGATTCTGGCAGGTGGCCTCTCGCATGAGCGCGACGTCTCCATCCGTTCCGGCCGGCGCGTGAAAGAAGCCCTCGAGTCCCGTGGGATCCGTGTGAAGGTGTCGGACGTCGACACCTCCCTCATTCCCACGCTGCAGGCAATGGGTGACGACACCGTCGTCTGGCCGCTTCTGCACGGGGCTCCCGGCGAGGACGGCTCCCTCCAGGCGCTGCTCGAGCTTGTCGACGTGCCGTTTGTGGGAACCCGCTCCCGCGAGGCGCGCGTCGCGTGGGTTAAGCCCGTGGCCAAGGCGGTTTTCGCGCATGGGTCCGTCTCCACACCCGAGTATGTGACTCTCCCGCAGTCACTGTTCCGCGAGGCCGGTGCAGATCAGGTGCTCACGGTTCTCCTGGAACAGTTCCCCTTGCCGCTCGTGGTCAAGCCCGCGCTGGGCGGCTCTGCGCTGGGCGTCTCGCTGGTCACCGAACCCGACCAGCTCGCGCAGGCCATGGTCCAGTGCTTTGCCTATAGCGACACCGCGATGATCGAGCGCGCGATCTTCGGCACCGAGGTGGGCGTTTCCGTGGTGGGAACGGGCGACGCCGCACGGGTTCTCCCCGCGGTTGAGGTCGTGTGCGAGGGTCCCTACGACTACGACGCTCGCTACAACCCAGGCCGCGTCGAGTACTTCACACCCGCACGCCTCGACGCGGTGGGAACGGCGACCATCGAGGCCGCGGCCCTCGCTGTGCACAGGAAACTCGGCCTCGTCGACCTGTCACGCATCGACATGATCCTGGACGCCAACGGCGTGGCACAGGTGATCGACATCAACATCGCCCCCGGTATGACCGAGACCTCGTTGTTCCCTCAGTCCATCGAGGCCAGCGACGCCGACCGCGAGGTCCTGTACGAGCGCATCTGTGAAGGCGCCCTCGACAGGTATCGCTCGCGCTAAGCGCACCCCGCCCCCCACCGCAGGGTTGGGCGGGGGTCCGTGCGAGGCCTGTGGCTCTTCTGCCCCACATTGAGGCCGCTACTTCGCGCCGAAAACGCCAGGATCCTTGGGGTTGATGAGCGCGACGATGCGGTCAAGGTCCTCCACGGTGGCGAAGTCGATGGTGATCTTGCCCTTGCTCCGACCCAGCTGCACACCCACTCGCGTGTCCAGGTGGTCGCCCAAGCGGGCTGAGAGGTCGTCCAGGGCCGCCGTACGGCCTCCAGGACGCACGGAGCCCGCCTTGGGGGGCTTGACCACCACTCCAAGAGTGACGGCCTCCTCTGTGGCGCGCACCGACATCCCCTCGGCGACGATGCGTGTGGCGAGGTGGTCCATCGCCTCGGGGCTGGGAAGTGTCAGGAGCGCTCGTGCGTGACCCGCGCTCAGCACGCCGGCGGCGACCCGCTTCTGCACGGCGGGCGGTAGCTTGAGCAGGCGCAGTGTGTTGGAGATCTGCGGGCGCGATCGGCTGAGCCTTGTGGCCAGCTGCTCGTGGGTGATCTCGAAGTCGTCGAGGAGCTGCTGATACGCGGCGGCTTCCTCGAGCGGGTTGAGTTGCGAGCGGTGCAGGTTCTCCACCAGGGCGTCGCGCAACATCGCGGTGTCCTCGGTGGTCCGGATGATCGCGGGGATCTCCGTGAGCCCTGCCTCGCGGGTGGCGCGCAGTCGGCGCTCACCCATGATGAGCTCGAAGCCCTCACCCTCGGGGTTGCGTCGCACCACGATCGGCTGCAAAACCCCGATCTCCTTGATCGAGCCCACGAGCTCTGCGAGAGCCTCGGGGTCGAACACGGTGCGCGGTTGCCTCGCGTTCGGGACCACGGAAGCCGGATCGATGTAGGCGAAGGTCGCGCCGGGCACGGCCCTCAGACCGGTGCCGGAGTCGCCTCCGGTTGCCTCGGCGATCATGGCGTCGGTCACGCGGGGAAGCGCTCCGGTGTCGGAGAAGAAGACGTCACGCGGCCTGTCGCCACGAGGAGCCTGTCGCGCCCCCGTCACAACGTCAGTTCCGAGCGAAGATTCGGGCTCGGTGGGAATGAGGGCTCCGAGGCCGCGCCCCAGGCCTCGCTTCGGGGTGCTCACAGTGAACCTCCTACGGCGGCGCCGCGTTCGGCCAACTCCTTGGCGATGGCCAGATAGGCCACCGCTCCCAGGGAGTGTGGATCATGCGTGATGACTGTCTTGCCAAAACTCGGGGCCTCTGAGACTCGCACCGCTCGCGGCACGGTCTGATCAAAGGTTTCCTTCGGGAAGTGCGTGCGCACCTCATGCGCCACCTCGCGCGCCAAATTGGTGCGCTGGTCGAACATCGTCAGCACGATCGACGACACATGAATGGCCGGGTTGAGGTGCTTCTTCACCATCTCAATGGTGCGCATCAGCTGGGTGAGTCCCTCAAGCGCGTAGTACTCGCACTGAATCGGGATGAGCACCTCGGTCGCCACTACCATCGCGTTGAGTGTGAGCAGGCCCAGGCTGGGCGGACAGTCGATGATGACGTAGTCAAGGTCCTTGCCCGCACCCTCGAGCAACTCCGAAATGGCCGTGTGGAGTCGGTACTCCCTACGCACCGACGACACCAGTTCAATGTCGGCGCCCGCGAGGTCGATGGTGGCGGGTACGCACCAAAGTGACTTCAGGTCGGGGCAGCGCTGAGCGACGGTCGCGATGGGGACGTCTTCCAGCAGGACCTCATAGATCGACGGTGTGCCCGCGCGGTGCTCCACTCCCAGGGCCGTCGACGCGTTTCCCTGTGGGTCCGCATCGATGACTAAGACATTCGCGCCCTTGCTCGCGAGTGCCGCTGCCAGGTTGACCGACGTCGTGGTCTTACCCACGCCGCCCTTCTGGTTGGATACGGCGATCACACGCGTCGCGGGGGGCCGTGGAAAGTTTGAGGTCTCGAGCGTGCGGCGTAGCCGCTCGACTTCGATGAGCTCGCGAGCAAGGGGGCTGTCGTGGTCGACGTCCATACCCGAGAAGGCGTCGGAACCTCCCCAACCGGCGGTGGTGCCGGCCTGAAGGCCCAATGCCTGGCTCGGCAGACCATTAGCGGACGTCGCCATGGCCGCGCGAGCGTCCGTCTCGTGGTCAGTCACACACGCCTCCTGTGGAATGTCTTCGCTGGGGTACGGGCCAATGTTTCACGTGAAACACTCTCACCGCAAACGCCGTGTCGTGGGGTTATCCACATGCAGCCTGGGGACGAGCGTCAATACAGGTTTGCCTGTGGACAACACCCGTCTATGAGGGCCCTCCACGCTAAAAGCGCTGTGGACATCCTGGGGACAAGAGTTTCTAGCGATTTGCCGATTCGCGACTGATTCGCACGACCGTGGTGGGTTCCATGCCCTCGAGCGTGGGAGCCGTAAGTATCTCTGCTGTCAGCCGGGCCTTACGGAGAACGTACTTGGCTCGGTCGACTTCGTCGGCCGCCGTGCGTCCCTTGAGGAGCGCCATGTGGCCGGTTTCGGATAGCAGAGGAAGGCACCACTTCACTAGCTTGTCGACCGAGGCGACGGCCCTTGCCGTGAGAGCGTCGGCCCTAATGCTCCACGGAACCTCCTCGGCACGGGCCCGAACAACGGTCACGTTGTTGAGCCCGAGCGCTTGAGAAGCCTCGTCGAGCCAAGCGACGCGACGCTCCATCGGTTCGACGAGCACCACCTCCCTATCGGGGAGCATCGCCGCCACCACGATTCCGGGCAGCCCTGCCCCTGAGCCGACGTCGATGATTCGACCCGCGCCCAAGAAGGGGACCACTGCAGCGGAGTTAAGAATGTGACGCTCCCACAAACGTTCGCGTTCGTGTGGGCCAATAAGGCCTCGGGTCTCGCCCACCTCGTCGAGCATCTCCGCGAATGCGACCACGGCGTCGTATCCCACCCCAAGAAAGACTCGAAGTGCCTCGCGGTCGATCGAGGCGAAGTCGGTGCCGGCGCTTGCCGGGCTCGCGGGGGTTGCCGACATGGGCTCGGCCGTAGCGGGCTCGGCCGACGCTTGCTCGGCCGACGCTTGCTCGGCCTGTTCGGACGGCGGCAACGCAGACGATGGCAACGCGGACTCGGGGTGCATGGATTCGTTCGTCATGTCACTCGACCCCTTCTCTCTTCGCCGCGGTAGACGCGGCATGATTGCTCTACCCAGGACGCGACCGCCAGGGCTGCGCGGCCTCAAGGGCCGCGCGATGTTTCACGTGAAACACCGTAGTCGAGTCGGAGCCCGCTCAGACACTGCGACCAAGTTTGTGCCACCACCGTGGATCCCACAGCCTGGCATCCCACAGCCTGGCATCCCACAGCCTGGCGCCCGGCAGTTCGTACTCCTCAGCGCCGAACCCGATAACGCCTCGCCCAGCAGCCCTGCGTTCAAGGACGCCCGGGCCTCATCTCTGGGCCGCGTACCTCTGCCCCTGCCCCTGCCCCTGCCCCTGCCTCATGTTTCACGTGAAACATTCGGCGACGCGCACCGACGAAGGTCGACCACGCAGCGCCACGTGCCGCCACGTCGACGCGCCCGCACGGACGTTTCACGTGAAACATCGCGAAACGCACAACGCCGGGACGACCTGCTATGGGCCGCTCCCGGCGTTCGTGACGATTGGTCGGACTAGCCCTTAGCGGGACTCACCACGACGTGACGGTGAGGGTCTTCACCCTCGGACTCAGAACCGAGCCCTGCCTCGAGGACCACGTCGTGCACAACCTTGCGCTCGAAGGCGTTCATTGACGGCATGGCGGCGGGCACACCGGACTCCCGCACCTTGGCGATGACCTCACGGGCCTGCTCGGCGAGCTGCTCCTTGCGGCCGGCGCGGAATTCAGCAATGTCGAGCATGAGGCGGCTGATGTTGCCGGTCTCAGACTGCACCGCGAGACGCGTGAGGTCCTGGAGAGCGTCAAGCACCTCACCATCGGCGCCCACGAGGCGCTTGAGGTCCTGGCTGGGACCCTCGGCAAGAATCGCCAACTTGGGCCGGCCAGCCTCGACGGAGATGTCAATGTCGCCATCCATGTCGAGAATGTCCAGCAGCTCCTCGAGGAAATCGGCGGCGATGTCGCCCTCTTTGTCGAGGTCCTTACGGTTCGTATCAGTCATGACAGTCCTTGGGATAAGGGCCACCCTTGCGGCGGCCGACATTTAAGTGGTCTTGATGCCGGGGGGATCGGCCTCGTCGCCGGGCTTGTCGCTCGGAAGGTCGGAGTCAAGGGAGGAGGTGTCGGACGATTCGGAAGGTGAACCGGGCCCGTCGGAGGTCGCGTCCGCAGCGGTTGCGCTCGTCGCAGCCTTGTTGCGCTTCTTGCGCTTGGGCTGAGTGCGCTGACGTGCACGCTTCTCCTCAGCCACCGCGGCAGCTTCGGCCTCCTCGTCGAGGCGGGCCTGCTCAAGCGTGCGGCCATCGATCGTGAGGCCCTTGCGTGCGGCCTTCTCCGTCTGGCGTTCAAGCAACGCCGTGGCAGCCGCGGACCCTGGGGTCGGGTTCATGCGAATCACGTAGAACTGCTGACCCATGGACCACATGTTGGAGACGGTCCAGTAGATGAGGACACCGATGGGGAAGTTGGGGCCGGAAAGCACAAACACGAACGGCAGGATGTACATGAGCATCTTCTGCTGCTGCGCCATGGGCCCCTCAAGGGCCGACGGGGGCATGTTCTTCATGGTGAGCTGACGCTGGCTGAAGAAGGATGTCGAAACCATCGAGACAATCAGCACTGCGGCGATGATCTTGGGTTCGATCTGATCGCCCGACTTGAGGAACGTCGACGACAACTTGGCGCCGAACAGGGTGGCCTGACTGGCCTGCTCTAGGAGAGTGTCCGACAGCAGGCCAATCGACTTACTTCCCGACACCGTGCCGTTTCCCTCGAGACGCCTGTTGAGCACCTGGAAGAGCGCGAAGAACACGGGGGTCTGCATCAAAAGAGGCAGGCACGACGAGAACGGATTCGTCTTGTGCTTGGAGTAGAGCTCCATCGTCTCTTTAGTCATGGCCTCACGCGAGACCTGATCCTTCTTGCCCTTGTACTTGTCCTGCACCGCGCGCAGCTCAGGCGCGATCATTTGCATCGCGCGCTGAGCTTTGATCTGGCGGACAAACACGGGAATCAGGAGTACGCGGATCACGACGGTGAGGCCCACGATTGACAGCGCCCAGGTGAGCCCGGACGCGGGATCCATGCCCAGGAAGTCCAACCCCTGGTGCACCAGCACCATGATGTTGGCCACGACCCACTCAAGCGGCCATAAGAGGGAGTAAAGGGTTTCCACAAAAAGTCCTTACGTCGCTACGGATGAAGTCTGATGGGCGCGGAAGATCGGTTCTCCCTTGACAGGGACCTCGTCGACCCCGCCGTTGCTCCACGGATTACACCGGAGCACGCGCCAAGCGGCCATGACTGATCCAACCACGGCGCCGTGAGTACGTACCGCTTGGAGGCCATAACTGGAACATGATGGGTAGTACTTGCAGGTGGGACCAATCAGGGGTGAGATCACCAGCTGATACACCTTGATGAGGCCCATGAGTACGTATTGGGGAAGCCTGATCACTCCCCGGGCCAAAGTAGCCGGGCTCATCGGCGTGCCTTCGATGTGGCACGGGCAAGCGAGCCGAGTACGTCGGTGCGGAGGTCTGTAAACGACACCTCGGCCGCCGCAGGAAGGGCTCGGACCACGATGTGGGAGCCTGCGGGAACCGTCGTCAAAGCGTCGGCCATCACTGCGCGAAGACGACGCTTCACGAGGTTGCGGACCACGGCGCCTCCTACCGCTCGAGAAACAGCGAAACCGGCAATGCTCGAGGCATCGCCGGTATTCACCATGTACACGACCGCAGTACGGCCGCCGGCCTTGCCACCGCGACGCATCGTGACTCGAAAGTCTTCGCTACGCCGCAGGCGGTTGCCGGCTGCCAGCACTAGGCCGACAGAGAATCGCGGCCCCGACGACGGCGGGCCTTCAAAATGGCGCGTCCCGCACGGGTGCGACTGCGCAGGCGGAAGCCGTGCGTCTTGGCACGCTTTCGGTTATTCGGCTGGAAAGTCCGCTTGCTCACGTGAGTACTCCACGACGTTTTGGGGGATGGGTAAATCAGCGAACTCACGGTACGCGCTAGCGGAGCCCTGGTCAAATCTCACAGAACTCGTTGGTCGCTAGGGTCAAACGGTATAGGCTCCCTCATCTACGGATCGCGCGGGGGAAAGACACGCCGCCCACGTCATATGACGATTGGGTAACGGGGTATTCACCCCTGTGCACAACGCTGTGGAGAGGGAGCGGCTAGGTGACAACGGACGACCATAATCGTACGATCGACGAAGTCTGGACCGCTGCCGTCAGCAACCTCGTCTCCGATGGATCCACCACAGCTCAACAACGATCCTTCTTGCGACTTATCAAGCCCCTCGCCGTGCTTGAGGACAACGTGTTCCTCGCCGTCGCTGAGGACTTCACCAAAAACTATGTCGAGACCACGCTGCGGCAGCCCATCGCGGGCGCCCTCAGCGATGTGCTCGGCAGGGACGTCCGCATCGCGGTCACCGTCGATTCGTCGATCAACCCACCCACCTTGCCTCTCGATGAAGAGCCTGCGTACGAACACTCCCGCGGAACGAGCCGTCCGGCTCCGGCCCCGACGCCGTATGAGGACCCACACCTCAATCCTCGCTACACGTTCGACACATTCGTCATCGGCGCATCAAATCGCTTTGCTCACGCCGCTGCGCTCGCCGTCGCAGAAAGCCCTGGTAAGACGTACAACCCCTTGTTCATCTACGGCGACTCGGGTCTAGGCAAGACCCACCTGCTGCACGCGATCGGTCACTACACGCGGCAGATCAAGCCACAGACCCGGGTCAGGTACGTCAATTCGGAAGAATTCACTAACGACTTCATCAACTCGATCCGTGACGACCGCTCGCTGAGCTTCAAACGTCAGTACCGCGAGGTCGACGTACTCCTCATCGACGACATTCAGTTCCTGCAAGGCAAGGAACAGACGCTCGAGGAGTTCTTCCACACCTTCAATGCGCTACACAACGCCGGCAAGCACGTCGTGATTACGTCCGATGTCTCGCCTCGCCACCTCAAGGGCATCGAGGAACGCATGCGCACCCGCTTCGAGTGGGGCCTCATGACCGACGTGCAACCCCCTGACCTCGAGACCCGCATTGCCATCCTGCGCAAGAAGGCACAGGCCGACGACGTCAAGGCGCCGCCAGATGTTCTCGAGTACATCGCCTCAAATATCACGAGCAACATCCGTGAACTCGAGGGCGCCCTCATTAGGGTCACGGCATTCGCAGCGCTCAACAAGCAGATCGTTGATCTCAGCCTTGCCCAAGTCGTCCTCAAGGACCTGATCTCAGACGACGACTCTCAGATCACTGCCTCCGCCATCATCGGCACCACCGCCGAGTACTTTGGCATCACGATGGAGGAGCTCACGGGCACCTCACGCAGCAGGGTCTTCGTGACGGCACGCCAGATCGCGATGTACCTATGCCGTCAGCTCACCGACCTGTCGCTTCCCAAAATCGGCGAGCATTTTGGTGGCAAGGACCACACCACCGTGATGTACGCGGTCAAGAAGGTCGAAGACCAGATCGCTCAGCGTCGTCAGATGTACAACCAGGTCAACGAGATTCACGCGCGTATTAAGCAGCAGCACCGCCGCTAGACGTTTAAGGGACCCTCATGCGGTTCCGGTCGCCTGGCGCCATTGGGGCGCTCCTCAAGGGCATGCCCACTATCACAGCAATGGGCCTAAAAACTACGTCACCCACACATGTGGATAACTCTGTGGATAACCCTTGCGCCGAACTGATCCACAGGTGTGTGCTTGTGAGTAAATGCCATCTTCCTGTGTACGAACATCCTCTATCCACAGCCACCTACGGTGCTCGCCCCCAGAAGTTGTGGTTCTATCCACGTGCAAATAACAACATCTTCCAGGGATGACGGCACTTATCCCCAAAGTGGGCGGTGCCTATGACTACTACCTACCTCTATTTATTAGTTGTCCACATGGACCTTCATAACGCCCGGCCAACGCACCGCGATCTAGGACTCGACTCGTCGGTCCCGTGGCGTAGTGTGTGACCGGAAAGGGGAGTTCGATGAAGTTTTCAGTTGAGCGTGACATTCTCGCCGACGCCGTTGCATGGGCGTCGCGCGCGGTGCCTCATCGTCCCCCCGTGCCCGTGCTGGCCGGGGTTTTGATCGAGGCCGATGCTGCAGGCATCGTGACCCTGTCGAGCTTTGACTACGAGGTCTCCGCACGCGGTCAGTTCCCCGCAGACGTCGAGACCGCGGGTTCGGTGCTGGTGTCCGGGCGCCTGCTCCGTGAGATCGCCAACGCGCTTCCTCACAAGCTCGTCAAGTTCGACCTTGAGGGCACCAAAATCACCGTTACCTGTGGAGCGGCTCGATTCTCCTTGGCAACGATGCCGGTGGACCAATACCCGGCCCTTCCCGTGATGCCAGAGACCTCGGGCACCGTCGATGGCGCCGAGTTGCTCGCCGCGGCACAGCAAGTTCAGGCCGCCGCCTCACGTGATGAAACCCTCCCGATCCTCACAGGTGTACGCATCGAGATCGAGGGCGAGCGGATCTCGCTGCTTGCGACCGACCGTTACCGCCTGGCTCTCCGCGAGTTGACGTGGAAGCCCTCGTCCCCTGACATTTCAGCGATTGCGTTGGTGCGCGCCAAAACCTTGGCCGATACCGCGAAGTCCCTCGGTTCCGGAGAGGTCGAACTCGCGCTGAGCTCCGGCCAGGGTGTTGACCTCATCGGCTTTGCAGCCGGAGGTCTCGTGACTACGTCGCTGCTCATGGATGGCGAGTACCCACAGGTCAGGCGACTCTTTCCCGACTCGTCCACGATCACCGCGATCGTCTCCACCTCGGAACTCATCGAGGCCACCAAGCGTGTCTCCCTCGTCGCGGAACGCAATTCAGCCGTTCGACTCGTCTTCTCTGAAGGCGAGCTTGTTCTCGACGCTGGACACACCGACGATGCACAGGCCTCCGAGGCGATTGAGGCGACCGTCGAGGGTGGTGAGATCACGGTGGCGTTCAACCCCGCGTTCCTTCTCGACGGCTTGAGCGCCCTGGATGCGCCGTATGTCCGCATGGGATTCACGCAAGACACCAAGCCTGTGGACTTCGTTGGCCTCGACAAGCCTGATGGCACGCCTAAGTCGGAGTTCCGCTACCTGTTGGTGCCCATCCGCATCGCCGGCTAACAACCGATGCGTGTCACCCATCTCCAGCTGACCGACTTCCGCTCATACGAGTCGGCCCAAGTCGAGTTTGGCGAGGGCATCACCACCCTCGTGGGTCGCAATGGTCATGGCAAGACCAATGTGGTCGAGGCAGTGCGCTACCTTTCGACGCTCTCCTCTCACCGTGTCGCGACCGACGCCCCGCTCTTGAGGGCTGGCGCCGAGCGCGCGGTCGTCGCCGGCAGGGTCCAGCGCGGAGAGCGATCACTCATGCTCGAGATCACGCTCATTCCGGGCAAAGCCAATCAGGCGCGACTCAACAGGGGTGCGGCTAGGCCGCGCGACCTCGTGGGACTGCTACGCACCGTGGTGTTCGCGCCCGAAGATCTCGGTCTCGTGAAGGGGGACCCCAGCGCTAGGCGGGCCTTCATGGATGAACTGTGTGTCGCGCTGCAGCCCGCGTTCGCGGGGGATCTTGTCGACTATGACCGGGTGTTGAGGCAGCGTTCATCGCTTCTCAAGTCGGCCAAGGGCAAGGCACGCATCGACGAGGACCTGCTCATCATCTGGGATGAGAAGCTCGCCGCTCTGGGTGCCCGCATCATGCGGGCTCGCCTGCATGCGGTCGAGGGGTTGGCCCCGTTTGTTGGGCGGGCGTACGCAGATGTCGCTCCCGGTGAGGGTGAATGCGCCATCTCGTATGCGACCACCACGATGGTTTCACGTGAAACACACCGTTCGGAGTCGCACGAAATCGAGGCGCCTGACGGCGCCAACATGCACGATTCGGGCGCAAGTGGGCGGGATGGCGTCAGTGACCCCGCCGCGAGTGGGGAAATTTTCGCCGCGCGGCCTCCGGCCGCGAGCGACGCGACGGAGCGCGTCGCGCCTAGCCCACTCACCTCAATCGACGAACTCACCGAAGCACTTTTGACGCGCATGCAAGAGCTACGCAAGCAAGAACTCGACCGGGGCGTGTGCCTAGTGGGGCCACACCGAGACGACCTGGATATCAGAATCGGTACGCTCCCGGCCAAGGGCTACGCGAGTCACGGCGAGAGTTGGTCCTGCGCCCTCGCCTTGAGGCTCGGATCCTACGATCTCCTTGCCGCCGACGGAGCCGATGGGGAGCCGGTGCTCATCCTGGACGATGTCTTTGCCGAGCTCGATGCGGGTCGACGCACAGCACTTGCGGCTCGCATCGCGGGGGCAAGTCAGGTTCTCATCACAGCCGCCGTGGCAGAGGACGTCCCGGACGAGTTGCGTCACCATCCAGGGGGACATCACTTCCTCAGGGTCACTCCTGGGCATGTGAGTAGCGAAGAGGCGACAAGTGCGGGGGTACCTGAGCTGCCCACGCGATACCGTGAAGTACCGATTCCGGTACCTGACGCGCCCACAGGGGAAAACGGGCCGGCCGATGCTTGACGACGTGGATCCCCAAGGTGGGAGCGTGAACAGCGGCGGGGAAGCGGCCAAGGCTCAAGATCAGCGGCGAGAATCAAGCAAAGACGAGGCGGAGTCTGAAGCGACAGACCGCAGCGACAAGACACGCGAAGCAGGATCCCCAACTGACCCCGCTGCGCTCGCCAAGCAGGCGATGGAACGTGCGCGCGCCTCTGCCCGCGAACGTGGCGCGCGTAGAACGTCCCCCCAGACGGCCCGCAGGGAACGCGGATCAAGGCGTGCGGCGACCAATGGCGAGTCTTCGCCACAACCGTTCGGCCTCGGTCGAGATCCCAAGGCGATGAGCGAGAATGTCCAAGCGTTCTTGAGCCGCATGGGCTGGACCGAGCACATCGAAGTGGCTTCCGTCACGGCCAGGTGGCGTGATGTCATCGGCGACCAGATTGCAGATCACTGCGACCCCGTGTCATTCGACGATGGCGTCTTGACACTGAGGGCCTCGTCGAGTGCGTGGGCCACCCAGATGCATCTCATGTCGGGTCAGGTGCGGCACCGGCTCAACGAAGAGTTTGGCCGCGAGGTGGTCAAGGAGCTTCGATTCCTCGGTCCGAGTGACAAGAACTGGATCAAGGGACCCCGTCGAGTCAAGGGCCGGGGCCCACGCGACACCTACGGGTGAAAAAGACCGCCGGTTTCGGTGCGGTCGCTCCGTGGCTACTTTCTCGAGCCGATTTCCCCAAGGACACACCCAAAAGGTCCCGGATTAGGCCCATCAGGGGCCGCTCAGGAGCACTGTGACATCGGGGGCAAACCCACAGACGGGACGACTTGTCCCAGAATCCCCCTGAATCGCCCCAGAAAGCCCCTCAGAGCGCGTAGAATGACTTGAGATATGACGCGAGCCGAACCGGGCTGCGTTGGGGGCGTGGGAAGGCATTCTGTGGCCAAGCAAGACGCGTCAGCGAACGATCTGGCATATGGCGCCAGCGACATCACCGTTCTTGAGGGTCTCGAGGCGGTACGCAAGCGCCCCGGGATGTACATCGGATCCACCGGTGAGCGCGGCCTGCACCACCTCGTCTATGAGGTGGTTGACAACTCGGTTGACGAGGCGCTGGCCGGTCACTGCGACACCATCACGGTGACGCTCATGGCCGACGGCGGCGTCCGCACCACGGATAACGGTCGCGGAATCCCCGTGGACATGCACCCCACCGAGGGAAAGCCCACCGTCGAGGTCGTCATGACGATCCTCCACGCGGGCGGCAAGTTTGGCGGCAGCGGCTACGCGGTTTCGGGCGGCCTGCACGGCGTCGGCATCTCGGTGGTGAACGCGCTTTCGTACAAGGTCGAGACCCAGGTCAAGCGCCAGGGCTTCGTGTGGCGTCAGACCTTCGTCGAGGGTGGACGCCCCGACGGCACGCTCGTCAAGGGCGAGGCCACCGAAGAGACGGGTACCCAGCAGACCTTCTGGGCCGATCCCCTCATCTTCGAGACGACCGACTATGACTTCGAGACCCTGCGCGCGCGCTTCCAGCAGATGGCCTTCCTGAACAAGGGCCTCAGCCTGACGCTCACCGATGAGCGTCCCGACCACATCGCGGGAGAGAGCGACGACGACGAGGCCCCCACCTCACGTTCCGTGACGTACAAGTACGACGGCGGCCTGATCGACTACGTCACGCACCTCAACGCAGCCAAGAAGGCGGAGCTGGTGCACCCCGAGGTCATCAGCATCGAAACCGAGGACGTCGAGAACCGCATCTCCGTCGAGCTCGCTCTGCAGTGGACCAACGCCTACTCCGAGTCCGTCTTCACGTACGCGAATACGATCGCGACCACCGAGGGCGGCACCCACGAGGAGGGCTTCCGCGCCGCGATGACCACGCTGGTCAATAAGTACGCGCGCGAAAAGGGCATCCTCAAGGAAAAGGATGAGAACCTCACGGGCGACGACGTGCGCGAGGGCCTCACCGCGGTCATCTCGGTCAAGCTGGGCGAGCCTCAGTTCGAGGGACAGACCAAGACCAAGCTGGGCAACACGATCGCCAAGACCTTCGTGCAGAAGGTGGTCAACGAGCGGCTCACCGACTGGTTCGACTCTCACCCCAACGAGGGCCGCGACGTGATTCGCAAGTCGATTCAGGCGTCGGCCGCACGTATGGCCGCACGCAAGGCTCGCGAGGCCACGCGTCGCAAGGGACTTCTCGAATCCGGCGGCATGCCCGGAAAGCTGTCCGATTGCCAGAGCCGCAAGGCCGACGAATGCGAAATCTTCATCGTCGAGGGTGACTCCGCAGGCGGCTCGGCCAAGCAGGGCCGCGAGCCGTACAACCAGGCGATCATGCCGATCCGCGGGAAGATCCTCAACGTCGAGCGCGTGCGTCTTGACCGCGCGCTCGCCAATATGGAAGTCCAGGGACTCATCACCGCGTTCGGCGCGGGCATGGGCGAGGACTTCAACATCGACAAGGCGCGCTATCACAAGATCGTGCTGATGGCCGATGCTGACGTCGACGGCCAGCACATCCGTACCCTGCTTCTCACGCTGCTGTTCCGCTACATGCGTCCGCTGATCGACGCGGGTTACGTGTACCTCGCGCAGCCGCCGCTGTTCAAGATCAAGTGGTCTAACTCGGCGCATGAATACGTTTACTCCGACAAGGAGCGCGACCTGTTGCTGGCCGAGGGCCTTAAGAGCGGCAAGAAGATCCCCAAGGACAACGGGATCCAGCGCTACAAGGGTCTGGGCGAGATGGACCACGAGGAGCTGCGCGTCACCACGATGGACCCCGCCACACGCACCCTGCTCAAGGTGACCATGGACGATGCCGCCATGGCGGACGAGGTGTTCTCGGTCCTCATGGGCGAAGACGTCGAGTCTCGCCGTAATTTCATTCAGCGCAATGCGAAGGATGTGCGTTTCCTTGACATCTGACATTCCCTCAAACAACACCGGCCCCACCGACATGACGGCCGCCGATGGCGCCGGCAACGGCACCACGGACGGCGTGAACCACGGCCGCATCGAGGACGTCGACCTCAATACCGAGATGCAGCGGTCCTATATGGACTACGCGATGTCGGTCATCGTCGGCCGTGCGCTTCCCGATGTCCGTGACGGGCTCAAGCCCGTTCACCGCCGCGTGCTGTACGCCATGTTCGACGGCGGCTACCGCCCCGACCGCGCTTTCTCCAAGTGCAGCCGCGTGGTCGGCGACGTCATGGGTAAGTACCACCCCCACGGCGACTCGGCGATCTACGACACCATGGTTCGCCTCGTGCAGCCGTGGTCGCTGCGTTACCCGCTGATCCACGGCCAGGGAAACTTCGGTTCGCCCGGCAATGATGGCGCCGCCGCCTCGCGATACACCGAGTGCAAGATGGCGCCGCTGGCCATGGAGATGGTCCGCGACATCGACAAGGACACCGTCGACTTCGAGGACAACTACGACGGCCGTGAGCAAGAGCCGATTATCCTCCCCGCACGCTTCCCCAATCTGCTGGTAAACGGCAGCGCGGGAATTGCGGTGGGTATGGCCACCAACATTCCTCCGCATAACCTGCGCGAGGTTGCGGCCGGAGTGCAGTGGCACCTCGACAACCCCGACGCCAAGCGCGAGGAGCTGCTCGAGGCGCTCATCGAGCGCATCCCAGGGCCCGACTTCCCCACCGGCGCGACCATTCTTGGCCGCCGCGGCATTGACGAGGCGTACCGGACGGGTCGCGGCTCGATCACGATGCGCGCCGTCGTCAACATCGAAGAGGTCCAGGGCCGCATGTGCCTGGTCATCACCGAGCTGCCGTATCAGGTCAACCCCGACAACCTCGCGATCAAGATCGCCGACCTGGTCAAGGACGGCAAGGTCGCTGGTATCGCGGACATTCGAGACCAGTCGTCCGGCCGTACCGGCCAGCGCCTCGAGATCGTGCTCAAGCGCGATGCCGTCGCCAAGGTCGTGCTCAACAACCTGTACAAGCACACCCAACTGCAGGACACCTTCGGCGCGAACATGCTCGCGATCGTCGACGGCGTCCCGCGCACCCTCCCGCTCGACGGGTTCGTGCGTCACTGGGTGACCCACCAGGTCGAGGTCATCCAGCGTCGCACCGCGTATCGCTTGCGCGAGGCCGAGCGCGAGGCCCACATCCTGACTGGTTACCTCAAGGCGCTCGACGCGCTCGACGAGGTCATCGCGCTCATCCGTCGCTCCCCCGATGTCGAGGAGGCCCGCACGGGCCTGATGGCGCTGCTCGAGGTGGACGAGGTCCAGGCGACCGCGATCCTCAACCTGCAGCTGCGTCGTCTGGCGGCACTCGAACGCCAGAAGATCATGCAGGACCACGCGGCGCTCATGGCGGAAATCGCGGACCTGCAGGGCATCCTCGCGTCCGAGTCGCGCCAGCGGTCCATTATTTCCGATGAGCTCCACGAGGTCGTGCGCAAGTACGGCGACGCGCGTCGCACCGTCATCAGCCCCTTCGACGGAGAGGTCTCGATCGAGGACCTCATCGCCGAGGAGGAAGTTGTGGTCACGATCACGCGCGGCGGCTATGCCAAGCGCACGCGTTCTGACCAGTACCGCGCCCAGCGTCGCGGCGGCAAGGGAGTACGCGGCGCGACCCTGCGCAGCGACGACCTTGTGGACCACTTCTTTGTGACGACCACGCACCACTGGCTGCTGTTCTTCACCAACCTGGGTCGCGTGTATCGCGCCAAGGCGTACGAGCTTCCCGACGGCAGCCGCGACGCCAAGGGCCAGCACGTCGCCAACATGCTCGCGTTCCAGCCCGGCGAGGAGATTGCCCAGGTCATGGACCTGCGCACCTACACCGACAAGCCGTACCTGGTGCTCGCCACCAAGCGCGGCCTCGTGAAGAAGACGGACCTGTCCGCCTACGACTCGAACCGCAGCGGTGGGCTCATCGCCATCAACCTGCGCGAGGTCGAGGGTGACGACGGCGAGATGCTCCCTGACGAGCTCGTCTCGGCGCGTCTCGTCGCGCCCGAGGACAAGGTCATGCTGGTCTCTCGCAAGGGACTCTCCCTCACGTTCGAGGCAACCGACGAGGCGCTCCGCCCCATGGGCCGTGCCACCTCCGGCGTCAAGGGCATGAGCTTCCGCAACGATGATCAGCTGCTCGCGATGGATGTGGTGACTGAGGGTTCGTTCTCGTTCGTGGTGACCGAGGGCGGCTACGCCAAGCGCACCGCGGTCGAGGAATACCGCGTCCAGGGGCGTGGTGGACTCGGCATCAAGGTGGCCAAGCTCCAGGAGGAGCGCGGCGACCTGGTCGGAGCACTGTTGGTCGAGGAGCACGACGAGGTCCTGGTCATTATGGGCGGCGGCAAGGTCATGCGCGCCCTGGTGAACGAGGTTCCCGCCAAGGGCCGCGACACGATGGGCGTCATCTTTGCCAAGCCAGGCAAGGGCGACCACATCATCGGAATCGCGCGCAACGTCGAGCGTCACCTGGACGCCGAGGAGCCTGCAGACGGAGAGGCCGCCGATGACGCGGTCACGGCCGACGCTGGCGCCGAGGCGGTTGATGAGTCCGGGACCGAGAGCCTTTCCGAAGAAACGCCGGTCGAGTAGGGTCGAAAGAACCGCACGACTGAGGGGGGACGAGTATGCGAGCACGAAGAGGTGTTGCCATCGCGGTAGGTCTGGCGAGCTTGACGCTGGTCGGACCGCCGGCAATGGCGGCGGATACCGTCACCGTCAACGACGTGGTGTACACGTGTGGCGCGTCAACAGCGACGGCGTCCGACTATGTCGGCCCCGAAGGGGTCACCGTGACCATCCCAGCCTCGGTCAGTTGTCCGGGAGGCACCCGCACCGTGACCGTGGTGGGTGCGAGTTCATTTCAGAACGCGAATCTCACCGGAATTGTCTTCTCCTCTGGTCTCGAAAGGATCGCGATCGGCGCATTCTTCTGGAACAACTTCGGAGACGTGAGCATCCCGTCGACTGTCAAGGTCATCGAGTCCGGAGTGTTCGCCCTCGCGGGCGTCACCTCCCTCGAACTCTCGCAGGGCCTGACCTCCATTGGCCATTCCGCTTTCCTCGGCGACTGGTTTTCGGAGGTCACGGTGCCAGGGTCTGTGACTAACCTTGAGCCGGAGTCCCTCGCCACGTACGTGATCGAGTCGGTCACGATGCTCGGGGCTGTGCCCACGACATCGGGCGATCCCTTCGGCAATGGCGACGGAGCATTGAGCTCTGGAGTTGTCGTGTCGGTGCCGTACGCCTATCTCGAGGCCTATCGAGCAGCGGGCTGGGAAGACTTCCCTTCGGTCATCGCGCTTGAGGCGTTTGATGCCCCCGCAGTCAAGACACCGGTCAAGGTGCCGGCAGAGACGCCATCCGATACGCCAGCCACGCAGTCGAGCGCTGATGACGCCGCGCTGTCGGCCGAAGCGGGACTCACGGTCTCTCCCGCCGTTGCCGCGCCCGGCACCCAGGTCACTGTCAGTGGCTATGGCTTTCCGGGCGACGTTGACGTGACGATCGCCGACTTCAGGGGCGAGTCCCTGGCGACGGCCCGCACGGGCACACTCGGTGAATTCACGGCGTCCTTCGCGCTCGACGAGGAGGCCCAGAGCGGCCTCTTCCGCGTCGTCGCCTCGGTGCCCAGCGGCGGCAGTTTGTCAATCTCCTTCTTGGCCACCGCCACGGAGGTTTCTGCAGCTCCTGCCCCATCGCCTTCTCCGACGCCTTCGCCGTCCCCATCCGCGACTTCTGCAGTGCCTGATCAGCAAGGCTCGTCATCCGGCGCCAGTGTATGGATCTTCCTCGCGGGCGGTTTTGTCCTCATCGGTGGCGGAGGGGCAGGGGCCTGGTGGTACCTTCGCTCCCGTCGCACCGAGCTCTAGCGGAGAGGTTTGGGCGCCTCGCGCCACATGGCTTGATCTCTATCGGCGCGCGCTGATCCCTGTACGGATTGAGCGACGATGCTTAAGGCGGGCGGGACGGCCCGCGAGGCCCCGCCCGGCCCCCGCTCGCCTATCGGCTACCCTGGAGCCTGGCCATCGTTGGCCGCCACCCCTGAAACTTCAGCGCAGGACTACCCTGCGCTGCCGCCGCGTGCTCACGCACCGGCGCTCGACTCCGCACCATGACGGGCTTTTAGCGCCACCTTCTCTGAGCGCGACGCGGCCTCCGCATCAACCAAGGCGCACGCGCGTCCGCATTAAGGAACACCATGGCTCCCCCCACGCGCACCCAAGAGGACGACGTCAACGCGCTCGTCACCGCGGGCATCAAAGACCGCACCCCGACCGGCGTGCCCGAGGTCACGAACGCCTGGGGCAAGGTGTGGGATCCGCGCACGTGGCGCCGCCAGGTGTGGATGAACCCACGCGTGGCGCGCACCGAGATCCTGTCCGGACTCGTCGTCGCGCTCGCCCTCATCCCCGAGGCGATCTCGTTCTCGATCATCGCCGGGGTGGATCCCCGCGTGGGCCTGTTCGCGAGCTTCACCATGGCGATTGCGATCTCGTTCCTGGGAGGCCGGCCCGCGATGATCTCCGCGGCGACCGCAGCGGTCGCCCTCGTGGTGGCGCCGCTCGCGCGTGACTATGGGCTCGACTACCTGATCGCGGCCGTGATCCTGGGCGGTATCTTCCAGGTGATCCTCGCGGTGCTCGGCATCGCCAAGTTCATGCGGTTCATCCCGCGGTCCGTGATGGTGGGCTTCGTCAACTCGCTCGCGATCCTCATCTTCATGGCGCAGTGGCCGCAGCTGACCGACGTTCCGTGGGCGGTCTACCCGCTCGTGGCCGCCGCTCTCGCGGTCATCACGTTCTTCCCCCGCCTCACGACCGTGATCCCGGCACCGCTGGTTGCGATCATCGGGCTCACCGCGGTGACCGCGGCGTTCGCGATTGCCGTTCCCACCGTCGGCGACGAGGGCGAGCTTCCCCACGGCCTGCCCGGACTGCTGTGGCCAGGCGTCCCGATGACCATGGAGACCCTGCGCATCGTCGCCCCGTTCGCGCTGGGCGTCGCGCTCGTCGGCCTGCTCGAATCGCTCATGACCGCCAAGCTGGTGGACGACATCACCGACACCCACTCGGATAAGACGCGCGAGGCCTGGGGTCAGGGCGCGGCCAACATCATCACCGGCTTCTTTGGCGGAATGGGTGGCTGCGCGATGATCGGCCAGACCATGATCAACGTCAAGGCAGGTGGAGCGCGCACGCGACTCAGCACGTTCATGGCGGGCGTGTTCCTGCTGGTGCTCATCCTCGCGTTGGGCGACGTGGTGGCCACGATCCCGATGGCCGCGCTCGTGGCCGTCATGATCTACGTGAGCTGGGCCACCTTCGACTGGCACTCCATGCGCCTGTCGACCCTCAAGCGCATGCCGCGCTCCGAGACCGGCGTGATGCTCACCACGGTGGGCGTCGTCGTGGTGACCCACAACCTCGCGTATGGCGTGGTCGCGGGCGTGCTGCTCGCGTCGATCCTGTTCGCGCGCCGCGTGGCGCACCTCGCAAACGTCGAGGGCCTCCCCATCGAGGGTGACACCCGCGTCTACAAGGTCACGGGCGAGCTGTTCTTCGCCAGCTCGAACGACCTCTTCAGCCAGTTCGACTACTCGGGCGACCCCGCGAACGTGATCATCGACATGAGTGACTCTCACGTGTGGGATGCGTCGACCGTTGCGACCCTCGACAGCATCGTCTACAAGTACGAGCGCCACGGCACCACGGTGAGCATCGACGGCCTGAACGATGCTTCGCTCGCCTTCCACGACAAGATGTCGGGCAACCTGGGCGCAGGGCACTAAAGCCGACAGCTCCTACTCCGCCCCGGCACCTCCTGGCACCTCCTGGCGGATGGCTCATTCTGTACCGGATCTGAGCCCCAAACGGGCTTCAGTGGCGCGTTCTGTACCGCAGCGCGCGTTCGGGGAACTTCCAGGGTGCGGGGGTGAGGGTGGGCGCGACCCCCACCGCCAGGCTAGGCGCCGACGCCCGGTTAGGGGCCGCCGCCCGGGTGGGCACGGACGCGCCTCTAGCGCGGTACGGATCAAGCCACCAGGCGGCCGATGCCCCCCAAAACCGGTACAGATTGAGCCATTCGCGGGGGCCCGGCGGGCAGATGGCCAGGGTCGCGCGGTGGGGACGCGCGGTGGGGACGCGCGGTGGGGACGGGGCGGGGCCGGGCTCGTGGGACGAACCACCCCAGACAGCACGGAACCCCGCGATCCCCATAACCGCGGGGTTCCGTCCCCCTGGGGGGTGCGCATCGGGCGATCGCCTTGTGGGCGGCCCGACGCCGCAAAAACTGATCAGATGAACAGCGTCGTACCCGATTCCTGAGCCTCGCCAAGGAACGTGGCCACACCCGCGAGCTCGACACCGTCGAGCAGGTCGGACTGCGTCATTCCCAGCAGGTCCATCGTCATGGTGCAACCCAGCAGGCGTGCGCCACCGTCCTGCGCGGCCTGGATCATCTCGGCGAGCGGGGCGACGTCGTGCTTCTTCATGACGCCCTTGATCATCGCGGTGCCCGCACCCATCATGTGCATGTTCGACAGGGTGAGCTTCTCGGCGCCGCGCGGCATCATGACACCGAACATTTTCTCCATCGCCTTCTTTTGACGACGCGGGGGCTTGTCCTTGCGGAGGCCGTTGAGTCCCCAGAAGGTGAAGAACATCGACACCTCGTCGCCCATGGCGAGGGCGCCGTTGGCGATGATGAAGGCGGCGATGAGCTTGTCCAGGTCACCCGAGAAGACGACCATCGAGGTCTTCTTCTTGGCGGGAGCGGAACCGGAGGCGATCGGTGAGAGCCCACCCTTGCGGATCGTGGCCACAAAGCCCGAACCCTTGGGCTCGAGAGAGACCAACTTGTGGCCGTTCTTCGATGCCCATGCGGGAGCGTCGAGCGCGAAGCCGGGGTCGGAGACCGTGACCTGAACCTCGTCGCCGATGGAGGCCTCCTTGACGGCGGCCGACAGCTTCATGATGGGGCCGGGGCACGCCAGGCCGGTGCAGTCGAGCTGGATGAGGTTGCCGCTCGCCATCACAGGCATTGCGGACATCGTGGTCTGCTCCGCGTAGTTCTCCATGGGAGGCAGCGCCTCGTATTCGGACTTATCCGTGTCGTGCACGTGCTTGAAGGTGGTCGATCCACCCGAAAGCGTCGCCACGTCGGTGAAGCCGTGCTGCACCAGGATGCGCTGCGCGAGGTATGAGCGGAAGCCTACGGCGCAGTACAGGCGGATGGGCTGCGCGCGGTCCCAGTCCTTGGTGGCCTCGCGGAAGGTACCGAGGGGCACGCACTCGGCACCCGGGAGGTGCCAGATGTCGAATTCCTCGGGGTTGCGCACGTCCACCAGGCGAGCGCCTGCGATGGGGAACTCCTCGGAGTACCACAGCGTCAGGTCGCCCCGCAGGACGTTCGATGCCACAAAGCCCGCCATATTGATGGGGTCCTTGGCGGAGCCGAACGGCGGTGCGTAGGCGAGTTCCTGCTCCTCGAGGTCATAGACCGTGAGGCCGGCGCGGATCGCCATGGCGAACAGGTCGATGCGCTTGTCCACGCCATCGAAGCCGCACGCCTGCGCGCCAAGGACACGGCCGTCGGTCGGGGAGAACAGAATCTTGATGTGCATCATCGCGGTGCCGGGGTAATAGCCGGCGTGGCCCGAGGGGTGGATGTGGGCGACGCGGTATTCGACACCCGCGGCGTCGAGCTGGCGCGAGGTGGCACCCGTTCCGCCGGCGACCATGTCAAAGATCTTGACGATGCTGGTGCCCTGCGTGGACTTGTACTCGGTGTCGCGGCCGCAGATGTTCTCGGCGGCGACGCGGGCCTCGCGGTTGGCGGGGCCGGCGAGCGGGTTGAGGTACTCGCCCGGAAGGACGGGGTGCGGGGTCTCGATGCCATCGCCGGCCGCGTAGACGTCGGGGTCGTTTGTCCGCATGTGCGAGTCGACCTTGATGCCGCCGCGCGCCCCAAGCTCGATTCCGCACGCCTTGGCAAGCTCGACCGACGGGCGAACGCCCGCGGCGAGGATCACGAGGTCGGCGGCGATGTTGACGCCCGAGTTGAGTTCAACCTTGACGCGCTCGTCGCCATCGGGGTCGGACAGCGGGTGGAAGGCGGCCGCGCCGGTGGAGAGGTGCAGAGTGATGCCGCGAGCGGTGAGGTGCTGCTCAACGGGAGCGGCGATCTCGTGGTCCACGGGGGGAAGGATCTGGTCGGACAGCTCGACCACGTCGACCTTGACACCACGGTGGTGCAGGTTCTCCGCCATTTCGAGGCCGATGTAGCCGGCACCCACGACGACGGCGCGCACCACTCCACGCTTGCCTGCCTTCTGGGCGAGCAGCGCGGCGTCGAGGCGGGCCTTGATCAGGTCCATGTCTCCGATGCGGCGCAGCACGTTGACGCCGGGAAGGTCGATGCCCGGCATCGGAAGCTTCATGGCCTCGGCGCCCATGCACAGCGCGAGCTTGTCATACGACTCGGTGTACTCCTTGGCCGTGTCGACCTCGCGCACCGTGACGGTCTTCTTCTTGCGGTCGATCGAGATGACCTCGGTCGCGATGCGCACGTCGATGTTGAGGGACTCGCGCAGGCTCTCGGGGGTCTGCAGCAGCAGGCGGGAGCGATCGGCGATGACCTCACCCACGTGGTACGGCAGCCCACAGTTGGCGAACGACACGTGGTGTCCGCGCTCGAAAACAACGATCTCGGCCGACTCGTCGAGCCTTCTGGCGCGAGCGGCGGTGGATGCTCCAGCGGCTACGCCGCCGACAACTACGAGCTTCATGTCAATGCCTCCGGGGGTATCGGTATCCCCTCACAGTAGGCGAAACGGGCCCAGGCGTAGGGGACCATTGTCACCCCCCGGGACCTTTTCGCGCCTCGCGCGATAGGAGGTGTAATCCAGTGCCGGGAGCATCGAGAGGTCCCGGTACGTTCCCTGCGCGTGACCTAGGACCGGCGCTCGGTTAGGCTGGGGCAGATGTGCGCCCTGTGCGCGAGGAGGAGACTTGATGAACGCGGATGACCGCGGCCCCGCAAGCGAGGCCAAGCCACCGATTGCCCCGGGACCTGGTGGCGCCCCCGTGCGTCGCGAAGGACTGGTTCCGCCTACCGGTTCGGTGCCTCAGCGCACCGCCTTTAGGCCCGTGACCGGCACTCATCAGACGACCCCAGGAGTGGCGAATCAGGGCGCGGCCCCCGCCGCGGCACGCCCTGCGTCCTACGCGCCGTCGACCAACACGCCAGGGGTTGCCTCGCGCGTCCCGGCGTCCGAACAGATGCGCACCGCGCCCGCCGCGAACCCCTTTGCGCCCACATCTGGCCAGGTGCGCTCCGCGGCCCCGACTACTCCCTCTGCCTCCACGGGAACCGTTGCGCCCGCTGCTCGTGCGTCCGCCGCAGCGTCCGCTGCCGCAGCCGCGGGCTCCGCAGGCATCGGCCGTCTCAAGGAGGTCGCCTCGAATAAGTTGCGGATGCAGGACACGGAGCCCAACCTCCCGGGAGCCCCCCGCAAGGTGCGCGTGCTGTTGTCGCGCGTCGACCCGTGGTCCGCACTCAAGATCGGTTTCTTGCTGTCGATCGCCGTGGGCATCATGACCATGGTGGCGACGCATGTGCTGTGGATGACGCTCAACGAGATGGGGACCTTCGAGACCATCAACGAGTGGGTTGCCAAGCTCTTCACGCAGGGCCAAGAGGTCAACATCCTGCAGTTCTTCGCCTATAAGAAGGACATGTCGGCCATGTTGTTGGTCTCCGTGGTGAACGTGGTGCTCATCTCGGGCCTGTCCGTGATCACCGCATTTATCTACAACATGATCGCGCGAGTGGTCGGCGGAGTGTACGTAACTCTCACCGACGACTAGTTCTGACGGATCCGCAGCGGCGCTCGTTTTGGTGTGGCCGCGTGCGTGCGGTATCTTAGTTGGTCGCGGCTCCGGCCGCTTTAGGGCCCATAGCTCAGGTGGTTAGAGCGCTTCGCTGATAACGAAGAGGTCGGAGGTTCAAGTCCTCCTGGGCCCACCATTACCGCCGCGTCAGCAGTGTCGCCGACGTAGCGGTGGTGATCATTTCCCGGCCAACGGCCGTCCGGGGCCTTAGCTCAATTGGTAGAGCGCCTGCTTTGCAAGCAGGAGGTCGGGGGTTCGATTCCCCCAGGCTCCACTCCTCCCCCTCAAGCGTCGGCCGAGCCGAAGTGTTCCCCGCGCCTACGCCCCCGCCCGCCCCGCGCTACGAAGCCCGCGCAGCCTTCGCGGGGGCGCGAGCATTCCCTCGCCTACGCGGGAATTGCCGCGCGGGGCCTGGAGCAAATGGCGCCCGTCAGGAGGCCGTCGGTTGGTCGTGTGGCCCGTAGGTCCCGGCGAATCGGCCGGAAAGCGCCGTACATTGCAGACAATCTCACCGACGAGTGACGGGGTGGCTTCGTGCCTGGTGAGCCAGGGCCCGACGTCGCTATCGGGATCCAATGACGCCAGGGGAAGAACCTCATGAGTATTGTCGCGCGCAAGGTGGCCACGACGGCCTACACCAGGGCCGTCAAGCCCGTGATCTTCAAGATGCACCCCGACAAGGTGCACGACGACATGATCACGCACGGCTCGTGGATTCAGAAGATGCGCCCCGTGATGGCCGCCGCCGAGGCGATGCTCAAGTACGACAACCCCGCGCTGGTCACCGACGTGTACGGGCTGACGCTGCGCAACCCCATCGGGCTGGCTGCCGGGCTCGACAAGAACATCGCCATCCCCGGCATCCTGCAGATGACGGGCTTTGGCTTCCTCACGTTTGGTTCCGTGACGTCGCGCGTGTGTGAGGGCAACCCGCGCCCGTGGTTCCACCGGCTGCCCGAGCAGGGTTCGCTCGTGGTGCACGTGGGCCTTGCGAATGGTGGCGTGGAGAAGGTGGCCGCCCACCTGCGCGACCTCAACGACCGCAAGAACCCGCGCTTCACCAAGCTCCCGTACAAGATGTCGGTCGCGCGCACCAACGACACGCTCACGGGCGACGTGGCCGAGGGCGTCGCGGACTACGTGGCGTCGGTTAAGGCGCTCGCGGGCCTGAGTGCGCTCATGGAGCTCAATGTCTCGTGCCCCAACACCACGGTGGGTGAGGCGTTCACCACGCCCGAGAACCTCGACGCGCTGCTGACCGCCGTGGACGAGATCGCCCCGCCGCAGCCCATCACACTCAAGATGCCGTGCGACAAGTCGTGGGCCGAGTTCAAGGAGCTGCTGGACGTGGCCGCCGCCCACAAGGTGGACGGCCTCACCATCGCGAACCTGCGCAAGGACCGCACCGGGATCCCGTTGGCCGCGGAGGTCAAGGGCAACCTCTCGGGCGCGCCCACGCGCGACGCGAGCACCGAACTGATCCGCCAGACCTACCTCGCAACCGGCGACCGCTTTGTGATCGCGGGCGTGGGCGGAGTGTTCTCGGGCGCCGATGCGTACGAGAAGATCACCGCGGGCGCGACGCTCATCGAGCTGGTGTCCGGCCTCATCTTCCGCGGCCCCGCCGTGGTGGGCACCATCGCGCAGGAGCTGGTCAAGCTCGCGCAGGCCGACGGCTTCGAGCGCGTGCAGGACGCTGTCGGTTCGAGGGCCGACGTCTCGGTCGCCTAGAGATCCCGCAAGAAGGCGGCGTCCCGCACATACCCCTCGGCATCTCTCAAGAGGTCGGGATTGGCCAGCTCCTCCGCCTTCGCGATGGAGAACTCCGCGAGGTCGTAGAGCCGAATAATCGCGACGCTCAGCACGTCGTCCCACGTGGCGTCGGACCCATACGCGCGCAGGATGAGCTCGACCCTGTGGCGCGCGTCGTCCATCCCCGGCGCACCCTCGGGTGTCAACGCCGTGAGCGGCACCGCGCGCGTCGCGAAGTACGCGATGTCCCACATCCGCGGCCCTGGCGAGCAGAAGTCGAAGTCGATCGCCCCCACGATCGCCCCGTCGGCGAAGGCAAGGTTGTGCGGAGCGAAGTCGCGATGGCAGATCACCTCGGCGGGCTCCCTGGCGGGGGCCTGCCACACGGCCCCGTCGACGTCGAAGCCGACGCTCGCGTCGTGCAGCTGGCGCAGCTTCCGGGCACCATCCTCGAGAACGGCATCGGCCCATACCCAATGGGGAAGCGGGTAGAGCGGGACCTCGCCCTCGATGAACGACAGGCGCTCGCGGTCGCCCTCGATGCCGAGCGGCCGGGGCACCCAGTCCACCCCCGCGTCGGCGAGGCGGTTGAGGAAGCGGTGCACGGTGGGGGTCCACGGGCCGGCCGTCCGCAGGACCGTGTCGCCGTCGCGAACCACCGCGTTCATGTTCCCGCCGGGGAGCTCGCCGTCCATGGGAGACAGCCTATGCCGCGGCCCCACTGCGAAGGTGGGTGGCACGTTTGCTCTCATCGCCCGCCGGGTTCACGACCGGGGCGACTCGATCGCCGAAGTCAGGGCGAGCTAGGAGGCGAGATGCTCGGGGGCCGCGCGCAGCACTCGCTAGCCCAGCGTCCCGCGAGTACATGAGTGCTCTCATTCACGGTTCTGGAGCACTCAAATACTCATGGGGTGTCGGCCATACCGCCGTCCCGCCACGCTCTAGGCGCTTCCCCGCACCACGATCGTGGCCGCGCTGTCGCTGCCGGGCGCCTCGCTCGCCGCGTCTTCCACCGCCATCCCGAGCGCCGTGAGCGTGGCGTGGGCGACCGCCTTCGACTGGTACTCGAGGTTGGGGCGCACGGTGGTCAGCGGCGGCTCGCTGAACCGGCCCGCGGGGATGTCGTCCATCCCCACGACGGCAACTTTGGTTGGCACGTCAACCCCGTGGCGGCGCAGCGCGGCAAGAATACGCAGCGCGGTGTCATCGTCGAAGGAGCAGATCCCGACGCGGTCGGAGGTCGCGGCCCACGCGGAGACGATCACTTCGAGGTCCTCCTCCGTGTCGTAGCGAACGGCCTCGAAGCGCACGCGTTCGTCGTGAAGTTCGGCCACCACGGAGCGCGCGCCCTCGATCCTCCCCGCCGGTCGCAGCGGATGTCCGGTGTCGGGTCCGCAGACGTGCACCAGGTGTGTGAGGCCCCGGTCCACCAGGTGGCGCGCCTGCGCCTGGCCCATCCGCTGCTGGTTGAGAGTCACCGATTCCAGCTTGCCTGGGAAGTCGGCGATGTAGCCATGCACCTCCACGATCGCCGCCCGCGCGAGCAGATCCGAGTCCTCCTGGCTCAACGGCACGAGCGAGACCACGGCCGCGGGCTGAATCGCGGTGAGCAGGTCGCGGAGCGTCGCCGCGGTCTCCACGTGGGTGACGGTCAGCAGGCCATGCTCGGCCAGATGGCTCGCCATGAGTTCGAGGTATCGCATGATCGTCGGGCCCGATGCCCAGGTGGGAACGAGCACAAGCACGAGCCGTGACCTGCCGCGGCGCAGAGCGGTCGCGTGCGCGGAGGGCACGTAGCCGAGTTCAAGCGCGGCGCGGTGCACGGCCTCGCGGGTCGTCGCGGAGATGGACTGCGACGGCGTGTTGTTGAGCACAAAACTCACGGTCGCGCGGGAGACACCCGCGAGCTGCGCGACGTCGGTGCTCGTCGGACGGCGACCCATCACGACCCGTCTCCCGGCGTCGGAAGCGTCGGGTGCGCGAAGGGGCCCGGCGCACACTCCCCACTAATCCGCACCGGGCCCTCCTCGCTTCTTGTCGGGGTGCTTCTTACAACTCCGTAGCGATCTCGAACGCATCCCAGATCGCGTACATGATGTTGGACACCTTACGGGCGTCGCCGAGCACGTGTGAAGGCACGGGCGACTTCGCCAGGGCGTCCGCGAGCGTCGCCGATGAACGGTAACCCACGGCGGTGACCACCGCGTCGGCCGGCACGGACTGCACGGCATCGCCGATGGAGACGTCCAGTCCCTCGGCCGTGGTGGCCTTGGCGAACGCGTTGGCGACCACCGAGACGCCCTTGAAGGTGACGAGGTCGTGCAGCATGTCGTGGTTGGCGTGACACAGCGGGCCGGACAGCGACAGCACGTCGGCGCCCGCCTCGACGATGGTGACCTGCGTGGTCTCGTCGAGCTCCTTGAGGTGAAGCGCGAGCTCGCAACCGGTGAGCCCTCCGCCAACGATCGCGACGCGCTTGCCGAGCAGCGCCGACGGGTCCAGGAGCGCGTCGATCGCCTCGGTCACGGGCACGGCATGGCCGAGGTCAAGCTGCCGCGGCGTCGAGCCGGTCGCCAGGATGATGTGGTCGGCGTCCGTGTCGGCAATCATCTGCTCGGTGACGGGGGTGCTCAGGTGCACGGGCACGTCCAGGCTCGCGAGCTGGTTCTCGTACCAGTGGATCAGATCGTGGTCGTCCTCCTTGAAGGAGGGCATGCCGCCCGCGAGTACGACGCCGCCCAGGCGGGCGCCCGCCTCGAACAGTTCCGGGTGGTGGCCGCGCTCGGCGAGAACGCGCGCGGACTCGAGGCCCGCCATGCCGCCGCCGATGATCATGACCTTCTTGGGCCGCAGCGCGGGACGGATCTTGTGGTCGGCCTCGCGACCGCACTCGGGATTGACGGCGCAATTGATGGCAGCGTAGGTCTGGATGCGCCCCATGCAGCCCTCTTGGCAGGACAGGCACGGGCGGATCGTCTCGGAACGGCCCGCACGGAACTTGTTGACCCACTCGGGGTCCGCGAGCAGCGGGCGGCCCAACGAGATCATGTCCGCGAAGCCCCCGTTGATGGCGTGGAGGGCGCGGTCGCCGTCGTCCATGCGGCCGGCGAGAATGATCGGCACGTCCGGAAGGGCGTCCTTCACCTGCTTGGAGTAGGGCATGTAGAGGCCCTTCTCCTGGTACATCGGCGGGTGCGACCAGTACCAGGAGTCGTACGAGCCGACGTCCAGGTCGATCGCGTCGTATCCCCAGTCGGTGAGCAGGCGCGCGGCCTCGATGCCTTCCTCGATGTCGCGGCCCATCTCCTGGAACTCCTCGCCGGGCATCGCGCCCACACGCCAGTCCTTGATCATGGACTTGGGAGAGAAGCGCAGGGTGACAGGGTAGTCATCCCCGCAGGTGGTCTTGACCTCCTCGAGCACCTCGCGAGCGAAGCGCAGGCGGTTCTCGAGCGAGCCTCCGTACGAGTCGGTGCGCTTGTTGAACATCGAGATCGCGAACTGGTCCAGCAGGTAGCCCTCGTGGACGGCGTGAATCTGCACGGCGTCGAACCCGCCGCGCTTGCCGTTGAGTGCGCCCCTTCCGGCGTTCTTGACGGTGGTGTGGATCTCTTCGACCGTCATCTCGCGGCACGTCGCGTCGGTCCAGCGGTGCGGGATGGCCGACGGCGCGATGGGGAGGTTCCCCGGCTTGACGAAGTTGGGCATGATGACGCGGCCGAAGCCTGGTGAGATCTGCAGCATGATCTTCGCGTCGTACGCGTGGATGCGTTCCGTCATCTCGTTGGAGGTGCGGATGAAGTGGCCTGGGTTGACCACGGACGAGGCGACCGACGGGCGGGGTACGTCCTCGCCGGGGTTCTCGCAGAACGTCACGCCGGTGATGATGAGGCCGGTGCCGCCCTTGGCGCGGGCTACGTAGTACTCGATGCCGCGCGCGTTCCACCCGCCATCGGCGTCGGAGAAGCCGAGCGGGCCCATGGGGGCCATCGCGAAGCGGTTCTTGAGGCGAAGGTTGCCGAGCGTGTAGGGCTCGAAGAGTACGTCGTATTTTTGCGAGGCGCGCAGGGTGGGGGCGGGAAGAGCGGTCACGGTCAGGGTCCTCGTCGTTGTTGGTAGGGCTGGACACTTCCACGCTACGTGCGACTACTTACACGAGTTAGTGGCCTTGGTCCCGTCGCGGCCCGATCCCACGGCCCGATCTCCCGGCGCAACGGCTGCCGCTCACCGAGCCCGGCGTGACGACGCCCGCGCCCGGGGCTGCCGCCGAGGCCCCGCCTTCGGCGTCCGGTGAGTACACGAGTGCTCTTTTTGACTGCGAGTGAGCACTCATGTACTCGCAGCGCGCTCGGCGAGGGAGCCCGGGCCTCGTGACAGAGGATCAGACTTCACATAGGGTCGAATCGCAGACGAGGGGGGTCAGATGCGTCCGATCTTTGGCTCGCGAGTGCGCAGAACACTGCTCACGAGCGTGGCGGTGGGGTTCCTTGCGTTGTTGCCGACCATGGCGACCTTGGTGCCGCTGGCGGCGGACGGTGGTGCGTACATGGTCTGCTTCTGGCGCGCCGAGGGGCCTGATGGGACGTCACTCGGGGGCCCAGGAGGGGGGTCGCCGTTCGTTGGCCTTGAAGCCGACGCCGTTCCTCTGCTGGGCTACGTCGGTTGCACCTACCTCGAAGGTGATGGCGAGGTGTACTGGGTGGCGCGCGTGCACGCCATGCCTCTCGCAGGCGTCGTTGCCTGCTACGTCCTCGCGCTCACCGTCGGCGTCGGCGCGTGGCTGACGCGGCCCCGGCCATGGTGATGACGCCGGTGACGAGCATCGTCTCCCGCCACGGAACCGTGTAGCCCGCGGCGCCGAGCACCGCAACGCCTGGCACGTTCTGCGAGGCCATCGTCACCACGAACAGCGGCAGCGCGAGACCAAGGATCCCCGTCCATGTGAACACGGGTGACGTGAACGTGAGGTGCGGCGCGACCACGGGCACGCCGTCATCGCGGACTGAACCGCTGCATCACCACCCACACGAGGATGAGCGGGGCCACGAGCCACGGCGAGACCGCGAGCATCGTGAAGGGCTGGAGGCACAGCGTGATGAGCACGCCCGCGAGCATCGCCTGCGCGATGGGAGTGGGGATCGCGGCGGGCCAACCGCCCTTGACGTAGCCCTGGGTGGCGAGAAGCGCCGCGCCGGGCGTCGACCACGCGGGGGTCAGCGGCGTGCGGTGCCTCTACGTGAGCCATACCATCCCGAGCCCCTGGAGAAGGCACAGCGCCGCGAGACCCGAGGAGTCCTGCGCGGTGTCGGCGCCGACGCCCCGCAGCCCAGCGAGCACCACGGCGAAGGACGACGTGAAGCCGACGAGCGCGGTGACGATGCCGATGCTGATCGGCTGGGTGCTGTCGTTTCTCATGCGGGAACCGTAGCGGCGGTGAGGTGGGCCACTACGCGGCCGGTGGCACCAGATCATCGCGCCGATCCGACAGTCTGCGTATTCCCACGCCGATCGCCCTCGCACCCGCGTTAGTGTCGGCCGAGCCGCGCCACGCCGGTGCGCGCGACGACGAGGAGACGACCATGCAGATCACCCGAGGGTTCGCGCCCCGGTGGCAGCGCTTCACCGCCGAGCACGCGCTGATCGCGGAGATGGCGAAGTTCTCCGGCCTCTCGTTCTTGGTGGCCGCGCTGCAGTACCTGCTGCTGACGTTTCTGCCGGCGCTGCTCTTCTCCGCAACAGGGTGGGGTGAGACTTCGGCGCAGTACCTTCACGTGAGCCTCGGCCCGATCGACACCTACGTGTTCGACTACCCGGTCACGGGCGACGAGCTGGGTGGTCTGAGCTACTTCGTCGCGTTCGTCCTCATGCTGGTCATCTCGCAGGGCGTGAACTTCCCGCTACAGCGCAACGTCACCTTCAAGTCCAAGGGCAACGTGTGGTTCCAGCTCACCTGGTACGTGATCGCGCTCATCCTCATCACGATCGCATGCAGCTTCCTGATGAGCCTGTACGTGCCGTCCCTCAAGGAATTGGTGGATCCCGCTCTCTACAACGTGCTCGTCACCGTGATCAACGGTGGGGTGCAACTGGTGATCTACTTCCCGATCTTCAAGATCATCTTCCCCGCTCAGAAGGTGGCGGAGCCGGTCGATGAGCAGGAGTTGGTCGACGCGTAGGGCCTGAGGGGTCAGAACTGCGCGGGGTCAGAACTGCGCGGGGCTAGATGTACTGCACGGTGTCAGAATTTCACTGTGCGGAGGAATCGCAGGCCCTCGATCGTGGGTGCGAAGGGGTCGAACGAGGCGTCGTCCTGGGGTGGGTCGCGTTCGATCACATAGAAGTCGATGCTGTCTCCCGCAACCGCGAAAACGGACGCGAAGTCGATCGTCCCCTCACCCGCAGTGGTGATGGTCCCGTCCTGCGCCATGTCCTTCACGTGAAGGAGCGCGATGCGGTCTCCGTAGTGCTCCACGAGCGCGACCGGGTCCTGGTGCGCCGCCACCACCCAATACAGGTCCAGCTCGAACGCCACGTTCTCAGGGGCCGTGTGCGCGACGAGGAGGTCAAATGCGGTGTCGCCGTCCTCGGTCGCGGCGAACTCCCAGTCGTGTAGATGGACCAGGTAGCGCATCCCGCGCTCGCGGGCCATGGCTCCCAAGTCATCGATCCGCTCGGCGAAGGCCACCCACTCCTCGCTCGTCGTGAAGTCCTCGGGGTTGGAGCCCGCTCCTACGTATGGCGACCCGAGGGTCTCCGCCGTGTCCAGCGTCCGCGTCCACTGCTCGTCGGTGGTCGCCATGGTCACCGACGTGTGAAGCGAGCTGACCCGCAGCCCGCGCTCGTCGAGCAGCGAGCGGTACTCCTCGGCGGTGAGACCCTGGAAGTGCGTGTAGTCCACGGGCTCCACATGCGTATACCCAGCGTCGGCGACCGCGGTCAGAACCTCCACCTGGCGCGCCTGCGCCTCCTCGGTCTCGCCGAAGCCGACGTAGTAGAAGAAGTTGAACAGCTGCACGCTGATCTGGGCGTCAGGGATCGGGCCGCGGTCCTCCGGATCGACGGTCAGGTCGCCCGACGGCGCGGCGCACGCGGCGGCGAGAACCACGGTGGCGGCGGCGAGCGCCACGAGACCCGAAAGGTGGCGGCGGGTGCGTGGGTGGCGCCGGGTCATCGTGAACGTAGTCCGCTGGTCATTCGAGCGAGCCTAGCCCCGGCCGGGGCCATGGCGAGCAGAAGTCGATGTCGATCGCCCCCACCGTGCGCCCGTTGGCGAATGCCAGGTTGTGTGGCGCGAAACGCGATGGGACTCAATGACACGGTGGTTGACCAAGACGTAGAGACCACGATGACCCGCGCCCGGGGGGTCTTTGTGGCCGGTCGCCCCGCAAGGCGCGTGAGATTTCAGGCACTGCCGAGGCACGTGAAATCAATCGCGCAAGTCTGCTCTCGACCACGATTTCCGGGGCGATGTGGGGGGTAGAAATGCATATGAGAGCCACAAGACTCACGACCGTGTTGGGGTCGGGATTGGCCCTTGCGGCGCTCGCGGCTTGCAGCGCGGCCCCTGGGCCGACACCGGTCACGACGTCTCCCACCGTTCTCGCGTCGGAATCCCCGGCACCCGATGCCGGGACGTGCTTGGACGTGGAGCCGTACCCGGATGTGCCTGTCCACGAGCTCAACGCCACACTCCCCGTCGATGCGCTTGACGCAGGGTTCTCCCAAAGCGAGTTGCAGTTGTGGCGCGGCGATACGTCCGCGTGCGGAGGGTCGATTCCCACCCCGATCGTGGCCGCATGCTCTGTCACCGAGATTGATTTCCAGAATCCGACGCCCATCATCCTGTGGCGAGGCGCCGACCAGCTCGCCGCCGCGATCTTCGCCGAGGGTGCGACGGGAATGCTCTACGAGGAGGTATCGGGTGGAACTACCTACGGCGGCGTCTTCCGATACCAGTTGACCGCCTGGCGTTATCCGACGGAGGCTGCGGCCGCTGAGTCCGGTCTCTTTGATCTCGTGACCGATTGCGGCGGCACCCCAACCGACCTTCAGGGACTGCCGGCGCTGGCGCTCGCGCAAGGGGGCGACCCCTTCCTCGTGGCGTACCGAGTCGGCGCATATGTCTACACCGTGGACAATCGCATCGGCCCGGACGAGAACGGGGTGGAACACCCGCTTGCGGACACCGAGACTGGGAGGCTGCCCGCGCAGGCTCTGAGCACCATCGCCACCTGGTGGGCGACGCATGGCGTCGTGGCAGACAACACCGCGAGCGTGGTCTAGCCATTCTCCTCACGTGCTGGCCACCATGCGCCTCGGCCAACGGCGGCGCTCCGGAGATGCGCCGGTTGCGGTGGTGGGGCTAGCGGCCGCCGCCTACCTACACGCGGGCTCGTCCGCGACCAGTTCCAGCAGGTGTGGCGCCGCCGAGTTGGCGCTGGCCCTGCGCGACTGCACCACCGAGACCTCCCAGCGGGGGGCATCGTGCGGGAGGGCCACCGTCACCAGACGCGAGGCCTGAGGCTTGTTGGACACATGCCGCGGCACGATCGCCACGCCAAGCCCGCGGTTCACAAAGTCGAGCAGCGTATGGACGTCGCTCACCTGGAAGCGCACGCGCCGTGACAGCCCGCGCGCCTCGAACGCCGCATCCGTGAGTGGCCGCACTCCCCACGTGGGGTCGAAGTCCACGTGGGCCTCGACCGCGAGGGCCTCCCATGAGGCGACGGCAACGTCGGCCAGCGGGTGGTCGGCGGGGCAGATCAGCACCAGGTCCTCCTCGCCGATCGCCTCGTGAGGGAGTGTGCCAAGGTGCGCGGCGGCCGCCACGAAGGCGACGTCCAGGGCATCGGCGCGCAGCGAATCGATGAGCTCATGCGAGCCCGCCTGCCGGAACTGGATCTCCACCTGAGGGTGGCGCCTGTGGAAGCGCTCGATCAGCGCGGTCGCGTCGATCACGCCCAGGCATTGCTCGGTGCCGATGCGCAGGGTGCCCGACACCTGGTGGGTGGCGTGGACCACGGCGTCGCGCGCCGCACGCTCCTGGTCGAGCATCGCGCGGGCGTGCGGGAGCAGCGCGAGGGCGGCATCGGTGGGCTCGACGCGGCGGGTGGTGCGCGTAAACAACGAGGTACCCAGCTCCTGCTCAAGCCCGCGAATACCAGCGGAAAGGCCCGACTGCGACACGCCGATCAGCTGGGCGGCGCGCGTGAAATGCCGCTCGTCCGCGAGCGTCACCAGGTACTCCATCTGCCGCAATTCCATTAAGCACCTCGGGTCATGGAAGTTATCCAAAACAATCGTTGGACTTCTAAGTTACCGCTTCCTATGCTGGGAGGGAACCCATCCCGCAACACTGGAGGTCACCGTGCGCAATCGCACCATCGGCAACCGCTCCGTCTCGGCCATCGGCCTGGGCGGCATGCCCATGTCCATCGAAGGCCGCCCCGAGCGCGCCCAGTCCATCGCGACCATTCACGCCGCGCTCGACGCTGGCGTCACGTTCATCGACACCGCCGACGCGTATCAGCGCGACCCGGGCGAGGTGGGCCACAACGAGGAGCTCATCGCCGAGGCCCTCACGTCGTACGGCTCCGACACCTCCGCCGTCCTGGTGGCCACCAAGGCCGGGCACCTGCGCCCAGGCGACGGCAGCTGGACCCAGAACGGCGACCCCACGTATGTGAAGGCCGCCGCCAAGGAATCGGCCAAGCGCCTGGGCGTCGAGGCCATCGGCCTCCACTACTTCCACCGGCCGGACCCCAAGGTTCCCTACGCGGACTCGATCGGCGCCATGGTCGAGCTCCTGGACGAGGGCGTCATCGAGATGGCCGGCATCTCCAACGCCAACCCGGAGCAAATCCGCTTGGCCAACGAGCTGTTAAGTGGCCGCCTCGTGGCCGTCCAGAACCAGTTCTCGCCCGCGTTCGTGAGTAGCTACCCCGAGCTCGAGGTGTGCGTCGAAAGGGGCATCGCGTTCCTGCCGTGGAGCCCGCTCGGCGGCATCTCGCGCGCAGGAGCGGTGGGCACCAACAACGCCGTCTTCCAGCGGGTCGCCGATACTCACGGCGTCTCCCCCCAGCAGGTCACCCTCGCGTGGCAGCTGGCTTTGGCCGACATCGTGATCCCGATCCCCGGCGCCTCCAAGCCCGCGTCCATCACGGACTCGGCCAAGGCAGCGGACCTCGTGCTCACGGCCGACGAGGTCGCACTCCTCTCTACCGTATTGAAATAGCGCAGTACTGAAGGGTTAGCCACATGAAGACCTACAACATTCCAGGCATCGACGTGCCCGCCTCCAACGTGGTGCTGGGCCTGATGCGCATCCAGGACAAGACCGACGAGGAGGTGCGCACCCTGGTGGGCACTGCGCTCGACGCGGGCATCACCGTGATGGATCACGCCGATGTCTACGGCAAGGACCTGCACGGCTGTGAGGTGCGCTTCAACGAGGCGATGCAGCTCACCTCGTCCCAGCGCGAGGCCATGGTCATCCAGTCCAAGGCCGGCATCGTGCGTGAAGGCCCGTACTTCGACTTCTCTGCAGAGCACATCGTGTCCTCGGTCGATGCGTCCCTCGCGGCTCTCGGCACGGACTACCTCGACCTGTTCTTGCTCCACAGGCCCGACGCCCTGGTGGAGCCGGAAGACGTCGCCAAGGCATTCGACGAGCTCGAAGCCTCGGGCAAGGTGCGCGCCTTTGGCGTCTCGAACCACACTCCCGGCCAGATCGACCTGCTGAAGCGCTACGTCAAGCAGCCGATCGTCGCCAACCAGGTCCAGCTGTCGGTGACGCACGCGCCGCTCATCGCGCAGGGAACGGCCATGAACATGGCTGGGCTCGACCAGTCGATCTCGCTCGACAACGGCATCGTCGACTACTGCCGACTGCACGACATCACGCTCCAGGCGTGGTCGCCGTTCCAGGCCGGGTTCTTCACGGGCCCGTTCCTTGGCAACAAGGACTACCCCGAGCTCAATGCCGTGATCGACCGGTTGGCCGCCAAGTACGACGTCCCCGCGATTGCGATCGCGACCGCGTGGATCACGCGCCACCCGGCGCACTGGCAGGTCGTCATCGGGACGACGACCCCGGAACGTATCGCCGCCGCGGCGCAGGGATCCGAGATCCCGCTCACGCGCGCCGAGTGGTATGAGATGTTCAGGGCCGCAGGCTACGCAGTTCCGTAGCGGCGCAGTTCCGTAACGAGCCACCACATGACGGAGGGCCCGGCCGCTTGATGCGACCGGGCCCTCCGCCATTCTTAGGGAACTACTGCCTTAACTCACCACTGTCTGAAGAGCCACCGTGGAACCCCGCCGCACGCGGGGCCCGGTGCCAGCGGACCTAGTGCTGCTTCTGCACGTACTTCACCGGCTCCGGCAAACCACGTGCCTTGCGGACCGAGCGAGAGAGCCGCTCGATCGACTTGAGGGCCACGACCACGTCTTCCGCGGTGATCACGAACGGCATGTTGTGGATAGTCTCGCCGGGCAGGGTTGCCGCGATGCCGACGGCCTGCAGCTCCTTCTCGTCGTCGATCGAGAGGCCCACCTCGGTGAGCGTGGTGGGCAGGCCCACCCGCGTGGTGAACTCGATGAAGTCCTCGATCTCGGCCATGGGTGCGCCTTCGAGAACCAGCTGGGCCAGCGAACCGATGTTGACCTTCTGGCCGTGCGTGAGGCCGTGGGTCTGCGGAGCGGCGGTCAGGCCGTTGTGGATCGCGTGAGCCGCCGCGAGGCCGCCCGATTCGAACCCAAGACCGGACAGCAGCGTGTTCGCCTCCACCAGCTTCTCGACCGCGGGCGTGACGAGGTTGTCACGCACCGCATCGAGGGCGGGCAGGGCGTTCTCCCAGATGACGTCCCAGGAAAGCTTGGCGAGGGCCGTTCCGGTCTGCGTGGGCAGGCCTCCCGCCATCGTCGTCGCGTTTGCCTTGGCCGTGGCGCGCGCCTCGAGCCACGTGGCCAAAGCGTCACCCACACCCGCGATCAGGAACTCCACCGGAGCGTTGGCCACAATCTGGGTGTCGATGAGAACGAGGTCGGGGTTACGCGGGAAGAAGCGGTACTCGACAAATGCTCCCTCGTCGTCGTAGATCACCGAGAGTGCGGAGGTGGGCGCATCCGTCGACGCGACGGTGGGAACGCTGACCCACCGGATGCCGGCGAGGTATCCGGAGGCCTTGGCAGCGTCGATCGTGCTTCCGCCGCCCACGCCGATGATCACGTCGGCCTTGGACTCGCGAATCTTCTCCACCAGGGCGTCGACCACAGCGGCCGTCGCGAACTTGTGGAAGGGAACCCGCTCGACGCGAAGGCCGGCCTCGGCAAAACTCGCCGTGACCGCTTCTCCCGCAAAACCCCACACCACGTCGTCGGCGACGATGAGCGGCGCCTTACCGATCTGTGCGACAAACTCGCCGACGCGCTCGATCGCGCCCTTGCCTTGGACGTACCGTCCTGGACTCATGACCGTGCGGATTGGATTGGACATCGTTGACCTTCTTCCTCTTCGATCTGCGCCCGTGTTCTCGCGCGGCCGCAATGGTGATCCTGTCGCGCATCAATCAGTGGGCAGGGTCTGGTTTGTGTGGTGGGCCCCCAGGGCCCTTACTTCGGTCCCACGACGACGGTGCCGTCGGCGAGGCGTTCCCAGCTGCGGCCGGTGGCAAGCGCGACGCTCTTGTACGCGCCGTCGTAGATCCCGATCCGCTTGTTCTTTACGATCGAGTCGCAGAAGATCTCCATCAGGTCGGTCTCCTTGGCGATCAGGTCGATCGCCTGGAGGGTGCGCGGGATGGTGCGGGTCTCGATGGTGCCGTCGCCCAGCTCTGCCGATCGGATGGCACCCCAGGCCTCGTGTGC
>Ga0209512_1000319_pt1 | contig 87977 bp, 104 predicted proteins | sample frozenSSSSmetaG_FD_184142 | JGI IMG/M metagenome (GOLD analysis project Ga0209512, IMG submission 184142) | Glacier valley bacterial and archeal communities from Borup Fiord, Nunavut, Canada, to study Microbial Dark Matter (Phase II) -... | ecosystem: Environmental > Aquatic > Freshwater > Ice...
TCTGAACTGACCAAAAGGCACAATGTTAAGTTCGGAGACTTAACAGCTATTCTACTCTATGAAGGCGCGCAGTCACGTGACGACAAGTCAAGTCACGTGATTAGAGCGGCACCACGCATATTCGTAATATCTCTGGTCCTTCCTCGATGTAACATTTATTTTCATCTACATCATCTATGCGATCTTGCGGATCAATGGTGTCTGGACTGGCGACACTGGGTCCTCGCGGCAGGCAATGGATGTCCTTGCTGTCGGTGCTCCCATCCTCGTGCCACGACTGGCTTTCAATGTTATGTCCGAGAATATGCTCTTTCTCTCCCTGCGCGCCATGATGTCCGATTTTATCTCCCTCACCTTTCTCGCGGCCTGGTGCTCCGGTGGTTTCCTGCTTTCTATGGTCTGGCTCTCCAACGGTGGGCACACGCCACTCACCATCTCAAAATGGATGCTCTGGATTTGGTTCGGGCTCGATGGGACTGGTATCCAGGAATCCGTCGGCCTTCATCACTATTTGGGGCCGACTCTCATGGTCGCTTTCGCATTTTTGGGGAACACACTGTTCCTAACGATCCTCGTATCGATGCTAACGAATACGTTCGCTGGCATCGTCGCAAATTCCAGCGCAGAAGTGCAGTACCGTCGTGCAGTTCTCACGCTTGAAGGCGTGAAAAGTGACGCAATTTTTGCATATCAGCCACCATTCAATATTCTAGCCATTGATGATTATGATACCTCTTAAAGTCGTGGTCACCCCGCGTTGGTTTCATAAAATCAATGTTGCTGCCGTTCGAACGCTAAACGCGCCCTTGCTACTCGTCATAGGCTACCTAGAGCGTCGTATACTCTGGGCCCGCGAAAGGAGAAAATCCGAAGGTCCAGGTCTGACCCGCAGTGCGAGCCGAACCGGCCTCCTCAGCCTAAGCCGAGAATTCTCAGCACATGCGGACATCCATGCCGTCTTTGAGGCTGAGCCCGAGGAGGAAGAGGAGGAAGAGGAGGACGATATGGCCATCGGATCATCCTCTGACGACGGCGGCGGTAATAGCAGCTACGGCCCTCTGACGATGGGACCGCAAATGTCGCTTAAAAGCCCCGGCTCGAAGAGGAGAGACAGTATCGCGCCGTTTGGAGCGGCGATTAAGGACCAGTTGAGCGATATGCTGGATGATGCTCAGAGTAGGGATGTAGGTGGTGAAGTGGGGACAAGACTTGATCGGATGGAGGAGTCGATAAGAAGGGTCGAGATGTTGTTGAATAAGGTGTGCGAAAACTTGGATGAGGGCAGGGATAGGAAGGTAGCGAAGGATGTCAAGACACCGATCGATGATGGGGACCGGAAATTGAAGGCGGAGTCGCATAAATAGGACGGATAGTGAAGGGCGTTTTAACTGTCTGGAGTGTGCTATGAAGAGTTTGATTGTTGCGTATCAAGCAAGGGATCCTGCTGTCCCTGATATGCCAATTATGGCGAAAACCACTGAGAATGCAGGCCCATTAATACCAAGGAACAGGATGGAAAATGTCATTAATCGCTATAACTCCCAGACCTTCCACCCGAAAGGTCGACCAAAACATCGGCTACCCTTATGGCTTGCCAAATGCCAAATTCTCTCTATCTGCTTAACCTCTGCGTTACTCAATCGTATCAGATCTTCTAATGAATACGATCCAATCTCGCCCTGTTCATTGCAATCTGATCATCCACCCGATCACTCTTCTGAATAATCCGATCAATATGCTTGTTCTGCTGATCCACCTCCTGTCCCGTCGCCCTCGCCAGCAGATTCAACCGTCCCGCAGCACCGTGCAGCGCATCGAGATTGTTATCAATTTCGTTCTCCATTTCATCATCCTCACTATCAGCTTCAAACTGATACTTTGCTCTCTCCGCTAGACTCGCCTTCGTCGGGGCCCTGGATCGGTATCCCGGATCTCCCGGCTGCAAGTCTTTAAATGCACCTTCCATTCGCTGCTGTGTGCCAAATGCTGCTTGGCGGGTGGCATCGCGCTGCTCACGCTCCGCGCGGTGCTTATCCATAATGTCCTGATCTCTCGCGGCCTTGCGTGATGATGACGTGAATGGGTTAGCAACATGCACGGCGAACATGCTCTTATTGAGCGTTTTGAGCTCCCTTGCCTTCTCCTCTGCAATGCGATTGTGATTGGAAGCGAGATCAAGGTTCTTCTCCGTGTTATGGATGCGCTCGCCCTGCGCGCCGAGGCGGGCAAGGGTCGAACGACCCGTCTCTTCGGCTTGGCTGGCGAGCCTGATGGCGTTTCGGGTCGAGGAGACGTCCTCCTGCTTCATGAAGCGCATTTGTTGCTTGGTGGCCTCGACATCTTCTTTCTCCTCTTCTTCGGCCGTGAGTTGTCTGTCACCGTAGGCACCGTAGCCAGTTCCGCCGCTGCCACCAGCGCCAGAGTCGGCTCCATAACCCCCGCCAGGTTGGGCATTGTTTGGAGGCAAACTTTCTTTCTTTGCCAACCTCTGTTTTGCATCGCCGAAGAGTGCATCTCTATTGTCTTCAGTCGTAGTCGTCTCGTAGCTATCTGATCGTCCTAAACCACCGTAGCCGCCTGCGCCGCGGGATTGAACTGACGGAGAACTGCCATATCTGTTTGTTGTGTCATAGCGATTCGCGCCGTACCCATCACCACTGCCATAGCGTTCCGAGCCATATGCCGGCGGTGGACTGGCCGCTGAGGAAGCTGAGGGATCTCCATGCGAGTTACCTCGCGTGGAACTTGGTCTGTTTGGGAGTCCACCATACCCTTGTTGTCGTTGTGTTGCGGCTGCACTTCCAGGAGGTGCATATGCTTGTTTCGCCTCCTCGTACGCAGTGGGCTTGCCGCCATAATGAGCGTACTTATTGTGATCTATAGCATAGGGATCTGGTGCGTGTGTGGGCTGTGCATATGGATTCGATGACGAGGCCGGCGAGTCACGACCCTCCTTCTTCTTGCCAAAGCCAAACTTCTTCATATCGCTCGTATAGCCAAGTCTTGGGCCGTACAGTGGTGATGTTGTAGATTCGTGGTTTGTGGATTCGAGTGGTTTTGAAGAAGAAGAAGAAGAGTGTTGTAGTTGTAGTTGTAGTTGTAGTTGTAGTTGTAGTTGTAGTTGTAGTTGTTGTTGTTGTTGTTGTAGTTGAAAGGGAGGAGAGGTTACGGTGATGGTGATGTGGGGGGTCAAACCTGAGACGGGGGTCTGGGTGTATATGAGGGGGTCAATGAGAGTTCCAGGCGAAAGGCGGTGACCCATTTTGAGTGTGGCTGGCTGAGTGTGGCTTAGAGGGGAAGGCGTTAAAAGTAGGAGTTATTCATGGGGCACATAGATGATTACATTACGGGTACCCCAAATAGTACCGTAAACACTATGGTGCATAGGGTACCCTTTGTGTATCCTATAGTGTCACTGTGTGCGGTGCTGGGCGCTGATGGAGGGCAAGCGGTTGGGTCATTGAATGCCAATGTCAGTGTCATAGAGCATCTGTAGGCTGTAGGCTGTAGGCTGTATACTAGGTACTTCTCCACGGACCATACATACATAAAATGTAGGTAAATAATGTAAGCAAGTGTTGTAGTCAGCCTAAGTACCTATGTACCATTAAAATGTACTCTATTCTGCTTTGTGACTCCCTACCGTACGTACTACTACTAGTAGACTCTACCTATCCACAACACCACACCTTGCGGATTCCCATCTATAGATGCTGTATTCCCCACGATCCACAGAGAACAAGTCATACACATACACATACACATACATATCTAAATCTAAATCTAAATCCAAATCCAGAAAACACTCTGCTTAGACTCCATAAGCAATGACTTGTTAGACAGGACCTCAACTCGCCCTTTCCCGCTCAGAACTGCGCTGCACCCATCCACAGCCTCCTCCTCCTTCCGCTCCTCAGCCAGCTTCCGGTGAGGAGATCAAGATGATTCGACGATTACCAACATTATCACATATTCAATATTACAAGGGGAGACGAATATTATTGACCCGGTGGCCGGCATTATTCTCGTCAGTCGTCTCTTGACAGCGCTGTGTTGATCGTGTAGTATTGTTACGATGGCATCAATATTCTCCTACGATCCAGATCCTCCGCGCGTCTCTTCCCCATGGCTCACGCCAGACGAGTCATCCGGTCCGGCGACACCCCTTTCAAGAGGAGACTCGCCAAATCATCTTGCGGCCTCTCTTTCAGGAGCGGTGGCGTCTTTGAGCGTATCCAACGGCAGCATACCGCCGTCTGGCTTGCTTTCGGACTACAACATTATCAAGCTCCATCCAGAACCGCAAACTGGTCCGGCAGAATATAAATTGCATCTTCTACTGCGTCCGAGGAGAAAGTATACATCCTTCAGTACAGGCACACATACGGCTGCTCCGCCACAGTCCAAAGTGCATGAACCGGCGCCCGCTCCAACAAACCATTCGAGACAACACCGTCTCACTCAATTGACCACGCAATTGTTATGGAGATTGCAGCAATCATCTCCATACCATGCATCCTCTGCTAGCGACTTGGTTTTGCCACAACTTCCCGACGCCACCGCTGCCTTGAGCCCGCCGGCACGACCAGGAAAACTGCTGGCGGGCTTGGAATCGAGCCGTGGCGCACTGTACGAAATCGGTGTCTCGGACAGCGGCGTCCTCGTGGGATTGACCGAAGATGAAATGAAAGAGAGTCTGACCAATCTTAAGGCTATGGCTGCCAGTCTAGGATGTGTCGTGGAAGTCACAAGAATGGTTGTGGTAGGCGAATGCGAATGGTATCAGATGGACGCTTCAATGGATACTCTAGGTGCCGAAGTGGAAAATTTGAGCCTGATTGTCGGCACAGACGAGTCAAGAGGACAGTCCAAAGGCCAGGTTCATCATGCAAAACTTTGGGTTGCGGAGGCATTGGTCACGCCTGATCTTAGTTCTGTCAAGACGGGCACAAATGCGGCATCACCAAATGGATCGCCAAGACCAAACATTGCCACTCCTGAATTGGATCGATTGAGAGCCCCAGACTCTACGATACCGCCGACTTCAGCAACCGAACAACTGCGAGTCACTTTGACAGGACCTACCACATCAGGCAAATCCTCACTGCTGGGTACCCTATCAACGGCGACTCTCGATAATGGCCGTGGTAAGAGCAGATTGAGTCTTTTGAAACATCGCCATGAGCTGGCTTCAGGGGTGACGAGTTCAGTAGCGCAAGAACTACTCGGATACAGATTTTCTACTGCTGAAGGAACCGCTGCAGAAGTCGTCAACTATGCCACAGGAAACGTTACAACATGGACTGATATACATGCGCGATCCGAGAATGGCCGTCTAGTGTTCGTCTCGGATTCTGCTGGTCACCCCAGATACCGACGAACCACCGTTCGTGGACTCGTTGGATGGGCGCCTCACTGGACACTGTTATGTATCGCCGCTGATGACGGAGCCAATGCGCCGCATGGTGCTGGTGGAACCTCTTCTGCACAAGAGATTCTTGGCACCATTGGAGTTGGTATTGATCTTTCGAAAGCCCACCTGGATCTATGTCTACAGCTAGAGAAACCATTGGGTATTGTCATTACCAAACTTGATCTTGCGTCTCGGGCTAGTCTAAGAGATACGCTTGCCAAAATCTTGTCAGCGATCAAAGCTGTAGGACGAAGTCCTGCCATCCTGCAACCTGACCAGACCAAGAACATCCTGGAATCTGATCTCGAAACTGTACCGCAATCTGATGCGGACACTGTGAGGAAGATCATTAATACTATGACCTCAGGCAACCTAACAAAGGTTGTGCCTATCATTATGACTTCTGCAGCAAAAGGCACCGGAATACGAATGCTGCACTCGCTCTTAAGCAGTCTTCCAATTCCGAACATACCGACATCACATGACTATGTAGGAGAAGCTCTCAATCCAGAGCAGCCAGCTTGCTTATTCCATGTCGAAGACACCTTCACGCTTCCAGCGGCATTCTCGATGCAAACGTCCCATACTAAAACTCATTTGGACGCAGGAACAGTTGTGGCTGGCTATCTTCGGTTTGGTTCGCTTTCCATAGGAGACAGAATCGTTGTGGGACCATTTCCGGCTGATCATGACTCTGGGAGTGATGATGATGCATATGGAGCTTTATCTTCCTCGCATGGGACAAAGACGTTTCGAAGATATGTTAATGATGATACTGACTTGGCTCTCGGTCGGTCTTCTTCTCATCCTTCTGCTTCCGAACTGTCACGCATTGCGAAACGGAATGCACCGGCACCTTCTGCGCCTACAGGTGAATGGAACAATGCTCATATTGTCAGCATACGAAATCTGCGACTTCCCGTGCATCGATTGGAAGCAGGACAAATTGGCACCATTGGAATCGTGTTTGATATGTCAGATGAAGAGGAGGTATCAAATGGCCCTTTTGAAAGGTTGCAACCACAAGCACCTCGCCTTCGCAAAGGCATGGTCCTTGCGATACCCAGCCATCATATGAAAGAGACAGGACTTTCTCTCCAGGCAGCAAGCGGGTTCACTGCGTCGTTTGAGGATGGTGATGTTAATTCCGTTACTCCTGGTAGCCTGGTCGTCATCTACATCGCCTCCGTCAGAGCGTCAGCACGCGTCATCAGACTAATGCGACATGTTCAGGCGCATACTGGAGATGACACAGGAGATGAAGATGGGCCATTTGGCGAAGAAGAGGGAGACTCAGAAACCCCAGTATTTGGCTCAGATGGAATAACGGACGTTACGCTTGAGCTCATGACTACTCGCGAATGGATCGAGCTAGGCTCCCAAGTGCTGATTATGCCCGGTGGTGGGCAAGGGTTGTACTATGGCTCAGAACGCGGCGAGAAGGGGGTTGCTGGACTGGAAGGCTTTGTAGGGAAAGTGATAGAAGTCGTAGACTAGTGATTTGTGGGTAGATTGCTGCTAGCCATGTACACGTATGATGTGTTTTCATGACTGATCGTTCTGCTGCAGCCTCTCCATTCTCTCCAGCCTCTCCTGAATGTACATGAATAGTTATTGGTATCAGACACAAACGCCCAGCGCCACCGCCCCAGATTATACACTATGTCCTATATCTTTGGGTCGCAAACACGAGGCTTATTTATATGGCTCATCCCGTCCAGCCCCTCATGTTGCAGCTACGGATCTCGAGTAATCCGGATTCGGCCCCCCACGCTCGTTCTCAGCCTCACTCCTGCGGCCCCCTATGCCCTGACCAACCCATAGAACAGCGTCCAGGTCAAGACAAATCCACTGAGCCCGTCAATCAAACCTCCCGTCCATAGAGTCCAGCCGCTCATGAAATAGCGGCTCGTATCGAGTTCCTTGGCGGCCGAGGGGCGCACGCGCAGGACGTAGATGAGGGCGGACGTGAGCAGGGTGAAGAGGAAGTAGAAGAGGAAGCCGGGGTAGGATTCGAGGCCCAGAATGCCGGCGCCAATGCCGAGGAGGGAGGCAGTCAGGTTGTGGAGCGTTGCGAGGGTCTGCGTTGCTGTCAGAGGAAGATGTGAAATGGGGAGAGGAGAGCAGGAGGAGGAGGTACCTTAGTGTTATGCACGATACTCTCCGGTACCAAGGGATGAACCTGCAATTCGCGCTCGGAGATCATACTGGCGGTTGGATATCGCAGCGAAAAGTCCAAGGGAGGAGACGAGGAGCTGCGCCGCCGGTGATAGTCGGGGAGATGTGACGGTTGAGGAGTGATGTCGTGGTACGGCCGCCGTGCGGCCGCCATGCGGCCTACTATGTACTTACGGCAGATGGGATGCGCAATTTGATTGGATAATGGGACGGGTAACGGCGACCGAGTTGGCGGCCAGAATTGGCGAGAGGCGAGGCTGATGACACGGCTGACGACCACGGTCCATGGGATCTGGCGGGTCTGGCTGCTAGATTCATTGTTCATACTGTGTAGACTCCTCACATTCAGATTATTGCTCGACCTAGCCTTGGGGACCTTGAATATAATCAAACTTGAAGATGGGAAATCGGAGAAGACGGCTCTGGAGAAGAAGTTGACAACTGGTTTGCAGGTGGATCCTGGCTTCAACATAGAGCCTAGAGGGGACTCTGTGAATTCTGAGCTGCTGGCGATGTTGATGCTGCGATTGAAATTAGATCCGAAGCAATGTGCATATTTTAAAACATGCATGGACCTAAAGAGCATACCACTACACAGCTTTCAGGACGGTAGCATTATCGGCATGGTCTCGGAGGATTCTCAACCGGGACCTCTGACCCATTCGGCAATGTCTCAAATGCAACCTTCATCAACATCATGAAATGCATGATCCTGCAGTAACTGAGTGGACCAGATCTGCTCTTGAAGCCTTCGAGTATTTCGAAAGAATGCATGTTGTCAATGGCGAGCATTTGAGCTCGAGCAGTCGATAGCCAGATTTCGGATTCATGCGGATGTTCTCCCAACATTTCATCTAAATTCTAAAAGCGTCAGGTTGTTCTTCACCTCTCTCATGCTTTGAAGATCGATGTTTGGACAGGCTCGACCATCGATGACATCGTGAAAGAAATTTGAGATTGAAGATACAAAAGAATCAAGGACGGGATAGGAAGCTATGTAGCTCTTTGGACGCAAGAAATGGGAATAGCTCGACAGCTGGGTGCAGTGGCTGAGGTTCCAGGTGAACTTTAAAGGGCAAATGGCTGACGTTATATTATATATAGGGAACGGAAGGAGGATGATCGACGTCCCCGCTCCCATCCTCATTCTTATCCTTATCCTGTAGTAATAGGTAGAATAAAGTACTATATATAAAGTTTAAAGATTATATATAAGGTATTAGTATGTTTTTCTTAACTATTGAGGGGAATGGAGAATTAGTCACTGTTAGCATTACAGAGTAGGGTAAAGAGTAAATTGTTAGTGTAGTCGCTAGAGGGTACATTAGAATGCATGTGTTTTAGCAAAGTTAGTTTAGTTATCTTAGTATTTATTTAGATAAATAGATGATAGATGATAGAATAGATTTAGGTATTTCATCCAGATCATGTCATGTGACTTCGAATCCATTTCGCGATTTCCAATTTTGTCCTGTTTGGGAATTTGTGAGTATTGGAGAACATCGAAAACAACTCGACATCGCCAACGGCCCGACCCGACCTGACCCGCCTTACCTTCACTCTCAGTCTCAGGATGAGCCGTTGAGATGGGAGAGTTTGAGATGGGAGAACTCTTATGGTCATGAAAACTACTGTTGCTCTGGGAGAATCAGCAGGAGCCAGTCAGTAGGTATGCCAGTCAAAGGCGTTGTCGAGCGTCGAAGACATGTCTTCAACTCCGTCTTCAAGGTTCACGAAGAGGTGCTTTCGGATCCCACACCCGTCGCCACTCCTGCAAGCACCTTCGTAATACCTGGACAGCCATTTGGAAGATTTCAAGCGTCGGGCAATCAACACCTGACGAATCGACCACTGAGTTTTCAAAGCCTTCGAGCTTCAGCCGATTCCCACGCCGATGCATCAAGACACGTTCAAGATCAGGTGACGTGGGATCGCTCATGGCATGTCGTCACCAGTTGGCTGTCCTTCGACAAGGAGACATTCATTCCATATGGCCCCGCAATGACCCAAGGCTTCAGTGCTCCCTCACCAGCGCCGCCGAACATCACGACGGCTTTGCTAGATATCCTGACTCCAGAAACGCGTGTGCCATATGCTGCTCATCGTGAGGATCTCCTGAAATGGCTATCTCAGCATATGCGATCCCATTTCCTTCGGTCGGTGCAGCCATGGCTGGCGAAAACCATTGCTGAGTATAGCCAAGAGAGTCTGCTCAAGATGACCTTTGAGGTCTTGGCGCGAGCTCGAAGACTGTATCTGGACAGCGTCTCTGATGTCCTGGGAGCGTTGAACCACATATGCTCTTCATTGTCAAAGTCGCTTCTACAAGGGTTGGAACGGGACTTCCAGGCCATAGCGAGGAATTCGGTACCAGAGCCAATCTGGAAGACAGTTGAATGGTATCTGTATCAAGCCATCAACATCATTCTCGCAATTCCGCACATTTCGAACAACAAGAGGATATGTTCCAATAAGCAAGAGCAAGAAGCTGCTCGGAGAGATCTGTTGAACTTTATCCAGATGCTTCAAAATTGCGGATTAGGAGGCGAGAGATTTCAAATCATGGTCGCGGAGGTCATGAACGCCAGTATGTCTGCTTATGTCTATGGCACCTATTCCCACATATGGAATGGTGGACCTTCAACATTCAACGCCGAAAAAGTCAGGAGTCACAGGCAATCACAACTCTTCAGGAGTTCACTTATAGGCAGCACCTCAATTCCAACCGATGAGGAGCCTTTGGTGCCGAGAGTTGTGAATCACACACAGCCATCACGATGTGTGAGAGATCTCTGTACATGGATCGAGGACGAATATGCTCGATTAGCAGTTGAGGTGCTGAGTACATTAGACTCAATCGAAGTAGTTTATAGTGACTTGGAGAAATGGAAAGAGATGGGAATCGGACGTCTGGCAGATTTACGCACCTCCGAATTATTTGATATCGTCGTCAATTGGCCAAATAGTCGTGGAGCCTTAGACGACTTACGCACGTCAATCACTACCCCACGAAGGCGTTTACAGTTGACAGATGCATTCACTGTCGACTTGAAAGCGCGGCTTCTTCATCCAGGAGCATCGACTCTGGAGATTTTGAGGACATATATTGCTATGATATGGTCTTTCCATGCTCTTGATCATTCAAAGGTCCTTCTTGATCGTGTTGCATATTCCTTGCAAGTTTATTTATGCTCTCGAGAAAACACTGTGAGAATTATCATTGCTGGATTACTAGCGGATACAAAGGATGCCGATGGCAATGACATCGAGCCAGGCGGAGACAAGCTTGTTGAGCTTGCAATTCTACTAAATAAAGGCCTAGATACCACAACAGGACCCGACGATGACATGGACTGGAATGATATGGAATGGATTCCAGATCCTGTAGATGCTGGCCCGGGCTACAAACGGCGGAAGAATGCTGATGTTGTTGGAACATTGATTGGCGTCCTCGGGTCTCAAGAGGTCTTCATCAAAGAATTTCAGAGTATCATTGGCGAGAATCTGCTGAGGCACGATGGCGATTTTGGCCGTGAGGTAAGCTCAAACATGCCTCCTTGTAATATCAGCAACTGACACATATGTAGATCACAGTGCTTGAGTTACTGAAAACTCGATTCGGCGAAGCCAGTCTTCAGAGTTGCGAAGTTATGATTAAAGATATTCAAGACTCGAGACGGCTCAATGGAGCAATCAGAAGAGCACAGAAGCTCGACGCCAGTGCCGAGGAGATCACAACAGCAGACATAAATGCCATGCATACCGAGAATGAGAGCGTGAACCCAGAAGGTCTCCTCAAGCCATCTCTGCACGCAAAGATTCTCTCACGCCTCTTCTGGCCTCAACTGCACGATGAGCAGTACAAAATCCCAGACAACATCGCCCAGCTCCAACAACGCTACGAGCAAGGCTTTGAAACACTCAAGAACGCACGCAAATTAACTTGGCTTCATGCCCTCGGCAATGCCACAGTCGAGATCGAGCTCACAGACAGGACGATATACGAAGAAGTGCACACCTTCCAAGCTGCAGTCATATCGGAATTCCAAGGTGCGCAACAAGGTAGCGAACCCGTCACCCGCAGTGTCGAATACCTCGAGGAGCATTTGCAAATGGATGAAGACCTCCTTCGCAGTGCGCTGAAATTCTGGGTCGGCAAAATGGTGCTCCATGAGATCCGATCCGATGAATTCGCCGTTCTCGAAACGCTCAATCCGGAAGACCGCGAGCGTAATAACGCACAGGCCGCTGCTGCAGCGTCCAGCGCAGAAGGGACTGCGGATGATGGGCCACCGAAGGAATCCGCGATGAGCGAGGATAAGATGACGATGTACTGGCAGTATATCCAGGGCATGTTGAAGAATAGCGCGGCGCAGATGCCGGTGCAGCAGATTGGGATGATGCTCAAGATGCTGATTGTGGAGGGATTTCCGTATAGTAATGACGAGTTGGCGGAGTATCTTAGCACGAAGATCGCAGCTGGGGAATTGGAGGTCGTGGGAGGCAAGTATAGGCTTGTGAGGAAGTAGGAGAGTACTACTGTTGACGGTAAGCACTTCGGATGGAGCAAAGATGTATGGCTTGCATGATATACCCAGAATTGGCAAGGTGCACATAAGACGATGCAGAACAATGATGAACGAAGCATTTAAAAGCCTATCATATGCTGAACAGCCAAGCAAGGAAGGCAGAAAGTAGTAGAATCGTTGTGGTATTTCTTTATTTTAATGCGCCAAGTTATACATCCCATGCTCGTCTGCCCTAAACCTGATAAAACCCACACGTCGCCGTGCAGCAACATCTCAGGTACCGCAGCTCACCATCCATCCCAAACCTCCCCAATCCTGAAGTGACTCCTTAAATCCCATCATACAGCGCTTACTCTGAGACATTGTTGCGTGTAACGCGCTTGCTAACCTCCGCCTTTCCCGAATCCACGGCTGAAGCTGCAGCGCTAACAGCCTTATCATTGCCACCCTTAGCCTGGGCCTTTGCGTCCGCAGCCGCCTTCTTGACCTTCTCTGGTGCTGGAGCAGCACTCGTAAGAAGACCAATGAGAGCACCAAGAAGGGTGAGAGCCCCGACGGCGAGACCGATGGCGACTTCTGGGACGAAACGGATGGCTCCGACTGGATCCTGCTTGGCAATGGTGATGAAGAGGTCAAACTTCTCCTTAACATAGGTGATCGGGTCCTCCTTGAAGGAGAGATCTAATGGGGACTTTGGCTTCTCAGGCTCCTTTGGCTTGTCGGCCAACTCGGCGCGCTGCTCAGCAGCGTGCTTCTCATGGAAGGTCTCATCGGCGAGTTTCTCGGCATCTTCAACGGAGTGACCGATATAGATGTTGTCGAATAGGATATCATTTTGCATGGTCCAGATTTCGAAACCGATCTAATACTGTTAGTTTGGCTTCATGTGTCAGGTGGGAAAAGTACTTACAGCTCCCATAGGCTCGAGGTTCGCTGGATGCTTGTCCTCGAAGTATTCTGGGTTCTTGATCTTTCTTGGAGCCCAGACACCCTTGTACGCTGGGTTGTCAATTAATGGTGCAGTCCATTTGCCCTTGTAAGCTGGGTTCCTCTTCATTGGCTTCGTCCACGGTCCGCATCCCGAGGCCTCGTCGCACTTTGGATTTGGCAAGCTTGGTGCAATCCAGTCTCCATCCTCCTCATCATCCCAATCCTCTGGCTTCTGGGCTTCTGGGTCTGGGATAATAGTTGGCTCATCCTCGAGCCAGTCCTCTGGCTTGACGGCGTCCTCATCAACAATCTCAAATGGAGCATCCTCGTCCCAGTCCTCTGGCTTAGTGGCCTCTGGGTCTGGGATTCTAGCCTCATCAACCCAGTCATCTGGCTTGCTGTCCTTTGGATCGTCAATCTCCTTTGGCGGGTTGAATGGTGGAGCGAAATCCGTGAGAAGGCTACCTTCCTTGACCTGCTCGCCATTCTGCTTGATGACGAAAGTGTTGTTGGGGTGGACAATAAGAGTATAGAGTTCGGTCGTCTTAACAATGCGGGCGGTAGGTGGGCTCTCCAAATGCTTTTCCTCGTAGACGCCAGTCTTTGGGTTCTTGTGGTTAACAATGAAGTGGACCTTGTTGGTATGGCCACACTTGTCCGGACCGAACATGATAACATAAGGCGAGGTGTTGGAGAATTCCTCCTGATGAAGAGCCTTGTTGTCTCTGAGGAGCTTCAAGTACGCACCGCCACATTCAAGGCCATCTAAATGCAGTCAGTTAAGCCAGTCCCAGCTAAACGGCGGAAGCGGCTGAGCCATGGCAAACACTTACTCTGGAGCTTGACCTCATACTGGACGACGAGAGTCTTGCCCTTGTTTGTAATTGGCTTGGGGAACTTGGCCGAGATAGCATGATGGGCAGCAGCGTTCTTGACCACAAGACCTTTGTCGCCTTCCATGCCCTTGTAGACATGGGGCTCCTCAACCGCCCATTCGCCAACGTACGCCCATTCCTCGTCCACAGCAGCTCCCTTCATGTCCTTCTTTGCATGGGACGGCTTCCATCTCTTCTCCCAGTCATCCGTGAACTGCTCGAGGAAATCGGCCTTTATTTTTGTAGGCTATATCAAGTCAGCATTGTTTCAATGCTACCATACGATGGCTGCATGAGCTTACGGTGAAGGTGGGTAGAGCGGCACTGGCAACCGACTCGACTACTGAGGAAGCAGCGCCGGTTGCCGCGTCGACAACACTTTTTGCAGATGCAGAGGCAGATGCTTCTGCATCTTTGATGACGGATTGGGCGCCGTGGTCACCATGGGCGTGGACAGCTCCGGCCAGGAGGGCTGTCGAGAGGAGCGCCGCAGCGTTGAAACGCATGGTGGATGAGTATTAGTTGTCAATCAAGGAATGGAGATGCAATGTTGACAAGAAGATAGCAATGCAATGTAGTTTCGAATCTGCTTCCCAAACTCAGGTAGGTGGATGAGAGGAAATTCACCGGCAAAAGTGAAGAGGTATTGATGTCGAGGATGTCAGTGGAATTTAAAGTTCAGGGTCGGGCGGAGGGGGGAGCTGGCGGGAATCCAAAAGAACACATCTCAATTATTGGATTAGGTATGTACCGTGTACCACAAAGTACCAGTCAGTAACAGGAACCCTCGAGGTAGACAGAGGCCACCTGAGAGGCTGAGGCTACAGCAGCTGCAAATGTACATATGTATGTACCTACGTACAGTAGGTATGCACATTATAACAGGGACAGTGATCTGTGTACCTGAGTATGTACAGTATGTACTATATGTACATAGAATACAGTAGATTCTCCCCATTTGCGCCTGATCTATGCGCTGGACACAGCCGTTCACAGCGTGCAGTGGTGATGATGGAGTGAATACACAGTGAGGGTACTACGAAGTATGTACCTAGTGCCGTAAGTGTACTGTACATAATTACATACAGTACAGTACATTATACTTGGATTTACTGTATTATTGTATTTACTGTTCTATTATTGCACGCTGATCCTCGGGACCTAGGCAAGGCAAGTGAATACATGTATATATGTAGAGTACTGTTGGCAATAGACTGGCATAGACATCATGCTTGGATGAAAATCCCAAATAAATATATTATATATATTTTGTATAATAACAATATATAATAATATATAATAATATATAATAATATATAATAATATATAATAATATATAATAATATATAATAACATACATACCTACCTATAAATTGAGCAATGGGAGCGCAACGATAGACCACCCCCTCGATCTCGCAATCGCTAATTGCTGATAGAGATATTTATTGAGAATATACCGATAGGAACCATCACCACGTTCTCAATTTGTTGCCGTATATACGCAGCCTTCCCCACCCCTCTCTCCCCTCTCTCCTCTCTCTCCTCTCTACTGTTTTCCTCCTTCTACAACACATATACATACCCATACACAATGGCGATCATCGAGTCCCCCCAGGAGGTCTCCGACAACAACGACCACCTCGTCAAATCTGACGACAGCGAACACCCCGCCAACCTCATCCCCGCGCTGTGCAAAAAGTTCTGGCATTTGGGATGGGTAACTGGCACTGGAGGAGGGGCAAGCATCCGTGAAGAGCGAGTACCCGAATATGCCCTTCGTTCATGTGCTCATCATTTACTAATAAATCGTCCGCAGTGATCTCGTCTATCTCGCCCCGTCCAGCGTCCAGAAAGAACTGATGAAGCCCGAAGACATCTATGTTCTCTCCCTCAAGGCCCAAACTGATCCAAAACAACGCATCTACCTTCGTTCTCCCCCATCCTTCAAACCCTCTCAATGCACGCCTCTCTTCCTGGCCGCCTTCAACAAGCGTAAAGCCGGTTGTTGCATCCACACACACTCCCAATGGGCGGTTCTGATTACCCTTCTCCTTGAGCAGCGCGCATCCGACAAGGATATCTTCGAGATAAACAATATTGAGCAGATCAAGGGCTTTGGCAAGGGCTACCAAAAGACGGGCAATTTGGGATATCACGATATCTTAAGAATTCCTGTCATCGAGAATACCCCGTTTGAGGAAGACTTGACCGACAGTTTGGAGGCAGCTATGGATAAGTATCCAGATACCTATGCGGTGTTGGTTAGGAGACATGGCATCTATGTCTGGGGAGAGACGGTTCACAAGGCGAAGACCCAGTGCGAAAGGCAAGTTGATAATCTGCACGTCACGACCAAAGATCTAACACTATGTATGCAGTTTAGATTATCTCTTCCAGCTCGCAATCGAGATGAAGAAACTCAGTCTTCCGTGGCTCAGCAACATAGAATAAAAAACGAATATCAAAACACTATATTGCAGCAAGAACCAATTTGGCAGAAAATGAAAAGAATGATTATATTATCCCAGATTATTCCGAGTCGTCAATTAGTGCTACTTCGTACATCCATCCAGTCACAAATCTCAAACCGCCTTTGCTTTTCAATTGACGAAAAATAAAGCACTCTACAATACAATCATCACAGCAAACACTCCCAGAATCCCACAACCACAGAGACTGAGATGCAGGTTTCCGGAAGCGCTTGTTGGGAGCAAAGAAACAACTGCGCCTGTGGTTGTGGCTGTGGCTGCGCCTGTGGCTGCGCCTGTGGCTATGCCTATGGCTATGCCTGTAGTCACAGCACTATGGGCTGTAAACAATATTAGTATGGTGTACACTAACTCGTAGGGTTTCAACATGACTTACTCGGTGTAGTCGCAGTATCGGTAACCTCCTGTACAGACGTCTTCCTCGAGGTTGCGGTGGGCGCCAACGCCGCCGTCGAAATACATCCCTGGACACATTCCTTAAATATCTGGTTCTCGGTCGCGGTGCCATTGCCCTTCGGGCAGAGAGCCTGGCAGTTGGCAATTGGGTTGACGGAGTTTCCTAGGAGGAGGCAGTTGGCACGGCATCCAGAATCACTGGCGGCACCTGCATAGTTGTTAGGTTGGCTGCACGATGGAGGAAGACATCTGGGGAACATACAGGTGAGAAGGCAGTTGGTCACGGATTGCTGTGCTGGATTCGCGGCCCAGGTTCCCGAGACAGCAGCCGAGGTGGTAGTGGCGGTGCTGTTTCCTTCCTGCGCATTAACAGAGAGAGCAGCGAAGAGGGACGTGAAGATGATGGTTGAGAAGTGCATGTTGGCGATTTTCTGTCGTGTTGGGGCGGATACGTATAGAAATCTGGAGTTATGGGAACAGAGAGTTCTTGGGAGATCGAGGAGATGTGAAATAATATTATTTTGGAGGATGGGTTTGTATATTGGAGTTTGCAGCTGTGTTACTGAAGAACGGACGCAAGGGGTTGCATATATGGTTGAGGTATGCAAAAGGAGAGCAATTGTGGTTGCTTGGGCAGCAGCGTTGAAGCAACATCCAGAATGGGTTCAAGTGGAGCTCAAAGTGGCCGACTTGATATACTGATTTGCCAATTCTATCTCATTCTTCGCCGTTTTGGCCGGGGGAAATTATCACATTTCTCATTTGTTAATGCATTCCGGACTTTGTTTTGGAATGCCTGGAGATATTTTTAAAAACATTGGTAGGCTGCATATCGTTACGGAATAGTTCCCAGGCCTGTAACCACAGCATCGTCATGCATGTCACCACAACAGGCAAATGCAAGTGACGCCAACATATGGAGAAAAATTAAGACCATATAATTATTAAAACGAATTCGAAGTGATAAAAAGAGAAGAGGAAGAGTCCCAGATCAGTGACAATTCCAAACTGCCTCGCGGCACTTGCAGCCAATCAAAGCCTTACCGCGCACAAGGCTCACTCTCAGCCTCGTCGCACTTAAAGTCGCGTCTCACTGCGTCTTTCGTCGCGTCTCTCGCGTCTCTGGCGTTCTCCTCTTTAATCATCACCATGTCTACGCCGCCTCCTGTCGCGGAGCTCCAATCTCCAATTACCTCGCCCCTCCCAAAGCGTACCAAGACCGCTCATAAACCATCCAATTCCATCAGCAACGGCACAATGGCCAGCATCGCCAATACCTCCGAGCCTACCAACGTGCCCGTTGCCGTCACAAGGGTCCAAGACGGCCCTCACCTCCTCATCAAGAAACTGAGCGACAAAGCGAAGCTTCCAACACGAGGAAGCGCGTTCGCCGCCGGCTATGATCTGTATGCTGCGAAAGAGACGACGATTCCCTCGAGAGGAAAGGGATTGGTGAATACGGATTTGAGCATGGCTGTACCAGCGGGAACCTGTTTGTCTCCCTGATCTACCTTCACTCGGCACCCCCTTTCTTCTCTCTTATTATGTTGACTAAGGTTCTTAATTTTTGTTGGAAATGTTACTAATACTTTCATCAGATGGGCGTATCGCTCCTCGCTCCGGTCTTGCAGCAAAAAACTTCATTGACACCGGCGCGGGTGTGATCGATGCAGATTACAGAGGCCAAGTGAAGGTCCTGCTGTTCAACCACAGCGATGTGGATTTTGTGGTCAAGGAGCATGATCGTGTTGCACAGTTGGTGTTGGAGAGGATTTATACGCCAGAGGTGGTAGAGGTGCAGGAGCTGGAGGATAGTGTTAGAGGACAAGGTGGGTTTGGCAGTACAGGTGTTAGCCTTGCTTAAGAGATGCTAGTCTAGGTAGAATATGGGAGGAATGGCAAGGGAACGGACATGATTTGATGGCGTCGGCGGAGTTATAGATCTCTAGATGATAAAACGAACTGAGAATTGCGGGTATCTGCTGCGCTATCCTCTATGTGCCCACCTCTACGTGCCTAATAGTTGCGTCGTACAAATACAACATATCCAAGAATCTTGCCAAAATGCCGAGCAAAAGTTCAAAACTCAACGTTTTCAGCTTCATATTTCACAACTGGATGTTTCAAGCACTCCAGATTCCTCACCAATCTCACTTCGGCCGCCCTTGTTTTCTTCAAGTGCCTTACCTTCTCCGTCTCACTCTCCTCCTCGGCTGTCCCTGCAAGCTTCTGTTTCGCTTCCCATTCTGCAAGCTCCTTATCTCTCTTCGTCATTGTCCGTGTCAATACCTCCTGCATGCTCGCCAATGCCTTCTCGACGGCCTTCGCCAACGGTAATTCCGTGGCCGGCACGTCATCGTCACTGACCCACGAGTTCTTTTCTAATAGTCCCTCGACTGCACACACAGCTTCTCGGAGTCTCACAACCATGAGGGCTGCGAACATATCACCGGTGCCGCTGAAGAAGCAGTCTAGTGAGGGGACCTGGACCTGGAATATGCGAGGCCGGTCGGTCGAGGTCTTTGTGCTGCCGACGATGGACAGAGAGGGAATAGCCCCCTGAGCGGCAAAATTGACAGAGGTGATGACCACATGTGGCACTTTGAAAGAGCCATGAAGAGCCATAATCGCCTCTACCAGAGAATCCATGTCTGTGATCTTAACTCCTGACAGCCATCTGTTCCAAACGTTAGTCCCAAGTAAAGATAGGAAGGAAAGAACGTACTCCGCCTCATATTGATTTGGCATAATCAAATCCGCATCATGCACCAGCTTCTTATACTCTGGCACAATCTCTTCCGCAACGTATAACCTCCCATTGTCTCCCATAACTGGGTCCAGCACCCAGAAGAAGCTCCCCGGCTTCATCGTCGCATTAAACTTCAGCTCCCTAGCAATCGCACCTACCGCCTGTACCGCCTCCTTGCCTGGAATGTACCCGGATAGCATCATATCGAATTCATCAAGCCCCGAATTCTTCAATCCGTGGTATAAGTCTGTAATATCCGCCGCTGTCGCCTTTGTGCCTTTGACCTGACCGTAACCTGTGTGGTTACCTACACTCATCAGCCTTCTCTTTCCTCGAGCAATCCCAGCACGACCTTACTGAAATTGACAGTATTGATAGCAGCAACTTCGCATCCCAGCGACTGCATCACGAACGCCGCCATCGTATTCCCGACATATCTGCACCATCTCTCTTAGTCTTTGGACTCTCGGTGACTCGGATTCGAAGGCAGCGGCTCACCCAAAAACGACCTTGGAAAGACCATGTCAGTTCTAGTCTGCAAGCGAATTGCAGAGGTGTGCTCCTACATGGCTTGCGACGGCGAGAACTCTCGTCTCGGGAATTATATGCTCGGTGGCCATCTTGCGCTGTCTTGTAAGGCGGGACACCAAGCGCGTCCCAAGTGCGACTGCGACCTGTCTTCAGAGATGCATATAGATGGAAAGGTTGCAAGCAAAGATACGAAGAGGCTTAGAGACAGGCGAACGGTAATTTGAAAGAAGCGATATGTATGGGACAGCAAGATAAAATCTGACTCGCGACTGATAAGCGGCCTGAGCGCTGAGCGGCCTGCATCGGTGACGTTGGTGGGGTAAATCTCTTGGCGCGTCTGCCCTATCCCCTCCTAGGTAGGTAGAGTAGGAGTGTATGTACTACGTAGGAGTGTATAGCTCAGTCGGTTGACCTACCTCTCAGTAGAGTAGGTATTTCACTCCAAATGCCAAATGCCAAATGCTAAGCACAGCATAGCACAAGGATTTCCTGATCGTCTCTTATTTCTTGGGCTTTCTTCTATTATTGTATAGAGATTGTGCGCAAGTACATCAGGATCATAACAGAAACATTTCTATTCATTCCCTCATGGTAAAACGACTATAATCGCAGACAAACCCCCTAACCATAAAGTCAACCGCACGCGCCCGCAGGATTTTCAAATGCTCTGTATGCCATTCCTACCCATAATCATCTATTCGTCGTCGCCAATCTACATCTCATTTTAGCATATACTCAAGCATAAATAGTTGGCTGATGCTCACCTTTGGTGCCAGGTAAAATCTCAAATAACTGCTGCCAGCCAAAGTGTACTCGACTAACAGAGGAACATCGGGAGACAGGCAGAGTTTGACAGTGCCGGACAACCCGGAGGCTTTGCAGAAGTTGACGAGGTACTTGAGCGAGAAGCTCAAGGAAACAGGGTCTGTGAGCTCGATCTCGACGTTCATGTCTGGCTTCTCGACGTTCGTGTGGCTGCGAAGTGTGACAGATCCGTTTCCAATATCACCAGCACAAGAAAACTTGACACCGTCCTTTGAAGCCTCAATGGACACTGAGCTCGTTAGATGACATATCCGAACGCATCTTGCAATTCGACCACTTACCAGACTCAGAAAGGGCCATCAGATCCAAACAGATTCTCTTGAACTCCGCAGAAGGCATAGAGACGGTAGCAGAGTATTCGGTGTCTGGAATACCAAGATGCTCCTGGTCAATATCCATCAACTTTAAGTCATACTCGCTGATCCTGTCACTCTCGCTGCTCTCAAACTGAAGGTTCAATACATCTGGCGCATCCTCGGCCGTAATTGTAAGGATATCATCGTTTTGTGCAGCACGAAGAACCTTAGTCAACGATGTAAGATTGACCCCGAGCGCAACGTTGCGATCGCATCTATATGGAGAGAAACCTTCGGCCTTGAGCATCATGGACACTAGCGCGACGTGGGAGTTGTCCATGGCTTGAAGAGCGATTCCTGAATCATTGCAGTCGAAGTTGCAGTCTTGTACGAGGTCCTTGATGGCGTCGACAACCTATGAGTGTGAGTTAAGGTTCATAGATGACAGGAATATTGCTAACCTTCTTCAACAGGTTTGCCTGTTCAAGACGTGCTTCGAGCACTGGGGAGAGTTAGCATCAACAACGATTTTCAATTCTGTGCGCACACAAACAAACATACTCTTGACTGATTTATGTGAATAGTAGAGAAAGATCAGAGTTGTTATAGGATTGTGTGATGCGTGTCTGGTTGAGTCGAGCTTGACTACTGCATATGTGTGAAGATTGTGTATAAGATTATCGTTCGAAGTGCGAGCTGAGAGATGTAGGAGGGGCAGGGGACGCGTTTGACTAGCGCGTTTGGCCTACGCGTTAAGTGCTCCTTTCTTCTTCTTTGCGGTGAGTTGAAAGTAGAATTTCACGTGACACTCCTTTCACTCATTCAGTGAAATTCAAGATCAGTGAAATTCAAGAGGTGGAATTTCTCGTTGGCTGAGTATTCTTCTTCTTAAAATCGCCTTAAACGATTTCGTTCATTAAGTCTTTAAATTAGTGTGTGCAGTTTAAAAAAGTGAAAGGAGATATCTAAGATGACCGACTGCGCATCATGGTGTTTGTCTCGTTCCAATTACAATATCCCGGGTATATAGGCTTTGAAGCCATCCAAATCTTGACAAATGAAAGTGATCGACGCCGATATAAGTACAAACAACTGCTGGTCTAAGCTCTTCCTAGCAGCAACCAGTGTCATGATATATGCAATATGTCAAGAAAATTTCGTTAATCATATCGACGTGACTCGTGCTCCTGATCCCACCTTACCTCGAGGTCTAAGATTTATTACAGATTCAAGTTCGCGTAGCATATTTGTGCTGGCATCGGCCATTTCCCGAGCCGATTCTCGTTTTAGTCTGTCTTCTTTCATCTTGGTGATCCTCTCTTCCCGTGTCAGAACGCTCCGTTGACGGGGAATTGCGATAGCTTCGAAGACCTCTTCGTTCTCAGATACGCTCAAATCTCGACTCAAGCGATTCTCTCCGTTCAAAGCCTTCAAGGCGTCCGCAGGTGTGCCTTCTTCGACCGATGTAAGTCCGCTGAGACTGGTTGTTGGCGACATCATCCCACTCATGGAGGAAATGCGTCTTTCATTTCGATCGATCGTGTTCGCAAGAGCTGTTTTACCAGCCTCCCATTCTTTCATTAACGATCTCAGATCAACACCGATGGCATCATACTGAATCATCAAATGGGGTCCTAATTCGGAAATATCTTCGGATTCATCCAATGTCTTGTCCGATTCTTCGCGTAAAACGTGCATTTTGGCTTGTAGACTTCTAATGCCCGTCGATAGAGTATTCAATTTGCGCAGTTGACCTCTCCATCGTTCACGGCCAGGTGTTAAAGGAATTTTTGGCGTCGTCGGAACTGGGAATGCTATGAAAGTTAGCAATTTCGAAATGCATCAGGATGTGCAAGAACTTACATTCTTCCCGTTCAAGAACGGATCGTATCCGTTCTTCGGCCTGGGCAGCTAGAGTTGAAAAGTCCTTGACTTCGTCCAGGGCCGTCTCCCATCTTGCAAAATCATCCTTAGTGCCATCTGCATCGAGAGCCAGAAGGCAGCACAGAAACATTTTCCTTAAAGTGATAAATCTTGATGTGAGAATTTTGAGAGCTCTCAGAGATTCAACGTCTTCAAAATCCTTCTCTGAGTATCCTAAAAGTGCCTCTTGCATATCCGCATCAGTTATGTCATAAACATCATAATATTTCTCAAGACTGAATGGCTCAGTCAATGGCCGAAGGGACAGATAGGCTTGTTGGCTGCGTGGTATGAGATGTACAAGGCAGCCAAATAATGCTCGACGCAGTTGAACACATCTTCTCGCTTGGCTTCGATCTTCAAGTCGCGTTATTGGAGGGAGCGGCAAGCTTCTGTTCAGTCATTAGCTTGGGAGAACTCGGGTTTCTGGAATACGCACATTCGATAACCTCGGGACACAAGCTCCACCTCCTGTATAAGACATAATGCGGCCGTCATTGCTGAATCGAGATCTTGCGAGCGCCCAATAAATTTTGCAGTATCAGCAATATTCTGCTGACGAAGATTGTGTAACCATCGGCGTCGGAGGTACGCTTGACCAAAGATTGCAGCTGCCACCAACAACCCTGAAACGATCGTGAACCTCAATACGATGCCCTTCCAATCGTGCGCAGAGGCGCTCCAGCGAATTATCCAAGAGACTCCAAAGGCAACAGAAGCTGTGGCTCCAGCTCCAGCTGGACTAACCGCCTTTCGTTGGATGCCAGAGGTGTCGACGGGTTTGCGCCGCTGCGAATTGCCATATGAACCTTGTCCATGGTATTGATGGCTGCTCAGCAGCTGAGATGCTACTATTATGTATCGAAACTCTTCTAAGAATTTGGTATTTTGCACGCGACCAATCCTCGAATTCAGTGCTTTCTGCATCTCGAGTCAGCACGACTTCGTTGTTTCTAGTTAGAGACCGGTCAACATACCGAGCAGGTATTCTGAATGGCAGTTGCTGCCCTTGATCGAGGTATATTTATTCGTAAAGGCGAATGCAAACTGGTGCGGAATCTTGACGGAACTGTTGGCCGGCCTCGGGGTGCGAATGATAGAGTTGGACTCGGCGAAGGTGAAGGGGAAGGGGAAGGTGATGAAGCATTCCCCTTGTCGTCCGAAGATGGCGATTCCTCGACTTTGGTGACATCCTCTGCAGACTTTGGGTGAGTAGCTGTTTGGCCAAAGGGGGTAAGGAGCGGTGATCCTACCTTCAAGATAAGCGTTGAGAGGCGACTCCTGGGAGACGACCTCGTCCATGTTGAAGAACACACAACGCTATCGACGAAGGATCATGGCCATCATGTAGATGTTATGACGGACGGCGGGTTTCTCCCACGCGGATTTGCATGAATACCAAGCCAGGTGTTTAGATTTAGGTAGGGTATTCTAATAGCACGGTGTAGGACACAGAACATTACAACACATACGTATGTATAGGTAGGTAGGTATGGAGTGCCGGTGCCAGTGCCAGTGCCAGTGCCTCTCCAGGAAATGGAAATGTTCGCTCGTGATCCGATCCGTGAACATGGTGCGGAGATCATTCCGGAGGTCATTTGGTCAGGGACTCCGTGGCGCTAGACTGGATTGTCATGCAGTGCGCTCGCTCGTTAAGAACGGGAACTAAATTAATGGAAACAAACAAACAAAATGCTCCACGACGCACCGCGACGCACCACTGACAACGGCTGGAGTGCGCTGGAGGCTGCAGAGCAGAAGAGGCTCAAGGCTCAAGACTCGAACATGCTTCTGTTAGTGGTTTCCATAGTCTCCGCTCCTTAACTTCCATTAGACATATCTATCTATGACAGTCTGTCTAAACTATTAATAAATACTCAGATAACTTAAGCGAGTTTGCTATAAAAAAACCCCCCCAATTTCCATTTTTAATGTGCCCTCCACGTGACTACCTTACGTTCTGGCCCCCTTCTAATGCCTAATATAGGGGTTTTCTGCTTCTACAGTTCTACTTACACCTTATGTACATGTTTTATTTACTACTATTATAACTATATAAAGCCAGTTATGGAAAGGTAAAGTGCTATAGAATTCGATTTTCTCCTCTCTTCGTCTTCCATTATGTTTCCTTTCATATTCTACTCTTAATCCATGAACTGGAATGACCATCAGCGTCATCTGCTGCATAGATAGACTCCAAGGCCTGATGAGCGATGGCTCAAAGAAGTATCCCTGGCGACGCAGCGACGCTGATGCCCTGCCCATCGAGCACGAACACCCATCTCCAGACGGCAAAGCAAGCTACAAACCCAGGTAGTCGCTTGCAAGCAATATGTGTAAGCATCCAAAGCCCTATTCTCTCCTTTCTTCAACTCACAAAGTATCAGCTCATCAGGATTCGCGGGCATCCTCGCCTCCCACTGTGTCCTCGCCTGCGCCTCCTTCTCTGCCCTCGGCGGCATTCTCTTCTTCTGCGACCAAGGCGGCATAAGCGTCATCCTCGTGATGCCGCCGTTCCTGCTCGAATTCCCGCGCGTCTCCGCCTCCGCCAATGGCGCCGGATTTTGGAAAGGCCTGATGACCGCCATGATCGAGTTGGGCGTTCTGCTCGGCACAATGAATCAGGGCTGCATCGCGGACAAGATATCGCGAAAGTACTCGATCATCACCGCCGTTGTGATCTTTCTAGTACATAGCGTGCTGCAGACCGCTGCGCATGGGTATGCGATGCTCGTCGTGGCGAGATTAATTGGAGGCTTGGCATAGGCATGCTGAGTATGGTCGTACCGCTGTATTTTTCTGAGATCAGTCCTCCAGAGTTTCGGGGGACATTGTTGGTGCTGGAGGAGCTGGCGATTGTGACGGGATTATGATTGCGTTTTGGATCACGTATGGGACAAGGTATATGACTGTGACGTAGTCTTGGAGACTGCCATTTCTGCTACAGATTATCCCCGGAATGGTCTTGGGCTTGGGAGTGCTATTACCGCCATTTTCTCCACGTTGGCTTATCTCTAAAGGCCGTGATGAGGAAGCGTTGGTCTCTCTACTCTTTCTAAGCTCCGGCAATTACCTCGCGGCCACGCTGTCGTGCAGAGCGAATGGATGGGAATCAAAGCAGCAGTCATCTGTCATCAAGAAATCTCCACTGAGCTGCACCTGGCTCCTCATGCTCAGTCCACGCGGCTCAGCCCTATCAAACTGCTCGTCACCTGGTTCGACTGTTTCAAACCCGGCTGCATCAAGCGGACTCACATTGGCTTCGGGCTGATATTCTTCCAATAATTCGTCGGAATCAATGCTCTGATCTATTACCGGTAAGTGTCCTCGAATTCCACCGGCCACTCACATGTAGCCCCACCGTCTTCGAGACAATGAGCCTCGAAAACGACATGCAACTGACCTTGACCGGCGTCCTTAACATCAACATCTGCCAACTCGTCGGCGTTATCTCCAGTCTTTACACCATGGACAAGGTGAGACGCAAGCCGCTTCTCGTCTAGGGCTCCACAATAATGGCCGCCAGCCACATCATCATCGCCACGCTCGTCGGAATTTTTGGCAAAGACTGGCCGCACCATCGCGATGCGGGCTGGACGAGCGTTGCATTCTTGCTCTTTTATGTGCTGGCGTTGGAGCGACGTGGGGCCCGGTGCCGTGGGCGATGCCGAGCGAGAGCTTTCCGAGTAGTTTGAGGACAGAGGGGGTGGCTTTGAGTATGTGCTCGAATTGGTTGTATGCATCCATTCCCCATTTTACTGTCAACTGCAAAGAATTTTTTTTAGAATGATTAATCATGCCATGATAGCAATAACTTCATCATTGGGCTCGCCACTGCCCCCTTAGTTCAAAAAACAGATTAGGGTGCCTATCTCTTTTTCGCGATCATTTGCGTCCTGTCGGGTTTCTGGACTTTTTTTTGGCGGGAGACGAACGGACGCACGTTGGAAGAGATGGATGAGATGTCTGGTGATTCGGCGAATGCGATGGATGAGAAAAGGAAGACGAGGATTGAAACACTGCTTAGGTATCAGAATAATAGCAAGAGGACGAAACTGGGTGCAACTACTAAGACGGAAGAGGGGGCAGCAATAGGAGGTCTGTAGTAAGGAGAATAGGAGAGACCGAAAGGCACAGAAAAGAAATAGCAGACGGTTGAAAAAGAAAAAAAGGAATAAGAGGTTGCGGCTGCTCGATGCGACTATCCTACCGGCCTGCTCGTTTGGCTGGAAGAAGGCTTTCTTGTGGATGTAGAAAGAAATACGAAATGTGTATTACAGGAGCACGGCAGGATGGCGGTGTGCCAGTGCGGTACAGGTAACAAGTTAATAATGGTGAGGTTTTGTAATGGCAGTTGCCGGGAAAAAATGAAGACGTACAAAAGCACTGAGGAGCACAGATGTGAGAGTATCACAGAATCTTATGTCAGATTGTAACATACATGTGAAGGCCGGCTGGAACAGCTGGCTTGGGTGGAGTCTTAGACATTGACAGCACGAGGCTTAGTGATATTGGAAGGTAGAATCTCATGAAGCTCAAGGGAGAAACTTTGATCTAAGAGACGCTTATAATTATAATTTTCTTTCATGATCATCGAGGCTTGTTGTGACACCTATTGGGGGCGGTAGGTCACCCCTTTATCCTAAGGAACTCCGAAGAATGGCTAATGCCTCTATAGTTTCAGTGAGAATAACCGAATAACCACGTCTTGAAACAATAAAATAAAACGTTGAACTTACATTTCTTGTTCGCTGAGATTCGTTAGTACGCTATGATAGTTATATGGCTGTAATATCTACTTCCTTATCTAAGGAGCTAGCTCATGCATCAGTAGGAAGCGCTGCCATTCTGTACCTGCATATCAGTAGTATGTCCGCCTAAAAGCTAGCGTTGGAAAGCCGCTGCTCTTGGGACTGGAATCCTAAGGTTAACGGCTATACATAGAAGCAATGGCAAAGGATAATGAGACGTGGGACTAGCATGTTGAGTTCCCTTAATATCAAGCCATCGGCTTCAGAACCGTATTGAAATGTCAAATTCGAGCATCATGACGCAAGAGGTGTTGGGTGTGTCTCTTCGCTGATTTGGGGATTGTAGGAACTGTAGAATGGTCGTTTTCGATACCTGCCATGACGCAAGGGCGCTTTTGATCGGGCGCAGTATAACTAACTGGTGGACCAGCAGAACAAAAAGAGTACTGAGAAGAGGTCGATCCGAAGCTCTGGAAGTGCAAGTCTGAGACACTCTTCCTTTTCATGTTTCATATTGACCAATAGATATGAGAAAGTTTTGGATTAGTTTTTTGGCTGTTAAAGGAAGTTGGCGCCACAGAGGAGATGGGATGATATAGATGACAAGCACTGAGAGAAGGTTTCGTATCCAAATCCTGGTTTAGAAAAGAAGATGGTGCGTGTCGAAAGTGCGCGTGTGACTGCGTGTTCTTGCATCCGTAGGACAGTAATAGCAATTGACTGGGTGAGATGTCTGATTTGGCTTTGCATTATGCGTGAGCTCCCCGGTAGGATCGTAATGCTAAGGTGTGTGTGATATAGCGACTGCTATTTAGCCAGTATCAGTCTAGGCCACAGATCGGAATCCAACGTTCACTGAAGCAGCAAATGTATCAGGCCCAAGTCGTGGGCAGTGGCTTCCAGCCTTGCAGTTCGCACAGGAGACATAGGCTGCTGGCGGCTGAATCGAAATGAGATGACTCTGCACCGGCATCATGTTCCTTCATAAGCCGTTCAGAAGGAGCAGCCCTCCGCTTTGATGAGAGGCGACGGCACAGCAGACGGGAGAAGGACGAGGTGTTGCGTAGTCTTGGTCTGCCGATGTAACCCGGCAAGTGGACATAGCAGCGGAGGTGTTGTGTGTTGTATGTTGTGTGTAAGCCATGTCGGCCATGTCGGCCATGTCCATGTTGGCCTCGATGAAAAGCTCCGACGTTGTCACACAGAACAATCTGCCCTGCCCGCAGCATAGATAGGTACCTTTCTTCAGCTCTGCCAGCATTTAACATCTCAGTGCCGACGAATCGGTTGCCCAAGTCAGATTCTCGGTGACATGAACACAGCACATGCCGTGGTATACACATGGCTGTCTGCTCTGAGGAGAAGCTAAGGTTTGTACAAACAAGTATAGGTACAAGTACGAGTACAGCAACACTGTTATGTTCTGCAGTTAACCTGTGTATTGTACCACGTGCACGGTGGGTAGTAGGTATTCTAGCGAGTGCGCGCTTGATCATGGGGATTGGAGGATTGGAGAGGGAATTGGGGGGCGGCTGCGGTTGTGATAGAAACGGGGAAGTAGGGATGGGATGGAAGGAGGGAGGTTGCGGCAGTGGTAGTGTTGGTAGATAGAGCAAAGCATGTATGCATTGTATTGTATTATATTGTATTGTGTTATAATATTGTATAAAAAATGTATTATAATATTATGTTATATTGTACTTCGTACTGTACATTGTAGTGTACAAGATACAAAACAATCGCCATCTATCGCCCTTATCATCATCACTGCCGCGCGTTCCCGCCCACACGTAACTAACGCAACACTCCTCGTGGCATGGCGGCTAAACGGCAAAAGGAACATCGTCATCGTCACATCCTCATTGCGGTGCTCTTCTTCTCTTAGCTCGCCGACCACACCGTCCATCCATACATACTTACTTACTTACTCACATACGTATACATACATACATACTTACTTACATGCTTACTTACATACATACTTACTTACTTACTTACCCACCTACTACTACTGTGTAAGTGTGATATATGTCCAATCCAATCCGGCATCATACAAAAGCCGAAGCTATTTCAAACTCAGGCAGTGCAAAAGGTGCGTCTCTTGGCGCATGACGTCCAGGGATATTGGCCAGCCACTCGGCCCCCGACTCGAATTCCACTATATACACAGTATGGAACATACTGTCACAGTACCTGCTCTACCTGTTCTGCCGTGTAGATAGCTACCCTATGCTGTGTACTCCGCCGGTATGTCAGCCCTGCCTGACCGCCGTCGTACACCTCTACCTTAATCTGGGCTAGTCACCTGACTTCGACCAACATGATGCAGCCAAATGGGAAGCCTCCAACACGGCCTTGTGCTACAGTAAGTAGTGCTCCGTCCGTGGCTTGAATGCTTCAGACGAACTGACGGATACTGCTTAGGACCAAATTCCCCAGAGACTTCCTTGGGACGGCAGCCTTGTCCATGCAGGACTTGCCTTGGATGGCCCGAGAATATGCGGTTAATTTAGGCAACCTGGCAAGACCAGTCATTGTTCGGAGTTGGACTCACTCCTACGTTTGGAACATACCGCAGACGGCTAGGGGGGCATTGCCGCAATGGGGGCCAAAACGCTGATGTTTATGTTGCTTAAGGTCTCTTGACGTACAGTTCTTGACATACAGTCATTGGTGAGCTTTTGCTCCCCATATTCTTGGGTATCATTGTAATTCGTAATGCTAACATGCTTGCTAAAGCTAGTGTGGTCAAGGGATATCCTTCGTAAACACAGAGATGCAGGGCTGCAAAGACCTTGTATGGGAGCAATAAACCGCATGTCCTGCAGAGCCATCTCAGCCCGTCATTTCCAACCAGAGTTGCACCTGCCAAGTTCTAAAACCCATCCAATGATCCCAAACGAGAACTCGTAACTTCGTAAAAATATGTACAGAGAAGGGATAAAATTGCTTCATTTCGGGATCCACATCCAGCTTTCTCGGGTAGGCTTTGTAGGCCTAAAGATATCTTGCAGTAATGAGAATTTCGCGCGAGGGAAAGACAGGTAGGTGATGCATGTGTAACATGGGCTCAAGAGTTTCTCCGTGACTTGCACTTCTCGTGCACCATGTGGCCGTTTCGTGCTGTTGTCCTGGTAAATTCCGCACCGCATTTTGGGCAGGTAGGTTTTGAGGCAACGCCCGATTTCTCTCGTTGGTGACGTAGCAAGTTGCTAAATGTAGAAAATTGGCGTCCATTGCAGCCGTGATCCCAGCACTGAGGCTTTGGTCTGGACTGAACGACTCGCACCGTGTCTGGCGATTCTTGTGGAGCAGTTGTTGGAGGATTCCTGTGGGAAAACTGCAAATCTGGTGCTGAAGACACGGAGGCCATGGACAGTGGACGAGAGCTGTGGTCTGTCAGAGATGCCAAATTGCATGGCGGGATTTAGCTTACGAGAATGAGGGAACACAGGGCTCTCCTGATCCTGATGAATACAACATATATCCGCTCGAAAAGTCACTGTTGACCCTACTTCTGGTCAGTAAAAGGGGATTCCAATTGCTCTTGCCGGCACAATTTTTGCTCACATTGGATATTGAGGATGATAAAGGTTAGGCGATTGAGTGGTGGGAATTTGGACGGAATTTATGAATGGCAGCATTGGTGGATTGACCGTGGCCGTGTTTGACGCCGTGCTCATCGGCTGAGAGTAGTTGCCAACGGACCTTGGGATAATGTGTGGTGTAGTTGAAACGGATGGATTGTAAGAATTGCTTGCAGATCTCTCTCTGCGAAAGCGAGACTTTGAATCCCGCCGGGCCTGGTCACGCTGCCGCTTCAGTTCACGCTGCTCTGGTGAGAACATGCCTTGAGGAGGGCTGGAAGATATAGAACGAGAATAACTAGGAATAAGAATTTGCTCGTTGAATGGATCCAATAAAGCAGACTCTTGATCTGGGAAAGATTCAGTTGGATCAAAGACTGAAGTAGATTAGTACGTAGAAAATTATCATCTTCCTTGGACAGACATACCTGGCCAGGTAAGGGACGACCGATTCAAGGAAGCATCAAATCGCGGATAGTATTGAAGACCCATAGCACTGCAGAATCAGCATCCATTGATGACGAAGTGGAGTTTATTGGTTAATCACCTCATGTTGCTTTGGCTGTAAGCCTCGGGCTCGGAGGTATATCCAGTACGGATCGTCAAAAGGTCAACTTGGTCTCGAGGTTGCTCCAGGCGCAAAAGAGGTGTTTCCGATGAGCGAGCAGACTCAACAAAAGCCCAGTCTTGCACGTTGGTGCCCTGCGATGAAAGAGGCAGAGGAGCATAAAGTTGGGGTGCGGAGATGGCAATAAATGCTGGTGACTGTTGGGGAGAGGGGCAGAAGCGAGCTGATGATAACGGAAGAATGCCAGGCGCCTGGTTTATACCGACAGTAAACGGGGATGATATGTTGATGTCGATTGTTGGATCGCCAATATTTAGTCCTCTGAATGAAGATTCGCCGACTGATACGTGACTGCTCGCTCTTGATCTAGACGTTTGTAAGTCTTCGCGACTTTGTCTGTGGGAGTAAGGCTCCATAAGAATACGAAGAATGGAGGAGGAGGAGGAACAGGAGGAGGAGGAGAGGCACAGGGTATGAATGACAACGAATAATTTTGGTTGCACATACGTGGAGCTAAAGCGACCAGTAATGTTCAAGATATTCCAAGATGATCGAGAGTGTTGATTCCAGATGGGAATAATGTATTTATGAAGTGACTGGATACGATGATTGGGGAGGAAACGCAAGAGAGTGTTGAATATAGCAAGACCGATGAAAGTACAAGAGGGAGCTATTTTGGTGGCTGATGCTTTAGCTCTTCGAGCACAAGCATAAATACTCAAGCCTCCGCCTCTGGGAGGGACAAGGGCCAACAAGGCTTAAGTAGAGCATAGTGTACACAGTATGGGGGTCATGTCAGCAGAGAGACATGGGGATGTAGGTAATGCTTAAGCAAAAAGAAGGTGAGAAGGGATGGAGTAGCAACGCTATTGCGGGTGGAATCCCATAATAATAATCATAATCATAATCATACAGAACGCCGTAAGCGGTAAAGTTGCTCTCTTCTCGGAGGACATACAAATAGAGACGTTTGCTCTGTGGCACGACAGAAGCTCAAGGGGAGTGAGAGTGAGAGTGAGAGGGGAAGACGTGTGGTGGTAGGGAAGTGGGGATGAGATGCTCGAGGAGGGAATACCTACATACCCAGGACCGACTGTCGGATTCCGCAGTCCGCAAGGTAAAGCACTTTTTGACCCCTGTCCAAATATTTTGCTACCTACATATGTATTTTGCTACAATACATATTTTGCTAGGTACTTAGCCTCTCGCTCGATCTTGCTCCCAAGACATGTAGTCAGCCTTACCTAAGCCAAGCTGGTTCAGAAAGGAGAAAGGAGAAAGGTGATAATTAAACCACCTTCATAGTCCTGATGCGGTGCTAGTGCTGATATTGTGCGTCTCTTTACACCATAGTGTGTCTAGCCACATCTAGAGTACACATTGTATGATGTATGTATGTATGTATGTATGTATGTACATATCTAGGTTGTACGTACAGATGTAGCAGTACCACTCGACAGAGTCTGTACATGTATGTATGTACAGTATCCGTACGGAGTCGCCTGCACTGGGTACGTCTGTAGTGCTGAGAGGCTGAACGGTAGTGAGGTCCTCTCTGCAGAAAGCTACCGACCGTGCTTACATACTACTCTGCCCGACCTTCTTCCCCGACTCCGACTCGGCCGACGGACCGCTAATGGACGATTTATGCCTCATCCGTTAGGTAGATAGGTATGTAGATAGGTAGGTACATAAGGTAGAGTGTTCCGTATATACTCCGTACTCTAATTCCCAGGCTATGACTCCGGTACTTCACTCTGCCATATGATACAGTATGCAGCGCAGTTGTTAAAGCCCATCCGTCCGTCACATTATATTATATAGCATAACCAAAATGGAGAAATCACCGACGGAGTAGTGATGTGCGATACGGAGTACCAAGTATGTTGATGGATGGTGATGCATGAATGGACGTCTGACCTGACAGATGAACGACCAAGTTGGTATGTCGTTGAAGGATTCGGAACCCTGTCTAGCAGCGCTCACATCCCTGTGGCCGCTTCTCGGCTCTGATTGGCCTGGGCGGAAGAAGCGCAGCACTTCACGCTCAACACACCCCTGGCGCCCCCTGGCCCCTGTCCCCTGCCCCCTGGCCTTGCACCGCTGCACCGCCGAACCGCCGCAACCCGCGCTAGGCGACTTCAGCGCAAGGCTTTCCGCCAGACCTTCCCCCCGCCTTCACTGCCAGCCTGTCCTTCCAGCCCTCTGGGTACCTTATGTAAGTTCTTGCTCGCGCGCTTCCTCCGTTTCTTATTCTACATATTCCATTATCAACATGTGTATCCGTAAATATCTTCCTTACTAAGCACACAAAAAAACCCCCCAGAAAAAAAAAACGCCCTGAGCCACCTGTTGCAGGTTACCCGTTGCAGGTTACCCGTTGCAGGTTACCCGTTGCACGTTACCAAGTATATCAGGTCATTCAAAATTCATGCCAGATAGCGATCACCCACTGCAGATTGCTCAACAGTTGACACAACATTATCTCTGCACGGCACAGCACCTCCATCCCTTACCATGACTGCTTGTCTGTATTAGACAATATTTTCATGTGGTCTGGATAGCCTGGCAAGTGGCAAGGAGACAAGGAAATATTAGGGGTATGATGGCGCTCTCTGAGGAACGCCTGCAGCCGCGTATCTACATATTGACGGATAATCTGGCTAAATCCTCCGAGACATTGTGCTTTGTGTCACGGTCACGCAGAGCAGGTCATGCGGATCTAAAGTGCTAGATTCAATCTAGAGAGAAAAGAAGGAAAAGAGGAAAGAGAGAGGAGAGGAAAGATCTATATATACAGTGTAGGGCTCTAAGCGCACAAGCGCGCAGCCAGCTAGCGAACAGTACACGTGAATACCACAACAACAAGAGCAACACATAAGGTGAAGCCTTTGATATTCGTAACACTTTGTACTATGCTTGTCTGTTTCACACCTTTCTGCGCCAGAAGCCTTAGAAGCTTTTTTCTTTAATTTAAGAGATCCATCCAGCACTTTGGACCTATCGCATTCATGGTTTCAGCTCTGAGTTAAGCCTTGTTGTAATCCTTCAGACATTTCGCATCAAATCTTGGGCCAGTCAAGCCAATCTCCGTGGCCATGGTCCGCGGGAGTGGCAACAACGTCACACTGGGGATGGAAGACTTGACGGAATGAAGGAGAACAATATGAGGAGTGTGATTACACAGTAGCACTCTGGGGAGAGTTACGGGACTTTTGGCAAAATAGTACTTTTTACCACGGGTTGATATTCCTGCGGATATTTTTTTATTGGCCAGATTGCTTCTGCTTCTGATTTCCATGGACAAAATTGACGGATGTAAGCACTACGAAGGACGACACCCTAGATGTTATATAGATGGAAAGCTTGGAAAACCTTGAGATACACGGCAATCAGCAACCAAGGACAAGTTGTAGACCGACCAGCAATTTTACTTGCTTTTATTATATTCATATCAAAATGGGCAATGGATCGGTACATTTCGGTCTTGGTTCTTGATAGAACGATTACGACACATCTAGGCGTCAATATCCGCAATATGGTCTCGCGACTGGCGTCACGTCAGGCCTGCGTTTTTATCATATGCCGCAGTAGCGAGATGATTCTGAGGGATCCTGGCAACCTGCCAGGAAAAGCATGCGATTCTTGGAGTTCGAGCGCTGACAGGGGAGGCCCCTGCGTATCCGCCGCAAGTGTTGGATTTAGAATAATCACGCTTGAACGTTTGCCACAACGCTGGGCTGGGCTGGGCTGGGCTTGGTTGGGCTCGGGGGGGCATAGGTATGTGCATAGCATCTGTACGGAGGCTTCAAGGAGTTGATGCTGGAAGACAAAACTCCCAGAAGCCTCGATGAGAAGGCTAGAGTAACGTTTCCAATTCTCACTCACATGAACGTCTGACGTGGTGCGCGTCCATCTTCCTCTCTGGGCATCTGTTTGATCTGTTTGAATATTGAGGTAACCTAGGTAACCTCCAAACGTTTTCGGATACTGGTAGAGGATATGGATGATATCCATCTGCAAAAAGCACCATAGGACGTCGGCAAACAGTAGTCAACGGAAAGGAAGGAGGTATGCACAAGAATGCCAGAAATCTCTTCTTCTTAGGTCGCGGCAAAAATTCACATAGAATAAGTCTAATTTCATTCATGAGAGTCGCTGATTCCGTCCAGTTGTGCATAGAGGACTCTTTTCCTTATTAAATCCGAGTGGACTCGAGGCACCATTCTCCTGGAACAAGGCTCTTTGAAATGCCCAGAATGCGAAGATGAGATGATGTCTTTAGGAACCAATCCAGCCACTGACGCGGACAAACTTTTCGGGTGAACATCCCATACCTAGGAAGTTTATTACAGGGAGCTAGCCATGTGTCCTGTCCCATTCTCATAACTACTAATCGTTGTTGTACCCGAGTACAGTTGGTCGAAACCAACGATTACTGTGTGTACGGATACTACAGAGTACGGAGTACGGGAGTACCGAGTAAGCGGCCGCGCCGGCAAGAGATCCGACATTGGGAACGGAACTCATTACCTACCGTACAGTGTAGTATATTCACCACTTTGATTGGAGCAAAACGTGCGAGATCTCGTGCCCCTTTCTATTACAGTAGTAGGAGCTAGTCGAAGACCCTTCAATCACTACGGAGTAAGTATGACAGGTACATATGTACATACATATGTACCTAGGTAGGTAGGGATTTAATATTGCGTCAAGAGCGCCTTTCACTACTGTGCACCTGGTGAGTACCTAACATTGTATCAAATACCTGACCGAGCCGTCAACCCCTACCTAACCATATCAAGAAGTGACCTACTCGATGCACCATCTATCGTACATCCATATAGGCAGAACAGGCAGGTGATCAAGAGCAAGAGCGGCAAATAAGGCGCAAAGACCTAAACCTCTCGGCAGCTCGCGCCTAAGTATTGTGGGCTGTTTAGATCAACTCTCATCAAATCTCAGCCAAGGCATCTTGAGGTCTGTCTGGCTGTCAGCAATCGGAGTACCAAAAATACCTTCTCATTTTTGGGCACACTTCCTCTGCAAACACTGGTGATTTGAGCATTTACGATCCTCTATCATGCACAAGGGCCGGGTACAGGAGTAGTGTGCAGTAGGATTTGACAGCGGACAATCGACGGCTTGTGAGATTGTGTGCTTTCTGCTCCTCTCAATAATCCCTTGGCTATGCATGCTTTTAGTTGGGATCTTGGTATTTGTGAGTTGAAGCCCCTGAAGGTCCTCACCATCAATCACGTGGATCAAGGGAAGATTTGAACGATGCCACAGACTGCAACTTTGCTAAATGGGTAAGCCGACCATTTTGTTTGTCAGTCACTGATACTAGGCTAACCAGTAGTCTCACCATCTGTTTGAGCATTTGAGTGTTTGGATCACAGGGATCACAATAGAAAACTTTGGGGTTGACGGATAAGTGGAATCTGTGCAGAATCTCATAAGGAATTCATGATACAACAATTGGAGAGACAGTCACAAGGAGAAGTCCATTCATTATTCACAACTGTTTTTAGACATTTTCTCCTTGTAAATAGTAAATAAAGGCAAGGCGTATTCGTACATGTCAGTTGCTGTGACCATGCCAGGTGGATCTGCGGAATACGGTACCTAGCCAGTCTTTGAGATAGAGTTTTACCCCAGACATTCGCGCCTGAGGCTCCTATTGTCTGCGATAGTGTGATTGGTTTGACGGGTTTGACGTGGACTTGACAACTCGTGCATCGTGGCCCATGGTGGTCCATGGCTCCTTGTGAATGTGACAAGATACCATCTGTACCTGAGCTTTTACAGCATTGTAGACATCTCTACTTGACTGCTTTTGCTCTTTTACTCACAGATGGTCAAGACTCAATCTGACCGGCTTTGCGGTATCTGGATCTTGATAACAGTGCTCGAGTCTTGACTCTGGTCCTCCACTACCACTACCACTGCCACCACGACCACTGCCTCAGCATAGCTCCAAGCCGAGCAGAAAGGTGGGAGGAAGACCAAAGACGGACGATCTGGCCGAGACGATACACCTCTGTATTATGAACGAGCAGCATTCGCATACATCTTCCAATTCTGATGTGGCAGCACCGGAGCCTGAACTAGGGCCTGTTCCACATTTGAAGTGCGCCGCCACCTCTGGCAACCCATCATATGAGGTCTCGGGAAACATGACAGGCTCAACAATGACAACACCAATGCCGGACATTGCCAACGTCGAAGAGCCTTTCAAAGGTGATGGCGGAGCCCGAAAAACAATATCGAAGGTCTTGAAAGGAAGAGAGCATGAGTGGGAATCGGTTCCTCGGAGACAAGGTCCTCTCAAGCTCTTGGACCTGCCTGTGGATATTCTGAAAGAGATTGTCAAGGAGGTATATACGTGACTCTATTTAAAGTTATTCTACATGTTCTAATCATGCGTTGTTTGACAGATCACTCATACCAACGATCTCACTGCTCTAGCACTTACGCATTCGGCCCTCCACAGTCTTGCGATCCCTCACATTTATTCCAGATTTGACATCGTATGGCCCGATGCGACATCGACATCTGACTCAAGGACGGGAGTTGATGCCCTCACTTATGGTTTATCGACGTTGGTTATGTCACATCAACTCTACGAGCCTGAACCCACTCCAGCGTTCAGGAAGTCTGATGATTCATCGGCGACAAACGCAGGTCCTGCTCGTGCGGCTCCGAGGATGCGGATAGGGAACAACTATTCCAAATATACGAGGAAGTTTTCGCTTGGAAATGGCCCGTCCGATTGGGTCCAAGACTACATGATAACAAAAGAGAGTGGGAAGATGCTTGGCACACTCGTGGCATTAGCAGTTGCTAGAATGGTCAATCTGGAGACTTTCATTTGGGACATGCCCACAGGGGTTCTCAGAGATGTCTTTCTGTCTCTTTCTTCCCTTGAGCGTAAAAGTCCACCAGGGGAATGTCGACTAGAACGTTTTCTTGTACGATGGCACGACAATTCTCTCGATGCGGCAACACCACCTGCACCATTTCAGACCAATAATAGTCTAACTGGAGCAACAGCCCTGCCTCCTAACTCAGGTTTGGCACCCATAGGCATTCCGTTCTCCTCAGATAATATTGAACACCCGCTGCATCCTCAGTTCTCGCCAGCCACGGTTTCTAATTCTACCCGAAATTCTGTTGAGTGCCCGACACTATCAGTCTTACCGCCATTAAAATCATTAAGCGTGCTGGATATCGACGAGGTCGCATATCTTGATGAAATGAGTATACTTGTTGAAAGATCAAAGGATCGACTGCAGGAACTACGTATTGGAATATCAAGAAAGGCCTCCGAACAACCATTTGCGATGGCATGGGATTCAATCGGTCTACAACAAGTTGACCATGATCAAACATGGCCTGGCGCTTCAAGTAAGATTGGTGATCGGAGGCTAGGCGGCGTGTTGGGGATAATTTTAGGGCGTGTATTTGATATTCGTAGGCCAATGCGATTCAAGCCACAAGGCGAGGAAACGCCTTCTGAGGTAGCCGTTCAAAGTTCCGGTGATATACCTGCATCTATTGGCGATTCAGCCAATAGTGGCAATGTCCAAGACCAACAAAATCAGCAAATAACTGAAGCAACCGAATCGAATCTGCCCTCCGTCGAGTCAGGCATCGAAGCTGATGAAGTTATTGAAGTTGATCGAGATCAGCTTGCAGGAGATGAAAGTTATCCCGCGAAGGAAAATAACCTTTTGGTCGATGATGTCGGAGATGTTGAACTACTTGTATCGTCGAGTATCACATCACCTGCAGTTGAGATCTCACAACTGGATCTTTCTCAAGCAGTCCCGCAGAGTCCTACATCTATCAATAAGCGCGCTTCCACGAAGGATTCTGCCCAAGCAAGCGTTGAGGAGACTACCATATCAAAAAGGAAATGCCTCATTGGAAAGCTTCGGTTACAGGTCTTAGAGCTTGAGCGCGTGCCTTTATCAATCTATGTGTTGCAGAAAGCTTTCGATTGGACGATTCTCAGATCTTTAACCATTCTGGACTGCGCCTATCATGAAAAGCTATGGAGGATGCTGCATCGCCAATTTCGTCCTCAGATTAGTCCCAACTCACCGAAGAACGCCCTCAATCCCCAGATGGAGTATCAGTTGAATCTGAAGCATATCCATGCTGATATTGCAACGCCACCTCTGATATCATTTCTTAAAGAGACTCTAGCGCCGAATACCCTCGAGGTTCTGTTTCTCCAGGATCGTCGTAGGCAAACGAGCAGCTCCGTTACCATAGATGCCATTTACAAGGGCCCTCTAAGACGACATCGCAAGAGTTTGAAGAAGCTGCTTATCGACTCGTCGGATAAGATACCGAGGAGTCCAATTACTTCTAACGAGAGCACTCGCTGGAGAACATGGATGCTTTCGCATGAGGCTGTGGCCTATATCACCAGTGGCAACATGAGTAACCTTAGAGAGCTCAGTGTTGCCATTGATTACAGAGATTGGGTAAGTCTAAAATCTGGCATGGTGAAGTTTTCTAACGGCATATAGCATTTCTTCCTCCGAAGACTTCCCAATATCCCAAGTCTGCGATCCTTGAATATTCCGTTCATTGGCGACTATGTAGCACCTGGATACGATCCGAAAGAGCTGGCTATGCAAGTGGTGGACATGATCTTCTTGCGACCGGAAATTGAGCTCTGTTATTTGGGAATTTCTAACAAGTGTTTCGAAATCTTGGAGAACCGGCCTCTAGACGATAGACATCCAGGAGATGAGTTAATGATAGCGCATGCAGAGATTGGCGAACAGATGACAGAAGATGAAGAAGAAGATGAGGATGCAGATAGTGATGAGGACGACGAGGATGACAATGAGGATAGCGATGATGACGATGGTACAGCGACTGAGGCGGTAGAGACCGAAGGCGCAGAATATGAGCTCTCAGACGACACCGACGAATTTGATGATGCCTCGGAAGCCGACTCGAAACACGATGGCAACAGACTAGCCTTACGACTGCGGGAGATTCTTTTCTATGATGACAAGGTGGCCATATTCAAGGCTAGGCATATGAGACTCTGAACGAGTCCTTTCGGTGTTTAGGCAGTTAGACGGGAAGTCTATTGGCGTTACTAGTGCATAGCGTGCAAGGCGGGATTGGAGATCATATATATGGTACAGGCTGGGCGACCAGGTGTTATAAGCAGATACATACTGCAGAGGCGGGATTAGATAGTAATGAAAGACATAGCGTTGTGAAGGATTTCTACCGACACAAATTTCGTTCTTGAACTTCTCGTTTCCGCTGCTGCCGCTGCTGCTGCGTAATCTCATGCAGGCAGTCATTATTGGGTTTTCCAAGGCAGTTGATATCGTACTTCGTACTCATCCTCTCGAAATAAACGGCTGCCAGCCTGTCACTTCAATCATTGGAAACGAAGCAGTGTCTTGGCCAATGATCTCACGACCTTGTGCTTTTTGTTGATGTTCCGCGTTGGCGCATGCTTAGGTTACCGTAGCAAGCAGGCAGAGACAGAGGTAGAGGCCGTTGTGGGGTCAGGTGCGGGTAAGCGCGGTAGATAGACAGGTACCTAGATCCCTCATCGGACAATACAATGAGAAGAAGGCGTTTTGATGAGAGACGCTTAAACTCTGTCCTTTACATCCATATATTGTAACGGCTGTTATAACAAGCTGTAGGCTTCCGATATCGACATTGATCTCCCTCCATTATTGTTATTTAAGCGGTTTGGCAAAGCCATACGTCAATCCAGGGGAAAGGTATGTACGGACCCTGCCCTTATCTCGGTGAAACGGGGGCAGGACGTCGTCATGTTGACTTCTTCTGCAGCGAGACTGCGATTATAGCAACACAACACTTTTACACGCGCGAAATACCACTCAGCAACATATTAGAAGTTATAAACAGACGTGTTCCCATTTATCGGTCTTCGAAGATCAAAGATACGCGCCACCATGGCGTCCTTCATGAGCGACCTCTGGAACTCCATCTTCACACCCGGCCCAACGTCCTCCCTCCTGCTCGCGACCAACGTCTCGTTTGCCGCCCTCCAACTCGTCCTCTTCGCACTCCTCGTCGCAACCTACAGCATCCATTTTGTTGTCCTCTCGCTTATCAGCGGTGGTTTATGGTGGGCCATAAACTGGTTTGTTACGGAGCTCAAGATATATGAGGCGGTGGCCAAGGAGAAGGAACTACGGGAGAAGGGTCTGGCAAGGAACGCGAGGGGGGGTGTTGAAAGCAGTGAGAGTGACACGGATGCGCAGACTGTTGTGGAGGAGGTGAAGGGGAGTGGGAGTAATGAGGTGGAGATGCTGCCGGGAGGGAAGGGATTGGTGGATAGAGCGAAGGGGGACAGTCAAGAGAGGAGTAAGAGCGAGATTAGCACCGAGGATGAGTGGGAGAAGGTTTCGGAGAACGAGAAGGATAAATAGAGCAATCAGCGATGGATACCGGTGTTTGTTTGGCTCTTGGGATGAGCAGGGACGGACGGTCTGACGATGCGGTCTCGGAGTTTGGAACTAGATATCCACAGCGTTTGGGATTATGGAGCTCGGCGGAGCTTATTGGTACATAGTCTTCAACAGGCAACGATTTTAGACTTCTTGTCAAGTTTATCACTCAGTTTACCATGCATTATATCTTGATCATGATGAAGCATCTTGCTCACGTGCGGCCTTGCGATATTTGTTGGTGCCTGGAGTACAAGGCGTTGAAGGTACACTTAGCTCCAAAAGTTCGAGATCCGCGATCAGAGAGAGCCTCACACAAACCCAGGCGACACTACTCAAAACTGGTCTACACGCGACTTATCGCCTCCAAACACCAGAAACATTTTATCTCGTCTCGATAGATTGGTCGCAGACAGACCGCCGTCAAGATGAAGCTCGTTAGGTGTGTATATCTTCCTTCGATTTCCGTTGGATTGATGGAGAGCTCCAGGCAACGAGGAGCTTGGGCGCAATATGAAGCTGAGCGCTTACTGACTGTGCCATAGGTTTTTAATGAAGTGCGCGAACGAGACCGTCACGATTGAGCTCAAAAATGGTACATCTACCTCTTCATACCCAACTTCCAGCTTCTGACCACGCCTTCACACACTGTCAACCCATTATGAACCTAGCCACTAACACAACCCAGGCACCATCATCCACGGCACCATAACCTCCGTCTCCCCACAAATGAACACCGCGCTGCGTACCGTCAAGATGACAGCCCGTGGCCGCGAGCCGATCGCCCTCGACACCATCAACCTGCGCGGAAGCACCATTAGATACTTTATCCTGCCCGACTCGTTGCCGCTCGATACGCTGCTGATCGATGATGCGCCGAAGCCCAAGAATAAGGCAAGGAAGGAGGTTGCTGAGAAGGCAGGAGGAAGAGGCGGTAGGGGTGGACCGAGAGGGAGAGGAAGGGGAGGCGGAGGATTCAGAGGTCGTGGAAGAGGCGGTGGACGAGGATTCTAAGGGATTGGGAGCGGGAGGAGGTTGCGAGATTGTTATGGGAGGTTATCAGAGATCTGCCGAGGCGAAGGCGCATTTTGCAGAGAGTATGACCTGATGTGGTGCTATTAGGACGGTTGTTTATTTGCTGCGTGGCACGAGATACAACGGCGTTATGGATAAAAGTGAAGGACAAGAAGCAGATGGGACGCTTCCGCTTCAATGCAATCGTTCTACCTACCATCGCCTTGCCAAGGAACTATACCAGAGCTCAATCATCAGTCTTCAAGACCTTAGTTTCGCATCTTCATTTTTGCATACTGTTATGCTCTCCATATTCTCACAATCTGCAACTTCTCCCAGCCTCCGACCTTTCCACTCCAACCCACCGTCTCCGTCCTCCATTCCTCCCCCATGGCTCTAATCCTCTCCTTCACCTTCTCCGGCCGATTCTGCGCGCAAAGTAACACATACCCCACACCTCTCTCGCTCAGTACCCCTGGCAGCTCCGCCAATAGCCGATCTGTGACTTCCATGCCGTCCAGCCCGCCCGCATAACTCAGCGCTAAAAGTTTGGAATCAGCATCGTACTGTTCATCTCTGTCTAAGAGGCCTTCTTCCTTCCCGTTCTGAGCTGGCAAGGTGGGTAGTTCATCTGTCGGGACATAAGGCGGGTTGAAGACCAAGACATCGACGCTCCCACTTCGCAACGGTGCAGTCAGGTCGCCCACGCTATTCCCGAGGTAGCTACCAGGAACAACACCAGTTTCCATTTGCGCTTTGGACGCAATCTGCACCGTCTGTTGTGTGGAGCGTGTAGCGTGGATATTCACATCCACGCCCAAGGTCAGAATGTCGGAGCGCCCGAAAATATGCTCAGCGTGCGCCGTGATGAAGGCGAGGACGACTCCGGAGCCAGTGCCGATTTCGATAACGAGGGGAGAGGGAGAAGGAGAGGGGAAATGGGCGGAGAGGAAACTGCTTTCGGAGGAGGAGGAGAGCGTGTCGAGGAGGAGATAGGAGTCTTCGGCGGGCTCGTAGATGCGGTCGAACGGGACGTGGTCGGTAGATGGCGTGGGGAGCATTGTATCGTCCTCAGTTGCTTGATGAAAATAAAATAGAGACTTCTGCTTTAATGCGAATGAGTATGAGACAGGGAAGTGTAATACCAGCTCGATTGCTGGAGTTACCTGAGGTTGTGAGATAAGTTAGCCTTGTCGCAAGGCTGAAGAATTTCATCACTGGCCCCAGAGCTATGTCGACGCACAGGGCGGCAAGCCTTGCCGAGTTGGATGACCAGGTTCCCTGGAGCTTCTCTCCAGATCAAAGATTATTATATTGATACCGGCCACGGCTCTCCAATCTCTCAGTTGACAGTTCCAGACTGTCACAACTCACATCATGCGCCTTTCACCCCGCCTCCTCTTCGCCTCGCCCTCTTCCGTCGGCGCAAGTCGCGGCATGCGTCCGGCGCCTATGGCACTTCTCCCGCCACTACCTCTGTATCGACGATTATTGAGGGCGCATAGGAAGCACTTACCATCCGAGATGAGGTTATTAGGCGATGAGTACGTGAAGAGTGAATTTAGAGCTCATAGGGATGTGGAGAATCCGATGCATATTGTAAGTTGCTCCCTGGATGGGAATGATTGACGGAGACGGAACCGGAATTGGGAGTTGGCAAAGGAAGAAGTGAGATAAAGAGGCTAATAAGAGTTAGATTGGATTCTTGACGGAATGGCAAATGTATGCGCAGAAGCTCGAAGGAGACTCATGGCTTGGAGAGACGCTGGATCAGGCGAAAATTGACAAGATGAGCGGTATGTCCTCAACGATTAGCTGGAACCTCCATTGATCTTGATACTGGACCTCGACTAATAGTTTATGTGTAGATCAGCAAATAGGACAGCTCTACGAGCTAATGCAAGCAACCAAAAAGCTCCAGGAAGATGAAGCAGAGGCGGAACGACTGGAGGACCAACTAAAGAAAGACAAATAAATAACGAAGAGAAAGATGTTGTATATGTTGTATATTTATATTGTATGCGGTGCATTGGGATTGGCGTTTGTGTTTGAGTACTGTCATCTATAGTAAGTGCATTCATCGCGTTTTTGGACCCGTGATTCATTGTATAGAATGAGTCCAGCTGTATTGAATCATGGTCACCCAATGAGTGGATTAAATATCCCTTTTATTCTCTGGTCTTCCGAATCTTATCAATACAGCAATGTACTTGCATGGCTTTATCTCACGAGCAGTGCATGCAAATCGAGTCCAGGTCATATCGTACCAAGCAGCAAACTCCAGATCGTTCACCGTTACTATTCATAAAAATATATCACAATGTGCCAAGTCAAAATATACCGCTCCATGGAGTGCAAACACACCTGGATGGAGATCATCGAGCCCTGCGGTCCTGGCATGGGCTTCAACAACTGTCCTCTCTTCACTCGTCACGGCACCATTTTCGATAAACCCCGCGCTATCCTGAAGCTCAACTCCCACGACTGCCCACGGTGCGGAAGGCACGGAGACTACTGCACGAACACCACCCGAGTCGTGACAAAGATCAGGAAGGGCATTAAGATCGGAGCTTCGCCACACCAGTGGACGCCGGGGCTTGAGGTTCCTTGCGTGGTTATGTGAATCACTCTCCATCACTCTCGAGGTTGCAGACGGAGAACGAGAAGGCAGGACTGGAGAAGACCGTGTATCATAACGAAAACTATTTCATGGTATTATTGCGTATGAAATTTTTATAAAAGAGAGATATATATATATATATTTATTTATTTACTCCGCATCCAATGGGCATACTGGTGGTGTATCGTTAACCTGGATTCCACCTCTCTTCTTCTCTTCCGAGTCATGGAACGGTAGCTTCCATCCTCCTTCACTCTCCGGCACGGCCAGCCACAATCTCATCAAGTGCCGTCTTGGTTGCGGTGGGAGATGGTCTTTGTACGCGGTTCTCGCATGGAAGACGTGTGCTCCCGACGCCAAAAACTGGATATCGCCAAGCTCCAAAATCATATGCAAGCGGAGTTTGTGGCACGTGTCCTCAAGAACCTGCAGAGCGTCTAATTGCTCGGCGGAGAGCGGTGGGATCTCGCCAATATCCGAGAAGCGCGTGAGCGACTTGACAAAGTATGGATCCCACTTTGCGAAGACACGGCCGTTCTCGCCCTTTTCCAGGTAGAAGATGGCGGTGCGGATGTATTCCTCCTCGCCGACTGAGGTCTCGCCCTTGCGGTCGAAGTACCAGATGGGCTTTGTGAGGGTCTCGGCAACATCGGGGCGTTCGCGTTGCAGTGTGTTCCAAACTTCGTGGGTGGAGCAGAGATCGGACTCGCCACCTTCTAAGGCGCGGGCGATGCAGAGGAGGCCCACAATATCGCAGTCGTCGACGTGGAAGAATTGGCTGTTACAGTTAGAGACAAAATGCAGACACTGGAACAAAAGACATACCGAGCGTTTGTTCTGTAGATGCGGACTCTGTCAATCTGGGTTGGGTCGTCACCAACGTCCTTAACGTGGCCCAGGACGTGTCCTCGGGAGTTTTGGCTGACGAAGTAGCCAAGATATGTACCAAGTCCCATATAGGCTGTAGCGCACTTCTGAAGTCCCCATGCGTCAACAGGGATTCCCTTCAAAAGAATGAATCCCTTGCCCTCCATCAAATCGTGTTTGATATCAGCTAGAATCTTTCCGAGCTTTGGAAGGACGAAGTTATCCTGCGTGTGTTAGACTATGCTTCTCTATTCGACTTCAAACAGAACATGCCTTGGAGATTCCAGTCAATGGAATACCTTCGGCAATAAACTTGTCGGCAGTAGCACCCAGCTCCTCAATTTCCTCCTGTGTGAATCTGTGGACCCATCTCTCTGGGTTGTTTGCGTAGTCCTCCGCCTTCCACACTGTTGGGCCAGTGCAGACCTTTGGGAACTCGGAGTATGGCTTCAACAGGTCGTAAAGTGGTGGATGCTGTCCAGAAGTCTTGATGCCATCATGAAAGATGGTTGTATCGACCGGCTTCTTGCTTTGAAATGGTGCCACAGGGCGAGTCTCAAGGAGCGCTGGTGCCATTGTGTATAACTTGCAAAAGTGCTATAAAAACCGAAATATGTGGAGTAAGAAGTAGAAGAAGAAGAAGAGGAGAAGGAGGAGGAGGCGGAGGAAGGTGATAACAGAGAAAGAAAGAAAGAGAGAGAAGAGACGTGAAGGGAAATATAAATATACATATACCTATGTGACCTACTCGTATCACTGCCAAATCGAATGATCTTAAACTTCCGTGATGTTGCGGGCTCGCGGATCATTATCTTGAATCACATCTTGGTCAATCGAGCAATTTGGACCTGACATTGCGTGCTTGCAGGGGAAGGAGGGGTAGAAGGCGCGGCAAGTAGAGATATCCCACTTCGCGCTAACTTGGCCGGAATGGGTAAACCTAACCCCGCGGCTGTTTTCCGCGCCTAGCGGTGCGTGCTACATGTGGTCACATGATTTGGACCTAGATAGCTTTCACGCAGAAAGTGCAGGGTTCAACGCCGTGTTGTTTCTTTTTTGCCTGATAAGCGAGGCAGCTAAGCGAAACAGATAAGCGAGGCATTGTCGGCGATAACAAATGCTATCAGCAAAATAAAATAATTTCGAGGCTGCTCGACTCTGCCGAGCGTGTTATTGTCAAGTCTATTGAGGCGCGTCGGCATTATTGTATTATATTATATTGTATTGTGACGCTTGGTCTATTGTCGTGCTGGGCAGCGGAAAGTCAGAGAACCTCACTATTATATATTTCCTGTATCCTTCCCCACCAACCCTCTAATCGCTTCTCCCTCCTCTACTCTTCCAATCCAAACCGAACAACTGCTCCGCACCAAGGCTTTCCATATCCAAGGACAACAACAGCGGCAACAACAATATTTACACATTGCCAAGATGAAACCCAAGTTGAAGAACGAGATGGAGAGTTCTCAGGCTTGCCCAGCGAAGTCGAAATCCAAGAAACTCTCACCACAACCTTACCAATCGAAGAGCACCGAGCCCAAGCACAAGAGCAACAAGCGAAGCATCGATGAGACTACCGACTCACCGAGCTCCACGAAGACCGCCGAGAAGAAAAATAAGATGAATGGCACAAACGATGTAGTGGGGAAGGCTTCATTATCAGAGGTCAACGGCGAGAAGAGACGGAAGGTGTCTGAGGAATTAAGCAAGATGGTTAATGACAATGGCGCGAAGAAGACCTCTCTGATAGAGTCGGAATTGTCAGTTTCCACCAAGAGCAAAGCATCTGCTATATCACCATCAGTCAAAGTTATGCCGAGAAGCAAGAGTGCGCCTAGCCTCTCAACGGCTCAATCAATCCCAAAATCCAAATTCCAGAACAAGTTCAACGATGCCAATTCCTCTCTTAAACGCAGCCAGACGGACCCTCACATATCCGGTCGACCAGGTCCCAAATTCCTCGAAGCAAAGAAACTCAAGCTCTTCGAAGAGCGGAAGAAGCTCCCCATCTGGATCCATCGCGCTGATATCCGCTTTGCCCTCCGTCTGCGTGGCGATGTACTCCTCCTCGTAGGCGAGACTGGTTCCGGAAAATCGACACAGGTGCCGCAATTTCTTCTCAATGAGCCGTGGCTCCAGCGGAAACTTGTCATGGTCAAAGAAGATGACGGTGAGGAGAAGGAGGCTGTTGTAGGCGGCATGATCGCCGTCACTGAGCCTAGACGAGTCGCTGCTGTGAGCTTGGCGCAGAGAGTAGCGGCGGAGACAGGCTCGCATTTGGGTGCCAACATGAACACGGAGGACAAGGTTGGATATGCTGTCAGATTCGAGACCTCTGTGCCGAAAAACGCGAAGATCAAGTTTATGACTGAAGGAATGCTTTTACAGGAGTTGCTGGGAGACAAGAATTTGAGAAGGTACAGCTGCATTATTGTCGATGAAGTTCACGAGAGGAGCGTCGATGTGGATCTTTTACTGGGTTTCTTGAAGATTATCAATTCGGGAGATTTGAGTGGCAGAGGTGGCATTCCATTGAAGGTTATCATTATGTCTGCTACAGCAGATATTGCAAAGCTCAAGGGGTTCTTTACACCTCCTCAGCGTCCTTCAACTCCAATTGAACCAAAGATTAGCCCAAAGGTCAACGGACACAATAAAGACAAGGCTCCCAAAGTCAACGGCGTTGTCAAGAAATGGATCTCCGGCACATCTCCTCCGAACGACACCGGCCGAGCTTCGTCCGAGCCGCTACGAGATCGCGATGGCGAGCTCGCTGCTGATGAAGCCGTTGAGGACGGGGAGGCGGACGAGGAGCATCCTGTCAATGAATCAAGGCGTTCTTCTACCGCATCCAACGACTCTGTACGTTCCACCTACTCCTCCTGGTCCGGCCTCAGCGATACCATCAAAGAAGGCGACCTCGCAACAACTTCTACCTCAGAAATCCTCACCGAGGAGCTTCCTCAATACGCCTCAACCGTCACGACGCAAGAGGACTTCGAATATGACAAAGCCGACAGCGCCGTCCCTGGCGACAAGCTTCATGACCTCAAAGGCACAAATAACACCATGGTGCACTACATCTCTGGCCGTCAACATCCAGTGTCTATGCTATATATACCAGAACCCGTCGCAGATGTCTTAGAAGGCTGTTTCCGCACGATCTTCATAATCCACTCCACCGAGCCCATGCCAGGTGACATCCTCGTCTTCTTGACGGGCCAAGAAGAAATCAGCGCTCTGCAAGCCCGCGTGGAAGCTCAGGCTGTCCATCTCCTCAAGCAATTTCCTCGTCTTGAAGTCGTGCCGCTGTTCGGGCAGATGAGCATCGAGAAGCAACAGGTCGCGTTCGCGAGACCAAAGAATAAGAACGCGAGAAAGGTCATCCTGGCGACGAACATTGCCGAGACCTCGATTACAGTTCCAGGCGTGAGATATGTAGTTGATACGGGCAAGGCAAAGGTCAAGGAATATAGACCGCACCTGGGTCTGGCGAGTCTGTTGCCGAAGCCGATCTCGAAGTCCAGCGCCACGCAGCGCAAGGGTCGTGCTGGCCGTGAGGCGCCGGGAAAAGTCTGGCGTCTGTACACCGAGCAGCAGTTCTTCGATCTTCCCGATGCCGATCGTCCCGAGATTCTGAGGAGCGATATCGTGGAGGCAGTGCTGAAGATGAAGGCGCGTGGCATCGATGACATCTTCGCCTTCCCGCTCATGGATGCGCCACCAAGAGACACCATGGTCAAGGCGTTGAACCATCTGTTCAACATCGGCGCTCTCGACGCTGACGGTTCTCTGAACGACGTCGGCAAGCAGATGGCCAGCTTCCCTCTCTCGCCCAACTATGCCCGCGTCCTCGTCGCCGCCGCACAACCAGACAGCGATTGCCTCCTCGAAGCCATCGACGCCATCGCCGTGCTCTCGGGCGACGACATCTTCACGCAGCCTCAAAACGACGAAGAGCGCGAAGCCAGCGAGGAGGCGCGAAAAGACCTTCTCCGCCGCGAAGGCGACATCCTCACGCAGCTCACGGCCATGCAACGCTACTGCGCCGAGGCGGGCCAGCGCAGGAAGTGGTGCGAGAAGCATCTCGTCAACGAGCGGCACATAGATACTGCTTTCTCCGTGCGCCGCCAGCTCCGCCAGGCGTGCATCCAGGCTAAGTTAGTCGCGAAGACCGACGTCAGCGAGGCTGACGAGAAGGAGTTCGTGCCGCTGGCGCCGGAGCGGGCTGAGGCGCTGCTGAAGTGCTTTCTGAAGGCGTTTGTGGGCAAGACGGCGATGCTGGATAAGGACGGCATGTACAAGACGACGATTGGGCGACATACGGTGATGGTGCATCCCAGTAGTGTGATGCATGGCAAGAAGAAGGAGGCCATCATGTATCTTGAGCATGTCTTCACGAACAAGAATTATGCGAAGAAGTGCTCGGGTGTGCAGATGGATTGGATCGCCGAGGTTATGGGGGGTACGGGAGGGATTTGAGGATGGACGAAGGTGAAGTGAGATTGAAGAGGAGGGCGTTCGTGGGCTTTGATGCATTGCGGGGTGTATATTGCATGGCATTTCGGGCATTTCGTGGTGTCTGATGGGTTGAGTTTACATTACACATTGAAGATACCTCTTGCATTAAGGAGTTCGGTTTGTAAATCATGATCCAAAAGAGATGGTTTAAGCAGCGTAGTAAAGACACATATGAAATGGGCTTGAGACTTGAGAATCCTCTCATTTTATTATGCTCTTCTACTCCAATTATCTCGAATCAAGATGCGTGCGTGCACATGAGCGGAACGCTCCTAATGGAAACTTGTAATCATGGCTTAGTAGTCTTGCCGGAGTATCGTCGAAGTGGTACGACAAACACTGCAAAGTCTTTATGCGCGGCCATGATCCGCCGCTGTTGACAAATGATGCTTGTGAAGCGGTCGACATGTGGAACTTGTTTTCGGGATCCATTAGCGTGGCTCGCTCTTCAGGCGAAGTCTCTGAAAGAAAGCATCGAGAGAGATATATATATATATATATATGTCCAGTGTTGCATAATATCGACTGCAAATTGACGGGCAAGAAGTGTAAAGGTCGGGCCGCGGAGCAGAGCAGAGCAGGGCAGGGCAGAGAGCGAGACGAAGCCATTTTGTCTAGCGGCGACAGATGCAATGCAAGTCTGCGAAAGACGAAATGGATCGACTCGGAGCGGAGCGATGCATAACATATATTGGGTGTCCTCAGCACATACTTTATCCTTTATGCTTCTGACCGGTGAATCTTGTAATGTTGGCTGCAGGGTGAGGGCGAGGGTGGGCAAAGTTAGTGACAAGACAGGCGTCGAGGCACCAGGCAGAATTATGTAGTGAGTTAGTTGTTTCTTCTTCTTCTTCTTCTTCTTCTTCTTCTTCTTCTGCTGCTGCTGCTGCTGCTGCTGGTACGTATGTTGTTGTTGTGACTAGAATCAGAGACGGGCTTGAATCAGGCCTGCTTGCTTGTTTGCGTGTTTGCTTGTTCGAGTGCTTGCGTGCTTGCGTGCTTGCGTGCTTGCGTGCTTGCGTGTTTGACCAGCTGTTTGACGACAGGCACCTATTATCATCTATGGACCATTTGAAGGACGACGAGTCAGAGTAGGTAGGTACCTCGGCAGAGGAAAGCTTCAAGGGCCTTCTAAGTACACAATTGCGGTACACAGTTGCAGTAGGAGTAATGATGGGTGGATTAATTGTCGAGCGACGAAAATACACATGTACAAATATGTACAGTGCAAGTCACAAATGGAGTCAAGGCCAAGTTGAATGTTCCTTGCCGAGAATGTCTCATCCTCGTATGTATGTATGTATGTATGTATGTACTGTACCATACTCTCAAATGTGTACTGCTGCATAATGACTGAGACATGGAGACATGGAGACATGGAAACATGGAGACATGGACCTCCCTGCCTGTAAGCAAGGAAAGATGACCATTGCCTCTCTGCTCTGTAGAGTAAGCGGACGAAGCACTCATCAAGTATGTTCAAAGGTACTATGTATATATGAATATATATATATATATATATATATATACACACACGAGAAGACTTCGGAGCCTGTGGAGTGATTACCTACTTCGTACCTACATTACCTACCTACATACCTTTGAGGCCTGTTGCATGATGCTGGATCCCTTGCACATCGCTTTTAATGTCTCGTCACCATTTTCTCCTCAACTTATTGGCACCTATGTAAGGACGACAACCAACATCACAGCAGTATGTAGTAACCTAAATGTAGGGGAAAGGCAGACTGCCTGACGGTGAGGATGAGGACTAAGGATGAGGACTGACTCTTGAGGATTAAGGACTGAATATGTCGAGATTCAATAATAGATAGTAATCAGATCAGCTATCGGCCATCGGCCATCGGCATCCGTATCTGACGGAAGAGGGAATTCGAATTCGGGTACCTTGCTGGCTCGTCTCGGAGCTAAGCGGACAATCATGCTGCTATCGATGGCTATCGATGGCTATCGATGGCCATGTCGATCGATAAGACAAGAACGTCCATGATAGAATGTCTGGATTCGGGATTCGGTACTCTATTCGAGCAATGAAGACAATGAAGAGGTGGCTCTTTATTAGCAATGTCAACATGACATTGGACTCTAGAGCCCGAAGAGAAGCCCATTTATACATACCGTATATGTATATGTGTATATGTGTGATGTGTGGCGTTTCACAGGTGCCATTACTGACTGATTCTCTGGTCCCATGGTTCGTTCGCCGGACATGCCATAGCAGGCCATGCCAGGCCAGGCCATGCCATGCCATGCCATGCCCGGCCTCATGACGGAAGAGGTATACATACCTAGCTACCTATGTCTCTAAATGCGTCTCTAAATGCGTTAAGGATATCTTCTGTTCTTGCTTGGAGTGCTGTAGAGTAATAGTAGGTGGCTTTTCGCAGCAGATGTGTCTACATGTCTACATATATATAATGTAATAAATAGTGCCCGACTGTCCTTGCCTTCTCGCGGATGTCGGACTCTATCTAGACTTTATCTAGGCAAAGTACTTCCTGATTGCCTTGCATATTGCCTGCAAAGCCGAGCTCTCGAGAGGAGGTTAAGAGGAGGTTAAGAGGAGAAGAAGAAGGCAAGGTGTTGTTAATGCTGTTAAGGTTAAGGTTTCTCTGCCTCTGCCTCTGCCTCTGCTGCCGAGGACGGAGTAACAAGTAACAAGTAATAAGTAATAAGAGGGAAAAAGCCACATATATCCCACACTAGATTGCCTAGGATATCGTGGTCAATCAGTCACTCAGTCCGCCTGTTTGACGTTCTGGGTCGTTGGCTCGCTGGCTCGCCTTGCTGCACATCCGACGCGGTCCTGCAAGCACTTTGGTAGTCTTCAAGTACAGTCTTTAAGTACAGGACTACTAGGCGGAGGGGCAGCACACGAGTTCAGCTAACCTGGACATAGCCCATCCCATCCCATCCCATCCCGTCCACCTCACCTCCAGTCCGCTCCAGTACAGTCCAAGTCCACTCCAAGTCCGCCTTGATCCCCACTTCCCACACGCACACAACCGCTCATTCCCTCTCTCCGTCTCTCTCTCCTCTATTCCTCCTCTCCTCTCTTCCTCCTCTCTCCCTCTTCTCTCTTCTTCCCATCCTCCTTAGATCCTGTCAAGATATTATTGTCAGATTAAAGTCGAAGTACCGTCATATTCGAGACGTCTCTTGTCTCTTGTCTCTTGTCGGCTAACTCCTAACTCGACTACTATATTCGAGACGACTCTCCTTCCGCGATCATTACCTTCGCTCGATAAGCCAGCCGCACTTCCGTGTGCCTCACTCACGCGCCACGCTCCCCCTCATGACGAAGCATACGAAGCATACGACTCGAGTTTGAATCTACACTACGAGAGGCTCCGACGGCCGATTTCGAGCATCTTCGAAGAGAGAGCCTTTCTCCACTGCAGCAGCCGGAGCATCGTCGATCAGCAAGACAGACATCGACAGCTCCTGTTTGCGAGTGGAGAGAGACTGAGCAGCAATGAATCCAGATGTGATGGACTATCAAATGGATGTGGACGATCATACAATTGCACCTCCACAGACCATGTCTCAACCGAGATGTCCGTATCGAACCTCAGATGTTCCGAATGGCTCTGCATTCCAATCCAACTGGTCACACAATCCGCATTTGGATCCTACAATACCACCATTCAACCCCATACCCACGTCAAATCGAATGTATTGGGGAACCCCGCAGCAGAATTCACAGCGACATGAGGCTATGACAAATAGACGACACCTTCCGGCACAACAGACACCTTCCATGAATGCTGCAGGCTTTAACACCTACAGTTTCGGAGACAGCCAGACTCAGACTCAGACTCAGGTACAATTCTTGAATTCTCAGCGATTCTTACAGTCAGATGATAGCAGCAGCCCTGCGATGCCTCGAATGGCCCCAAATTCTGAACGATTCCAGGGACATGAAGTCAGACTTGGTGAGAATCCGACGACTCCACCAGATCAAACTATCCAACCGAATTTTAGTGCTTCAGACGATGCTATCCAAAGGAGGAATGAATATCTCCAAGCACACCTCGGCAGATCCCAACAAGAACCCCAGTCAAACAGAAATCCTCTTCCTCCTCCAACATTGAGTGTTCAATCAACCTTTTTCCCTACACATCTCCCACAGCCGAATTTCACGGGCAATACAAGCGTGTCTTTCTTCCCTACAGGGCCTCAAAGTAAGTCTCATTTTTGAATTTGGCGTAGCTCAGTTTCGACTAGATTGAGGGGCAAACAACTTGGATATGAGATTTGTCGACTAATCAGTTATAGCTCCTCAACACCACTCTTCTCGAGGCGTTCCAATCCCTCAAATTCCAGAAGCCCGACAAGGTCATCAATTCCAACAAGCACAACGACGTGTATATGGCCGCGAGGCTTATAATTCATCAGCATATGCCGAATATTCAGACGATGATGAACCTGCTGAAGGAATCATGCCAGATGATTTCTTGAGATACCATAGGATAACAGGCACAGAGCACCCATTGTTGGGTCTGCGTCATTCTTCGGTGACAGATAGCCATTCCCATCGTCGTTCGGCTAGTAAGTTTATGCCCGGATGTGTTCAGCAGTAAAGAGGATTACTAACTGCGAATAGTGACTGCTTTTGAGGCCGAAGAACGAGAAATGGCCCGTGAGCGTGCTCGAGCAGCTCGCAGGGCACAAGCTGCGTCAGTCAAATTAGTTGCATCTGCGGCTGCTTTGGCTGCATTGCAAAAGGTTGATCTGTCCAGCTTGACTGGGGATGATCGAAGTAAGTCTCAACCTTCTTTTCTACTTATACTTCACTGATACGTTTCAGATTGCATAATCTGCTACAATGAATTCGGCATCATGAACCCAGATGGGAATATCGAATGTGCCGTGCGCCTTCCAAAATGCAAGCATGTCTTTGGTGACCACTGTCTCAAGCAGTGGCTCAAGGATTCTGACACATGTCCATATTGTCGTGACAAGTTGCCCTCGGAGCCGAAGAGAAGCCAGGCAGATGATACCCGCCGTCTCTATACGCTTGGCCGTCCTCATGTGGAATCTCAGAGGCTGCTGAGCATGTCCAACGAAGAGCGCGCTGCTTTCTTTCTGTCGGAGCGTCAGCAGATGGACAGTCAGATGGAGGCAAGTGCAGCACGTTCAGCGCAAGTGCAGGCTCAGATTCAGGCGCTGCGTGCGGCACAGGAGCAGCAGATGGCGCGTTACGAGGAGGGGATGATTGACGATGCAGAGGCGCGTATCAGGTAGGGTTCTCGACTCCTACCATCTGCAATCTGCAGTGCTAACCGAAATAGATACGCCATTCAACGTCAAGAAGAATTCCACAATGCCCACATGCACATCTCGCAAGCCTATCCCGCCCGTTCGGTCCCCGACTACGACTCCAGGCGCCGTAACCGCCAACGAGCAAGCAGCATCCGCACTTCCAACCAAAGTAATCAAAATCGGTCCAACCCGCCGGTGATGCGTGTGCAGCACAACTCGAACCAACGCAGTCCGGGACACAGTCAACGCCCGAGCTTCGACGAGTCGAGCAGCACGCCGAGGTCTGTGACGCCTCACCCAGCAGCGCTTGGCCCGGTGTCATCGCCGAGTTTTGCAGCGCCCGGCAGACCGTCGTCGCTTCCGAGCGAATCAAGTCCATTGAGGGAGGCGACAACAGCGGAACAAGCACAGGGTCCGACGCGGAATCCGCCAGATGTGGAAGCCGCATTCAACCGCGTCGCAAATGCCGCAGGGGAAGCGCAGAGTTCGCAAGGACAGCTTGAGCACGTGATCTGGAACGGACATCCGAGGCCTGCGAGCGAGAGCTTTCTGAGTATGGGAATGGTGCAGGGGAGCCAGGCGCAGGTGCAGAATCAAGGAATTTCCAATCCGTGGATCATGCCGCAGACCTTCTGGGAAGGAAGATAGCCACAGCCATGACAGGCACATGACTGTGAGCAGGTGGAAAGGAGATAAAGGGAGATATATTCGAGGTGGACGAAGGATCTTGCATGGGAGAGTACTTCTCATTTGCCGTTGTTGTGGTTTGCTTTGGCTGGACGGAAGCAATAATGGAGGAAGACTTGATGGGAAGTGGAGGTGGGGGGCATGGCGTATAGGCGTAGAGCAAGAGCACCAGCACAACACAGCACATCACAACAGCATTGGCTTTGGTTTTATGCATTACTTCCTTTGGCAGAGAGAGCTGAGCAAACCAGGGAGAGCTGAGCAAAGCAGAGCAGAACAATACTTCATTCATATTTTGGGTTCCGTATTTGAGCAAGAGTGAGTGCAGCGCACGTGATGGTAATGTGGCGATGGACGCTCAGTTGTTCTGCGTAGCAAGGACGTAACGAATACATGGCAAGCACGTCTAAAGGTAAAGCCGGCGCTCATTGGCATTGCGTTGAGGACTTTGGATAGCTAGCTATCTATTTTTTCTTGCTCTGCCCGCGTAAAAGATCCTTAAATATGGTAGGAAAGCAGCTGGAAACAGTGTCAGAAAGCACTTCCATTTTCTTCTGCTTTCGTTCAATATTGTTCTATATCATTATCCACGAACACTTGAATTTCCTCCTCCCGGGATAGTTATATGCAGCGATGGTGCACATCTTGTCTTCTTTCGATATTGTTCCATATCATTATCCACCAACGCTTGAATTTCCTTCTCCCGGGATAGCCATATGCAGCAGCGATGGTGCACATCTTGTCTTCTTTCGATATTGATCCGCAGCTTATTCATCAGCACTTTAATTTCGTTCTCACGGGGTAGCCGTGTTCATCGATCGTCGTGCACATAGTGTCTTCTTCTTTCGATATTGGTCCGGATCCTTATCCATCTCTTGTACCGGGCACAACATTATCCTCGAGCGTCTGTGTTTGAGAACAGACCTGGAAGACTCCTGCTCAGATCGAAGCAATTATGATGCCTCGAGTTCTCTCAGACTGTGGGAGGGTATTTGCCGGTTTTCACGCCATCCAACCAAAGCCTCATTTTGACTCTGTAAAACTGGAGTAAATATTTTTGTGTTCGCTCGAATTCTGCCTGCGGCAGCTGGATCATCTTTCCAAGAGACATCTTGTTCTCAAGCGCACACCTTGTGGTGCATTCCTCCATCATCAAGGAACCTTTGACATTGATCCGGGCGCCGGAAAGACACATAAGCACCTGGTGATCAATCACTGTTTTCTCTTCCCATTCTGACAGCGCCTTTCTAGCCACTCCAGAAGGCTCGTAAATGTTGTAATAGTGGAGAGTGCCGACTCGAAAATGGAAAAAGTCACCATGTGGGATGATTGGGTCGTTGAATCCATATTGTGCGCCTGCGAGATCGAGAATGTAGCGTTCGCCGTGCTTGAGGTTCACCTCGAGGACCGCGTGTTTAGGGATGCATTTCAACAACGACTTGCCGTGGGCATTGAGCGCAACTGTTTCGCGAGGCATGTGCTGGAGTGTAACATGCATTACTACCATGTATGAGACGATGCCTGCAATATCCGTGTGAGTTTATAATGTACGGTACGGTATAGCTAGCAAGAGCTTAGGGAATGCTTGGTCATAGCTTACCTTCAAGCATCTTTTTGATGATCTCTGACAAATATGCTAATGCATCCTCGCAGCCTAAAAACGACAGAACGGCGTGCTTGTCCGTTGGATTCGCGATGAGGTCCGATGGGAAAGGGTAGAGAACGCCAATCTCTGTTTGATATGGTATGCCATGCTCATTGATCAGTAGGTCATATATGCCCTCATGGATGTAGAGTTTTCCACCCTTCTCTTCGATTTTGACGACGAGCTTGTCGAAGAGAATTTCCCGAAACAGGTAGAATATCTGCTGTAAAGTCGAGCCAGCACGGTAAAAGGCCCTCCGAGTCTGGAGACGCATGCAAAGAGCCTTGTGTGAGGTCCGATCTGCCTTTTGGCATTGGGCATTGCAGTAGTAGGTTGGCTTAGTCTCGAGGGGTGTGTCCCTGCAGCCGCCACACATCTTGGTTGCTACCTTCTTGCAAGCAGCACATTGCTTTGACGATGCTTCTGAAGCCATTTTGAACTTTCAAATAGCAGAAGCAATGAGTTTATAATGAGGGTGCAGAAGTTTGGCCTCAGTGAATGAACACAAGAACAATGAGACCTCGTTGGGGTGTCTTGCAAAGTGAGAGCTGTTTATGGAAAAGGAAGAAAAAGGTGAAGTCGAGATGTACGGACTTCAGCAAGCCAAGAGAGAGAGAGAGCTGATTAGAAACTGTGTGTGTTTGATGGCTAAGTACCGACTTAGGATTATCAGGTGCACACGAGGAAATGAAAGGTGGAAAGGGCAAAGATGATATTTCTATCAGTATCTTCTGCCATCTGTGAATTGACCAGCCCACAAGCTTCACTCAAACCTTGTAGTGAGAGGTACAATGGATGTATTTCTTTTGTCACTTCACCTGCAGTATTATAAAACCTGTCCGGCCCCATGCATCTCATGCCCCAAACGCCATCGCTGAAGTTCTCGCCCAATACATGCCACATCACTGCCGCTGTCGCCGTCGCCGTCACTACCTGTGCTATAACCCCCCATCCCGCTGCTCCTGCGGCCCTGCCAGGTGCCCAGTCTCATTTCCCCTCATACCTGCCCCACGGCTCCGCAACCGCCCACCTGACCAAGCTCTCGGCGCCCACGGCATCACCACTCCTCAGCAGCGCTGCCACATCCACATTCAGCGGGCTGTCGATCCCCGGGTTCGCCAACATGTGCGCCACGGCCTCGACGGTCTTCTCGAGCGTATATGCCGGGCTCCAGTTGTCCTTCAGGAGATCTAGGCAGATCTCGCCCGTCTGATAGCGTCAGTCCGCGTCCCTAGCCCCGTAACTTCCCCTCCATAACGTCTAACTCGCACATGGAGGGGGCAAGGGTCAGGCAGTACATACCTCGAAATCCACATTACTCCCCACAACCCTCGTCCTAAACCTGACCTTCGGCGGCGCATTCGGATACGTCTCCGGCACCACGATGTCCAGTTTCCAGCGCCCGCCGTCGTAGCCGCCGCCCAGCCCTGCGCCGCGGATCACGGCCTCCCAATGGAACAGGTTGTCGTGGTCGACGGGCTCGAGGCGCTCGATCACACCGGGGGAGGTGGAGGAGCGATCCAGGGAGGATTGTAGGGAGCTCAGCTCGGCGTGCAGGCGCTTGAGGGGGGAGGAGCGGCGCGCGGGAGGGGACATGGTGGTACGCGCTGTGACGAAGGAGAGGGTGCTGGGGGCGACGGAAGCCGTTGTTGCGGTTTGGAAGGGTTGGATGGGAGGGCAATAGGTAGGTATTTGGTCGTGGAAGATTCGATTGAGTTGAGGGCGATGCTGGTTTGGAGATTTGGAGAGCTGTGTTGGCGGGTCAGATAATGGCGGCCAAGCTTGTGCTGGCTGGAGCGAGCCTCACAGCCTCGGCATTTAGTGGTGAGGGTCGGAGGTTGCCGAGACGAGGCTGGAAGATGGTGATGCTGGCGGCAGTTGTCCGCGATTAAGTGGCAATGCTTGAGATTTTGGATTTCATGGTTTATATTTACAGGATTGGGCTTTTTTTAAGGGGATGTTGGAATGCCCGAGATAATACATTTTTATGTTTGTACTTACCCCTTTATCCCTGAAGAACATGGCGATTAAGTTTGATTTTAGTTGGTCGAATATCTAAAGAGAAAAAAAGCATCCCTTTTCATCATAAATATATTCAGTAGGCGCTGATCGAATAAAATGAAGGAACTGAACATTTTCTTTTAAGAGGTAAATCAACTGCAGGATCTATACACTAGATACTGAGATACAACTTGAATATTAATGATAAACACAAATCGACGGTAACAAGCTGTCAAGGCCTTCATCCCCACCTAGAGCTCACGTTCATGCTAATAATACTCCACTCCACTCCACTCCACTCTAGGACAACCCCATTTCCCCCCCTCACCTCGACAAACAGCAGCCACGAATTTTGGCGCACGGCGCATGGCAATCGAAGGCGTGCACGCCATTCTCGCGTCCTGAACCTACCTTACCTACACAGGCAGCAAAATGCAAAAAAAGGTGTTCTTGATCAAGGTGGACCTTGACCCGCAGACGTGTTGCGGCTTCTGTGGATCGAACACAGTGCCTCCAGATATCGGAGCTGAAGTTGAATCTTCAGTCTGGCGCTCTCCCAAGTGAGCTAAAGCCGCTTGGTGATGGTGTTGGAGGTGCTATGCGTCCATAGAGTGAGTTTGCAGATGGTGTGTTGGAGGACTGCTGGAATTGTTCGTGTACCGGATGGTTAGTTAGTGCTATTGCGAATGGTTCGTGAACGCCGGACACGGTTTATAAGAGGAGAAAAAGAGGGTGGAAGGCGATTAAATGGCATGATGTTGCCGATATATATCCCTACTGTTCAGTTTTCACATATTCACATTAATCTGCAATTAAAAGAAGTCTTGTTTATTTGTTTGGATATATTCATTCGCGCTGCCCTTTGGTACAGACCGCGTTGTGTAAGCTAAGCTATATTGGAGGCTACTGCTCTCATGTCTCAAATCGCAAAGATTCTCAAACTCCACCGTGTTCTCCTATACTCCCAAACAAGGAAATGCCAGAGAAACGAAGGGCGGCTAAAGACATGCAAGACTCTCTTCTTCCTCCAAACTAGCAACCTGGTAAAAGCTCAGGATGTCCCCCCAGCACTCCCCACATAATTTGTAAACAAGCAATCCTCCGCGGTCTCTCTCTATAATTCATTAGATGTCTTCGCGGAGCAACAAAGATGGCCACATTCAAGTCTAGGCAAGATAGGCGATGATGCTATGCCTGAAATCGGAAACCAGAACAGAAAAGTGGTAATATGCTGCCCGCTCGATCCTTTATCTTCCCGGTCATTGCAATGCAATCCTGAATATCTCAACCACACCCCCTTTCTCTTCATAGATTCTGAAGATCCTATCCTCTCCTCAAAGAGGTTCCGAGATTGTACGCCGGTGTAATGTCCTCTCCCAGGACCCGATGACGCATCTATACTGTACTGTGCGCAAAATCAAAATAATGAAGGACTTTGCCGCTTCGCTCAAGTTGCTATAGAGCAGAATAAAAACATGTCGATGGTAAAAACGTGGGCGAAGAATTGAATGTGCACATGAATCGGATTCCTTGTATGGATCCTTAACATAATGCACGGTAATGAGGCCCACTCATAAGGTGGAGTTATTATCGTAGCATTTCAGCTTACGATTGGCCATGAAAGTAGACGGATTTCGGAGTTGAAAGCGACGAACAGGCAGTGCCTTTATGGCATTGAGTCTTGCTTATTAGGCTTCCAGAACTGCATCATACGGCTTATCCGCTTTCCCTTACTTTGCTTCTTCTCATCGGGCGATTCTGGAGCACGTTCTTCGATCGAAAGCTTGCTCTTTTCTCCATGAGAAGAATTAAGGAGGCGCGACAAGCTAGCTATGCTGGATCTCTTGTGAGACGCGGATGGACTGGACAAGGAAGCAGAGCGCTGCCCGTTGCGGAATTGAGGATTGCCAAAGGCCGGGTTAACCATGCTCTCTCGAGTCATGGTAGAGTTGCTGCTCGCCAAAGATGGAACATCATCGACTGACATACGAATCTCGGGTCCAGGCCCTCCAAGCCACAATGGATTGAAGCCGGGTTCGTCCATAATGGAAGATGGAGCTGTCGAGAGTCTTTGCGTGTCGTAGGATATCGGAGATCGCGGAGACGGGAATGGCGATTGGAGTGTAGAATTGGGAGTAGTAGGTGTGAGATAAGGTGGCTGAGTAGTATAAAATTGGATGTCCACGGGAGACAGTTCCTTGGCGTTACAGGCGCGTAACGGTGGAGTCATTGAGGACATCGATGATCTCGGACTTGAAAGAGGTCTCGTAATAATGGAGTCGTCTCTGATCCTTGGAGGGGGATCGAGATCATCCATGGTGAATGCCTCTCTCAGTGGGCTCACTGATCGAATAGAATTCATGCTTGAGGCAGTCTGCAATCCCTCGACATCACTCAACGCACTGGTTTTCCTCTTCAAACCACGTTGCCAAAGACTTCCTTGGTCCATAGTCCAGTCCATAACATTATCATGGCCGCTTTCTGCGTCAACGACCTTGATCTCAATTCCAAGACCAGAGGCTTCTTCATCTTCAGTTCTGATAGTAGAGCCTTTGCGCGATACAGTCTTGACTTCCTCCCAGTCCTCGTCTTCTTCTTCCTCCTCGAATACATCCTCCATCGTAGAGCTACTGCCAATATGATGAAGTCCGAATCGTGGATTATCGAATGCAACCATTTCTGGGGCACTCTCAGCACGACGATGATAATGTAGTCCCGGTCCTTTGAAATTCTTCATCCCGGCGGCGCTGTGCATTCTACGCTTGGTTGAACCAAAAGATTTCTGCGATGCTTCCCAATCCAGGTCATGGCCAGTGGGTGTATTAAAAGGTCCAAGAGCAGCATCGAGATCTATGATAGGACTCATACTCTCGTCATCTTGAGAAGCAACGTGTCTTGGCTTCCAGTTGGCAAAGTTAGTCTGCACATTAGGAGTCGAGTTTTGACCACTAACTTCGCCAATAGTTATCTGTTCAGCCTCCTCAGTCACAGATGGGTGTGGAGATTCCATGGTATTGTAGGTTGTTGGCTCATAATTTCGCATAGGTGGCGTAGGAGATCTTCGACTAAGACTCTTGTGCTTCTGGCTCCGAGGTTTTGCTTTGCGGGATAGTATCGATCCGGCCCACGATTTGACTTTCTTCTGCTTCTTACTAGGCTTCCGAGCTACAGAGGGTTTGCGAGCAAGTTTGGGCATCTCCTTAAATGAACAGGCAAGTGGTTCTGTAGATCGAAGCTCTGGCGACGACGGAGCAGAACTTCCCAAGACATGGCGCACCTTATCCGACGAGGCTGCACTGACGGGTCTAGAACGGTTAGGCGAAACATCACCACTAAGACTGTCATGTCCGAAGAAGAAATATCGTTTTGAGGCAGTTCTTGGAGTAAGCGGGACATCACTGCTGTGCGCCTCCTCTGTAGTCGTCGGGTCCGAATTCCTTCTTCTGCTTGCTTGAGTCTCAAAAAAGCAATCTTGGCTGTTGGTACTACCAAGCAGAGGTCCCGCTGTACTTGGACGGTGATCGTCGTTCTTACGCGCGGCATTTGGCAGGCTTCGATGGGCTTTTGATGGCGGACTTGGGGCTGAAATGGAGACAATAGAAGAAAGGCTGTCGGAAATTGAATGTCCTTGGCGCAGTGTCACGGTGCTAGAGGCGTCGCTTGAGACTAACGAAAGTGGGCGAGGAATAAACTCAATATTATCGGAGAATCCCACTCTGGTCGTTTTCGGTTGGCGCGGAGGAGTAACAGCAGGATCGACTGTCGCTTCAATGTCAATCAGTTTCGTTGTTTCAGATGTAGACTGCATGACGTTGTCCAGAGAGTTTGCGAATGCGAGGGCAGATGGTCCATCTGACGGACTGGTTGGAGCACTGCCGCTCACAGACACAGCGGTTGGACTTTGTGGCTTCATAATCATTGATAGATCATGGCATGAAATAGCTGCTGAGCGCCGGTGAGCATGACCTCGCCTACCGCCTGATGGACCGAGAGACGTGCTTGGGTTAGGCGGGGGAAGATAGCCTTCTCCTTTCGTTGGACTTCTGCTCAATAAGCTGCCTGCGCCCGTTTTTCCATCTCCACCAATGAATTCGCTGCCTCCTCTCCGGTGTCCAGCAGGCCTTGATGGTATCGGCCTACTCGCGGTAGGTGACATGGGTGATTGTGGAGGACTACTGAGGCCAGATTCCGGACTTGCGGAGGTTGTTGAGCTGAAGGAGAAGTTTGGCAAAGGTGGAGGTGCAGGTCGACCAGCTACAAGTTGAAGATCTCTATTGGATCCCGATTGACCAGGGATATCGTAAGCTGACCGAGGTCTTCGACCAGCCCGTGCGAAGGATGTTGGTGAGGAAGATGCTGGACGAGCCGGGAAGACGAAAGGAGGATTCGGAAGCGGTCCACTCGTACTCAGAAGGTCTGATTCAGGGAACATTGGCGAACGTGGCGACGACAGATCCTCGGAATACGTGTCATAGGATGCCACAGCGTCCTCTTTGTTGAAATTTATGCTCGGATGTGATCCATGGCTACTGGAAGTGGTGAGGGTTGCCATGCTTGTAACAGCCGCACGGCGGCCAGAAAACGCACGACACCTAGATCGATATCATTAGGCTCCTGGAAAGTTGACCGAGCCTCGCCTGCTTGTAGATATCGGCCAAGATGAGGTATTCGATCACTGGTATTCGATCACTCGCTTTATGAGGATGGTTTGATGTCCTTGACCGTAGCAATAATGTCGAAGCTGGAACGAGCGAGCCGGTATAACCAGTTGAGCTAAAACCCAGAGCCGTCAGTGCCGAAAATATAGAACTGTGTTGCAAAGATATAATAGGCGCTTGTGTCGTATATCGTCATAGATGTAAGATGAATTTTTGTTTCTTACCTGATGATTAGAAGATTCGTCAGGAATGTGAATGTCGGGGTCTCAGGGTCTTGAATATTTGAAGGCTGGCTAGCCTGGCTCCGGGTCTTGACGAGCGATGGCTTGTAAAGGAGCGGACGGTCCTACGGACCAGAGAGATCTCGTGAGGCAATTGAGGACGGTCGATATGCCAGAAAGAAGAAGGACCGTATGATTGAGATTGAGACTGAGATTGATATGAAGATTTGTTTGTGTTGTAGTTGTTGTTGTTGTTGGTGGTGGTGGTGGTGGTGGTGGTGGTTTGGTGAGGAGTAGAGTGGTAGAGGGACGGGCAGTCCGAGCACAATAGAACAGAGAGGCTTTCGAGGCGTCGGGGTCAGACAAATTATTACGACGCGCCCTTACGCTAGCTCCATATATGTATGTACCTCTACAACGTTGGATGAAGAAGGAGGGGGATGTGGAGGGGGGGATCTTGTATATCGGTACGTACAGTAGAGTAGAGTACCTTGAAGGGTCTTGTCTGGCCTGAAAAGCGAAACTGAATTGGCTGCAAGGAGCTGCTGGGGCCCTGAAAGATGAAAATGCTAGGCCGGAGCAAGTAAGGCTCGGTGACCCTTGGCAGCTGGAGTACGGCGTAAATCCGAAGTTCCAGGTACCTCTAGAGAGAAAGAAAGGCTAGAGGTACTTACTCTATTCTAATAATGTGGTTCCAGCTGGCTGAGAGATCTTGGCTACGCCTATTTTGTCCTTGAACCATCATTTAACAGCCATGGCAATTATTGCCAGTTAATAATGACAATACTAAATACGGATACGGAGGCATAGCAGTAGTAGAGTAGAGTCATGGGGCAATATAATACGAAATACGGAATACGGAATACGGAATACGGAGTAGTTACCGAGTAATCTTCAATTATATGTACGTATGTATGTACATATACAGCACTGTCTCATCTCATCTCCTTTTTCACGGTATCCGTAATGAGGAGATCTACTGTGTATACTGTGTATACATACATAAAGGCTATACAGAAAACTATACATAACTGGGTAGGCTCTTGTCGATCTCCACTCTTCCATTGCGCACATGGCTTTCTTCAAGGACAGTATGAGCTAGGCTGGATCTACAGGATACCGAGCGCCGAGTATGTACACGGAACACATGGACGATGATGATGATGACGATGATGATGATGAGGAGGAGGAGGAGGAGCACAACATCTCGTTGTTCCCAAAGAACTTCCGTAGCCCTTCGGCGCGCGTAATACTGTGTGTGTACTCAAGTTGTTGTTCAAGACAGCTGCAACTTCAAGCCTCGTCCGACAAACGACAAACGACAGAAGACAGAAGACAGAAGACAGCATGCGTCCATATTACTCTACACTCTACAGTACCTGCCTCTTTGCTGTCTGCGTGCAGCTAGTACATACACCATGTGTCCTATGAGATAGAGTATGCTCCGTAGACTACGAGCTGATTCGCCATGAATTACGTAGATAGGCACTAGATAGGCACCTCAACACTCGCATAGAGAGGTAAGGTTTCTCCACTGTTTGCGGCGCGATAGTGGTACTTTGAAGGGATACTGACAAGCCAGGTATAAATCCATGTATATCAGACCATTTGCCGGGGCTCAGTGCATAGAGCACACAACAGTAGTGGGCAGCCACTGCCAACCAGTGCGGCATGGAGAATGTCCGAAATCCCACGGTTCTAGAGTGCATCCGATGTGCGATACCGAGTACATAAAGGTATGCACAGAATATGTACATATGTATGTATGTGTATGTCTTGTAGAAAAACCGCTCTCGCTCGCGAAATCCCGTTTCCGATTGCGGTAATTAAGTTATAGGCCTAGGTTTAATCTACCTGAGCACGGACGTAGTACTGTTTAGGAGATTGCGGATATGTACCTACCGACTTTCGTGAAAGAGGTTCATAAGAGAGCCATACTGTACTTAGGTGCTTTACTTCTTTCTGGACATTCGTTAAGGTTCTGCTCAGCCACCGCGCGTACGAAACAAGTACGAGGACAGGCAAACAGAGCAGGCCCTTTCGTATTTCTTCTGGAGATCGAGCGTGCTGGAGAGATGAGAAGTAGATCTCAGATCTCAATCTCAAATCTCCGCTTTCGGCACTCAGCCCGATGCATACTGCTACTGGACCTAGGTACGAAGATGGATTATTCGTCATGTTCGGCGTGCTATGAACACCGTGATGCCTGGGTGTTTTATGGAGCAGTCAATAAATAGAACAGATTGCGCATCTGATTAATCCCTCTTTATCGCCCGCACTTGTTCAATATCTTGTTATCGATACCTGGTGGTGCCTGTCGGATTTTTGTGCCCTCTCCTTGTCTATATCTGAAGCTCCGCCTTGATGGATATGGGTACTGCAAAAGGGTACTACAGTTCGTATCCTGCGAGAAGCCGCTGTCAGCAGGAAAAAAAGGCGACCTTCTCTTTCGCTGGTATTTTCCGTGTCTCGTAAAGTTTTTCCTTCGATTGATGGGCTCCAATGATGCAGATCGCCAGGAAATGCTTGCTCCAGAGTAACCGCTTTCCGGGCACATGAAAGTAAGGTACAGGCAGGTATGTCAATTTGTGCTCGTTACTGAATCTGCTGTGTTCTCGGCCACATTCATGTTTGCCATCGCCTTGATTCTAGCACAGTAGAGACTACTTTGAATTCTCTGATCGGATGAGTTCTTCACACCGACATTTTCATCTTGCTGACAGCGCAGAAGGAACTGTCGATGACTACTGTGAGTGTAAAAGAAAAGAACTTCGCATGCAAGTTTGACCGGCGGCTTGGCCATCTTGAGAAACGGCGAGGTCTCGTTGGCGGTGTTTCTCCGGCAATCCAGGTGCCAAGTGCCAAATGTGGTGTAGCACACAACGTCCTTCAACACATCAGGACCATGAGATACTCCGTAGAATAGTAGATCTTGCAAGTCTCGGGTACATGATGTTGGATACAGGCCCAGAAACACGATGAAGTACTCCTGACATGCATGAATGTCTCGAGCATTGTGCGGTGGGTTTGCTGCAGGGGAACGCCAATCGATGTACGAAGTAGTGGCCAAGTTGTGAAACAGAGACGAAAGCCGCAATCATAACACTGGAAACGTTATTGGTTCACCAGCGCATGAAAACAAAACGAGCTTGACAGCGCAGGTCGAAGCTCCACATCGCTTTAATACCTATCTTTCGGGCCGCGAGGTCTCAACATTGATCGCATAGCTGAAGACGGAAGCTATCTCGAGCGCATCGAATAGCCTAAAAATCTGTTGATGTCTGTACGGACTTTGGCAGGCTGCACATAACTCTCATGAAAGATCTTACTGAATCCTGCGATGCTGGCTCTCCAGGGAGAAGAATAGCTGATAGCCGAGATGTGTTGTGCACGCCGTTATCCTATTTGAAATTGACAAAGGTTGAATAAATTGAGGAGAGAGACAGGAGTTGATAGATTAAAAATACCGATTCATTAATTTGAGAGGAAAGAAGCTGACAATGATTATGGGCCATGGTCCATCATGACCTTGTCTTCACCCCAGATTCTGCCAAGCCTCGCACCGGGAATATAGTTAATCCGATGGGTTCCCATATCACGGCCCAGGTCCGCAAGGCTGCGTGTTGATAGCTCTCCACTCAACTCCAACAGCCCGCATGCAGAGCTCACCATGGCTCCTCATGCTGGGTTCTCTGTCGATTCAATTACTGACAAAGCTCAAAAGGACCTGTTAGTCTTGCTTGAAGGTGTAAGTTATCCTTGTTCGTGATGGATTGTCACGCACCTGCGAAGCTAAATCACTCGATAGGTTCGAGGGAAGAAGAACCTTGTCTTGGAGAAAGACTTAGCAGGACCAATTGGCCTATTTGTGAAATTCTCGACCCTACAGGATTATGGAGTTGACAAGGTCTTCTTTTTGGAAAATGGAAATGCGGACACAAGTCAGCGAAATGTCGTGTTCATTGCCAGAGGAGAGAGTGCGAGGAACACACAAGTGATAGCTGGTATGTATGTGCTAATGCTCTCTATACACGAAATCATCATGCTAAGATACCCGAAGATCACATTAAACGCATACAGAGGGAAAGCCAGACGGGTCACGAGTTTTCCATATTCTGGGTACCGCGCCGGACACTTGTGTCGGACAAGATTCTTGAGGAAGCTGGTGTTCTAGGCGATACAAACATTTTCGAACTGCCACTATACTTTGTCCCTCTAGACAAGGATCTTCTATCGTTGGAGCTCAATCATTCCTTTGAAGACTTATATCTTAAAAAGGATCCGGCGCCGACCTTTCTCCTGGCCAAGGCACTGATGTTAATACAGCAGAAGCATGGACTTTTTCCAAGGATAACCGGCAAAGGCGACAATGCGAAGAGATTGGCAGATTTATTAGCACGGATGCGTCAAGAAGCCATCGCTGGGGAGGAAGGGACCGATAGCAAGTTTACCTTGAGCCCAAGTACGACCATTGAAAGCCTAATCGTCATCGATCGAGAAGTTGACTATGCGACTCCATTACTCACGCAGTTGACTTACGAAGGATTGATTGATGAAGTTGTCGGGATACAGAACAATCAAGCCGAAGTGGATTCGTCGATTGTGGGTGCTGCACCTCAAACTGCTCCGCAACCCTCAGCGAAAACGGTCGGCTCATCAGTACCACAAAGCAAGACTCGAAAGATACTCCTCGACTCTTCTGACAAGCTTTTTGTCCAATTGCGCGATACCAATTTTGCAATAGTCGGAAGTTTGTTAAATAAAGTGGCTCGGAGACTACAGACAGATTACGATAGTAGACATGGCCACAAGACAACGGCAGAATTGCGAGAATTCGTAAATAACCTCAAGGGCTACCAAGCGGAACAGCAAAGCCTCAAAATCCACACGGGACTCGCTGAGGAGATTCTGAAGCATACTCGGACGACACAGTTCAGCCAAATTCTCGAAGTCCAACAAAATCTAGCTGCCGGTGCTGATCCCTCATCACAGCATGATGCGATAGAAGAATTGATTGCTCGCGATGCCCCACTTACGGAAATTCTGCGACTGTTATGCTTGGAGTCTTGCATTTCAGGAGGAATAAAGCCAAAGGACCTGGAAACATTTAAGCATCTTATACTCCAAGCATATGGATACCAGCACATACTGACATTAGATGCTCTTGAAAAGCTCTATCTCCTTTTGTCAAAGTCATCTCCAACTGCTTTGATGATTCCAATGCCTGGAGCCGGTGCAAGCACAGGAACCAAAACGAACTATACATATCTGCGGAAGCAACTGCGTCTCATTGTTGACGAGGTTAACGAACAGGATCCAAACGACATCGCCTACGTTTACAGCGGTTATGCTCCTCTATCTGTGCGACTCGTCCAATGCATACTTCAGAAGCAATACTTGCTATCATTTACGCGCGGATCTGCGACGACTGCTGCAGCCGTGAGCGCTGGTGGCGGAGGTGGACAAGGCTGGCGTGGATTCGATGAAGCAGTGAAGCATGCTAGAGGAGCGATATTTGACGATATACAGAAAGGAGAAGATAAAGCAGTGAAGGCGAGATCGCTGCTGGCAAATAGCGGTGATAAAAAGACGGTTTTTGTCGTGTTTCTGGGAGGTATAACATACACAGAAATCGCGGCATTGAGATTTATTGCGAAAAAAGAAGAAGGTGAGATTGACTATTTCATTATATACATATATATATATATATATTAACATGATTCAGCACGAAAGGATATTATCATTTGCACAACCTCAATTATCAATGGAAACAGAATGATGGAGCCCGCAATAGAGAGAGGAGATTTTGGGAACAGTACTACTTCACAAGCCATCGGTGTTTAAACACAAAGAGCCGCATTTTACTGTACAAATTTAGCATAGATGATATCCAAGACCGCAAGCAATGAATTGTATTAGCCTCTCCATTCAAGGATGCTTAGAATAGAGGCCAATGCTCGTGGCCTCGCGATAGAGTTGACGTTGAAACGAGGCCCTCGCCGCCAAGTGAAAAGAGTAGATCACGTGCAGATGCAATCCATTTCTGGTACCTGACATTCTCCTCTCCTCCCTAGGATGTGTAAGACACCATATCTCAAAGGCAGTCGACACAGCCTTGGCAGATCTGCCTTTAATGTCATTCAATTATATTCAACGAGCATATTGCTTCCGAACTGTTCCGAAACAATATAACGAGCTATCATCTGTGGGGGGAAGGGGCATATCGAACGCGACAGGTGTGGCCACCCTAAGATCTTGATATATATGTGATATCAGACTGAAACATCATTGCTAACGTCCCTACAGCAAATTTCATGAAAATAAGCTATATTAGTATTCGATGTCAAAGTTGATGATAATTCAGTGATGAGGTTATAGATGGGATCCGCGTCAAGTAGTACGGAAAACCCCATCGCTGCCGAGGACATCAAAGGACAATATATATATCCAGAATCGTCTGGAAGTTCAAAGTCTCAAAAATCGAGTATGGCTCTTACAATTGATACTCAGGTCCAAATAGGGGATGACTTTGGCCAAGATACGTTAATGGGTCTCCAAGAGTTGGACTCTCAGCTGGCGATATTCGAAGGATCAGCCGATACGCCGAATGGAGTCTCAACCACTGATTCTGTGTCTGATATCATATCGGATTTGCCGCAAAATTCTCATGATGTTCAGCCAAGAATCCAGATCCACGAAAGTAGTATCATTAATACGTTATCAAAGGTGGAAAGTGCATCCCTGCCTTCCCGTAGCCTGCAATGGGAAGTGAAAACCAATGGCACGTTAATGTATGTATTGATCGTCTCCTTTATCAAAGAGGAAACGACTACCTGTCTCTGGAATTTCAGAATTTTGACACTGATACTGGCCAAGGCCATCGCAGCATTCGCAGACCCTGGCAAGTGGAGTTGAAAGAATTAAGCTTGAGAACTCTCGCTCGTCAATATCCTCCTCCATGACCAGGGATCTATCTGATGTTTCTTCATCTCTATCCACTATTTCGAGCCAAGGAGCATCCTCGGATTCCTCTACTTCGAAAAAAGCCTCGACATCACAGGACTCCACAACTCGGCAACGAATAAAGTATGATGTACGTCCTAAAATCTCGATACCTACGGATATTGCACCATCCGAATATGCTCGACAATGCATTGCTGCAGCAGAATCGTCGAGACTTAGTCCATATGCATTACATGTCGAGGAACATGGATTGTTAAGGGCACATCTTACGTTGGCTCAGGTTACAACTTATCTGAATATCAGAAATGGCATTCTGAGGTTATGGGTCAGAAATCCGTTAATTGGCGTATTGCGAGATGAAGCCATTGGCTGTGCGAGGGATGCTCGTTGGTTTGACGTTGCAAATATATGCTATGAGTGGCTCGTACGGAAAGCATACATCAACTTTGGCTGTCTGGAAACCATGACCTCTCGAAGACCAGCACAAAAGCGTTCTGGCAAACGACCACAGAGAACAGTAGCCATCATCGGAGCTGGAATGGCTGGACTAGGCTGTGCGAGACAACTAGAAGGACTATTCGCACACTTCGAGGATCGATTTAGAGAAAAAGGCGAAGACATTCCAAAAGTCGTCGTGTTGGAAGGCAGGGATAGAGTGGGTGGCCGTGTATACTCCCGTGGCTTCAAATCAGATACATCTGCCTCAACCCTAGAAGATGGGAACCGGTGTACAGCAGAGATGGGTGGAATGATCATAACAGGGTTTGATCGTGGCAATCCTTTGAACATTCTTGTCAGAGGCCAATTGGCACTTGATTACCATGCGCTGCGACCTACTACTACACTATACGACTCCAACGGGCAGCCTGTTGACAACAAGCGAGACCAACTGGCCGAAAATCTCTACAATGACATACTGGATCGTGTGAGTGATTATAAGTTCAAGATCCCTTCTTCTGTCAATATAGAAGGAGACCACGCTCTTGTTGATACATGTCGAGATGCACATGGGGAGAACGGAAAGACGATAGCTACTATCGAAGATGAAACAGCCCTGCAATCACAGACTGTATTGCCACATAAAAACGGCATTGATATAGCCAATCCATTATCACAACCTCAATCAGTGGAAGTAATTCCGGTATCATCGGATCGACTCACTGGAAGACCACATATGGAACCTGGAATACCGGCGCTACATAAAGCAGCATACAAAGCACGGATCATGGGTTGGACACTAAAAGATGGAGTGGATGATAGCAAAGATTTAGAACTTGATGAGGCTGTCTCAACGAAGGGTGCAACCTTGGGTTCCGTGATGGATACAGCCATCCAGCAATACCGTGACGTGGTTCATATATTACCATTGGATTTGCGACTCCTCAATTGGCATATAGCCAATCTTGAGTATAGCAATGCGATCAACTATGGCCAGTTAAGTCTTGGTGGATGGGATGTTGATGCAGGAAACGAGTGGGAAGGCAAGCATACCCAAATTGTCGGCGGCTACCAGCAAGTGCCACGAGGTTTGCTGCATTGCCCTTATCCCTTAACTGTACGGAAGAAGACTGCCGTTACACGAATTCATTATTCGCCAGATAACTCAGGAGCAGCCAGAATTGAGTGTGAAGATGGCTCATCAGTTACAGCTGATGTTATCGTCTCTACCATTCCTCTGGGAGTACTGAAAACTGAGACTGTTGCTTTTGAGCCAACTCTTCCAGATTGGAAAACCGGTGCTATTGATCGGCTAGGTTTTGGAATTCTCAATAAGGTGGTCATGGTCTACAAAGAGGCATTCTGGGATACAAGCAGAGATATCTTCGGTGTTCTACGGGATCCAGTCCATCGCGCAAGCCTAAATCAAGCAGACTACACAACCAAGCGAGGCCGTTTCTTCCAATGGTTCAACTGTACCAAAACCAGCGGATTGCCTACACTCATCGCCCTAATGGCCGGCGATGCGGCTTTCCAAACCGAAGCAGAAAGCAGTCAGAGCCTAGTGGCAGAAGCTACTCAGGTCCTGCGAGACGTCTTTGGCGAGTCCACTCCAGAGCCAGTAGAGGCCATCATCACTCGTTGGGGCTCCGACCGCTTTGCTCGAGGCAGTTACTCTTACACCGGACCTGATTTCCTACCCGACGACTATGAAACAATGGCCAAGCCCATCGGCAATCTCTTCTTTGCAGGTGAACATACCTGTGGTACACATCCTGCAACAGTTCATGGAGCCTATATCTCTGGTTTGCGCGCTGCATCCGAAGTTATGGAGTCCATGATCGGGCCTATTACCGTGCCAGAACCATTGATTCTGCCGAAAGATTCGCTCACAACGCTTAAGCGTAAGGCTTCTGACTTGGCGAATGAGCCCCCTAAGGATCCGACACAGGCAAGACTCGAAGCGTATGAGACAGAGGTGTGGACTGCCATCTTTGCTAAATTCGGAGATTACCCGATTCCACCGCCCAAGCCGACAATCAATCCTTACATTCTGTTTGGGAAAGCAAATTTCGAACTTGCGCGGAAGAAGTGCTTGGAAGGGCGACGACCGGGCAAGGGAAAGCCCGTACCGAATGAAGTGAGGACAATGCTGGCAAAGATGTGGAAGGATACATCCGAGGAAGAGAAAAGGCCGTTTCAGGACCGTGCAATAGAAGCGAAAAGCGTCTACACTGCAGATCTCGCAAAGTATTACGAACTTGCAAGGAAGTGGGATGCGGAGTCGATAGCATTTAGGAAGGAGTACGAGGCTGAACATCCCAGTATTCCAAGTAAAGAGGAGCTGGATGCACAGAAGGTGGTAAGCCCTGGTAGAAGAGAGAGGAGGGCAAAGAGGGTTAGTGGATATGCGGAGCCGGAAGACGATGCATCGGATTTGGACTTGTAGATACCTGCTTGCTTGTGCAAAATGGGTTGAGGGTATGGATTGATTATTGCTGTTGGGTGTAGGATTAGGTGTGCTTTCGATATGAGAGCGGCGGTGTTACTGTGTATGGCGTTTATTCTGAAGATATAGATTAGTGTAGACTACATACTGCATGGTGTACGTATCTAGGTCACTTCATTCTCACAAATGCATGTTTTGGAACAGTCACATCAGCGTTGACTTGCGAGGGATGCTACATCAGAGCTAAAGTCTCGCGACTTAAATCGGCGGCGATGAAGAACTAGAACTACTTTTAGATAGCTAGATTAGAGACCGTACTGCAACATTATTTACTTGGTATACATGCCTATATACAGCCTGTACCAGCAGTCGAAAATGGCTGCCGCGGTCAGGGGTGTTCCAAGGGTCCAGGGGATCTAGAAATAAACGCGGTGTCGCTAAACGTCAACCGCGTCTCCCCAAAGATCCATCTGCTACCCCAGATATTTCTCCATCAAGTAAACATTAAGCTCGATCATCGCCCACCATGACTCTTAGCAGGAAATATGCCGCTCTGCCGGATCTTGTAACTCTATCCTTGCCATCTGCACCTATATTCCAGCTCTAACAAACATCCAGGATTCCGCGCCCGACATCTACGAAACCCCCTCCCTCACCGACGACAACTCCACCGCTCCAGTATGACCTCTCTCCCGAACCGCATGCAGGATCGACAGTTAGCTAATGCATCTCAGGACGGCACCGCACGCTCCGCCTCCGCCTCCTCGCACTACACAGACTTCTCTCAGACGTCCGGCTCCCCCCCTTCCTCGCCCCAGATCTCGCGGTCCCGCCTGCACCCCGACGCCGCACGGACGCTGTTCGAGCCGGCGCGGATCAACGCCGGCGACGTAGATTTCAGCGACCGCGTGAGCGGGAAGAAGAAGGGTTATAAGGCGAGTAGTCGCCGGGTGAAGGTGTTGGCGGATGGGACGAGGGAGTTTGTGGGTGGAGAGGGCAGTGACGATGAGGAGGATGAGGGGCTGGAGAGGAAGATTGCTCGGCTGAGGAGGGAGATTGAGGAGGTGAAGGCGGAGGCTGAGAGGAGGAAATTAGAGGTACAGGGGTCGGGCAGGGGGGAGGAAGATGCGACGGCCGAGGATGCGGCGAGTCTGAGTAAAATGCTCGATGCGCTGGACGCCTCGGCGCCAAACCTCCCCTCAGCCGCCGCAACCCGGCTCACACAATCCCTCACCACGCCGCTCCCGCCCTCCTCAGCACCCGCAACCGCAGCCGCGCCGCCAAAACCATCAGAGGGCCCCGCGACATACACCGTAACGTACGCGCCCTCCTTCGCCCCCAGCCACGCCCTCGCCCGCACCACGGCCTTCGACGCGCGTCTCTCTGCCCTCGAATCCGCCCTCGGCATCCCCGCCCTCTCCCTGGGCTCCACAGCCCCGCCGCCCCTCCTCCCCGCGCTCACAACCCTGGCACAACAGCTCGCGCTCCTCAGCACCGCCAGCCCGGCCTCCCTCGACGCCCTGGCTCGGCGCGTGCGAACCCTCACCGCGGAGACGGAGAAGCTGTCTGCCGCGAAAGCCGCCTCGGAGGCGGCCGACGCCGCGCCGAGGGATGATGTGGAGCACGAGGCGAAGATCAATGCGCTCTTCGGGACTTTGGGCACCATTGAGCGGCTGGCGCCCTTGTTGCCGGGTGTGCTGGAGAGGCTGAGGAGTTTGAGGGCTGTGCATGCGGAGGCTGCGACGGCGGAGGAGCGGGTGCAGCAGGCGCTGGAGAGGCAGGAGCAGATGGGGCAGGAGATTGAGAGGTGGAGGGTTGGGTTGGAGCGGGTGGAACGGGCGGTGGCGGAGGGGGAGAGGGTTGGGGGGGAGAATGTGAGAGCGGTGGAGGCGTGGGTGAGGGAGTTGGAGGGGCGGGTTAAGGTTTTGGGAGGCTGAGGTGGTTTGGGAGGAGGGGAGAAAGAGGGAAGCCGAGCAAGATTGATTGATACCCATTTGCAGGTTCCAGCTGATTACGGAGTCACCCACTGTGTGCTGTAGATTACGTATCACAGCTTAGCATCAGCATATACCACGAAGCTCACAGATTGTACACTACAAGGGGAACATTCACAATCGCACACGTCACTACAGATCGCAAGCTCCCCACTAAGAATATTCGCAAAAATAAAAGGCATGCATTTCGCACCTACATCCCTCATCTCGCGCCCGGTTCAGCAGTATAGCGTCCCGCTACATAGCACGCGAGATGCGGATCCTAATCTATGATAATGTACTCGTACAACACAGAACAGCGCGAGCCCCCCTCTTTCCGTCGCGGAGTCGCAGGCTATGCCTGCCACCCCCCGCAGTATGATGCTATGCACAGAAACGCCGTGAGCAAGATCCAAGTCGAGTGACCAAACAAACATCCGTTTTGTTCTTCTTCGTTTCGTTTATAATGTCGAGGAGAGGCGCGGAGGAGATATTAGAGGCGGTTCCTGAACGATTTACTCGTTGTAGTGGTAAACCTGCCGGTGAAGTATTAGCCTCTGTGCCGACAAGTGCGGGAAGGAAAGGAATTTGGGGGAAAGGAGAAGTGGGAGGGAGACATACTCTATAATTCGGCAACCCATAAGCCATCCACCCCAACCTTCTCGCCATCTTCGCAAACCCCTCCGTCTCAATCAAGTGATAGAAAGCAAACGGCGGGAACATCGCCCCATCGCGATGCACCTCCGCCTTGACCAACAACACCGTACCCCCCACGCCATCAAGCGGGATTTCCATGTTAACATCCCCATCCTTGGTGTCCAGCTTTGCCATCAGCGTCCGATATGTCTGCATCTCCGCATACCCCTCGAGCAGGATATCGTCCGGCCCCAGCGTCTCCCCCAGCTTCTGCGCTATCTCGCTGTCCTGCCACGAGTTGAGGTCGTATCCCCGCTCCGCCATCTTCTTCGTCTCGGGGTCCAAGTACCGCTGGAAGCAGTTCGGCACGATGATCGGCTTGTCGTGCAGCGCCAGGTCCTGGATCAGCGTCGGTGGCGTCTCGACGATATCGGAGTCGAGCCAGAGCACCCAGGATGTCGAGGGCCCCAGGGTCGTGAAGAGCAGAGAGTTGCGCGCCCGGCTCATCGCCGCCCGCCTTGCCTTCTGGTTCCCCATCTTGTGCCGCACGGCCTCATCTTGTGAGACGAGCGGCGGGTCGAAGTCCTGGCGCTCAATTATGATGGAGGCGAAGCGTTTGTGCTCCGGGCCGGCGGTCTGGGTCTTGGTGATCTGTTCCTGCAGCGCGGCCGTGGCGGCGTTGCCCTCGCGGTTCTTGGGGATGATGAAGCCGAGGGTGATAAGCTCGTGCGGGTAGGTGAGCTTGAGCAGATTGTCCCAGTATCCCTGGTAGAAGCGGGCTAGTGGAGTAAGGATGAGGATGGTCTCGCTGTTCTCCAGCGGCGTGCTCGAGGTGGTGACGTTGTTGAGGTAGTAGTGGACGACGGGCGGGGGTATGCGCTTGTCGCTCTGCTTGCCCGTCGATTTGCGGAAGGGAGATGTAGGTGGCGAGAGGGGGTTCGAGGCCGCGCTTGCTTTGCGGAGCTTGTACGACGCGGAGTCTTTCGCGGAGGGAGAGAAGAGGAAGACGATGATGCCGATTAGGAAGACCGCTCCGAGCAGCGCCTGGAGCGGACTGAAGCGCCGTAATCGAATTGACCGCATGGCGCCGTCGATGTGGTTGTCCTACGTCTGCCGTCTTGTCATCTGGATTTTGGGAACATGTGTCAGTTAAGAAGGGTCAGGATGTCGAAGAGCCGCACGAAACGAAGTGAACGGAATGGACGACGTCGCAGGGGATGGGGAGACGAGGAGACTGTAATTATGGAGTATATAGAGACCAGGTACATACTTACCAGACACGTCCCCGTCGAAGGGGGGTGTTATCACCACGGCGAGCAAGATGGTGGCAGATGGTGGTTAAAGGAGAGTTGAAGGTCGACTTTCTGTTTGGGTAGGTGATAGCCCAGTGTAAGAATTCTGGCAGGCACTACTGGGGGAGAGTGACAGACAGACAGACAGACAGCGGAATAATGTCAATTGAAAACTGAAGATCAGGATCTCTCTGCGTCTCGCGAATCTTGGGCGATGTGTATGTACCTATGTATGTACCTATGTATGTACCTACGGGCAGCGATAGAGGTGCCTTAGGGCTCAGGGGTGACATTCACAGTGCACTTTTTACCTACCCATACGTATGTACTTGTACTATATGTACTCACCCCCCTATGTAAGGTACCAAGAGGTTGTCTGAAGCCCGATAAAGGAGATTATTATCATTATTATCATATTATCATATTATCATATTACCATATTATTATACCTTTTATTGAGGCATGGAAAGGCTTTGGCCGAAATGAACTCCTTATAGCTATCTCTACATGGGATTTTTGGGGGGCGGGGGGGGGGGGGAACATCAACGGTGAGCACTTCTCCTTTTTCATCTCAGCATCCAGGAGCACTCATACACTCATACAGTCATACTCATATCCGAAGTCAGCATCTCGATTGCTGTCGTTCAGGTGCATCCAGCATGATGCCTCTCCGTCGCCATCCGCATACAAACGGCTACATGCGCGTTGCCCTGATCACAATCTTTCCAAGCCAGCAGGACGTGAGCAATCAAAACGAACTCTGTGGGCACTGTGTCTTATATGGATGCGGAGCCGAAGGAGCTGAAGAAGCCCGCAGCTCACAGAGAGGACTCAATGGTGAATGGTGATGATGGTGCCAAGTATGTCGACGGTGAACATCTGCCATGTGTTAAATGGAGATGCAGATGCAGATGCAGATGCAGATGCAGATACAGATACAGATGCAGATGCAGATACAGCTCCAGACGGAGATGGAGGTGGAGATGCAGACGGATCATCTCCGCTCTCACTTGAGCTAGGTATGTACTGTATGTACTGTATGTTTCATGTCTACCATCAGAGTTAGCTGGCATTTACCATGCGCATAGCTGATAACCAGTCATCCTCGAAACATGATCTTTCTCTAAGAACTCGAGAACTCAAGAACTCGTTGTCATACTCGGTAGGGATATACATCTGTATCACATCATATTTCAGCTCGCCATTGGGCTTTGTCTCCAGAGCAGTGACGTGATGCGACGTGACGGTGAAGAGGTCGAATACTGATGCATCGTACAGAATACAGAAGAAGCAAGGTTGATCAAGTCATTCGGCGTCTTGCATATGGTTGAGGTTGACGTTGACGTCGAGGCATGATGCCCAAAATGATATCTCATCCTTGAGTTTACAGTGGCGACTCCTCTCCTCCCTCGATATTCGATAACAAGTAGACAAGTGGAAGTGGAGGAATGCGTGCACACATACATATTGTTTATATATCTATATATGTATATTTATTATTTATATATTTATATAAATATAAATACAAATACATAAATACTCAAATACGAGACTCTGATACAGCCGAGCACATGACAGCTATGTTCGGACATGGCCATTGGCTGGCTCAGCAACCTGCAATCCGCCTGAATGAGCGCTCGTCTTCACAATCACAATCACAATCACCACCACCATATCCATCCATATCCATCTGTCTCTTCAGAGGCAAACCAAACACTCTCCATCAACTCCGAAGATGCAGCAGTACTCGACGTGGGCCATCTGAGTCGCTTCCAGCTCTAGAATGATGCCTTTGCCTTTAACGTCTTCTTCTTCATCTTCATCTCCGTCTTCGTCTTCATCATCTTCACCTTCTTCTTCCACCTCCTCCTTCTTCTCCTCCCCCTCCTCCTCCTCCTCCTCTTCATAGTTCTTGAAGACAGACATGCATTATTATTCGATAGGTGTAAAATCCTATTGTAAGATACGCATCGCATCGCATCGCAAAACGGCTTCCCCCAACGCGGCCGCGGCTGCGAGCATCTGGAGTCTAGAGCAGAGACCTGCTGGATTCCTGGAGATCCCAAACACCACGAGCTCTACCATAACATAACACACCATACCATACCATACGCTACTGTGCTGTACGGTACCATCGCAGTAACGGAGGGAACTGCGACTGGAGTTCGGTCTCTCATGCCTCGGACCAGACCAACTAGCTAGTCCTTTGCGGTTGCTTCGACTCAACTTCACTTCACTTGAGTTCCAACGACATTCGTCCTCGTCCCCGTCCCCGTCCTGCGATCCTCGATCGATCCATCTCGACTGTCGAACAGTTCAACACACACTATCGCCAACTAAGTACCCTGATGCTTTCATTAGTTCTACAGGGACAACACCTCGCCTTCTGATACTCACGTCATCATGGAACCTGTCCCGGAGACTGAGAGAATGGAGGGGTTTAGATCGTCGCCAGTGCCCACTCTACGGATCTACGAGGCTTTTCACTTCGATCAACCAAGCAATACTCAAGACAGCCTGATCGTTCCGAAGCCACCGTTCATCAGACGAGCGACGGACCCTACACCTTCATCACCTCTCGCCTGGGCCTCGACAAACGTAGCATACCGTCCTCGAAACACCTCTCCGTACTCTCGCGGCCATGTTCGATCTCACTCCTCAGCCGCAAGCACCTCGGCGCCCCCAATATCCCGTGCAAACTCGATGCCTGGCGTACTCGGGGGCGGCGGCTTCTTCAACATCGGTTCCCCCGTACGACCGTCAAGTCCGGCAGGCTCACCGAACCGCAATCGAGCTATGAGAAAGCCTGTCGATGAGGTGTTTCCCGGACTTCCTAATCATGGTCTGAGGATCGACACGGTTGATAGCCCAGTTCCTATTCCAGAGGAGGAGGAGGAGGAGACACCCAAGCTTTCGGAAAGAAGTAGCTCGCCGGGGCTTTTACTGGGAAACACATATCCAAGACAGCGACGTCCTTCATCACCTCTACGAAACCTTTCTATACATTATCCTACGAGCGGCGGCACAACGCCTACATCTCCTTCATCCGTTGCATCATCACCTCTATATCAAGGCAGCAGATACGATTCGTTCGGAGCATACAGTTTCCCGGCCTCAGCCTCGTCTGTGCCGACAACACCAAGTTCACTGAGATCGCGAAGTCCAAGTATCTCAAGTTTAGAAACCATCCCAGACTCGCCCGATGCCGAGGAAGCTGCGTTGGAAGCTGAGAGAATCGCACAACTCAAAGCAGCAGCGGACGCAGCGGACGGAGACGAGGCCAACAGGCAGGGTATCATAGACCTGAACGTCGGCAGGGGAAGAAAGCTGGGGACGGGTTTCGGATCGAGGGATAAGAGTAAACGCTGGAGTGTGTGCGGTGCCGAGAGGAGGGGAGATCTGGATCTGGAGACGATCTGGGAGGATTGAGATATTGCTAAGGTCGCGAGGCGGGCTTAAAGCATGGGTCGATCATTCATCAATATCATAGTCGGGCGAGATGCGAGACAGACAGACAGTCATTGGCGTTGTGCGGAATGAATGTAGATGTTACGGAACTGCCAATTTTTGGCATGCATCCAGAAGGACACCCAGCAATACAATACAGTATTCCGGATTCCAACGAAAAGATGAAGGTGAAGATAAGAAGATCTTCGAAGGATGATTCCTGAAGAAATATCTTTTGGTATCACATATTCCTGGCGTATCGGTAGCATACATGCCAGAGGAGAGGCGCTCCTAAATATCGAGTCCGCCGCATCGGCATGGCTCAAGGAGACGGGGGGGTTGTCATCGCCTATATTGGCAGATATTATCCGAGAAATAAATATTGACCTCTCTAGACCATATTGGTGTGTCTGATTCTTTTTGCTACTTCGTCTTTTTTCGTGGCGATGATTGGCAAGGACGGTGCCTTGCAATGACCTAGTGGAACCCTCCCCCTTTAAATAAGCCCTTTAAGACTATTAGCGATGCAGATGACTCTCCCACTACGAAGAGGACTTGCTTCTCGCGACGAATGATTATAAGAATGTGCGCGTCCTTTGCGCTGATAAGTAAGTTCCTCTCTTCCAGACTTCCCCTCTCTCTCTCTCGTATCCCGCCCGCGCAGCGCATCAGCACCCTCACGACCTCGCTCAGTTCCAGCACTCCATGTTCGCCCTGGCTTCTTTTTTCCCGCCGTCGTCACTCGGTCTTCGATATCATGCCACCCCACCCCACCCATTCTCCCTGCATCTCGCTGCGGTTCTCGGCGCGACGCTGCTGTTGTCGAGCGCCGTGCGCGGGGGGCGCGAGGGCGGAGCCGGAACTTCAGGGAGCTCGTGAGGAGGTGCAGCCGTCGTGAGAGGGTCCGTAGGCAGTAGGAAAAGGCCGACGGCATTACCGCCATGGGTGTTGCTAGCTGAGTCTCTGCCGCGCAGTTCAATCTTGCTAGACTCTGTTGTCAGAAGATACGCTGTCAGAAGTCGAAAGAGCAGTTATGATTAGAGATCATGTGTTACTACACTCGATCTCTATCACGCAGTTGAATCTTACTAGATGCTATTGTCTGTAGATACTATGTTAGCAGTTATGCTTGTGTATTGCTGGCCTAGGTCATTCCTTCTAAAGTATCTAGCAGCGTCATGATAGCATAACGGAGCCAGAAGCATTGTGAGCATCCAATACGAAACATTCATCGTCCTCAACCCATTCGATGTCTGAAAGGCTGCCATCATCCAAGCTGCCCCAGAGGAATTTACAGTGCAGCCTCATGTCGCCAATACCCTTTTTTTCTTTCCCGAGAACTGCCAGCCCTCCTTTTTAGTTCTGCCTAATCGAAAATCCTTTCATCTCCCTGAGAGTATCTTTACTAACTGGACCACCGCAGCACCGAGCGGGGCGTATATGGAGAGCAGGAATGTGATGTTTTTGCTCAGGGGGAGGGTGAGAGAAAGATGGAAGAGGGGGAATCTTCAGGGTGAGAGGGACTATCTCGGACGGCGTTAATAGGTGTGATGAGATAGAGGAAATGCCCAGATGCGTCGACGAGGTGGGCACACGAGGCAACAGATGCATCTCGACGTCACTGGATGGCGCGCCGGCATACTTTTATCTCTCCCCGTGTCTGGTCTGGGTCTGCGAACGCACGCTGCTAGGCAGCGAGATTAGAGGTAGAGATGGATATAAACACACTTAATGAATCCGACTCGTGGGGATGCGCGCGCACCTACTACTGTACCTACTGTGCTCTGGCCCAAGCTTGGGATCTGGCGGTCCATATGCACTGCTTTGATGGACATACAACTGCGGCATCTCCATCCCATGAGTTCTGAGACCGAGGCCTGGATGCTCGTTATTGATGGACAAGGGGGGAGAATAGCAGAGCAGCTAGTCAACTTATCTCAGCTTGAAGCGGCAAACAGCAAGATAGAAAATGCATGCCATTACTCGCAATATGAGGTATCGTCGCTACAAACAATCAAGGCCATCCACAACACCAAACAACCCCCTCCTCATTAAAGCGGGCACCGACTGCCCATGTCACCACATCACCTCTAATCAATCTCAATAACAAATTTGCCTACTCCCCCTTTGCCATCAAGTATTTCCTGGCATCCCTTCTTCACCTCCTCCAAATCTCCCAATTTCGCCCTCTTCCCCACCAACGTTTTGATCTTCCCCTCTCCAACCCACCTATCCAAATCCTCCAACATGTCCAGGCTCGGCTGCATGAATACATATGCATACCCCACCCCCAGCGCCCTGCACTTGCGCCGATTCCATGCATCCATCGCGTTCAGCGCCCAGCGTATCAGTATTGGCAGCTGCGGGAAGTTCTTGGCCATCTCGTTCCCGCTCGGCAAGGTGGAGATCGTGACGATGGCGCCACCCTTCTTGACGACCGGGAGGTAGGTGATGCCCACGCCCATGGTGTCGTAGAGGAAATCGACGCTGCCGGTGCCGATCTGCGCCACGACGTTGCCCGTGGTATAGTCGATGTACTCAATGCCCTCCTCGCCGAAAAACTCCTTTGCCCGCGCAAGCTTGCCGGGCGAGAGCGTCGTGATGATCTTCGCAGCGCCGAAGATCTTGGCGAGCTGGATCCCAAACAGGCCCGTCCCGCTCAGGGCGCCAGGGACGAGCACCGTCTTGCCCTTCAACCCGCCCTCGATCAGCGTCTCGGCGAGACGGAAGCACTCTAGGCCCGTCTGCCCGACGATCGGGATTGAGGCGGCGTCGGTGAAATCGAGCGTCGACGGCTTGAGCACTGTCGTGTCGGCGTCTGCGAGCGCGTACTCAGCGACGGTGCCGCGGTAGGGTTCGGGAGACTTGGTGTAGACCTCATCGCCGGGCTTGAATTTGGTGACGGAGGGGCCGACGGAGATGACGGTGCCAGACAGGTCCGTGCCGATTTTGTAGGGGAATCTAGGGGAGTTGTTAGCCAGGGATTTGGTACAGCGTTCTCTCTTTTTTTCGGTTTGGTGGAAGAATGAGGAGGAGGATTGTGAGAGGAGGTGTGGGGAACGAACGTGTCCTTCTTCATCATCTTCACAAGCCCACTTGCGAACTTGACGTCGACGGGATTGATGCTCGCTGCGTGGACTTTTACGAGGATATCCTTTGGGTTCTTGATCTCAGGGACTGGGAGTTCGAGGATCTCGTAGCCGGAGGGCTTGGTGTATTTCTGGATGGCGAGGGCGCGCATGGTTGTTGGGATGGCGGAGGCCATTGTGAGGCCGATTGGATGAGGTCGATTGGATGGTGATGGAGATGTTTGATGTGAATGGAGCTGTGGTTCAGACTGTGTCGTGTAGCACGTACTATGAGAGTAGAGACTGTTGATCTGGATCTCGTCGTGTTGAGGATTCTACGTAGGAATGGGAATTATGATGATGATGATGTCATTGGTAAACAATGCATTCATGGTATGACTTCAAAGGTGAAAGAAAGGAGGCACACCAAGTTACTTATATACACTTCCAGCTGGCCTGTTCGCTCCTTCTTCAAAGCACGATGATCGGTCGGTCGGAAAGAAGTTACAACTTACAGCTTACAACTTACCACTTACAGCTTCCAAAGTGGCAAGGAATTGACAGCCTATAACCTAAATGTACGGAGTACTATGTATGTATGTACGGAGTACGTGTACAATATTATTAATATCAGCTTGGCGCACAATCATCTTGCGACGGGGACCTCTATTCCCCGTCCCGTCGGGGTCTGGGCACGTGTTGGAGGTGCTCTGCCTGTATCCATGGGTCGTCCTTCTCTGCTCTTCATATATATATATATATACACATATATACATAGGTATATCCCTTATATTCCTTTCTTCTCTACAGTTTCCTTGCTGTTGCAGTTCTTTTGAAGGCGGTTTATTATGTGCCTAACAATCCTGTGCTTTATTGCCGTTGTTTTGAGCTGCCCCAAATTTTGTTGATGTGGCCATGCTACTATTTGAGTCTCAACGCCGTCATATTCATCTGTGCGGGTCATTGTTTGCCTTTCTTCAATGCCATTCTCAAGCTCCGTCCCATCACGATTCCTTTTTGTTCGTTGGAAGGCGAGAGACATGCAGGACATACGTTATGCTATGTCAATGCCAGTGACTCGACTGAGTCCAAATGTCTCCGTCAAGTCACCCGCCTTGTGAAGTGCGCCCAAGGACTCAGGTCAAAGTCCAAGACCACACCTCCTCTCCAACTTCATCTCAACTCCTCTCACTCTCCTGTCCCCACTCACCGTCTCTCCCGTCACTCATCTCCGTCAAACATCCCAAGACAGTCGACTGCTGACTGCACAACACTCCCGAGAGCTTCTCCGTGACGCCGGAGAGCCTTTGCAGACTCTGGAGAGGAGCTGAGCGGAGTTGACGATGGCTCTCTGTCCCCTCTGGGACTCATCGTGGACACCGCGATAGCCACGACGAACGCTGGTTGCCGTCGACCCATTCCATAGATGTTTGGCGAGGGGTATAAGAAGCTCTCCCATCGTCCATCTCCCGCCTTTATGTTCTCTTCATCTGCTTTCCACTTCTCAACCTGTACAAAACTGTACATCTACATCTACATCTACATTCACATTTACATGACCACCCTCACACATGCACTTTCAGCACCCCACTCTCTCTCAACTACCCCCCCTCCTCTCCCTGCTCTCCCTCACCACCGCCTCGCCTCTCCCCACCCCCCTCTCCAACACCACCACCACCACC
>Ga0209512_1000320_pt1 | contig 87898 bp, 64 predicted proteins | sample frozenSSSSmetaG_FD_184142 | JGI IMG/M metagenome (GOLD analysis project Ga0209512, IMG submission 184142) | Glacier valley bacterial and archeal communities from Borup Fiord, Nunavut, Canada, to study Microbial Dark Matter (Phase II) -... | ecosystem: Environmental > Aquatic > Freshwater > Ice >...
AATAAGAGATTAATTTTCATACAGTTAATTGATTGGTGTGATACAAGGGTATGGTGTTTTAATCAGTTAAACTAATCTTTGCCGAAAATGTCCGCGAATGTCCGCCGTTTCTGCAAAATGTCCGCGAACATGGGGTCTAATATTCATAGGATCTTTCCATAAACCTTAAAATACTGGATTCCAAATACCAAGGTGAACAAGACAGAAAACAGATTATATCAAAGAAAAGAAGATCATTAAAAGCGCAAACTGAACTCAGAGCGAACAACTAGGTAACTTCGAGCATACTCATAGGATGAAAGTACCCTATTCTGCACCGAATGTGCCTTGAGACCTCTCTGAGTCCGCAAATAGAGCAAAGACTGCTATGATATGCAATTATGAATCTTTCATGTGAGTTCATAAATGAATTCAAGCAACCTCAAACGACATAATGTTTTATCTTTGCAGCTGAAATGATAAAACTTTTTGTTGTGGGTTTCCCACTTGATATTGATGATGCAGAGCTAATCGAGCTTTTTGCAGTTCAGGGATTAGTCCACAGTGCCCATTTTATAACGGATAAATTCACTAATAAGCACAAGGGCTTCGCTTTCATTGAAATGGAAGATCAGGTTGGGGCAGACCAGGCTATAGCAAAACTAAATGGCGTGGTGCTTAGGGGGAGAAAGATAACTGTCAAGCTCGCTGACGAGGATAGAGCTCAAAAACCTAGGGTATTTAAGCCCAACCGTTTCGAAGATGATACTAAAGACATTTCTCCGGATGATATAGAATTTAGTACTAAGCGCCCCCGAAGAATCAATTTAAAAGATAAAAAAGGCTGATAGCTTACACTAGATTTTTAAATATCTATCGGCAAAAGTATTTTGAATTCCGTGCCAACATTTACCTCGCTTTGGATAGAAATAGTTCCTCCTAAGGTCTCTAGCTGAGTCTTCACCATAAACAATCCCATTCCTTTGCCTCTAATATTCTCATGAAATCTTTTGTAGAGACCGAAGACCTCATCTTTTTTCTTTTCAAGATCAATGCCCATTCCATTGTCTCTAAAAGTTATGTGATAAAAATCCTCTTTCGAATCAATACTGATTTGGATAATTGGATTTTTATCGGTTTGGGCATACTTAATACTATTAGAAATTAAATTGATAAAAACACTGTGTAAATAACTCTTTAGAGAATAAATCGTGTCATCGCCCGTAATTTCTACGCTAATAATCGCTTTAGACTCATTGATAAGATTTTGAATACTGACTTGGATATCTGAAAGTAACCCTCTCAAACTTATTTCTTCCATTTTATCGGACACCTTATTTTTGACCGCAAGAATAGATGTTAAATCCTCAATAACACCATTCAATAAATTAACTGAGGTACTAAGGGCCTCTTGTAATTCTAAGTTTGTCTCTGGAGTATTTGTCTCGTCTCTTAAGTATTCTGTTAATGCAACAATATTTGCTACAGGAGAACGCAAATTGTGAGAAATGATATAAGAGAATTGCTGCAGACCTGTATTTGTACTAACCAACTCGTTCGTATATGCCTGTAGGTTTTTGTTCAACTCAGCCAATGTACGTTCCCCTTCAATTGCAGCAGTAATGTCTCGCATAGCGCCAACCATACGAACAGCCCTTCCCTGCTGATCCCTAATAACGTATCCGGTATCCTTAACTGTTGCAAACTGACCATTACTTTTTTTGAAGCGATACTGGGCTTGCCATATTAGTTCATTACTTGCTACCACCTGATCCAGGCTATCTATTACAGATTGTTGTTCATCAGGATGTACGTTAGCAGACCAAAGGCAATCACTAACTGGAACTTCTCTGGATTCATAACCAAACAGTATCTCGAATCCTTCAGCAACATATAGTGTTTCTTTGATTAAATCCCAATCCCAGATGGCATCTGATGTTGCACGTGAGATGAGTTCATAACGCTTATTGCTTTCTAGTAAAGCCACTTCCGCAAGCTCTCGTTTCTCATCGGAGATCTTGCGGTTCTTTTTATCTTCTAAAATTTCAAGTGCGAAACAAATGTCTGCGGTGGCTTCCCTAAGAAGTTTCACTTCATTTGTATTAAAAAATCCAGTTTCAGGCGAATAAATACTTAATACTGCAACCAATTGGCCAAACTTTTTAATCGCTAGAACCATTGCAGAATTGTATTTCTGCTTCGATGCTATGCGCTCCCAGGCTTCACTATTTTCCTTATTGATATCCTCAATAACGCGATAGTTTTGACCGTTAATTACATTTTCAATCGGTCCTCCGGTATCATAAGTGTAGCTACTAAAAAGTTTAAGTTCGTCCTTTGTGGCACCGTGGCTCGCTATTAGAGAGATGTTTCTTGTACCAACTTCCGGAATACCAATCCAGGCCATTTTAAAATCTCCAAACTCTACTGCAATGCGACATGCCTCTTGAAATAGGACCTTTTCATCTTGAATTCTAACGATTGCCTGATTAATCTGACTAATAAAAGCGTACAGCTTATTGGCATGTACAAGCCTTTTCTGAATGAGCTTGTTATCGGTAATGTTTTTAACGGCAATAATTACACCATGTACTTCTGAATCCTCTAACAGATACTTCAGCGAAAGATCAACCCAGACCTGATCATCATCAATATTTTTCAAAGTAAACTCACCTAAGCTTTTTTTAGAAGTTTGACCTTCATAACAAAGGTCAAGTTCGATTTCGAAACTCCTGTATTCTCCAGAATCAAATAAAGTGGCAAGATTGTTATCGAAAGACTCCACGGTATCATATCCAAGCATTAATGCTATAGTGTTGGATATAAATTTTACTGACCTATTCCCACCCAGTACAATCACTCCGTCTGTGCCATGTTCAAGGAGGGAGATCAACAGAGTTGAAGGTGTATCAAAAATTTTGTTCATTGGTTTCGTAATATAATAAATTTTACTTTGCCCACACAGTCGTGATTCGTTGTCTATTTACCTTTGTAAAAAAAACATAATGAAAACATCTTCATTGTTCAGGCCTTTTAACCTGAAAACATTAAACTTAAAAAATAGGATAGTAATGGCACCTATGACTAGATCATTTTCACCCAATGGAGTTCCTACATCGGAAGTAGCTGACTATTACAAGCGGAGAGCCGATGCTGAGGTAGGGTTAATCCTATCAGAAGGAACCGTGATCAATCGTCCTTCGTCTTCCAATGACCCAAACATTCCACATTTTTATGGCGAACAGGCACTTCTCGGCTGGAAGCAAGTAATTAACAAAGTGCATTTAGCTGGGTCACAAATGGGCCCGCAAATATGGCATCAAGGAATTATGAATAATGATCCTTCAGGATGGCTTCCCTCCGCTCCTTTTGAAGGACCCTCTAGTTTCAACAAACCAGGATTTGAGAATGGGGTAGCAATGACGGATGCTGCCATTGCTGATACCATTTACGCCTTTGGCCAGGCCGCGGTTGATGCTAAGACTCTTGGCTTTGATACGGTTGAGATCCATGGCGCTCATCAATATCTGATAGACCAATTTTTTTGGAATGCTACTAACAACAGAAAAGATATTTATGGCGGCAGAACACTGGCAGAACGTACACGATTTGCAGTGGAGGTAATTAAAGAAGTTCGTAGGAGAGTTGGTGAAGATTTCGCATTAATTATACGACTCTCACAGTTCAAGCCTGCTGCCTATGATTTTAAGCTCGCTGAAACAACTGCTGAAATGGAAAATTGGCTTACACCATTAGCCGATGCAGGCATTGACATTTTCCACTGTTCGCAACGAAGATTCTGGGAACCTGAATTTGAAGGATCAGATCTTAATTTTGCTGGTTGGGCAAAAAAACTAACAGGAAAGTCAACCATAAGTGTCGGATCGGTAGGCTTAGATGGTGATTTCTTCGGAGCCTTTGCCGGACAAAGTTCTGCTCCGACATCATTAGATGAATTAGAAAGAAGACTGGATAGAGGTGATTTTGATCTTGTGGCGGTTGGAAGAGCTATTTTAGCAGACCCACAATGGGTTCTAAAAATTAAAGCTAACGAAACAGAATCTCTGCATGGTTTCACTAAAGCAGCACTTGAATCATTGATTTAGAAGCTAGCAAAATTTATTTATCAATCGTTCAACAAAACTACCTTTCCTGTTTTGACAGATTCATCACATGCAAATGCGATTTTCAAGCTATTTATTGCGTCCAATGTTGGATTTATCAAATCAAGATCTTCTATAATGGACTTCAAAAAATACCGCTGTTCTCTATTACAAAGCTCCTGATGATCGGGCTCATCCGTCAAATCTATCCACTCATCAGGCTTACTAAAAACTCCCTCATCGTTCAGGTCAGCATGATGAACTTTCAAAGACTCCGTTTTACTATGTGCTTCTATAGAATCAGACTGCCCCGCCTTGCTGGCATTTTTGGCGACAATAGAAACTGCACCTTTGGGTCCAAAAACGTCCTTGATAAAAAAAGCCGTCTCGCTAACCATCGGGCCCCATCCTGCCTCATACCAACCCACAGAACCATCATCAAACCTGATCTGAAGTTGTCCGTAGTTGTAGTTCCATTGCGGTATTTCATCCGTCAATCTCGCCCCTATTGCATAGACCTGGACAGGTTTTGACCGTGTCATCTGGCACATCACATCTATATAATGTACAGCACAATCGACAATTGGGCTCAAGCTTTTCATAAGATTTTTATGAACGGTCCATTTTGATCCACTACTTTGCTGATTAAGGTTCATTCGCATTACTAGTGGTTTCCCCATACCTTGAGATAATTCAATAAATTTCTCCCAAGAAGGATGGTATCTTAAAATGTACCCAATCAGTAACTTTTTTCTAGCTTTTTCAGCAGCCTCGGCGACTCTCCTTGCACCTTCTACGGTATCAGCCAGTGGCTTTTCAATGAAAACATGGCATCCGGATTCGAAAGCCTTTACAGCATATTCCTCGTGAGTATCGGGGTATGTGGAAATACAAACAGCATCGGGTTTGGTAGCGGCCAAAGCTTCATAGAAGTCAGTATACAATTGGTAAACACCCCCTAGCCGATCGTTTAATACCTCTTTGCTTTTCCCTGTAGATACCAATCCGCAGATTTCAAATCCATCTAAAGTATGATAGGCAGTAGCATGTGATGCACCCATGTTACCACAACCAACTACTAGCACACGAAGGTTCTTATTTTTTTCTGACATATTATACTCCTAAACTCCAGCCCTTCCTGTACTCACGTTTTACAAACTGATTGACTTCATCAAAGTTAGTGACTTTAAGATTTTGTTTGTCCCAGAGCATTTTAATATCCCTACCAGGATAACTAATACCCCCATCTGCTCTTCTACGTTGAACATCAGTTCCTCGGATTGCAAGGTTCGCAATTAATAACGTTTCTGTCAATGGGCCAGCCATCTCGAATGGAGAACTTAAGGCAATCTTTCCATAACCTGCAATTGCTGCCTCAGCCCATTGTGAGTAATGACCTTCAACGTCCCCTGGAACTCTGGTTGCTTTGGGCTTGGTGTGGTCCTTTGCATTTTTACTTAAGGGCAATAAACGTGGATTTGCGCCGTAAGTGTCACATATCATTTTACCTTTTGTTCCTATAAATAAAGTTCCATTGTCGCCAAAAGATTCATTTGGAAGCATTTCTTCTGGGCGTTCAGGCTTGATACCACCATCCATCCAGTGCATTTGTAAATTACCTTTTGTATGTTTATTTTTTTCAAAAGTCATGATCACATGACTGGAAGGAGGGCAACTTTCTGGAAAATAACCTCTCCTGAACTCATCCACATACACACTTCCAACACTGCATTCTACACTAATAGGCGTATCTAATTCCAGAATTCTAAACGGTGGCTCAACTAAATGACAACCCATATCGCCAATAGCACCTGTTCCATAGTCCCACCAGCCTCTCCAATTGAAAGGAACAAGTTTATCTACATAAGGTTTGTATGGAGCACTTCCTAACCAAAGGTCCCAATCTAGCTCTTTGGGCATAGTCCCCTGAGCAGTTGGCCATTGAATACCCTGAGGCCAAACAGGTCTGTCTGTCCAGCAGTATACCGTATGAACTTTTCCAATAATCCCCTCATCAAACCAATCCTGCAGTTTGCGAACTCCCTCTCCAGATCCGCCTTGGTTTCCCATCTGACTAACAATTTTATATTTCTTAGCTGCTTCAGTTAACATACGTGCTTCGTAAATATCGTGAGTTAGTGGCTTCTGCACGTACACATGTTTTCCTAACTGCATCGCAGCCATTGCAATCATGGCGTGATTATGATCTGGTGTCGACACCACTACGGCGTCAATGCTTTTCGCTTCCTTATCCAGCATTTCCCTGTAATCCTTATAATATTTGGCCTTCGGAAAGCGTTTAACTGAAGTCGCGGCTCTTCTGTCATCTACATCACAGAGGAATGATATATCTGATTTACCACCATTAAAAATGCCCGTTAAGTCACTCTCCCCTTTTCCACCAACACCAACCCCAGCTACAGAAAGCCGGTCACTTGGTGCAAGAAATCCTCTTCCTCCTAAAACATGTCGGGGTACGATCATAAATCCTGCAGCAGCCAATGCCGTGGTCTTTATAAAGTTTCTTCTTGAATTACTTGTTTCCGATTTGTTGTTGTCCATCTCTGTGTTTATTTTGTATTTGGTTTACTTAGATCTTTTATTCTAATGTTTCTGAATTTTAATGGGGAACCATGTCCAAGGAAACCGATGTGTCCTGTTTGACGAAGCAAACCTGGATGTTGTTGTTTATCAGGAGCTCCGGTCTTTCTTGCCTCAGTAATATCTCCATTAAGGATTACCTTACCATTCAATACTACCTTGATCTTTGGCCCCCTCACGGTCACTTCCTGGTAGTTCCATTCACCAACCGGCTTTAAGTATCCCCTCTTAGCCGGAAGCGTTCCGTAAACAGATCCATGATATTGATACACATGAAGATCTTTATACATAGCAGCCTCATTATCGAGTATCTGTAGTTCCATACCAACATAAGCTGCATCACCTTCCATTGGAGTTCTAATCCCTAAGCCATTGTTTGCCCCTGGTGTCAGTTGAAATTCGAACCTGAAAACGAAGTCACTAAATTCATCTTTTGTGTATAAATTACCACCGGATCCCTTACCTGGCTTTGGATTCACAGCAAGATTGCCGTTCTCGGTAACATATTCTGCAGTATTGCCAGTCCAGCTAAACATATTTGTACCATCAAACAGTAGAGTGTATCCATCCCGCTTCTCTTTTCTGCTCAATTCAAATGGCTTGACTGCCTGTAAATCTTTGACGTAAATATCACGATAAGCAACGGGTGAACCATGTGCCTGTAATTCTATTTGTTCTACGGGAAATATCCCTTGGTTCTTATCCCAATAATTTTCAAGAATGACGTTATCAGTCACCAGCTCGCCATTGAGGTATACGGTAACGCGATCGCCCCTCATGATTATCCGAAAAGTGTTCCAATGGTCTAAAGGATTGTCGGCAACCTTTAATGGTTTACTTGGATTCTGCTGATTATTGTATAATCCGCCTGAACCAACCTGAGCACCAACATTCGTTCTGGCATTATCCCAAATCTGTACTTGCGGAGTACCTCTAAGGTAAATCCCTGCATCGCCTTCACCTTTCTTATCATCAACGATCTTCCAGTCAACAAGCATTTCAAAGTCGCCGTACTTCTTTATAGTCGCCAAATTGTTCCCATGACTGAGAAATAATAATTCGTCATCTTTAACCGTCCAACTCTCACGCATTTCCGCATCAGCCTTTTTTTGTTCTGCCTCAAGCGTTTTGACATCCATCTTTGACCGTTTTATCGGATCGGCGACAAGTCCCTTCCAGCCTGTGAGATCCTTGCCATTGAAAAGAGGAACAAAGCCCTGATCTGGCTTCATCGCTTTGATATAGCTTTCCACCTTTGATCTTACCAATACCATTTGTGTAGAATTAACTACAGATAGCGCCCTTTTTAACAGGTCTTTTATAAAATCTCCGGTGTATTCTCCAGACAAAGTAACTTCTATAATTGTACTTGCTGCTTGTTGTTGTAAAGATGGATTGTCCAAGTATCTTTCCGCAAAGGCGAGGGTATTAAATATCTTTACCTCTTCAGCAAGCTTCAGGATATTGATTTGCGTTTCGGTGCTTTTAGATCTGTCAAACACTGCGCGAAGTAATAGCAATCTCTGCTCAGGTAAATAGCTACTCTTAGCTATCTGAGCAATTTCGAGTTTAGATGTCCATAGGCTTTTCGATTCAACTGAAAGATGAGGATTAGCAAACTTTACTGCTGCAGCAAAGTATTCCAGATTTTCATCTTTTGCCGCCTCAATTAAATAAGCGTTTACGTTGTTGGAATTCAAATCAATCAGTAATTTGAGTGCGTTGATTCGGGTAGCAACAAGTTCTGGCATCATACTGCTGGCCATTATTTTCCTTCCAATCTCGCCGGCAAGCTTAAGGTTGCCTGCTTTTATTAGCTGATCTGCATATATCAGGTAGGAAGCCACAACATTCCTATTGTCATATCGATAACCGAGCTTGCTGGCAGCATTGTTAAATATTGGTTCCGAACTTGGATCAGCTATATATGACAATGCATAGAACGACATTTTTGATAAGTCTTGATCATCTACTCCAACTAAGGCATTTATTGCTGTCGCTGCAGGTTTGTATTTTAAGTCGCCTAGCGCTTTAACTATTGATAGTCTTGCTGCACCATTAGATTCAGGCAATGCCTTTAGTAGGGCAGTTTTAGCGTTCAACGTATTGATTTTAGCCAGTGCTCTAACAGCTGGATCAGCTAAAAATTGATCGTTCAGATATCCTGTGAGGGTCGAAACAGATTCGTCTTTTCCAACCATCTCGAATTGACTGATCAAGAAAGATTTGATTTGTTGATCAGTTAGATTAGCCAGGACTTTAGAATATACATTAATAGTTTTCTTCCTTGCTGATTCCATCCCTTGTCGGGAAACGTATTCCGAAAGTGCAGCAACTGCATATTCTGCTTTTGTCTTGGTTTTCCTATCTTCACTCTCCAGTCTTTCTACCAACTTTAGCAAGACTGGCTGAGTCATCTTAGTGACAGACTGCATCGCTGAATTCAGATCATCTTGTGTTCGTTCTGGAAATTTAGAAAGCAGCGTATCGATTTTATTGTCTTCAAGAATGCTCTTTTTAGACTGACCTTGTAAAGTGGCGAACCACAAAGAAGCGAAAAGCGTTAAAGCGCAAAATTTTGTTTTATTAAATATCATATGGGGCACGCATAACTGGGTTAATCAATTTATTAGCTGCAGGGTCGTCAACAAATAACTGACGCTCAGGATCAAACTTGAGTGATCTTCCGAGTTTGAGTGCTGCCAGTCCTATATTCACAATATTGCAGGACCGATGTCCATTTTCTTCATTTAGTGCAAATTTCTTACGTGTTTTTACGGACTCTACAAAACTTGTTACCTGGGCGGCTGGTTCTGGAAATGTAGCGAGTTTTTTTTCAAGGTCTTGTATATCGGATTTAAAGCCAGGATAAAGCTTCCCTTTAGGACCTTCCAGATACGCCGCTTTATCATCAGTGCCATCACCATCGAGAATTATCTGACAACCATCTGCATAGGTGTAAGTTATTCTCCTCCAAGTGCCAACTGCATCGTAGTGTTGTTGAGGTGCATCCACTTCCACTGAAACAGGATTAGTGTCGTCTTTACCTAAAAAATATTGAACAGGATCTAGATAATGTTGTCCCATGTCACTTAACCCTCCTCCGTCATAGTCCCAGTAACCTCTAAAGGTCTGATGTACGCGGTGAGGATGATAGGGTTTAAAAGGCGCCGGCCCTAGCCATGCATTATAATCAAGTTCCGCAGGGACTGGCTCAGGAACGAGGTTGTCTTTCCCTACCCAGTAAAACTTCCAGTCGTAACCTGTATGTTTTCCAACAGTGACTTTAAGGGGCCATCCTAACAAGCCACTTTCGACCAGCTTTTTGATCTTTTTAACTTCAGTGCCCATTCCGTAAAACACATCACTAAACCTAAACCAGGTGTTCAGCCTAAACATTCTGCCATGCTTCTGAACAGCTTCAACCACACGCCTCCCCTCTCCGATAGTATGGGTCATTGGCTTTTCACACCAGATGTCCTTACCTGCATTTGCGGCATCGACAGCCATAATTCCGTGCCAGTGTGGCGGGGTAGCGATGTGAACAATATCTACTTCTGGTAATTTGATTAGCTCTCTATAATCGCTAAAGGTTTTTAGTCCTTTGTCGAGCATACCGGCGGCTTGTTCCAAATGCCGTTTATCTACATCACAAATAGCGACTACCTGGGTTCCATCGTATCCAAAGTGACCCCTACCCATTCCTCCTACTCCGATTACTGCTTTAGTAAGCCGATCACTTGGGGCTATGAATCCATTCCCTCCTAAAACATATCTCGGAACAATACTGAATGCAGTTAATCCAATCGCAGCTTTTTTAATAAACGCTCTTCGTAAGTTTTTTGGCTCTTTCGGTTCCATATTTAATGTTGCTATCATTCAAATTTATCATAATATTTTAAAATACATGTATATACAAGCTTCAATAAAAATATTTGCTTCATTTGTGGAGTTCTTATATCTTTAAATGAATTTAATCATTTACAACTGACTATATAAAAAAAACACTTTTGCTAGTACTCACTAAAGTATTATCTACTAGCCTTGGCTCTGCACAAGAAAACCTTTCAATAACAGATAAGAAATGTCAAAAGGCTCAAACTCGAATCAGTAACAGTGTTTAACGCAGGTTCTCAAAAAATAACAGTCACAGGCATTAAAGGATTTTTTACCATTGACAATCGCACCCAAACCTGTGTTTCCTGAACAGCTCATTCAACATATAGATAGCAATTTCATTAGCTTCAAATATAAAAAGCGACTATATACGGTATTTGGTAAGAAAAAGGCTTCAACGGAACAAAAGCTAACGAACAGAACAGATATGACTATTGACTTGGCGGATACTGGTTCCATATTAATGCTTCATGCTGCAGTAGATAAACGCGGAAGCTACTCAGATTTAAGGCCCTTTTGACTCAAGGTCTTTGGGGTCGTAAACGGCTTGCAGACCAACTACCCATAGAATAGGAGCCTAATTACGTAGTATCCGGACATAGAAGAGCCACACAATTAAATTGCGTGGCTCTTAAATCATTTGCTAATTATTTACTGAACTTATAAACAGTTGATGTCTTGTAAACCTTACCAGGATTTAATACTGTTGATGGGAAATTAGGTTGATTGGGTGAATCAGGGAAATGCTGAGTCTCTAAAGCCAGTGCAGTTCTAAAGTCATCGGTTGCCCCACCTTTAAATTTATTTTTGCTTTGCATGAAGTTACCGCTGTAAAACTGTAGTCCAGGTTCCTCAGTGTAAACATCCATGACAATACCAGATTTATCACCTTTTAATGTTGCCGCGTGAATCATTCCCAAACCTTTTGTACCGTTTAGAACGAAGTTATGATCGTAACCTTTACCTGCCGTTAGCTGTTCATTAACGGCGTCAATCCGTTTACCAATAGTAGTAGGGTTAATAAAATCGAATGGTGTGCTTGCCACGGGAACATTTTTGCCTAGTGGAATTAAGGTTGTATCTACTGGAGTATATTGATCCGCATAGATTTGAAGCACATGATTTAGAATCGATCCGCTTCCCTCGCCATTTAGATTGAAGTAAGCATGATTGGTCAGGTTAACCACAGTTTTCTTGTCTGTCGTCGCTTCATAATCCATCTTCAATTCATTATCATCGGTCAAAGAATATATAACCTTAACATTTAAGTTTCCTGGGAAGCCTTCTTCCATATCCTTCGACAGGTAAGAAAGTTCCAAGGTATGACCGTTAGGTTGCTTAGCGTCCCAAACTACATACTGATAACCTTTCTTGCCTCCATGCAGCGTATTCTGACCATTGTTTGTAGCGAGAGTGTATTCTTTACCATCAAGTGTAAATTTACCTTTTGCGATCCTATTTCCGTAACGACCGATTGTTGCACCGAAATAGGGTTCTGTTGATTGAACGAAACCGTCGACGCTGCCGAATCCGGGAACAACATCTACGAGTTTACCTGTACTATCCGGCACCAGTAAACTCACTAACCTACCACCATAATTAGTAAATGCGGCTTGCATATTGTTTTTGTTTTTCAAAATATAAAGATTGGTTTTTTTGCCATCAATCTCCTTTTGGAACTTTGTACTGTCTAATTGAAGACCAGTGCTCGTGCTGTCGGTCTGCGCCATATCGACACTCGACTTACTTGTATCATTACAAGCAGAAATGGAGAGCAAAAGTGCTGCTGCCAGAATAGGTGTTAGCGATCGTTTCATTTATTAAAAGGTTTTATAAGGTTAAACGAATTTTTGTATTCGTGAAGCCAAATTAGTATTTTAAGATTAGAAAACATAGCCTTAATCAATTGTATCAATACATAGAATCTATTTGTTTTATCGGGAAATGCTAAATTTGTAAACAACTAGTGGATAAAGCTGTTTTTGATTAAGGACCAAAACCATATAATAGCACCAGCCGGAGATACGCAATTTAACCAGATAACCATGAGCACAGGTAAGGACACTAATCTATCTACCCCCATTACTACGGAAATGGAGCGGAGATTAGTGAGCTTATTGAAAATGAAAGATCAGCATGCTTTATCCACGCTTTATAGAATGTATGCCGCTTCTCTTAAGGGAATAATATTAAGAATCATTATTCATGAGGAGACAACAGAAGATCTTTTGCAGGAAGCCTTTGTAAAAATCTGGAATTCGATAGATAAATATGACGACAGCAAGGGAAGATTGTTCACTTGGATGTCAACGGTAGCTAAGAATATATCAATAGATCAACTAAGGAAAAAAAGTCATATCAATAATAACAAACATGTGAACATAGAAGAAAAGGTGGTTGATATTGATCAGAAACTGAGTTACGGGATCAATACTGACCTGATTGGAATAAGAGCACTTACAAAAGCAATGACTCCAATGCAAATATTGTTGTTGAACATGGTCTATTTTGAAGGGTACACGCAAAGTGAGATCGCAGAAGAACTAAATCTACCCTTGGGTACCGTCAAGAGCAGAATCAGACTTGCACTACTAGAGCTGAGAAAAATGTTTTAGCGTGGAGAGGACACGAAAACAAGAGTCTCCACATTTACCTTGACCAGGAGTACCTCTTTTCTAAAATTTTCAGGACTGGTGAATATCAGCTTTGAAAGCGTTCTGCTTTCGTAACTCACAGTAAATTTCAATTTATTAAATGGCCAAGGTGTTACAGAAACCTCCTTCGCTCCTGTGCTGTTCATTTCGTAAGCTTTACCATCCGGACCCCTGCTGATTTCTATTCTACGTTGCTCGGGTTGTACTAGACACTGGCAAATACGAAGCGAGAAAGCGTCGCAAAACTGTAGGAGATCATGTGCAGAATTGATTCCAGAGGGTTTAAGGCCTAAAACCTTCAGCCAATTTTTCTCCTCCGTTTAATCGCCTACAGAAATTTTAGCCTTTGAATCTTGATTGTAGACAAGATTAATGTGTCTAGATATTGCCCACCTTCTCCTTTAGCAGATTGTCAGTTTCAAATTCATTATATACGTCGTCATACTCAGCTGTCGCGATAAGCGTCCCGACCCAGCGGTCGGACAAGGGAATTTTTTTCCAATGTGCGCATATTTACGAAGCAAGCAGTCCGAGAAACCGTTGAGTAATTATCTGCCAATCTGATTCGGCGTAGTTAACGATCATTACAAAATTCCATATTCGTTATGTTTTTCATGTTCTTCAATAGACCTCCCGATTGTTGTCGCATATTCATCGTCAATCCAGTTAGCAGTTTCCCAAACGATCCCTTCTTCAGTAACATCAGGATATAAATGGGCAAGTTTGGTTTCACCTCTAAATACTACGTAAGTCCCATCCTCTCTGGGGCGGACCGTCAAGTGCACACCACCAATCTTAAGTTCATATGGATCCATTAGTGAGTATTAGTTAGTAATGTCATCATGCTCTACAATTTCCATTACCAACATTTGCGGTAGGCAATTTGTTTGAAACAGTGCTATCTCTAGATAATTATTTTGTTATCTGAAAGGTCTATTTGCATATCCTGTTTCGTGATCAACTCTTCCTTAAACTCACGAGCATTGGTAACAGAGATAATCCTTTCTTTCTCATTCGCAAACTACCCCGGCTCAAATACAGGATTTACAATAGGATATGAAAAAAGCTTCCATCCCTGGTTCCAATATTTGTTCACGCAGTTTAAACTGATCACACCAAGGTCGGTAGTAGAAGCACGAGAAATCACTCCATCTTAAACATCGATGCCTGTTGTCTCAGCTCATCCGAAGAAATTTGTTTTGGGTCGTTATATTGCTTTTCTAAAAGTCCTGGACCAATGCTGATCTTACCACCGGTGGTCCTGATTAAACACTCACCATTTTCTACCGTACTGGAAATGTACCTACCTATACTCCGGTTGAAATCCGAAAATCTAAGCACCAATTCATGGAAAATAAATACTGGATATTTCATGATTAAATATATCACTAGAATGTTAAGTAAATGTTACCAAAATGTTAATTTTTACTTAACACAAATTTAACACGGAACTAATTTATATTTTCCCAAACTGTGCTCTGAATCAACTTATTAAAACTATTTTTAAATACGGTCTTGTAATGAGAACGGGATTTTCTCATATATACAAATACAGGTTCCAATTCTATCGAATCAAAACCGTACATTTTAAACCCTGAGACTTTTTCTGGCAAATCCGCAGCAAGCTTTCCATTGAGCTTGAAAATTAATTTGTTGGTTCCCTCGCTGCGGAAACAATACTCCAAGTTATTTAAGTGATAAAGCATAAAGGTTTCACCTCTTATTAAAAACGATGAATTTACGCTTCTTTGGCCGGATGGCCCATTTAATTTTGTGATTATGCCCTCTCCAAACTTCTTTTTCTCAACAAACGGCCCTAAGTAAATGTTCTCCAAGACATATGATATCCCACTAATACCATGTAATCCTTCAGGTTTACTTCCTGTACGTACTCCACTCATTTTGTAACCACCGTCAGTCAACCGAAATACCTGCAGAGAACCTCTCAATTGCAAGTCAAAAAAAGTAAGCATATTGGGGATAAAAATATTTTGTTGGCTATTATTCATGATAGCAATTCTCAAGGCAGTTTGATGAATACCTCTACTTTTGATGAAAGTGTCAATGATAACTATTTTTGCTTCTATCTTGACTTTCTGAGTCCTAACTTATTGTAGGACAGTTAAATTAAACCGAGAAGTAGTAGCGCACGTTTCATAAGGCCGGTTCGATCAATTGCTTTCTTGCAATTTAATCGCTAATAGGTAAAATTAAAAATTCTTAAACAATAAGTTCTCAAATTGGTTATTTCAAAAAACACTATTAACCTTAAATAAAATAAAAATGGGAAATTTACTTTACTTAATCGCAGTCGTATTTGTAATAATATGGGCGATCAGTTTCTTAGGAGGATATTATACGGGTGGTATCATTCACGTATTATTAGTAATTGCAGTAATCGCAGTTCTACTGAAGGTCATCAGAGCCTAAATTTCGCTAGCATTCTAATTTGGCGGCATTGTTGGTAATTAATAAGCATAAACAAGTTTATTTTACCAATAATGCTACTTTTGCTTTTTGCTTGCAACCAGACCGAACCTTATAAAAAGCCGCTTCTAATGGTTACAAAAATCGATTCTGGGGAAACATCACTATTGGAGGTGTTTACGCCAAAGGGATTACTACTGTAGATCTGGAAAGTTAATATTCCTTTACGCATTCGCGAAAGGTGGATCAGCCGGTGAGGTTTGTATCAAAATAGATAAGTCTCGGACTTACATAGAGAACAATGAGTCATTAAACACATTAAAAATAAGGACGTCAGCAAGTTTAGAAAATATGAATTAAATAGTAAAACACGGCATTATGAATTACTTTCGCTTAATTCAGCAGTATAAATTAAGAAAGTGATGTGTCCATCGCACTAGCAGACTTTTACAACTCTTTTTCCTGGTTCAAACTTGCCGGATTTTTTCAAATTAATTGTTAACAAACCATTCCGGTAATTAGCAGAAATGCGGTCGGAAGATACATTTTTAGGCAGACTAAATGACCCAGTAAAAGATGATCGGGAAAACTCCATACGTGTGTAGTCCTCATCCAAAATACCATCTTCTCTATTTGACTCTGCTAAAATGGTAAGAAGATCGTTATCCACAGAGACTTTAAAATCTCTTTTTTTAAATCCAGGTGCAGCAATCTCAATTTTAAATTTATGATCCCTTTCCCGAATGTTGACAGGATGCGAAGGATCACTTGCATTATTGAAAACTTCCGTATCCCAGAAATTCTCCATCATTGAACATGCTTTTGATGATTTAGTTGTTTTTGATAGGCTTGACATAAATTTTAGCTTTTAATTAAAATATAAATATCAATATTAAGACACAATCTTAACATGCTGTAAGTCAGCATAATTGATGACCCTCATCATCAGTTATATTCGCGTTAGTCATCAGGCTTGAAATGATATCAATAGGGTCCATCACCGGAAATAATCATTGAGGCAAGTCGCGCATCAATGCGATTTATATCTTTTCTAAAATTTAGCTTATTGTTGCGGTCGACAAATGCGGTTAAATACGCGATAAACTGGAACTTTTTCAACAATTAGCACATTCCGCTCCTTACCAGAATGCATTGCTGAACTAATCGAGTTACTAATCCATTTATTGTCATCTTTTAGGAGAAAAGCTGCCAGTTTTTCTGGCCGTTCGATACGTATTATCATAACTGAATACCCCGGAAGTCTCATTGAACAGTGACTTGCTAGGTGTGTCATGCAAATAAGTACAGTAATTATTAGGAAACAAAATTTTTTACTAGACCCAATGAGTTTGATACACCCGGCGTCTGTCTTATAATCGGTAGCAGCGGATTCTATCTTCCCGACCTTGTTTACAGTTTGTTCGCAGACGCTGAGTATAAAGGAACAGTTAATAAGTAGCAAGCAGATCAGATTCAAATATTTAACTTTCATCAATCAAAACCAAGTTAAAAAATAGGATAGCGCTATACCTTCAAAGGCTTGTTGGTTCCGATCGGTCTATTTTTGAGTTTCTGCTGTTTAGCGAGTTTAAAGAGCTCTTGTTTGCGGATCCTTTCGGCAGCCATTAAAGACTTGATCTGAACTATGATAGCAGCATCTTCTTCGATCAGTTCAACACCGATCGCTACAGAACTTCCTCTCAACAGTTGCTCAAGTTTATGTTTTCGTAAATCCAAAAGACTTCTCAATTGCTTTCGACGTTCCAAAATTACATTTAAGCTCTCATTGATCATCTCTATTTGTCGAAGATCGTCTTGTTAAATTTTACCCAAAAGCACCTGATCAGTTACCTTTTTCAAAAACCGCACCTCATCTTCCACAAAAAGAATGTCTGATAACCATTCCTTGTTTTCAAGATATAGTTCCTGCAGCTCTTCGGATAATGTTGGTTGGATTAACGTGTCCATATCTGTTTATTTATATGCCCAAAGGTGAACAATGTTTGCTAGCGAACACATGATTGCAATCAAGGATTTAGTTAATTGTGGTCATCACTTTTAATTCAAGGACCAAATGATTTTAAACTATTTTTGGCTACCATCAGTTCCTGCCGAAGTTCTGCTATTTGTTTCAAAAGTATGTTAATCGCATCAATTCCCTCGAGGTTGATACCCAAATCATAATGCAAACGTACCATTCTTTCAACCTCCCTGATTTCGTTCAGGGCTATGTAGCGCTCGTCATGAAGTTCTAACAGGCTGATCAGTCCAAAATCATGAAGAGAAGATATAAACGATGGTTCAACTTCATAGTGCAAACAGAATTGCGCAATTAGTACCAGATTCTCATTTTTCATTTTTGAGGTTACTTAATTCGGTGAAAAGTTCAATTTCTTTGGCCGAAAGGTTACTGGGTAACTTAACCTGGTAGGTAATAAATAAGTCTCCAAACTCAGATTCCTTTTTGTAAACCGGAAATCCTTTACCTTTGAGCTTAATCTTTGTTCCTGGTTGAGTCTGGGGCGGCACTTTTAATTTGACTTTTCCATTGAAGGTATCAACCAGCACCTCTCCTCCCAGCAGTGCAGTGTAAAGATCGAGATCCACATCTGTATATAAATTCTTCTCGTCTCTTTTAAATTTGGTATTATTATATATGGAAAAACGTATATAAAGATCGCCGGCAGGACCCCCATTGGCACCAAGAGACCCATGACCTTTGACCTTTATAACTTGCCCGTTTTCAATTCCGGCGGGAAAAGTCAAGCGGATGTTCTTTTCATTGACTGTAATTGTTTGTTGCTGACTTTGATAAACATCACTTAGGTTAAGGTTCAGTTCTGCATTCAGATCTTGCCCTCTAAATCGACCCTGTCGACCTTGACCTTGCTGGCCACCAAACATGGATCCAAACAGATCAGAAAAATCCTCTCCGGCGAACTGCTCCTTGCCATTTCCTGACGACCTGCTCTGCTGCTGTCGCTCCTGTTCGAACTTTTCAGCATGTTTCCAATCATTTCCATGCTGGTCGTATTTCCTCTTCTTTTCGGGATCGCTCAATACCTCATTTGCTTCATTGATTTCCTTAAATTTTTTCTCAGACTCCTTATTACCGGGATTCAGGTCGGGATGGTACTTTCTGGCCAGTTTGCGGTATGCAGACTTAATCACTGCAGCACTTGCTGATTTAGGTACATCCAGTATTTTGTAATAATCTATGTGGTCCATAAGACAGGTTAAAGCTGATGCGTCAGGAATTATTTAGCTAAATAACCGCCGTCAATTGGATAGTAGCTGCCTGTTACAAATGAAGATTTATCGCTACCTAGCCAAAATATCAGTTCGGCGACTTCTTCGCTTTTTCCAAGTCTGCCAATGGGATGAAGTGCTACGAGTTGGCTTTTCATTTGTGGATCAAGCGCATTCAGCAAAGGAGTATCGATGAAACCCGGACCCACTGCATTTACCCTAATATTTTTAGCGGAATATTCCAAAGCCGCGGTTTGAGTCAATCCAATAATGCCGTGTTTCGTGGCACTGTAACCAGCTGAGCCCGTAAAACCAACAGCCCCCAAAATTGATGAGATATTTACAATGCTTCCACCATTGTTATTCAACATGGCGGCGATTTGATACTTCATACCATAAAAAAGACTATTCAGGTTTACCGAAATGACTTTCTGCCACCCTTCAATGCTCATATTTGCGATAGGGTTCTGTTCTCCACCAATCCCTGCATTGTTAACTGCGATATCTAGTTTGCCAAAAGTTTTTACTGTAAACTCTACCAAAGCTTCCATCTCAGCAGCAACAGCAACATCTGTTTTGAAAAAAGATGCTTTGCCTCCCAAAGCACATATTTCATCTGTAAGCTTTTCACCTTCCCTTTCATTGATATCTGATACAACTAGATTAGCTCCTGAAGTTGCAAATAATAGCGCAGAGGCTTTTCCTATTCCTGATGCAGCGCCTGTTATGATTACTGTTTTATTTTTCATTTGCAATTGATTATTTCATCAAATCTAGTCTTACTAACTCCAAAGAGCCATGAGCTCAATCAAGCGTTTTAATGATATGGAACATTAAAATAGATATTGTCGATAATTTTAAAGAATGAAGGCCCTTGCTAATATCTTTCTTGTCGTCGATTTAAAATGCAAGTGATTAATATCATCTTTCTAAATGATCGGTATTTCGTTAGTTAACGTGAAACATCGCATTTTAGTCTTTTAGGACTATGTTTAGTAACGATAACGAAAATGGACAATAACAAATTTAATATAAAGGGTTTAACTCCATCGGAAGTTAATCAGTCAAGAGACAGATACGGACGTAATGAAATTGTTTTCCGAGCAGAGAATGGCTTTATCAAGGCTGTAAAAAGTATTGCAAAAGAGCCCATGGTTATCTTATTGCTGGTTGCCTCAACAATCTACTTCTTTACGGGAAATATAGGTGACGGCTTCTTTTTAGCTTTAGCTATTATATTTATCGTTACAATTTCTCTATACCAGGATTCACGTAGCAGGAATGCACTAGAAAAACTAAAAGCCTATAGTGAGCCCAAGAGTAAGGTAATTAGAAATGGAATAGCAGAAGAAATACCTAGTGCAGATATTGTTCTAGGTGATAGCTTAATGATTGAAGAAGGAAACTCCATTACAGCAGACGGAATAATTATTCAATCTAATGACTTCTCGGTCAATGAGTCTATACTGACTGGAGAATCATTTTCTGTGGAAAAAAACAAAGAAAGCACTGACAATTTGGTTTTTCAGGGCACCAGCGTAACGGGCGGCTTAGCTATCGTAAGCGTTACAGGAATTGGAAATAAGACCAGGCTAGGCGGCATCGGAGAAAGTCTGAATCATATCCAATACGAAAAGAGCCCATTAGAATTGCAAATCAACAGCTTTATTAAAAAGATGGTAGCTGCCGGAATCTTTATATTCTTAGTCGTATGGGTGGTAAATTACATAAGATCTTTTGATATTCTGGATAGCTTGTTAAAGTCGCTGACGCTGGCCATGAGTATATTACCAGAGGAGATCCCAGTTGCCTTTTCAACATTTATGGCGCTTGGTGCATGGAGATTAATGAAGATAGGAATTGTAGTCAAGCAAATGAAAACTGTGGAAACGTTGGGCAGCGCGACAGTAATTTGTACGGACAAGACCGGAACAATTACAGAGAACAAAATGACTCTTGCCAAGCTATACTTAATGTCTAAAAACCAGATATGCAATGCAATTGGCGATATAGATGAGGAAAAAGCACAGTTGATAACAACAGGTATGTGGGCAAGTGAACCTATACCTTTTGATCCCATGGAGGTTGCCTTGCATGATGCATACTTATCAATTGTATCAATTGATGAGCGCCCGCTGTATAAAATGATCCATGAATATCCATTGGAAGGGAAACCGCCGATGATGACACACCTGTTTGAGAATAAACAAGGTGTGCGTATTATCGCTGCAAAGGGTGCTCCAGAAGCATTATTGAGCGTATCAGTACTGGACACTGAGCAAAAATTAATGGTTCAAGATGCTATTGAGACACTGGGCAAAGACGGATACCGTGTCCTAGGTGTAGCCTCAGCAAATTCCAGCGAATCTGAGTTTCCAGAATTCCAGGAGGAATTCAAATTTAACTTCCTAGGTTTGGTTGCATTTTACGATCCTCCCAAAAAAAACATCTCCCATATACTAGACCAGTTTTATAAGGCAGGTATTGCAGTCAAGATCATTACAGGAGATAATGCAGCTACTACTATCGCCATTGCAAAACAGATCGGCTTAAAGGACACTACTCAAAGTATCACTGGGGAAGAGTTGATGAAGCTTAATGATACGGAGCTTAAGGAAAGGGTAATGCGTATCAGTATTTTCTCAAGGATGTTTCCTGAAGCGAAGCTTAAGATCATCAGCGCGCTAAAAGCCGGAAACCAGATTGTGGCAATGACAGGCGACGGTGTAAATGATGGACCCGCCTTAAAAGCAGCTAATATTGGTATTGCCATGGGCAAGAAAGGGACTGAGATTGCCAAACAGGCTGCATCCCTAATACTTATAGATGATGACTTGGCAAGACTGGTAGATGCCATTGCGATGGGAAGAAGGATCTACTCCAATCTTAAAAAGGCAATACAATACATCATATCCATTCACATCCCAATAATACTGATAGTTTTTCTTCCTCTTGTTCTAGGATGGATATATCCAAACATCTTTTCGCCGATACATATTATTTTCCTTGAGCTCGTTATGGGACCAACCTGTTCAATTATTTATGAAAATGAACCTGTAGAAAAAGATATCATGAATCAAAAGCCTAGGATTTATACCAGCACGTTTTTCAGCTTCAGAGAACTGACAACTAGCGTCGTACAGGGCATTGTGATCGCTAGTGGTACTTTGTTGACCTATCAATTCTCTATACAGCAGGGATACAGTGAGTCACTTACTCGCACGATAGTTTTCACTACACTCATTGCCGCGAATATTTCATTAACCCTGGTGAACCGTTCTTTTGTCTATTCTATATTTACAACGCTTAAATACAAAAACAACCTCATACTGATAATTATCAGCATAACCACGATAATCGTGGCCGCAATGCTGTTCTTCGATCCAATCACACAGATCTTTAATTTTCAAAAAATGAGCAATTTACAATTACTACTGTCCATTGGGGTCGGCGTTGTTTCTGTGATTTGGTATGAAATTATTAAATGGACAAAACGTGACTAGATCAATTTATTACATGATCAAAATCATGGGGCAGACCAATAGGTTTCCCCTTCTTTGCATAAATGTCAGCCAAATAAATCTCATGAAAATAACAGATAAAATGAAACCAACAAAATCAATCCTGATATTGACAGATTTTAGCAGGAGCGCAAAAAATGCGTCAGAATACGGGACCCACCTTGCTAAGCAACTCAACGCTAACATCTTATTGTTCAACTCCTTTTTAATTCCAGATCTGGGATTCGATTCTTGGCCATCAGCGCATCACGAATCTCTCTTGCAGCAAAGCAAGAAGAGTCTTGAAGAGGAGGTGGCCCGCCTTCATGGTATTTCGCAACATGACAATGAGGAATTTGAGACAAAAATAGATTACCTCAGTAGTGAGGGTGCCATTGCAGAAAACGTATCTGCTATCATAAAGGACAAACAAAATATTTTTATGGTGGTAATGGGGGGATGCAAAGCAAATGATAATGATGATATTCTTTTTGGCGTCGAAATTACAGAGATCCTCAGTAAAGTGAAGTGTCCTACAGTGATTGTACCTGAATCAGAATGCTTTCAGTTTTGATCTGTAGCTACGCAGCATAGTTTACGTGCGCTCGAAAAGCCATTTGAAAAGCTTCACTTTGTTTTTAGCACTCAATCCGTATTTCTTGATGTTTTTTTCTACAATTAGAGACACTGCTTCTTCTATACTGTCCGTAACCAGGAACAAACTTGTATCATCGGCACCAATCGTTGAATTTTTCTTCATTAATTCAATATGCTCAAGTAAGTCTTTATGGTAGGCTTTTCCAAATATAATAATCGGAAAATTCTTTATTGTGCGAGTTTGTATAAGGGTCAATGCCTCAAAAAACTCATCCAATGTTCCAAATCCATCAGGCATGACTACAAATGCAAATGAGTATTTAACTAGTAATATTCTACGCACAAAGAAGTGCTTCAGGTAAATCCATTTATCGACGTGAGGATTGGGTTTCTGCTCTACAGGGAGTTGTATGTTACAGCTGACTGACCTTCCCCTACTTCTTGAGCTCCGCGATTACCCGCTTCCATTAAACCCCGGACCGTCACTCGTGAGAATTGTAAATTCCAATTATGCAAATGCTGCATCTGCATTTCTGGTAATAATATTGATGATTTTCTTTAATACGAGCCGATCCAAAGACAGTGGTACAGAGACCGATAAAATGAAGCGCGCGAAAACCCCTAATCATTTCTAGCATGGTGTTTATGGTGAACTTTAGTTCAGTCCATCTTGGGTGGGAACCGCTTAAAAAAGTGATTTCCGATTTATCCATTAATTATTGGTTATATTAAAATATTGGATATTGGTTTTCCTGAAAAACCAGCAAAGGGATTTCAATATTCCTGGAGAGCTTTTGCGTTTGACTGCTGTTAAACAAATTGCCTGGGAAAATCATTTTGCGGTGAACCATCGCAAAAATATCAATGAATCCATTCTTAGCAATCCAATTTAGTCCGCGGCTAATGTCCGTATCCTCAATGTGCTTGTAATAAATTTTAGCATAATTGACTTTATTCGTCACTTCATTTAAAAATCTGTCTACCATTTCCTGATCCGCTTTTGTCTTACTAATGTGAATGATGAGTATTTCCGCATCAAATGGACGCGCAAAGCTTGCAATAGAATTAATTAGTTCTATATCTCCCTTATTCAAATCGCTCGCAAAAGCAATCTTGTTGACAAGTTCCGGAAATTTTTTGAATGGTATCAACAGTACTGGACATTTAGCGTTGTTGATTATATCCTGACTGTTGCTTCCTAAAAATATCCTATTTACCATTCCAGCACCAAACATACCCATTACCACTAAAATTGCTTTTCTGTCATGGGCCAGATCATTGACCATATCCGTGACTGATCCCAAGGCGGTATAGTAGTCAATTCGGGGACCCGGATTACATGATTCTTGTTCATCCAACCGTAAATCCAAAGCCTGAAATTCAAGTTGCTCAATTGCAGAATCCCTTAGCATTTTATATTCATTGGGCAAGGTTTGATCGGAGGAAGCTGCCAGCATTTTTATCGCATGGCATAAAGTAAGATCAGCTTTCAAAGCGTTGGCCAAACTCAGTGCAAAATTGCCAGCAGTTTGTGACGGGGCTGAAAAATCAGTAGTGACCAGAATTGTTTTCATCAGTCTTTGTTAGTTTTTATCTTAGGAAGCAGTAATGGCATTTTTTTCTTTGGTGGGAGCTGATTATACAATGCAGCTTCAAGTGATGGATCTAGATGGCGGGAGTCTTTATAAAATACGGGAAGCCCGTCTTTTATTTCACAAGTTAGGTAAAGCGCTTTTTTAGGAATAGCTTTCATTTCATCAAACTCCCACCAGCGAAGTCGTTCCATATTTATAGCAACTGTTCTTACCTCTGCCTCAGGGACTTCATAACAGTCACCCAAGTATTGTCCTTTGATTAGCCGCATGTATCGCTGTAGATCATTATATACTTTAGATTTTGGCTGGGTGGATAATATCGCCGCCGTAAAACCTTCTTCTTCAATTGCTTTTGCTAATTCATTTACTGCACTAAAACTCGTTGCTTTGATTATACCATCTATCTTCCTTGCTGAAAAATACGGGTTTAATTTGCCATAATGAAGATGATTAATCAAAGTGATCATGGCATCTGTCAGTAATATATCAAACCTTACTTTTTCCTGGATTGATATTTTTTCGGGCTCGTCAATGATCGCTGGAAAATTGTCATAAGTTAACTCTCCGGGGTGGTAATCAGCATGTGCAAGCCCGTATTGGAGTACACAATCTAGAAGCATCATTGCTTCCTCGATGCGTTTCGCCTCACCTCTATTTTTAATCCAGAGGGATTGAAACCCGTTTTGGAGATAGTACCTCTTTACAGATTTAGGATAATTCAGTTTGTATTGTTTAGTCAAGTCATTTAGTTGCATCGAGAGTTCTTTGGAATAGGATACTGACTGCCCCTTGACTGGATTAAAGAACAACAACGTGGTAACTAACATAGATAAGACTGCAAAAATGGTTTTCATAAACATTAAATTACAATGGTAAATATTCTGAATTTATTGTTAACAAACCATGACCGACATCATCAAAGCCAGTGATTTGAGTCTTTCAGCAATGATTTTGGTCACAGTAATTTATGATTAGTATCATACCGCTCAGGGACACTGTCACAGCGGAACTTATTGGTAATTCCTATCTTTATACCCATGGCGCTAATAGTTAGTTTTAAGAAATTTCTTGATGAAACCGGAAATATAGCCCGTTTTACTGGTCGCTTTTTTTCAGTTGGTATGAAACCCAGATATGAAAACAGAGAATTATTAAATCAATGTTACAATATTGGCTACCTATCCTTTCCCTTGGTCGCACTTACTGCATTTATCATGGGGCTGGTACTTACCATGCAATTAAGGCCTTCACTTGTAGATTATGGGGTTGAATCGCAGCTACCAGTGATGGTAGGACTAGCCATTGTACGAGAGATTGGCCCGGTGATCACGGCTTTAATATTTGCAGGAAAGATCGGCAGTAGTATTGGTGCCGAACTGGGTTCGATGAAGGTGACTGAGCAGATAGATGCCATGACAGTTAGCGGCATTAAGCCTTATAAATACCTTGTTGCAACTCGGGTTATGGCAACAACCCTAATGTTGCCTTTGCTCACTATCCTCGGCGACGGGATCTCCTTATTTGGTTCCTATTTGGGTGTAAACATTCGCTCGGTAACCAGTATTGATTTGTTCTTTCTTCAGGTTTTTAAAAGTCTGGAGTTTAGCGATGTACTGCCTTCTATCATTAAAACATTGTTTTTTGGTTTTGCCGTGGGCATTGTAGGATGTTATAAAGGCTTTAATTCGAGCAAAGGTACTCAGGGGGTTGGGATATCGGCCAATTCAGCCGTAGTTTTATCGTCGGTTTTAATTTTTATTATTGACTTGTTGGCAGTGCAGATCACTGAATTACTGGGACTTAATTAATAACAATGGGAACAACCGAAGTCGAATCAGTAATTGTAATTAAAGATTTAGTAAAAGGTTTTGGAGATAAGATCATACTGGATGGATTTAATTTGACTGTAAAAAAGGGCAGCAATGTGGTAGTACTTGGTAAATCGGGTTCAGGTAAATCCGTACTGATCAAATGTATCATAGGCTTATTACAGCCAGATAGTGGAAGCATCAATGTATTTAAGGAGAATATCCCGGGAATGAATGAAGATGAGCTAGATAAAGCTCGTTCTAAAATTGGTTTTCTGTTTCAAAGTAATGCGCTTTATGATTCAATGACGATACGGGAAAACTTAGAGTTCCCACTTTTGAGGCACTGGGTCGATATTAAAAAAGAAGAGGTAAACAGGCTAGTTAAAGAGGCTCTAGAAAATGTGGATTTGCTTCATACACTGGACATGATGCCTTCAGAATTGTCAGGAGGAATGCTGAAGAGAGTTGCTCTGGCAAGAACAATGATTCTAAGACCAGAGGTTATCTTGTATGACGAGCCTACAACCGGACTAGATCCTGTTACTGCAAGGGAAATTGAAAAACTGATCCTTAAACTGCAAAAGAAAAACCATACTTCTTCTATTATTATTTCGCACGATATGAACTGTGTAAAAAATACGGCTGATTTAGTGGTACTTCTATTGGAAGGAAAATGCTATATCGAGGGAACCTATGAAGAATTAGAACAGTCATCGGATCAAAATATCAAACAATTTTTCGAATAAAATAATATAAAATGAAGAATCAGGAAGTTAATAATATTAAGCTGGGGGCGTTTGTTTTATCGGGGTTAATTCTAATGATACTCGCCTTTTTCATGATAGGAAAGAACAACAATATATTCGGGAACGACTTCAAACTAAAGGTTCGATTTTCCAATTTGAATGGTTTAACAGAAGGCAATAACGTGCTTTTTTCCGGGCTACAGGCTGGAACAGTTAAGGAAATTCAACTCATTAACGATAGCACGATTGAAGTTATCATGCAGATTAACAGCAAAGTGAAAACATTTATCAATAAAAACTCAGTCGCCTCAGTAGGTACTGAAGGACTAATGGGAAATAAAGTGATAAATATTAGTCCGGTCAAAGGCATAAGTAAAAAAGTAGTAGAAGGTGATGTTCTTAAGGCAAAAAACATTGCAAATATGGATGAGATTATAGAGAAATTATCCCAGACCAACAATAATGTTGCAAGTATATCAGAAGTTTTAAAAGGCACAGTCTTGCGAATCGACAGTAGTGCAATCCTAAAATTAATTAATGACGAGACGATTGGAATAAATCTTAAAGCCTCATTGCAAAACATTTACAAGGCAACCAATAATGCCAATATTATGACTGTTGGCCTTAATAAGATCATTGACGACATCAGAAAAGGCAAGGGATCTGCGGGGGTTTTGCTAACTGATACTATAATGGCCAGTAAGCTAAAGGATGCTGCAATACAAATCAAATCGGCTGGAACCAACGCAAATTTGATGGCTTTAGAAATGAATACCATTGTCAAAAAAATAAACTATGACCTCAATAAAGGAAATGGGCCAGTTAACACTTTACTCAAGGATTCCTTAATGGCAAAAAACATCAAGCAGACCGTGGACAATCTACAGAGAGGGACCGATGGATTTAATCAAAATATGGAGGCCCTAAAGCATAATTTCTTTTTCAGGGGATATTTTAGAGGCCTTGAGCGTCAAAAGAAAAAAGAGCAAGCTAAACTACTTGAAGCGGCCAAAAAGAATTAATTGTATCTCTATAGCGCTACGTATTCTAAAACCAATAAAACTAAATCAAATGGAATTTCATAAAATCTTAATTGCGATAGATAGCAATCAAAGTTCAGAAAAAGTTGCTATAAGCGGCCTGCAACTGGCCAAACAATTCAATGGACAAATTGCGCTGGTCAGTATAGTTGATCCCGACAGCGAGGCGGATAACGATTCGCCAACTGCAAGGGAATTGGAGGACATGATGGAGCACAACTCAAACCGTAGTCAACTCCAGGTCATAGAAAAAATTTTCAAGGATTATCCTGTTAAAAGTTTCGTGGAAAAAGGCAAGCCCTCCAAAGTGATCATAGAAACTGCTGAAAAATGGGATGCAGATGTCATCGTTATGGGCACCCACGGAAGAAAAGGTTTACCACATTTACTATTAGGCAGCGTTGCTGAAGAGGTGATCAGGCACTCAAAAAAAACCGTAGTAGTAATTCCAGTCAACAAATAATCAAAATCTCAAATCATATATTTTGATACAAATAAAAAAAGAAGGTGTTATTCTTAGAAAGACAAAAGTAGCTTTCGAAAGTGGTGGTGTACTTAATCCTGCCGTAATTAAAGTTGGTGCAGAGGTTTTTATGTTCTACAGAGCAGTAAGTACAGGTAACTATTCGACCATTGGCTTTTGTAGGTTGAATGGCCCATTGGAAGTTGCGGAGAGATATGATTACCCGGTTCTACTGCCTATCGGAGATCGAGAATCAAAAGGAATTGAAGACCCGCGTATTGTACAAATAGAAAAAGAGTATTTCCTAACCTATACTGCCTTTGATGGTTTCAATGCCTTAGGAGCATTGGCAATTTCAACAGATTTAAAGACATTTGAAAGACACGGAATTATTGTACCCGTGATATCATTTCCCGAATTGAAGGCATTTGCGGAAAGTACTTGTAAGCTAAACGAGAAATATTCAAGGTTTTCCCACGACAAAACTGAAATGAACAAGGACGTCAAGCTCCTTGTTTGGGATAAAGATTTAATATTTTTTCCCAGAAGAATAAACGGTAAGCTTTACTTTCTACACCGCATCAAGCCCGATATACAAATCGCCTGCGTAAATCAAATCTCAGACTTAAATGTGTCATTCTGGAACGACTACCTATTGAATCTCAATAGAAATATCGTTATGATTTCTAAATACGAACATGAGATCAGCTATATTGGTGGAGGATGTCCACCTATAGAGACAGCTGAAGGCTGGCTAATTATTTATCACGGAGTCCATGATACAGCAGATGGATATGTATATTCTGCATGTGCAGCGTTGTTAGACCTAGATAACCCAAAAATCGAAATTGCACGGCTACCCTATGCATTGTTCAAGCCGGAAACAGAATGGGAATTGTTAGGGAAAGTTAATAATGTATGTTTCCCTTCAGGAACCGCTTTATTTGACGATACCCTATATATTTATTATGGTGCTGCGGACCGACAGATCGCCTGCGCCTCCGTCAGTTTAACTACACTTGTTAACGAATTAATAGCCTTCAAGATATGATGTTTTTGCAGTCGGCAGACTGAGATAAAACGACTAATCATTTCCAATCTCACTTTCTACCCAAACTTTCCCGCTGTGACGTTTGATAATTTCAGTTGACAGGTAGATTCCTAGTTCAAAGTCTGAAACAGATTTCATATCGCCACTTTCTACCCTGTAATATCTATTCAAAAAATTGTTTAGAACCTGACTGATTTTATCCCGATCAGCCTCCACTGTCAAGTCTTCGCTTCTTTTAAAGACTATTTTTTTTTACTGCGATGGATCAGGTTTGCATAATAGCGTTTCACGTGTACACGAAAGATATCAAAAAATAAGGTGAAACACAAAATTGAGCATGGAAGTAAAAAAGCTTTGAAGCCTAGGTGACTAAATGAGTAAGCGCCTGACAGCGCACCAAACATGAAAAAAAATATTATGGACAAACGTAATTTTATTTTAGAAACAAGTTCCACTTGTCCAGCTTGATTACTTCGGTTCAACTGTGCAATCTCAATACCCAGATCCGTGAAAGTTCCTGTTAAATGAGTAGTCCTAACTACAGAACCCGATATGACAGAAACTAATGCATTTTGCAAACCCATGGCAAAAAGAAGGCAGCCAACGAAAAATCCTTTAGGAAAAAATGAATCCTTGCCATTGCCATAAATGGCACAAAATATTAAAATAACCAATTCTAAGACAATAGGAATTGCAAAGGAAAAGCGTTCATGATGACCTATTCTGGTAATGATTAAACTTGAGCATAACGCACCTGCAAGAAATAATAGCATCCAGACTGCTACAGTTCCTGCGTTGCTCCAATCCTGTTGGGCAATCCGTTCGGCAAACAATGCGGCGTGACCAGTTACATTGGTTGTCAAGGTTGAGAAACCCAAAAAACCGGCTGCATTCACAAATCCGGCAGTTAGACACAATAAGACTGCAAGCCTGAAGTTATGTGTATAGGTTCTTTTAATACCAAAATGTCTTAGCATCCCACATACTTATTAAAAGGGATCAGTCAACTCACTTATCCTAATCAATTTTTTATTAACAAACTCCTGTATACCAAGGTTGGACAACTCTCTTCCATATCCCGATCCTTTCGTTCCACCAAAAGGAAGATCAGGTTGGGTCCAAGTTGGGTGATTGATAAATACCATTCCAGTGTCCATCTGTTCTGCTAATCGCTTTCCTCGTTCTATATTACTGGTAAAAATACTCCCCCCCAGACCAAATACCGAATCATTGGCAAGGGCAATCGCCTCCTGTTCATTCTTCACCCTGTAAAAGGAAGCTACGGGACCGAATAATTCCTCGTGATAAGCAGCCATACCTGGTTTGAGATCACCTAAAATCGTTGCTTCGATAAATGCCCCTTTGCGGTCAATCAATTTACCACCCAAAAGAATCTTTGCTCCGGCCCTGACACTGCGTTGAACTTGTTCCACTAATTGTATTACAGCTCCTTCAGAGCTCAACGGCCCCAGTTGTGTATCCTTATCCATTGGGTCTCCAACTTTGAGCCCAGTAAGCTTAGCTTTAAATTTATCCAGGAACTCGTCTGCAACGGCTTCAAGTACAATGATTCGCTTCGAAGCAACACAACACTGACCAGTATTATTCATTCTTCCCACTGCGGCCCATTCTACCGCTTTATCAATGTCAGCATCTTCCAAAACAATAAAGGCGTCGCTGCCCCCAAGTTCCAGTACTGATTTTTTCAGATTTTTGCCAGCTGCAGCAGCGATACTTGCACCAGCGGTTTCACTTCCGGTAAGGGCAACACCTTTGATCCTTGGATTTGCTACAAGTTCGGCTATCCGGCTACCCCCAACAAATAAATTGGTGTACAAGCCCTGAGGTGCACCAGCTTCCAGAAACAACTTCTCAATTGCCAATGCGCATTGAGGTACATTAGAAGCGTGTTTTAGCAACACTACATTGCCTGCCATAATGTTAGGTGCAGCGAAACGGGCAACCTGATAAAAAGGAAAATTCCAGGGTTCAACCCCCAGCAGAACACCAATTGGCGTACTCTTAAGGTAAGCCTGACCAAATTCAGTTTCCAATTTCTGGTCACTTAGAAAAGCTTCCCCATTTGAAGCATAATAGTCAATAATGTCAGCGCTAAGCGCGATTTCTCCATAACTTTGAGCAATTAATTTACCCATCTCCAATGTAATTAATCTTGACAACTGGTCTCTTTGTTCACGCATCAATTTTGCGACAGCATGTAAGAGACTCGCCCGATGCCCATAGCTGGTTTTGCGCCAGCTTTGAAAAGTTTCATCAGCAATAGAAATCTCAACCGCCAACAATTCAGGAGACATTTCCTGAAAACTTTTAATAAGTTCGTTATTAAAAGGATTAATAGTTTGTATAGCCATAATTTGTATTATTTAATTGTATTGTAGACTTTATAAAAACGGGCTTCAGTTCAGAGAAATTTTTACTTTCGCATATACTAAACTTCTCGTCAGATAGCAGCATCTGGACTACGTAAGGGCTTTCACTAAGGTATACCATAACGATGTTCGTAAAATCTAAAGGTCTATAAAGTTGTTAATATCCAAAATGATGCTAATCACCTCTATAGAAGATTGGCATCATTAGATGGAACCAGCTTTACAAATCCGAAAAACATTTATCCAAACAATGCTGGCTTTAGATTGTATCTTTGAGATAGAGATTGAGATAATCTGTAAATCAATAATTTATGGAAAAAGCAGTTCTGCTTAAAGCGATTATCGATAATGCCATAGACGGTTTGATTACTATAGACGAGAACGGTATAATTGAATCAATAAATCCATCAGCCTGCACACTTTTTAAATACACAGAAGCGGAAATTATAGGAAAAAACATCTCTATTCTTATGACTAATAGCGATCGTACACATCACAACTCTCACCTGTTCCGGTACAAAAAAACAAGAGATGCCAATATAATCGGAGTAGGGAGAGAACTGATTGGTCAGACAAAAAATGGTACCCATTTTCCATTTCGACTTGCCGTAAGTGAAGTTAAATACTCTGGGCGAGTAATCTACGCGGGCTTTATTCATGACTTGACCAGGGAGAAAGATGCAGAATCCAATTTACAGGATTACGCATCTTCGTTAGAAGAACAAGTACAGGAACGTACACTTTCATTAAGGGAAACTGTTGCTGCACTGGAACAGACTAAAAATGAGCTCAATTTGTCTCTTAAAAATCTGGGGGATACAGTCAACATTCTTAAGCAAACCCAGGGAGAATTAAACCTATCATTAGACAAGGAAAAGGAACTCAGTAAACTCAAGAGCAGATTTGTTTCAATAGCTTCACATGAATTCCGCACCCCCTTGAGTCTCGTTCAATTGTCTGCATCCTTAATTGAACGTCATGCCCTGCCTTATGAAAACCCAAACATTAGAAAACACGTAATAAAGATTAAAGATGCTGTGTTAAATGTCACTGCAATTCTGAATGACTTCCTATCACTGGAAAAAATCGATGGCGGAATGGTTCAAGCCAAATGTAATTATTTTAACATGAAGGAGTTGGCAGTAGAAATTGCTGAGGAAATGCAAATTGCATTGAAAGGAAATCAAAAAATATTATACAAACACAGGGGATCAGATACCAGTATAAAACTGGATCAAAATCTTTTAAAAAACTGTATCGTTATACTAATTGATAATGCCATCAAGTACTCCGGAGTAGACTGTGAGATACAGTTCTACACCAAAATCAATCATAAGAACTGCACAATTAGAATTTGCGATAATGGGATTGGAATACCAATAGATGATCAAAAACATCTTTTTGAAGCATTTTTTCGTGCACACAATACCGGAAAAATATCAGGTAGTGGACTCGGTTTAAGTATTCTATCACGGTACACTGAACTAATGAAAGGAAAAGTAGACTTCAGAAGTAGAATTAATAAAGGCACACTTTTCTTCCTCAAATTCCCTATATCATGAACAAAAAGATACTGATCATTGAAGACAATGATGCCATAAGGGAAAACATTGTAGAAATCCTTGGGATGGCTAATTATGACGTCTGCGAAGCAGATAATGGAAAAATTGGTGTCGAAATGGCGTTAAAATACTTACCAGATATCATTTTGTGTGACGTTATGATGCCCGAGCTTGATGGATATGGCGTACTTCATATGCTGAATAAATATGTTGAAACATCTACAATTCCCTTTATTTTCCTAACAGCAAAAGCGGACCACAACGATTTAAGAAAAGGAATGGAAATGGGTGCTGATGACTACTTAACAAAACCATTTGACGACATGGAATTGCTGAATGCAATTGACGTTCGCCTTCGAAAAAAAGCACATACAGAACTCCAGCAACATAATAAAAACAATGATTTTAATGCGCTTCTCTCCAAAACAAACGGTCTAGCCGAATTCGCTAAGCTTATCGAAGGCCATAGGAATCGTGAGTTTAGAAAAAACCAGATAATTTACTATGAAGCAGACGTAGGCAGAGGTTTGTATCTGGTGGTAAAGGGAAGGGTAAAAACCATTAAGTTATCACAGGACGGCCGTGAGCTAATGACCGGTATGTATTCAGCTGGCGATTACCTCGGTGTAAACGCTATGTTTAGTAACAACCCGTATGCCGATACTGCGACCGCTATAGAAGACAGTAAAATATGTATGATTCCAAGTGAGGAGATGGAAAAAGTACTCAACTTATATCCTGACGTTGCTAGAAAATTTATTCATCTCCTATCTTGTGATAACCAGGATAAGGAAGAACAGCTGCTTCAGTTGGCGTATAACTCCGTAAGGAAAAAAATGGCCGGAGCCATTTTGCGTTTATATCACCAACAAACTTCGAACAATGATCGCGTTTCTATCACAAGGGAAGATTTAGCTGCCATGTCCTGTATGGCAATAGAGACGGTTAGCAGAACATTGTCAGACTTTAAAAACGAAAAACTAATTGATCGACAAGGAACCATCATTACTATAATGGATCTTGAAAGACTCTCGAAAATGAAAAATTGATCCGTTAAAAACAGGATCTTAATTAAGGCGCTAATTACCGTCTAATTTTCGAGTATACCTCTACGATATTTGGAACTTCATCTTTGGTGATCACCAAATGGTGAGAATAGATCCGCTTTAAATATTCCTTATCGACTTTGGTTAAGTGACTAGTATGCCACTCCATCCACCATGACCACATTGAACCTTCGGCCAAACATTTATCGGGATTTGGAGGTGTTCCACACTCATGGTACGCGATTGGAATCCGGTCACCTATAATCTGTTTCACTTCTTTAAACATTCCTGTCTGCGGGCTATCGCCTACTCCATAAGTATCAGGACCAGCGATATCCACATAAGCGTTACCAGGGTACCAGCTGGCCTCAGGTTTGCCTGTATAGCATAAAACCCAAATCAGATTATTCAACTTCCGTGTTTTTGTATAATAATTATACATTGCAATCCAAAGCTTCTTAAACTTCTCAGGTCCCTGTTTGCCCCACCAAAACCAGTTGCCATTGAGCTCATGAAATGGTCTCCAGAGAACAGGTACATTAGCGCGCTGCAACTGTTCCAGCAAATCGCCTTTCCTTTTGAGCTCTGACCAAAATATTTCGTATTCTTTTGTACCTTTCACAAAGCATTTATCTATATCTGAAGACTTTTTACTGCTTTCGTAGCCTTCCCCGTTTCCTGGAGCTCCCATGTGCCACATTATTGTTGGAATTCCTCCTGATTTCCACCAATCAATAGCTCCCTTAACTTCATTCTGGTTGTCTCTTTCCGTGATGAAATCAAAGCCATTGATTGCAGGTAGTTTCCCAGTATTTTCTTGAATGTACTTGATCTCGTCAATTCCCCAGCTAGAGCTCATTTGGCCAGATAAGATTTTCTTTCCAAACATATCATTTATATAAGCATATAGAGCAACCGCTTCTTTGGACGCTTTTGAATTTGAAAGACGATGTTGCGCCTGAAGACAAACAGGCAGGAAAAATAAGGCTGCGAGCAATATTTCTCTATGTTTCATGATATTTAAAATTTAGTTTCATATTTTATTCAGCAACAAGTGTTAGATAACAGCGCGGATCGAGTTTAAAAATTGCTTGTCCATTCCTAGCTTCGATATTAGGAAGTGATTTCAAATTTCTAGTTCTATCAGTTACAAAGACTTTAAATCTCATTATTCCCGGGGGAAGGCCTGTAAGCTTGGCTTCCCGACCTGCACTATTATTCACAATATGTATGGTATAGCCCGTTTCAGTTCCTGCAAGGGCGGCTACCGAAATATCGTCTCGGCTAGATTGCACCAGTATATGACGTTGTCCACTCCCAGTGTCCCCAAGTTGCTTCAGTTGAAAAAACCGCCGGGTAGGTTTAAGGGGACCTTTGTCGCCAAAAATACCACCGCCAGTTAGAGGAGAATAGTCAGCGGTCAGTTGCCATTGCAAGATTGATAGTGGTTCACAAATTGCAAGCAAACGTGTGTATAAATTAATCTCTTCCAACGCATAAGACTCTTCTTCGAAATATGCAGGATACTGCCATGCTGCAGCATCTATACTACCTTCTCCAACAAGCAGTTCCGCGTTAATTTGTTTAGCTGCGTTTGCCCATTTCTTCAGCGTTTCCGTCTCCCACCCACGCCATGAATGAAAAGATATAGCTCCAATGTAAGGACGACATGCAGCATCATTTAGTGCCGGGTAGATGAATTCATAAGTGTTTGCATCAGAATTATCTCCTAATAGCAACTTTGTTTTTAGTCCTTTGGATTGAAGATAGAAACCTAATCCTTTAATCAGGCTGGCATGTTCCTGGGCAGTTTGCCGTACATTAATCCCAAGATCAGATTCATTGAAAGAAAAGTATGTGGCTTCGGTTCCATAGTTTGATTTTAAATAGAGGAGGTAATCAGTGATTGACTTGTAAATTTGCTGCATCCTATCTTGGTTCAACGGGTTGCCCCAAACACCTTCTGGTGTTGGCCTGTTATTTGGCTTACCTAATATTGCCCATGCTGGAGGCGACCATGCCGAAACGATAACTGGCATGCCCAGTTTACTAAGCCGCTGAGCCATCTGCATTGATTTTTTCACATGAGCATCCAGCTTTCCATTCCCTGCTTCTGCAGTTGGATCGTTCTCCAAAGTCCTATGCCATTCGCGCCATGGCATTTCTACCCGACCCCATGCCACTTTCATATTTGCTAAACAATAGTCTATTACTTGTGGATCAGTCAACGCATTTTGAAGCCTGAAATTTCCACCGACTCCAGCAAACGGCCTGCCCTTTACTGAAGCATCTAAGCTGATCTCAACGGGTTCAGAATCAATTTCACCATTAACACTGATTTGAAAGGATTTTTCATAAACAATTCCTTTCCTGAAAAATCCCATATGTATCGGCAGAAATAATCGTTCATAATTTTTATCTTCAGTATTTTTGCTGATCCCTAAGTCTTTGGGCTTGATATCAAAAACATTCTTTCCTGAATATTTTACTTTACTCCACTTTACCCCAAAAAAGACACCTGTTAAATTAGTATCAACTTTACTTTCGCATTTAATTACTACATCAACTAAACCGGGCTTTAAATCTGTTACAATCTCAGTAAAAATAATACCTCCTATTTCAGTACTGACGGTCTGAACGTCACCATCCCGCCGGAACTTCGGCTTCTGCAGCTCCTTTCCTGAAAATTTAACATCTAACCAGCCCCCTTCACCGACAACATTTAACTGGGTGCTAAAGTCCAGAAGCTGCCCTTTAACCCGGATTCCGTTCAAGTCTCCCCAAGGCATGAGTTCAGCTTGGGCGAATATTCTACCAACTGGTAGCGCGACTAAGAAAAAAACGGTAAAGAATAGTTTGAAGTAAATGTTCATTTGGTTATATATATCAAGAATATACTTTATAGCTAGTTCAGCGTTTTTTTGTTCAAAATTGTCAAACAATAATACGGATACTCCATCAATTACTCCCAAGTTCATGTAAGGTATTTACGCAATTGCTTCCAAGCTGATTCCATTGTAAATCCTTAGAACCAAATATTTTAAGGAACTATTAATAATGACAAGCTTTACACTAATAAATTTAACAAGTTATTAATGAATATTTACTGATCTCAATTCTAAAGCTGAATTCTAACTCAATTCCTTAATACCAACGTTTTCCATATGTATTCTCCAACCTGTCTCCCTTGTACGGACCCCTGATCAACACTATTCCTAAAATGTATACCCCCATAGTAACGACTGATCGAAGTTTCGTCTGAAGCCTGTAAAAAGGAGTTGAAATGCCGTTGAATACCAATATAACGAAGGTCACTAGTGTCCATGTATTCAAAATTATCACCAAAGAGATGTGTCAGCATAACTGCGGCCGAACCGCTGATAGCGCTGTGCCCGCTCGGGTATTCTGGGAATGGTGGCGTTTGTAACACAGATATCCAATTAGGATCTATCTCCTCATTAATGACAGTGATCGGGCGGATATACGCCGTGGTGTACTTCACCTGCCAGCAGCTTATAAAAGCGTCATACAGAGCGATTGAAGTTAGTGCATAAGCTTGTGCTGATTTAACAGCATCTGCCTTAGTTTTTTTGCAAGCTATGGCCGTTATACCAATCCAGTGTCCGCCGGGAGTAATTTTTTTATTTGCAAACATGGTATGCCCGTTATGCTCAATCACAAATGGATTGTCATCCCAAAATGCAGCTATCTGAAACTGATCCGGCGATAGGTTTTTACTCTGTTCATATACTGCAAATGCCTGTTTGAAATATTCACTCTTTTTATCTTTACTGAATGAGGGCGGTGGCGGTATTGGGAAATCTTTAGAAGACTTTAGCACAAATTGTTGCTGTGTTCCCCAGCAAAACTCTACCCCTTCCAGATAATCGGGTGGTGTGGGTCGCCATTTACCATTGTCATTATTACCAAGATAACGGACTTTACCTCTACTTTTAGCATACCCATCATTGTCTGCTCTACCCAAAACCGCAATACCAATCTGCTCGCCAAATGCTACTGAACGCAAAAATGTACTATCGTCGAGGTTTGATTGGTACATTGAAATTACCTGCTTCTCATATTTTTTGAGCGTATCTACAGAGAAGGTCACCTTATAAGCAACGATAAAGAAAGCTTTTGATGCCGCGAGTGTGTAATCATACTTTTTTCCTTTTTGAGGCTTGGGCATTGTTTTAAATCCTGCAATCTGCTCAGCAATTGAGTTGTATTTAGTATCCTTAAACCTAATCGCCTCAAAAGCCGCAAGCGACGTGTACCCATAAATACGGCTGGCTACGGGCGGAGTAAACGCATCATATATGATGAGTTGTGTAAGGTGATCAACATTCTGATGTAGCACTTCGGCATCGGCTATCATTTTGATTTTTGCCTTTTTGCCGCAACTTAGACCAAGAAGGCAAACAACAACTACAACTTTGAAGTATTTCAAGTAACTGCGACCCACCAACTTCTATTTGTTTAATGATATGATCCAAGTGGCAATCATCCGGGCATCCTTTGCCGATACCTGTGGCATTGGTGGCATTGGTGTCGAATATTCAGGCCAATGCTCTGGTTTAGGATTTTTAATCAATTCCAATATTTCCTCGATGCTATATTTGCGTTTGGCAATATCTTTAAATGAAGGCCCAACTTGTTTAACATTAGGATTATGGCAAGCCGAGCAGGTGTTTTTCATTAATAACGGCTTAACCTCTTCATAGGTTGGCACTTTGTTCACCATCGCTGTTGCAGTTTTAACGGAAAGAGTCGGTTTTACAGCTTTAACAAGCATTGCTTTTGAGTTTTTGATACTTACTTCCTTCAATGTCAATTTTTCTCCTTCTGGAATATTATTTAAAGTATAGTATGCTGTAGGATGAACCAAATTAAAGTTATTTTCTTTATCCCTTACCCCCAGAGTAATTGTATGGATAAAGTTTTTACGTAAATTACTAATGATTATGCGAGACTTCAAACCATCTTCAGATACTTTTACTCCAGTTATATTGGATTTCAAATTACCTACTGGTGGACTGCCATAAACTCCCTGATATTTATAGGTAAAGCTCTCTACGGAATATGATGCCAAATCTTCTGCTACTTTTTTGTCGACCGGCTTGGTGAATTCTATCTCAAAACCATCCGGCATGGCACGAATTGCGCGCATCTCAAAGGGAGTGTTATTATTCCAGACCAATCGCTGCAAACCCATTGTCGCCTCTCCTGCGGATCCCCAGCCCCTATTAGTTTCGCCAGCGATTAGTGAACCATCTGGCAACCATGCTAAACGCACAATACCGGATTGAAAACCACTCCTAAACGCCCATGCGGCTCCTTGGTATTCACCATTTACTCTTTCAAGAAAAACCCTATCTACAATACTCTGCCCTTGATCACCAACTAAAAGCTGTCCCGAAAATGGGCCAAAAACACCCTCGGGTATCTTTACAATTTCTGAGTTTGATATTCCCAATATGCCATGCGGCAACCAAACAGCTGGTAATTGCAGCTCAGGGATTTCCTTTTTTGCATCAGCGAGAGTGCGGTACTTCTCGTCAACAATGTTTTGAGGCTTAAATGGCTGTCCACTCTTATCAAACTCTACACGTGGATTGTTTGTAGCAAAAAACTTCTCAGGTGTGAGTTTTAAAGGGGAATTAGGCAAGTTACTCCATACCAAACTCGCAGGATGCCCCATAAATCCACCTTTTTTAATCGGCATTATACTGCCAGAACCTATCCAGTCGCCCTGATTGTCGCTATACCACAGCTCGCCGTCGATCATACTGATTCCACATGGAGAGCGGAAGCCTGCAGCCCAGGGGGTAACCACTCCTTTGTCGGTGATATTAAGCACCCAACCTCTATAAGGCACAAAGCTTTTGGGATGCCACCAGTCGGGGGGGAAACCAAGGTTGAGGCTTACAAAGAACGATCCGTCCGGTGCTATCTTAGGACCAAAACTATATTCATGGTAATTACCAGACAATGGCCATGCATAAATCGTTTCAAACACATCGGCCTTTCCATCCATGTCGGTATCTACAAGCTTGGTTAGTTCACCGCGTTGTACCACATACAATGCGCCATCCTTATAGGCTGCACCTAATACTTCATGCAAACCCGCCGCAAACTTGCGGAAGTAAGGCTGCTGACTTGTGGGGTTCTCCACCATATAAATATCTCCGCGACGAGTAGTAACAGCGAGTACTCCGTTTGGAAGCACACACAAACCGCCAACTTCTAGTATGGTACCCTCTGGAGCAGGTACTTTCATCATCTTAAAAAAATCTTCTTCTTTGGGAGATTCTGCCTGCGCTGACACAAATTCGCTTTTCCCAATTAATGCTCCTGTAATTAGTAAAAAAAGTAATATTCTGCTTATTATCTGATTTAATGAATTTATCATAACCTTATTTATAGAATGATCGAATAAATTAATTTTTGTTTAATGGGAATGATTAGCTCCTGAAAGCCACCGGAATTTCGTACGACGGGCTTTTCGCCTCCGGTACCGTCTAAACTGATGTAATAATTATCATCTATACAGTACATTCCGCTTTTAATCACTTCAATTTTCCTACCTGTAGCTAAGCGTACAAATGTCCCTTTGACAGGACTTTCCAGACTCAGTTCCCTACGTATGCCTTTTCCTTCTGGCATCACTGTGCTAGCATCATTTACCAATGTGCCATAAATCAAATATTTAAATGTAGGGCGTCCATCTGCAAGCGTATAGCCTTTTGGTTTGAAAGCGGTACCCGTAGTATCTGTAACCCATGCAGCATCTCCAGTTATTAGCCTGCGAATGGCTGGAGCGGGTTTTCCAAAATACTGCACAGAACCAGCTGGGCGGGAAGAACCATCACCACGTTCGTGCCACATTGGCGTTGCATCCAAAAACTCTCCGCGCCAAAGTTGAACGATCATACCGTTATCTAAATCGTAGGTATAATGCAACTGTTCTGGACTACCTACGCCTACAGCATGATTTACGCGAATATTACCTGGAAGGTCCGTAAAGCTGCGGAGTATCGTGTTTTCTTGTGCATTAATAAGTATTTTGTCAATGGCCTCGAGCGAGCTAACGTTAGCATCACTCAGTAAATACTCGCGGATACCTGGACCAGTCACCGTTAGCCCCAAAGCTGCCTTAGCCCAGTCTACATTTTTAGTGTAAAATATCTCGAAGGGAAGCTCAGCAACAGGAAGAATAGAAGCACCTACTCCGGTGAATTCCTTCGTGTCTACGACTTTAATATTGTTAATTTTCAAAGTTCCTTTTCCGCCGGGAACGCTTAATTTAAACCTGTATTCACCAGGTTCAGCGATATTCAAAAAGCCTGTATATTTTAGCACAAATTCATTATCGAGCTTAACCACGCTTGATGTCAGCATTAAAGGTGTTCCCTGCGCTTCAGGCTTAAAAGCCTTATAGTCTGGTTCCTCTGAAAAATTACCTTTGTAAACCACATATTTAAGTTGAGATATTTTAGGATGCGACTTGTTAAAATTAGTATAACTTATGTTCTTAAATGCAACAGCCCCCTGATTCCCCTGAAACCTTAACGGTCCATCAGCGACTTCTTTATTGTCTAACGCACCCTTCGTAGGTCCTGACAGTTCTATGTTTTCCTGTACTAGGATCCCATTTAACCATAAGTAAAGTATTTTGGCGTTAGCAGTCTTAACTCCTTTATCATCAAATCGTGGTGCTTGGAATGATACTTTAATGTGTTGCCAAAGGCCAGGTGCCCTACTTACATTCTGACGGGGTGCATGACCCTCGTAAGCCTTTTGTCCCTCAGGTTTGGAATCGTCCCAGCGCTCATAGACACCACCATTGTCACTTGATTTAGGATTTATTATTCCCCAGCTATCCGATAATTTGACCTCATAGCGCCCTTGTAAAAAGATGCCGGAGCTTGCTCCTCTTGACATCATGTAGTCCATCTCCATATCTATATCTCCATGTTGCAGGGCAAAATTAAGATCGCTACCGGATTTCATTTTATCAACCCGGTTAACCAAAATACCCTCGCCCTTTACAACTGTAAATTCATTGACGATATTTAAGTCAGCATGAACCTTACCTACTATTTCCCAATTTTTGGCAGGTGTTGTAAAGGCCAGTAAATCATTTAAAGGAATCTGGGTTTTAAGCGACTGTGCGCTTATATTACCTATCCCTAATAGATTGACCAGTAGCAAAGCAATGCAAAATTGCGTGTAATGTTGTCTATTCATTTTTCATTATTTAGGCCCACTAATTAATGAGCGCTGTGTTAGTTTAGTTCTTTAATTCCCTTAACACTCAATTAATTCCTAAAGGTAAACTGCGTTGTTTACCCGCATTATTTATAATATTTATATATTTAATATTGCCGTTATTGCTAATAAACCTTGCCGACTGCGATAAAAAAGATGATCCATAATAAAACTCCTGTCTGGCTGTTTTCCCATTTTTGTATTGGATAATAGCGTAGGAATCATCTGGTTGTACAGCAATAGTACTAGCTATAAACTTTTGTTTAAATATTTTAATAAAATCTTTATGCTGACTGGCAGCTACTAATACCTCTCCCTTGTCGTTACTTAGTTTTACTAAGGCCTTGCCATTACCAGGTATATAAATTCCACTTTGCAATATGCTTAACGGTTTGAAACCACCCTTGCCATTGCCTTTTAGTATTAGACCGTTAAGCGCATCATATCGCCCAATAGATGCATCCGTTCCATAATCGTTACCATTCATCATTACGTCAAGATTACCATCAGCATCAAAATCTCCAACCTCCATACCGTTAATTACCGATAGCTGGGCTTGCATGGGTAAAGGGATAAGTTTGAATTTACCATTTCCATCATTACGCAGGTAGCAAGACTTAAGCATATTGGCCTTTAACCTTAACGCTCCCTTTCGCTGCTCAGGACTTAGTATTTCATCAATAGTGGCTTTTGCGTACGATTTATAATTGGTAAACTTTTTTTTCATACTGATCATTTGTTTTGCCATATCATCCCTGCCAGATACCGGAAACTCCTTGCGTTCTCCATTCTCGTCTTTCAAGAAAAGAGACGGTATAGCACTGTAACCACTGTTATCGAAATTCTTTGCGGTGATGTAAACCGGATATTCATCACTGGCCTGCATCAAGCTATTTTGCCCCAGGTTACCTATAATGTAATCTGTATGCCCCGAATTGCGGAAATCTCCAGCAACAATGGAACTCCACCAGCCCAACTTGTCTGATACGCCGGTTTTAGCCGTAACATTTACAAATTTCCCTTTATCATTTCTGAGCATTGTAATCGGCATCCATTCCCCTACCATGATCAGATCCTGCCAACCATCGTTGTCAAAATCAGTAAACAAAGCATCGCATACTAATCCTATATTTTTTAAAGCAGGTGCTACCTCTGCGGTAACATCTGTAAATTTTGCAATTCCATCGTAGCTATCGTTGCGTAAGATAAGACTTGATACAGGCTCGGGATATTCCCATGGTTTTACCCTCCCAGAAATAAACAAATCAAGCTTGCCGTCCTTGTTATAATCAATTGCCCGCACACACAACTTACTGGTAAGGTTTGCCGGAATTGCCGATTTATCCAATTTAAAGTTTCCTTTACCATCATTTATGTATAGCCTGTCCTGGTATTCCGGACTATTGGCTGCAGCTTCATATCCTCCGCTCGCAGTATATAGGTCCAGGTTGCCATCGCCATTGGCATCAAAAAGCAGAATCCCCGCATCTTTATAATATGGCGTTTCTAGTGCCACCTTTGGAAACAAATCTTTTTGATTAAACTTCCCATTGCACTGCTGAAAAAACAACTGTGTTGGATTGTAAGCATTTCCACCAACTACCATATCATCTAAACCGTCGCTGTTCAGGTCGCCGACTGCTATTCCAGGGCTATATTCGGAGAGTTTATGCGGCATTAGCTTTTGGACATTAAAATCAATGAAGCTAGCATCCTTGCTGGAATAATGAAGGGTTAGCGAGTCGGTAATTTCTTTAAACAAGCCATTGGCATTCTTCTGCAAAACAGGTAAATAGCTATTGGTAGCATCTGCGTACTTCAAACTTAGCATTTGATCTGCCTTTACCTTAGTCAGCTTTTGCTTTTTACCATCTGGCCATCTTATAACTACAGAATCAACAGTGGATACTTTTCCTAAACCGAAATGAGCAATACCTTGTACAGTCGACAAGTAGCCTCTATAAGGGGTATTTTCATAAACCTGTTGCTTATCACGATCGTAATAGACATTTACCGTTGCACCAAGGCCGTTTAAATTCATTTTATCGCCCGTAAAACCAATTTGTAGGTAGTGCCTGGAATTAACCGTTTTATCATCTCTTGAAGTATTACGATAAACCAGTGCTTCATCATTAATATTGTTAATGATCATATCGAGGGCACCATCGTTGTCCAGATCGGCGTAAACTGCACCGTTTGAAAAAGTCGGTAATTGAAGTCCCCAATCGGTACTTACATCTTTGAAAGTGAGGTCGCCATTGTTGGCAAAACCATAATTATGAAGCTTAATCTCTGGGATTTGCTTGATAATAGTTTGCTTTGCGGTAATGGCAAAGGCCTCCTGCCGATAGGTCATAAAATCGCGATCTGATACATCACGTGGGAATCCGTTGGTAATAATCATGTCGCGGAAACCATCATTATCAAAATCAGCCACTAAAGGGGTCCAGCTCCAGTCCGTCTGGGCAATACCACTTAAAAATCCTATTTCACTAAAAGCGGGCGCACCGATTTCACCCAGCTGTCCTACCCTGGGTCCTTGGTTTAGCTGTAATGTATTACGAACATATTGATATTGGTAGCCATACTGATCAAAATTCTGGAAGGTTTGATAGCTGTTAGGACCAAGCATCATTTTTTTGCGGTAATTGTCTTCTGGATTCATATCCAATTCAATTACATCTGCAAGGCCATCATTATTTATATCAATTACATCCTGCCCCATTGCATTATAGGAGGTGTGTTTAAAATACTCTTTTGATCGATTGGTAAAAGTACCGTTGTGGTTGTTAATGTACAATAGGTTATCACCAGAGAAGTCATTAGAAATATAAATGTCTTTCCATCCGTCGTCATTAAAGTCAACAGTTGTTGCAGCGTGGCCAAATCCATCACGGTTAAGCCCAGCCTCCTTGGTAACATTTACAAAACGACCGTGCCCTAGTTTATCATCCCAATCATTACGGAAAATTTGCCCCAGACTATGGTTGTCGTTGTAATTTACCGTTCCAAACAAATTCGGGTTATAACTGGCGGAAGCACTGTTTACAGTCAGGTACATATCTAAGTCGCCGTCATTGTCGTAATCGAAAAAGTTGGCCATTGTAGATTGATAGCCCGCCTCTAAGCGGTACTCCACAGACATATCTTTAAAAACGGGTACGCCATCTTTCTTTACGCCTTGGTTTATATACAGGAGATTGTGGCGCTTTGCTGCGTCTTTAGAAATAGTATTGCAAACGTATATATCCAACAAACCATCGCTATTAATATCAACTACAGATACTCCCCTTCCCCATCGGCCTGCGCCATCCACTCCAGCCTTTTCAGTAATGTCCTCAAATTTAAAATTTCCCTTATTCACGTAAAGCCGGCTCGACACCATATTTCCTGTAAAATACAGATCTGCTAAACCATCACCATTGAAATCACCTACTCCAACCCCTCCACCATTATAAATATTCACCAAATCTAGCGGGTTTACTGTGTCAGATTCTGTTATCAGATTATTAAAATGGATACCGGAATGAGCTGATGATATTTGCTCAAACAGTGCCGGCTTGTTACAGGATGAACTGAATAAGACCAATATAACGTTCAGCACAAATGGAGTTCTATTCATGTATAAGTTTAGCAATAAAGGATTTTAGTTTAAGTGGTTAGTAAAATAAGAAAAAGGATCCCTCATTGCAGAAGGATCCTTTATAAATATAATGTTTGTTATTTAGTATCCGTCATTTGGTACTAAGTTTGGATTTAGGCCGATCTCGTATTGAGGAATTGGGTATAATTCGCGTCCTCTAGGAATCGTGATATTATAAACTTCCTTAACAAACGACGTAGCAACACCTGCTCTTCTTAGGTTATAGAATGTCGAATATTCACCCGTAAGCTCATGACGATAATCGTGATATACCATTTGTAGCGGATCTGTTATAACTTTGCCTTCACTCATAAAAACCACCGGTGCAGTACCCCCAAAAGCTCTGTCGCGAAGTACTTTCAAGGTAGCTAAGGCGCCTGCATTATCGCCTGTTCTGGCTTGGCATTCTGCTTTGCTTAATAAAATTTCTCCATAACGTAGAAGGATTTGGTTTTGTGCTCCAAAAATATTAGAAACACCAGAGTTGCCATCCAATGTAGGATCGCGCCACATTTTCGTACTATAATACCCACTTCTTGGGATTGCATTGTCTGTTCCTACCCAAGGGCGAGCCACTGTGCCACAGGTATTGATGATTTTTCCATCCACGCCAGTATATTTAGCCTTAACAGCAGCATCTGTGCTAGCAAAGCCTGCAATTACCAGCGGATAAGATTTGATTCCCCCTTTGGCAATTATGGCCGGACTAGGGTGAACATCGCCTGGACCAATAATAGATGCTTCTTTACGAAGATCGCCTGCCTGAAAGCCATCATATAAAATTTTGTTTCCATAATCGTAACCAAAGTTTGATACCTCCTCTGGCATACCAAAAGAACCAATCCATGCTACTTCGTTACCACCACCCCAACTCTGGGTACCTGCAATTATAAACTGTACTTCAAAGATAGACTCGGCATTGTTTTCTTTATTATATTCATGTATATCGATAAACCTCGGCATTAAACTATACTTACCGTTAAGCTGATTGAAATTTACCAAAGCCTCCGCATATTTCTTTAACCACATTTGTGACGCACCTAGATAACCTAATGCAGCTCCTTTTGTGGCACGACCTAGATCTGAAGCGCCATACTCTTCTTTCCAAGGCAGTAATTCTGCCGCAAGCTTTAGATCCGCCTCTACTTGCGTAAATACTTCAGTCTGGCTATTTCTTGGCTTTAAACCATCATTTGCGCCGTTTGATAATTCTAAAGGCACACCACCAAAGCTAGATGCAAGATAGTAATAGGTCATACCTCGCAGAAAGTAAACTTCACCAGTTAGGCGATTGGCTAATGCTTCGTTAAGTACACCTTTAACCTTCATTGTTTTCAGGATCTCTATGGCCGAGTTTGCCCGGGCAATACCGATATATGCACGCTGCCAAAATACCTGGATACCACCAAATGTACTTGGAATCGCGTAGGTATTGTAAAACCTATCATTACCCCAATTAAAAAAGTCATGAGTCTGAAAATTGGCATAATACCATAAAGACTTTTTTAACAAGTCAGCATTCTGGTACGTATCATAGATGGCATTTACCAATGCAATACCGTCAGCGGGTTTGTTGAACAAAGCCTGCGCAGTCGGGTTAGATGAATCGGTCTGATTCAGGAACCCTTTTTTACAACTAAAGGGCGTCAATACTATCAGTCCAACTGCTAGTATATATAAATATTTTTTGTTTTTCATTATACGTTTCTATTGCTTTTATATCGTCTAGAATGTCACATTTAAACCCAGCGTAAAAAACCTCGACGAAGGATAAGTACCAACATCAACACCAGATGCCGTTGCGTTATTTGAAGAGGCATTATTATTATTAGGGTCCGTGCCTGTTGGTTGTCCAATTTCCGGATCAAGACCGCTGTATTTAGTAATTGTAAACAAATTTTGTGCAGCTAGATACATCCTGACCCTACTCATTGTAAGTTTCTTGGCAACATTAGAAGGAAGTGTATAACCCAATGTAACATTACGTAAACGCAGGTAGCTGCCGTCTTCAACATAAATACTGGAAGCAACGTTATTGGCGCTCACATCGTCATTATAATTCACCCTTGCATATCGATTAGATGGGTTTGTTGGCGACCAAGAATTTTTATAATACACTTCACTTACATTTTGTATGCCTACGAAGCTCGGTGCCTGGAAACTCTCTAAGTTGCGTGCCTGATAATTGAATATTTTGTTACCATAACTGCCATAAAAGAACGCGTTAAAATCAAAGCCTTTGTATGCAAGATCAAGGTTAACGCCGCCATAGAATTTTGGAATCGGACTACCTAAGCTAGTTCTGTCATCCGCTGTGATTTGCCCGTCTCCAGTAACATCTCTAAACTTACGGTCGCCAGGTTGTGTCTTCTGAGAGCTATTGCCCTGGTAATTTCCTCTTGGAGCTTTTGCATTCAATGCGTCAATCTCAGCTTGAGTCTGGAATATACCAACACTTTTGTAGCCATAAAATTCGCCTACAGCTTGTCCAATCCCAGTTCTACTAAACTGAAGCCATCCGTTAGCTGGAGTCGTCAGGTTAACAAGATTGCCTATAAAACTCGTATTTTGTGTGATGCTTAATAACTTATTTTTAACCGTAGTAACGTTCAAACCTACGCCATAAGTAAAGTCGTTCTCAGTATGTTTATAGTTTAAAGCAAACTCAAAACCCTGATTTCTGATACTGCCCGCGTTTTGAGCAGAATTGGTTACACCCGATTGCGAAGCTGTTGGAATCTGTAATAAAAAGTCTTTAGAATCTTTCCTGTAATAATCAACCGTTAAGCTAAGGTCGCCATTTAAAAATGCTGCATCTACTCCAATATCTGTCTGTCTTGAAGTTTCCCAAGTAAGTCTTTGATTGTCGAGATTGACATACGCTAACCCATCTTGATAAGCGCCGCCAAACGGATAGCCCACGTTAATAGGAGAAGTCGCGGGTCCTCCAGAACTGTACCTTGCCAGGTATTGGAATGGCCTGATACCCGCCTGGTTACCAACTTCACCATAACTCGCTCTAAGTTTTAGATCTGAAAGAAAATTAACATCTTTTAAGAATGACTCTTCTTTTGCTCTCCAGGCAACTGATCCCGAAGGAAACACACCATATTGATTGCCCTTAAAAAATTTAGACGATCCATCGCGTCTTACTGTGGCAGTAATAAGGTACCTATCCATAAACTTATAGTTTAGTCTGGCAAATTGAGAGGCAAGCGTAAACGTCTGCTGGTTTCCAAAAGCAACCAAGTTTTTCACCTGAGAAAGATCCCTAATGGCATCACTGATTAACGCATTACCGTTACCACCAACCTGGCGAAATTCATTCCTTTGTTGTGAAATACCGCCTACAAAATCTACAGCATGTTCGCCGAAGGTTTTAGAATAAGAAACCGTATTTTCCCACAGCCATTCAAAAGTATTGTTCGCACTTTGGGAATAAATATTAAGAATATTTGGACTTGCAACCCCATATTGATCTAATGAACGGGTATCTGAGGGCATAAAGTAATATCCCGAATAATCAGTCGTATTGATACCTAGATTGGTTTTAATTTTGAGACCTTCAAACAAGGTCGCTTCTAATGAAGTGGTACCTAGAAAGTAGTTTGTTAAATTTTTAGAGTCTTGCGATTCTATAGTATAAAGTGGGTTGTTCCAGCCCCTTGTATAGGTATTAACGGGGTCGTAGAAACCATAATTGCCGTTTTCATCTTTAGCTTTGTTGGTTAATTTGTTACCACCGATGGTTGGGATCAACTCACTTAATGTTGCCAAAGCACCAGTACCAAAAGGGTTATTGGCATTTTGTCTTGAATATTTCGCAGTCGATGACGATTTAAGCCATTTTGTAGCATCATAATCAATGTTCAATCCCAGGTTAATTCGTTTGAAATAGGAACCCGTTACTACCCCTTTTTGATCAAAGTATCCCGCAGAAAATGACGACTGTACTTTTTCACCTCCGCCACGAACAGCTAAATTATAATTTTGTCTTACACCAGAGCGATAAACTTCATCCTGCCAGTTCACATTTTGTAAAGCAGATGGGTTAGCCCATTCTGGCAAACGATCGAAACCGGGAGTCTTATTTGCAAGTGTAGCCCATTGTTCGGCATTTAATACTTTATATTTTTTAGGTTCAGACTGAACAGAAGTATAAGCATCTAATGCTACTTCAACACCATCTCTTCTACCTTTTTTAGTGGTAATAATCACAACGCCATTTGATGCACGCACACCGTAAATCGCAGTAGCTGATGCATCCTTTAAGATATCCATTGATGCAATATCGTTTGGATTGATATTGTTAAGACCACCAGTGATTGGGTATCCATCAACTACATATAATGGCTCATTGCTACCCAAACTACCAACACCACGTATCAATACCGTAACACCACTGCCTGGTGCCCCGTCATTGTTAGTTACCTGCACACCTGAAGAACGGCCTTGCAATGCCTGATCCAATGCAGTAACTGGCACTTTAGCTACCTGTTCTGCAGTAACAGAGCTAACCGAACCAGTAAGGTCTTTACGCTTAGTAGTACCGTACCCTACAACAACAACCTCATTTAACGCGCTTACGTTGGCAGCGAGCTTCACTTCGTAAGTGTTTGCAGCTCCTATTACCAACTCCTGTGAGTCGTATCCAAGAATACTAATTACTAGAGTTCCATTTGCGGGAACAGCCAACTTGAATGAACCTTTAGGATCGGTAACCACACCCGTAGTGGTTCCTTTTATCATAACTGTGGCCCCGGGAAGAGGGCCGTCGACCGAGGTAACATTACCACTGATTTGCCTAGTTTGGGCAGATGCGGATAGGCTTATCAAAAGAAATAAGCTTAGCGTGATCAACCCCACAAAATGTCTAATTGTTAGTTTTCTCATCATAGTTTATATTTAGTTTAATCGGTTAGATAAATCGAATTGATGAACATAACATCAGCTGATTTAATCAAATTAAAAGTACGGGAGCACATTTAGATGGAGTAACACAAATGTTAATATTTATGCAACAAATGTTAACTCCTTTTAAATACTTAACTTTCAGCTATTTAATTAGAGAAAATAAAATTATTACAGGACAAACCCAATTGTGTGACAAGTAACCTTAAACTTCCGGAGCTAATGCTTCTTTTATACTCTTACGGTAATCGTTGACATATTCTGATGGAAGCAGGCCATACTCCTCCTTAAAAACCTTCGCAAAATACGTCGGATTGTTGAATCCAACTTCGTAAGCAACATTAGCAATACTAAGCTGGCTTTTTTGCAACAATTGAACAGCTCTTTTTAAACGAACGGTACGGATGCAGTCTACAGGGGTTTTGCCAGTAAGGGTTAGCAACTTTTTATATAAAGAAACCCTGCTCAGGTTAAGTAGTTTGCTCAACTCCTCCACAGAAAAATTCACCTTGGTAATATTTTGCTCTATATACTCAAAGGCTTTCTTTAAAAACTTCTCATCTTCAGATACAACATGGATATCTTCTGCCCTCACTTCAATTTGTTTTTGATAGGTTGTTTTGAGGGTTTGCTGCATTCGAAGTGAGTTATTAATCTTAGAAAGCAATATTTCAAAATTGAAGGGTTTTAGAATATAATCATCTGCGCCGCTGTCTGCTCCCGTTAATTGATCTCCCTCTGCAATAAGCGCCGTTAATATAATAACGGGGATAAAGGCAGTACGCGGATCAGCCTTTATTTTTTTACAAAGCTCAATACCGTTCATTTCGGGCATGCTGATATCACTAACGATAAGTTTAGGATGCATTGAAAGGGCTTTTTGCCATCCATCCTTGCCATTAACAGCCTCAACAATGTGAAAGCTATCTTTCAAATTCTCTTTCAAATAGAACCTTAGGTCATCATTATCCTCTATCAATAAAATAGTTGCCTTTTTTGCGGTACCCGGTAAACTGTGCGCTATCTTGGGGGCTATTAGAACCTGTGCCTCATAATCAGACGGGGCAATTACTTCCTGCTCATTTATCTCTTGCCGCTCCTCAAAAGGTAGCGTTACTGTAAAACAACTTCCATAATCAGGTTCACTTTCCAATTGAATAGAACCTCCCTGCATTTTCACAAACTCTTTGGTTATAGAAAGGCCTATGCCACTTCCTTGATTGAGCAAGTTTTCAGGCATCTGATCCTGAAAGAAACGATCAAATACTCTAACCTGATTTTCAACCGCAATGCCAATACCGGTATCTATCACCTTTATTTCGAGGTTATTATGATGGTCGCTTTCCCCGGTTCGAAGTAGATTTAATATGACACATATTTGACCACCTGAAGGGGTAAATTTAAAGGCGTTAGAAAGCAGGTTGAATAATATACGCTCTATTTTATCATGGTCGAAATTGGTATCATAACTACTATAATCGCTCTCAATAACAAATTCAATTCTTTTCTGCTGAGCAATATCTGTAAAGGATGTGGAAGCTTCTTTAATAAATTTGATGATGTCGCCTTGTTTTAAACTAAGTTTCAGCTCATTGTATTCCATTTTCCTGAAATCCAACAACTGATTCACCAGGTTCAGTAATCTTTTACCGTTTGTTTTTATGGTGACAAGCTGACTATGCTGATCAAGATTAGTTATTGTTTTAATTAGATTATCAATTGGCAATAAGATCAGTGAAAGTGGTGTTCTAAACTCGTGACTCACATTCGTGAAGAATTTTATTTTCATCAAGTCAAGCTGATGCATTCTTCGCGCTTCCGCACGTTCTTGTGCAATTTTACGCTCAGCTTCAATGCTTGCCTGCGTACTTTCAAACTCGCGCTTTAGTTTATGTATACCCCGGTGGCGTATATAAAGCAAACCACCAATCAGCAATAATACATAACTGATATAGGCGAAAGTTGATCTAAAAAATGGGGGTAAGACATTGATATTCATTGAAATCTCCCCTTTATGCAATTCATAAGGATCCTTTATCCGCACTTTGAATATATAATTACCACCATCGAGATTGGTGTAAGTAGCCTTACGCTCATTACCTGCAACAGTAATCCATTCGTTATCAAAACCTTCTAGTTTGTATTCCAGTTTTGTTTTTGCTGGGTTAAAATAATCACCCGCCGCAAATTCTATGTCAAAGACATTCTGATTGTGTTTTAAAGTGATCTCTTTTGTTTCAGAAAAGGCCTTAGTAAGTACCCCTTTACCATTTACAATATCACCCGCCGTCACGCTTTTATTAAAAAGTTTAAGATCAGTGAATAGCAGATGAGGTTTCGGTTTAAATATATTAAGGGTTTGTGGGTCGAACAGGTTAAAACCGTTCATACCGCCAAATACAAGTTCCCCACTTCTTAAACGCTTGGCTGAATATAAATTAAATGCCCTACTCTGGAGCCCATCCAGTTCATTATAGTTATTAATTTCTACTCTATATTTACCATCAACTTCGCTGAGCATAATGCCCGAAAGACCATTAGTAGTACTTACCCACATCCTTCCTGAGTAATCTTCGATAATGTTAGACACGTTATTTGCAGGCAGGTTTAGCCCTTCTTCAATGTTCAGAAATTTATTTGTTTTGGTATTTAATATGCTTAATCCATCTTTTGTACCTATCCACATTAACCCTCTCCTATCCTGTGTAACGATATTTACATCATTACCTATAAGGCTATTGGGATTTTTAGGTTCTGATAAATAGTTTTTTACCTTATTAGTTCCTTGAAATAAAACACCTACCCCTTTATCCCTGCCAATCCATTTGTTTTGATCCTTGTCTACAAAAATTTCGGAAGTATATTCAGAGATTCCAGGACTTTTAGGATGTCGGAAACTATTTGTTTTGGGATTCAAAACATTCAGTCCCCCTGCGAATGTCCCTACCCAAATTTCGCCCTTGGCGTCTTGAGTAATCGTATAAACCCGATCGTCTGTTAAGCTATTCGGATCATTGATGTTATGGCGATAATGGGTAAATGTTTTACCATCGTAGCAATCCAAGCCACCGAAGTAGGTCCCTATCCAGAGTTTTTTCTCTCTGTCGATAAATAACCTTATTATGATATCGCTGGTAAGGCTATTAGGATTGTTAGGATCATGTTTAAACTGCGTGTACGTGTTAGTGGACCTGTTAAAATAAATAAGTCCGCCGCCATTTGTACCTATCCATAGGTTACGTTTATCATCTTCTTCAAAGCTATTTACATCTTGGAAAGGCAAGCTCTTGGGATTGATAATAAGCCGTTTATAAAGCGGGAATTGCATGATACCTCGATGATAATAACTTATACCTTGTTTAAACGTACCTCCCCAAATAATACCTGTATTGTCTTTGTAAAGGTAAACACTGTTACCACTTAACGATCTGGGATCATCAGCCCGACTAAGTATATAGCTAACTTTATTAGTTGTCGGATCGATCACATTGATACCCCCATGGTCAGATCCAACCCAGATTTTATCATCATCTGTTTGGATAATGCTGGTAAGTACATTTGAATTGAGCCTACCTATCGGACTGTCCTTACCGTAGTGCAGCAGGCTATTCGTAAGTGTCCCATAGCAATAAACTCCAATAGGCCCATCATCAGAGCATATCCAAAGATTTTGCTTATTATCCATAGTCATGATAAAATTCCGCGGCTTATTATAGATTTCCTTAGCAAGTCCATCAAACCGGGTTATAATTTTATCAGCTCTTGTATCCAATTGTTCTATTACACCATCACTGTAAATTAGCCATAAATAGCCATGCTGAGAAGTCACAATGCTAATCACATGATTTGAATGTAAAACTGCAGTTGAGCTTGGGGAATTGCTGTAATAAATAGTCTTTCCACTTTTAGGATTATGACGATAAAGGCCCCTTTTATGGGTTGCGAACCAAAACTCTCCCTCCTTATCCTTCTTTACACGGGTTATGGGGCTTGCCGGTATTTTATAGCGAGCCAGTTCTGCTGTAATATCGTTAGAGAACCGCTCCATCGAAGGGTCATATATACTGATATTGTTGTGCGTAAAAATCCATAATTTATCATCCGGGCCTTCAGCAATATTCATCACATGATTCTCAGCAAGCGAGTTTGGATCTTTCGTATCTCGTTTAAATATTTTAAACTTGTTGCCATCATACCTGTTTAGCCCAGATGTTGTACCAAACCACATAAAGCCCTTTTTATCTTTATAAATACAATTAACCTGGTTATCAGAAAGTCCGTTTGTGATATCTAAATGGGAGAATTGGTAGCTATTATTATTCTGTGCAAACAGGCCTGCAGGGATGGAAAAAACCCAAATACATAGAATATATATTTTAAAATGCATAATTATATCTGGTTAACGGCGCCTCCTAAAAAGGATTTACAGCTGACTAAAGATAATCAAAAAATGTAGCTTCCACATGCATAGGTGGATCAACTATTCAGACGAATGGTCTTTAACGTAATGTTCGCTAATTCAGAAAGGTGTAATTTCAGCTTGCCAGAATCCAAGAACCGAATAGGAAAAGGTTTGACACAGAACTTTAGATTCCGGAAAAGGTGATTAAAAATATCGTAAATGACTTTAGAAAATTTGAAGTATAGCGACTCTGGTAATGTTAATTAATTAACGCAGGCCATTTAGCTTCTTACAATGCAATCATCTTTATGCCATGGTTATAAAAATACAATCATCAAAAACTTAGAAAGAATGGGAAAAACAGCTTAAAGAATTAAAGAAGTTACTACCTAATAGCATTCATCGCAATCCATTTGACAGGTGTATTCATCGCAGAATTTACCAATCAAAAAGAAATTGTATCAAGGGTAATAAGTGGGTCGATGGACAAGGATTAACACCTACGAAAGCACAACAAATCCTATATTAATTAGCGTGAACATTTTAGCCATTTTTGGGAAATAAAAAACATCCACAACATTCACATTTTCGTATCTATATTAATAGTAATCAACCATTAAAAATGAAATTAACTTTAATTATGGCAGCGGTTCTAACCACTTTATTAGTCATTTCCCAATTATATTTTACGATGGCAAAAACAGAAACGCAACCTTACAGGGTTATAAAAACCGAAAAAGAGTTTGAGATACGCTTATATCCTCCTGCTACTATGGCTACTATCTCTATGGATGCAAAAAATTATAAAGAATTATCCTCGGCGGGTTTTAAAAAATTGGCATCATACATTTTTGGAGGAAATAATGCCAATAAAAGCATTGCCATGACCAGCCCTGTGCACATGGACATCAATAAGAACCAATCATCTATGAGTTTTGTAATGCCGGCCGACTACAACAAAGAGAGTTTACCAAAACCAAACGATTCATCTGTAGTAATTGAGACCACCCCAGAAGAGTACCTTGCAGCTATCCAGTTTAGTGGCTACGCTAACGACGACGAAATCAAAACTTATGCTGGGAAACTAGAAAGTGCTTTGAAAGCCAGTAAGATCGATTACTATGGAAATTTTCGTTTTCTAGGTTACAACGCGCCATATCAGGTTTTAGGAAGAAAAAATGAAATTATTGTCAACGTTCGTTGGAATAGAAAATAAACACAATCACCTTATTTAGAAGTCAAAAATAATTAAACTTCCGAACCTGACTCCATAATTAGATAATTGTTTTCTTCCTTCTATTTAGACCTGCTCAGAAAGCCGACTAAATCAATGATCTCTGCATTGGTGAGTGTTTCAAACAATCCATTCGGCATCATGGATACTGGCATCACTTCCCGCGACTGGATATTTGATTTGTTGATCACCGTGGTATCCTGTCCGACGATTCTCAAGGTGATCTGCCGGTCATTCTCCGAACTGATATTACCAGAATACGTCCGTCCATCGCGTGTAGTTATTACCACCAGCTTGTAATCATCCTGGATCTCACCGCTCGGATCCAGCACATTAAACAATAAATAATCTACTTTAGAACGATTAGAGCCAGTCAGGTTCGGTCCAATATTGCCACCATCACCATACATTTTATGGCAGCTGCCGCAGCTACGCATGAAAATGGTCTGCCCTTTTTTTAAGTTCGCTTTGTCGAGTGCAGTCGGACTGAGCAGGTCACGGTATCTTTTAAAAGCCAGTTCATTGGAAGGCAACTGATCTATTGGCCCCCAAATCTCTACAAAACCGCTGCCCACTACACGTCTCAGTTGACGTGCCACACTGGCTGGAATATCTCGTTTCTCAATCGTCTTATTTTTTATAGCCTGAGTCAACATCCAGCCCGATCTGGATCGCGAAGCCAATGTTTCGATGGCTGATTGCTGATCCTTTTCATTCAGTTTCGGATACCGCGAAAGCAATACCTGCGCCAATTTCTCACTGTCGTAACTCGCCATGGCGCGGATGGCATCATTATGAAGTAAGGGGTCGTCCAGAAGTCTTGGGAGCTCAGCTACCAGCTCCAAACGTTGCTGAGCAGAAAGTGTTGTCAACGCCTTACGCCTGCTTTCAATACTTGCATTTTTGTCACGTAGCGTACGAAAATAAGCCGATGCAGCTTCCGTATCACCAAAATACTGCGCGATTTCCAAAGATAATTGCTTGTTTCTTTCACCAGACCTTTGCAACTTTACGTAGGCCTCTTTCCAGTTTAGAGGGGTTTTAAGATCTGTCCGGCCTTCCAGTCCATCTCTCATGCCGATCACCATCGCCGTATCAATCTTGTTTTGCTTAGCCATCCAACTGACCAGCGCGTCCGTCACATCTGCATCAATTGCCCTTCGGGCGATGAATTTCCGGATCAAGCTTAACTTACTTTTAGCAGCCAATTCAAACGAACGCTCCGGTGATTTTGCTACCATAGGTTCAATAGCATACCAAAGCATTTTCGGTAGATTATGGTCGTTTTCATCTTCCCCATGCTGAGATAAATTTGAAGCAAGTGCCCATCTTTTCTCTAGAGGCAAGCGCTGCATTGCCGAAGTCAAGTATAGCCGTACAGGAGCAGATGTCTCCGCTTTGGCCATAACAGCCATCTTTTCGATCACCGCATCAGCAGGTATTCCATCTTCCCAGAGTAATTGTACAGCCCAACCTCGGACATATTCATCTTTATCATCTAGCGCAGTTTTGAGCTGAGCAGAAGAAAGACCATTGCATACATATAGCGTCCATAAGGCACGTAAACGATAGTCGCCATTCGCATTCTTTAAGTAAATCTCTGAAAGCGCTTCCAATGTGCCTTTTTTAAGTTCCTTTTTATAGGCTCTGTTTTGCAGGATGAGTCTTGCACGCCGGGAATGCCAGTCGCTTTTGCTTAACTGGAAATCCACCAGCTGCTTATCGCTCAATTTGTTCAGGTCCGAATACCTGTTTTTAAAATTCTGCGACAAAGGTATCTTTGGCGAGATCCTGAATACCCTACCTGTTTCCTTATTCAATACCGATCCACCACAGATATCTGCATCGTGCCAGTCCAGTACATACAAATCTCCGTCAGGGCCAACAGAAGTACTGAAACCTACCCATTGTGCATTATTGGCCGCCATTAGGTCATCCCCATGAGCGCCAGTAAAACCAGAACCTGAAGGTTTTAAAATGTCTGTAAGGATTGCATGTTCATGGATATTGGCCATAAAGATCCGGCCTTTCTGGTCTTCAGGAAAAGCATCACTTTGATAGATACTGGCCCCTCCATGTGCAGAACGATGGCTATGATCTGCAATTGTTTTGATATCTGTGTAGGTATACGGATTAAAATGTTGCCCACCCTGACGGTGATAAATGCCGCCAGGAATCACATACCAGAGATGCGGAATCACACATGCCGTAATAAAGATCTGTCCCTTAGCATCATAATCAATCCCCCAGGGGTTGCTAAAACCATGCGCAACAACTTCAAATTTATCTTTTAAAGGATGGTAACGCCAAACGCCGCCATTGATATTCACACCCTCACCTTTCAGGATCTCGTCATCTGGAAAGGGCTCCTGGCGACCGTAAAGCTTGCCCTTGCCCACAGGCTTGCGGATGCGCGAAGGTGTCGCGAAACCCTGACAGCCATACAGCCAACCATCTGGCCCCCAGTGAAAACTGTTAAGCGTTTCATGACGGTCGCGGATCCCCCAACCCGTGAGGCGAACTTCAATATCCTTCATATCCGCCTTATCGTCGTGGTTGCGGTCGGGAACAAATAATAAATTAGGTGGAGCACCAATAAATACCCCATCAAAACCAACTGCCATCGCTGCGGGGAAAGGAATTCCATCTGCAAATACCTTTTTGGTATCTGCCTTGCCATCGTGGTCTGTATCCTCCAGAATCAGGATGCGGCTGTTCCCATCATTGGAGAAGCCGTACGAACGCGATTCGTAATCTCTGTTCTCTGCCACCCAAAGTCTTCCTTTGTCATCCCAGCAAAATGCCATCGGCTGCGTAACCATAGGCTCAGCTGCGTAAACATTTGCCATGAAACCATCTTTTAAGGTCATTGCATTGACAGCTTCCTCTGGGCTCAGGAACTTGGCATCTTTTCCTTCCTGTTTGGCCACTGCCCACATGTCTACACTGGCCCAGTTGGGATCTTTACCTGCAAATTTAGCCCAGGTATTGTTCATTTCAATATCGTTAAAGGCACCAGTGTAGATCACCAATTGATGTTTAACTATTTCCGTTTCACCCATTTTAATCATCCAGTCAGTGTCACGGCTCCTTGTCGGCCCAAAACCCAGCTGCGTGTCTACCCTCCATTTCTGTGGATAGCCCTTGTTTTCCGGATGATCCAGTATAGCGATGTGCGCCTTGTCGTCGCGACCATCAACCTGTATTCCTAAATCTACCCAGGTAGCAGGTTGTCCTTCCGCTTTCTCATTTTTTTGCCTTGCAGTATTGATCAACTCAGCGTTGATACCTGGCTTCCAGGGCATTCTCAGAAACAAGCCTCCATAGGGATATTTACCTACAGTGATGTCCGTTTTCGCTTCACCTTTCCATTCCATCGTAAGCAAAAAGCGTCTTTTGTCCTGCTCCATGCTCCAGGTCTGAGTTTCCGTCATTGTCGCCTGCCCTTTGTCGTCCAGTAGATTGTATACCGTCTGCCATTTAACTACAGTACCTGTTTTTTCTAGAATACGAACCGCTACACGCTTCCAAAAACCCACACCGGGATTCTCAAAATAATTGCGGCCGTTCACATTGGTGAGCCCCCAATAGAGACCTGTTTGGTGCTTATGATGCGATGGACTAAGTTCCGTAAGCACGCCCTTGCCATCCGGTGCAGCAATAGGGTGGATATATGGGCGGAAGTCCTCAGCTGCATTTTGTGTCAGCAGGACTGCTTTTGTATCTGTTCGAAGAATAGTTATAGTACCAGTTCCTTCATTCTGGACAGCTTCAAGTGTCACATCATCGGCTTTTCCAGAGCCCAAATATTTTGGACCAAACAAAAGTATAAATAATAGCGGAATGAATAATAAGACGTATTTTAACATGGAATTCAGGTTTGCATTTGGTTACCGATAATATAGAAACTATAACTCGCAAATGCAAATGTTCACTGTTTTAAATACACGGCACAAATTCTCATACTGCACCACTTCTCCGACTAGTTGAGCGTGTTGCCACAAATTAATAACTTATGCTGAAGTCTATATCATAACTCATCCCTTTTAAGTCAAGCATTTTCCGCATCAGACCTATTTGGCCAAAAAGATAATCTTCCCTGCTAATGCACATACCAATCATGTTGAGTACATTTTCTGGCACAAAAGGAATATTCATACCAAATGAAAACGCCTTATTCAGTTGTTCATCTGTTGCCAATAATAATTTTTGATAAACTTTTGGCGATATGTACGCAAAATTTTTCTTTAACTCTTCCAAAGTGGGGTAATCCAGGTTTTCGTCCCATGCCCTGCCTTCTTTAAACAAGTCCTCATAAGGATCTTTATCTTCTATACCCAACAAGTTGCCAATCCAATAACGGCAGTTAACTAAGTTGCCCGTCATCCACACCACGTGGTTGGTCTTATTGTCAATTCGTTTTAAACCGGTTTCTTCTGTGATACCGTCCAAAGCATTCTTAAAACTTTGGGAATGCATCCGGTATGCTGGAATGATGATGTCTAATTTTCTTGATGCTGTTTCCATGATGTAATTTTTAGAGTTAATGATTAAGTTTCTTTCGCACCTTGCCACATTGACTCGGTTTCCACACCAGCTTTCAGCTCCTTTTGATGGGCGAAAACCATTTGCTCGTTTTCAGGATCCCAGAGAACCCTCCATATTTTTTCTCTATCCGAATCGATAAAAATGGAGAACGATATCGCTTTTAAGCTTTTCATTTCTCGGCTATTTTGCTTTATCGAAAGTAATAATAGAAACGCCAAAGCCACTTTACATAGGTCAAGAAATACTACGAAGACACCAGCTCTTTACGGATCCGACTTAGGGATGTATCTGCAATGCCCAAATAGGAAGCTATTTGCTTTAGCGGTGCTTGTCGGATAATTTGCGGCCTATGTTCCATTAGATACAGGTAACGGAAAGAAGCAGATTGAGTAATCATTTCGATAGAACGCTGTTGGGTTTTAAAGAGCTGTGCCGACATCCACTCGCGCCCCCATTCTCTTACACATTCCAGGCTATGGTATAAATGCTGAAAATCATTGAAATCAATCTTCCAAACCACTGCATCCGTAACCGCTTGGATGTTTTGCACCGACGGAATACGCTGGAACAAAGACGAGACTTCATTAGCTATTTCATTTTCGCAGATAAATTGCGTAGTGATTTCATTGCCGTTAAAATCATTTACATAGAAACGTATTAAGCCCTTTTCTACCAAATAATAAGCATTAGCTATTTTTCCTTCTTCCAGTAGAAATTCGTTTTTCTGCACGATGATCTTTCCATGTAGCGAAATAATTTCTTGCAAATCGCTAGAATTAATAAGCGGATGATTGTAGATTATTTGAAATAGGTTAGGTGCCATATCTTTGGTTATCAATTTTGATCCGATCCATATGCAATATACAAACCAAATTTTATTAAGTCATCACCGGATTTCCCAATATCTCCAGCTTCGCAAACTTCTGAACCTCTATACTTGGAAAACCAAAGTCCTCAACAACTTTGCCCTGAATTAAATAACAGCCTGTACCACGAAATGGATAAACAGGTGTAGCATTTGAAAAATGCGTCGTGTCAAAATAATCCCCTTCCACATCGATAAAGGTTCCGAACCACATCTTCTTATTATTTTTGGTACGCACAGTTTTCTCGCAGACATACAACCCTACCATCCGCACAACCTTACCAATAGATGAGGACAAATCTTTGGTCATGACATCTCCCCTATAGTTTGTTTTTAGCAGATCGAACATCGATAGTGTTAATGGATATCCTAAAAGTTCCAGTTCATGATAGGCATCTTCCAGTTTGGTGTTGACCAGTTCTGGGAGCACAAATTTTTTAGCTTCCAGTTGAAACAGTTCTGCATAGTTATTGGGCTTAGCTTTCTGGCCCAATAGCGAATGTACCTCCCACAGCAGTGTCTTTTTACTCTTTCCTGTAAAACGCAAAGCGCCACAACGGATCAGGATAATCACCTGTTCCAGGCTGATCTCTGTTCGCTTCACAAAATCTTCCAGATTCAAAAAATCACCGTGATGATTCCGCTCTTCAGGAATCACCTCCATATACTTATTCTCCAGACCCTGGATGCCAACAAATCCAAGAAAGGCATCATTGCGGGAAATAGATACAACAGCAGTACTGCGATTAACGCAAGGCAAGTGCACCAACGCATCTGCCCTTTTCAGCTCATGCACATACAGCCAGCGCGTGTAAAAGCCTCCATAGTTATTCAATACGCCAACCATGAACTCTTTTGGGTAATAGGTTTTCAGGTACAGACTCTGATAGCTCTCCACCGCAAAACTTGCGGAATGCGCTTTTGAAAAACTGTAGCCGGCAAAGCTGGAAACCTGTCGCCAAATCTCTTTAGTGACTTCCTCCGGTCTGCCCAATACCTTAGCCCCTTCATGAAACTTCTCCACCAGTCTGTCAAATTCAGCACGGGAACGGTATTTTCCGCTCATACCACGCCTTAAGATGTCTGCATCTGTGCCATCCATCCCTCCATAATGGATACAAACCTTGATCACGTCCTCCTGGTAGACCATCACGCCAAAAGTTTCCTTCATTTGCGCTTCCATCACAGGATGCAGGTAAACCACCTGATCTGGCTTATGAAAGTTCTGAATGTAAGTTTTCATCATGCCTGATTGCGCTACTCCCGGACGGATAATCGAGCTTGCAGCGACCAGTGTCAAATAGTTCTCACAGGTTAGTTTGGTCAATAACTGGCGCATAGCTGGGGATTCGATATAAAAGCAACCAATCGTATTCCCAGTCTTCAAACGCGCATTTAGATTCGGATCTTTCATAAAATCCTTGACCTGATGAATGTCAATCCGCTGCCCCTGGTTCTGCGCTATGAGTTTTACGGCCTCCTTAATGTGACCGATGCCGCGCTGAGAAAGGATGTCGTATTTATCATAGCCGATCGCCTCCGCTTCGTACATGTCCCACTGTACAGTTGGCATTCCTTTAGGGGGCAGATCCAGTGCCGTGTAATAGGTGATCGGTTCTTCGGAGATCAGCACACCTCCCGCATGAATACTCCGCTGGTTGGGCATATCAGTCATCAACTGATAGATCATCATGATCTTCTTAAAAGTCTCATTGTCAGTGTTAAACGAGACACGGCTTTGGTCTGTAAACCCGTCGATTTCGGATTTGGGCAATCCCATCACTTTACCGATTTCACGAATCACAGAGCGGTCTTTAAATGTAGACATGGTGCCCAGTAAGGCCGTGTGTTCCCTGCCATACCGCTTAAAAATGTAGTCCTGCACATCTTCCCGTTCATCCCAGCTGTAATCCAGGTCAAAATCCGGCGGACTAGTTCGCTCTGCATTTAAAAAACGCTCGAAGTAAAGATCTAGGTCAATCGGGTCAACATCTGTGACTCTCAGACAATAAGCCACGATACTATTGGCTCCGGATCCCCGACCAACATGGTAATATCCCCTACGCATGGAATACTGAATAATGTCGTTAGTGATTAAAAAATAAGCGCAAAAGTCCAACTCGAAGATCACCTTCAGCTCTTTCTTTAAACGCTTCAATGCTTCCCTATTTTTAGCACCATAGCGATAAAGCATGCCCTCCATTGCAAGCTTCTCCAGCAGTGCTTTATCGTCTTTTTTGTTGCCAGTAAAGTTTTTTCTGTTCAATTTGACCTTCCCATCCGGATAATCCATTTGGCAGCTGTCCATCAACCTACGGGTATTGTCCAGAATATAGGCATATTTGACAAACTTACTGTCCAGTTCCCCAGGGTTCAGAAAGAGATCTGTTTCCTTACACTTATCTTCCTTTTCTACCATGGTAATCAGGGTATTTAAATCAATTCCCCTCAAGTATTCATGCAATCGGTAACCGATCTTATTGGACACAAATACTGGCTGTAAGGTGAGCATCTTTTCTGGCTGCTGAACTTCCCGGTTGTACAACTGATGCAGTTCGTCAAAGCGGATCCCGACATATTCGTTTGATTTCAGTAGGGATTTATAGCCAAAAGGAAAAATGGTGTAAGCATTAATAAAAGCTGGCGGCTCATCGGGCAGTTCTTTCTGCGCAAGGTTATGGAAGGTCAGAAAATCGTTCAATTCTTTCATCCCTTCCCGGTTCCTGGCGATGCCAATATACAAGAGTTTCTTATTCCTTCTAAACTCCATCCCACCGATAGGCTTGATGCCCTGCTTACGGCATTCCCGCATAAACTCCATTACCCCGGTAGAGTTGTTGATATCCGTCAATACCATTTGCGTGATTCCACGTGCTTTGGCTTCTTCAACCAAAGTTTTGATAGACATGGTTCCGTAGCGCAAACTATATTGGGAATGGACGTTCAGGTACATGCTACTACAATTTAATGTCCATCACGGCCGCACGGGTTACGGCGTCCTGACCAAATCTCTTGCGGATTTTGTCCAGGGCTTGTACAAGACTATACTGTTCCTGGGATTCGCTGTATAGATCGATCTGCTCGAAACCGCTAACCAGGTTACTGAGCCTCACGCCCACCAACCTCAATAGCATTCGCCTATTGTACATCTTCTTAAAAAGTTCCTTAGCTGTTGCGATCAGCAAAATATCCATAGAAGTGTATGGAATCACCATTTGCTTAGTCTCCGTTTCAAAATTCGCATACCGGATCGTTACCGTCAGGCAAGCGCATAGTTTTTGCTTTTCCCGGAGCTGGAAAGCGATGTCCATCACCTGGGCGACCAGCAGGTTATTGATCATTTCTATGTCTATAGAATCCGCATGAAAAGTATACTGCGTACCAATGGACTTTTGCTCGGAATACGGTATCACCGGGCTATTATCTATCCCTTTGGCTTTCTGTAAGAGCGACAATCCTGATTTTCCCAGAAGGAAGCTCATTTGCTCGGGTTGAATCTGAGATAGGGTAAAAATCTTCTTGATTCCCATATCACTAAGCTTGATAAAGGTCTTCTCGCCAAGCCCTGGGATCTTACGGATCGAAAGGGGGTCTAGGAAAGGTTTTACATCGAGCTGGGCGACATTCAGTTCTCCGTTGGGTTTGCATTCATTGGTTGCCATTTTGGAAACCGTCTTATTTACGGAAAGTCCAAAAGAGATCGGCAGGCCGGTTTCTTTGATGACAAGAGCTCTGAGTTCGTGTGCAAATTTATTAGTTGAATGATAGCGGTCCATGCCGGTCATGTCGATATAATGCTCATCGATGCTGGCTTTTTCAATGAGCGGAACACGGTCTTTCAGTATCGCAGTAATCTCATGTGAAGCTTTAGAGTATTCATCCATATTCCCCCTGATAAAGACGGCGTGCGGACAAAGTTGTTTGGCCATGCGGGAGGACATCGCTGAATGGATGCCAAACTTCCGGGCTTCATAACTGCAGGAGGCAACCACTCCCCGATCGGAAGTCCCACCAATAACAACAGGCTTTCCGATCAGACTGGGATCTTTCTTTACTTCTACAGACACAAAAAAAGCATCCTGGTCCATATGGATGATTTGTTTCTCCGCTGACATGATAAATAACATTAGGTTACTGCTACAAAGCTAGGTCAAATTGCAGCATAGTCCAAACAAAAAACTAATTATATTAGTAATTTATTTGTTATTTAAATTTATAAAGCTAAATATATTAGTTAGGTATTATAGACTAGCCTTAACTGATTTGAAACTGACTGCGCGTGGTCATAAGGAAGTAAGGTCCCCTGTACACCTGGCCTGGAACCTGACGCAAACCATCACTGAAGTTTATGATTTTTTGGTAAAAAAATATTATTGTTTGAAACAATGTCCGACAGCAATATTTGGTCAATAATTCTTTATGTTTGTAACAATAAATTTCACAACTTATTGCTGCTCATTATTTTAAATCCCTTAATATCCGTACCATGAAAGACATTTCCCCATTACTGGTTGAAGGAAGTAAACCTATCGCACATGAAGACTATTACGAATTCCCAATTTTAAGAAATTCGGATGCCTTAAAAGCTAATGCTTATTATTTCAACAGTCCTGAATGGTCAGAAGAATACTTAAAATTTTGCCACCGTAGTGACACATTTAAAGACAGGTGGCAAGCGGCATTAGGAGATCTGACTGGCAAAACGGTCATAGATATTGGCTGTGGTCCTGGAAATATTTTCGCAACCGTTGGCGGAGAACCGGAATATCTGATTGGCGTTGACGTAGCCAAAACTTCTTTAACATTTGCCGAAAAGTCGGGATATATAGGTGTTTTGGCAGATGCCCACCATCTTCCTTTTAAATCTGGCGTTGCAGATATAGTGACCTTGAATGCAGCCCTTCACCATTGTGAAAATATGGATTCCGTGCTGAAGGAAGCAGCTCGACTGGTAAAGCCAGGAGGACGATTGATAACGGACCATGATCCACAGTTCTCCGCTTGGAACTACAAAGGTGTAGCAAAATTGCTTTGGAATTTCCGTCTTTTGTACTACCGGTTAATTGGTCATAGTTTTCATAAATCAAGTGACCAACAGAAATGGGGATTAGCCTGCGAGATACACCATAAGCCCGGTGACGGGGTAACGCCTAATCTTTTTTATAGTGTGCTCGAACCTCATGGATTCAAGGTTAATGTTTTCCCGCACAACCATGACGTCGGAGCTGAGGTTTTGAATGGGAATATTGGAAAGTCCGAATTTAAATACAAATTAGGCAACATTTTGTCGGGAAGAAATCCCGCGGCTAAGGAAAGCGCGTTATCATTGATGTGTGTGGCTGAAAAATACCAATAGAATGTGTGTTTTGCTCTTTCAGTTGCTTTAGCTTAGAAACTTCCATGCCATTTAACCTATAACCCTGGTCAATTCGTTGATGGCATACAAGGGCAGATTGGTTAGCCAGTCCTCTTTTCTGAAATCAGATATGGACATCCGTATGGCCGTCAACGGCTTGTATTTTTGGCAGAATGTCTTTAAACTTTTGGCTTGCAGGTTTTCTTCCGCTTTAACTTCTATAGGTACAACCTGACCAGCATACTGTACTTAAAAATCTATTTCCGAAGTCGCGTTTTCGGCAGACCAGTAATAGGTAGCCAATTCTTTATTCACAACCAATTGCTGCAACACAAATTGTTCTGTTAATGCACCTTTAAATTCTTCAAACACAATATTGTCTTCTAATAGGGTTTTTACATCTACATCCACCATTGCGCCTACTTCACGGTTTGACGATAATTCCCCCCATAGGGCAGCATTCTTTTTTTGCTGTAAAACCATATCCTATGTAAAAACAAAGCGTAATACAATTTGTGAAAAAGTACCAGATGAAATAAAGCTAAAAAAAATAAATAAGGACAAGGTATTTATGACATTCATTTTCATGAGCTAGGTTATTTATTAAACAATTGTATTGTTTAAGAATATTGATTATTCAGTAAACGATATTGGCTATTTGCCAATGCCCCCCGGCTTTCATCTCCGCCTACGCTTCTTTGTTTTAGATCTAAATTAATACTTTCATATTTTTTTTGTAATGGCAATTTATTTTAAAGAAGCTCTTTTGATTATTATATTTTTAGCCTGATAATGGGTCTCAGTTTCTGGCCCTTCACTACCGCTATCCCCTTCCATTTGCATATTGATAATAACGTGGTAAGCTTTATTGTAAAACTTGAAACCTGTATGTGTTCCCTTTAGTAGACCACCTATAAAATATTCACATTTCGCATCTAAGGTAGGCTTTCCGGCAGAATCCACTATTCAGGAATATCACTTTCGGCTGTCCAGCAATTTATGGAAGTAATCCAGAATGCGGGCCGTGTGCCTGGTGCAGTGGGAGCTTTAAAATCTCCGCTTAACTCCAATGCCCTGAATTCATCATTCAACAATAACTTTTCTTTAATGCAATTCCAGTATTTCTATGGTTTCGTCCTTATTCAAATTATCTTTAGATTTTAACTTTCTAAAGTTTTTGATTCGATGAAAGGTGAGGTAATTAGCATCATGAAAATTTCTTGCCCCTTCACTTCCGTCATCATAGGCAGTTCTGGATACTGCTATAATATCCTTACCTTCAAATTGCCAGTCTGCGTACTGAAAACCATGCTTTTTTTTATCAGGATGTTCAAGAATAATAGATTTTACCTGCCACTCTCTAAGGTTAGCAGATGAACATAGCGCCAAAACATTTCTAGTATTGCCGATATAAGCTGCCTTATATCTATCAGGAATATAATTTGAAAGGGTATAGTATAATTTGCTTTTAAGGTCATAGTGAATGGCAAACTTCTTAGATCCTCCGGGAAAATTTATAAATCCATTATCAGGATTAAAAGTAGCGTTTTTTCCATCTTCACTAATTTTAATAATCGCTGCTTTTTCTTTTCCATCACGGTCATAGGCAGTTCTTAAAATATTCACCACATTTCCTTCCTTTGTAACTACCGCGTTGCCCTCCAGCCATCCGCCGAAATAACCGCTCAAATAGGTGGAATCATACCTAAGTGTGTTGCTGCTTATCCAGTTTTCAGCATCCAGAAGATCTGCATCTTCTGAAACAGACATCATAAAAGAGCCGAACATTTTTCCCCAGCCTTTCATTGGTCCCATAGCATCCTCCATTGCTCTCCAAAGCCTCCCCTTATAGTTTATTACTGGCATAGGCGCACAATGGTAGGCACCTTTCAATAATAATCCGCTTTTGTTATCAATGGGCTCTGTCCAGGTATTGCCCCCATCTAAAGATTTACGAATAATAATATTTCCATATTCTTTCCAGGTGCCTAAAATGTAGAGTACCTTTTTATGTAAAAAAAGCTTAGACCAGAATTGACCTTTAATTTCTGCTATGTTTTGCCATGATTTCCCTTTATTAACTGACTTATATATACGTGACACTCCTCTGCTATTTTCAGTACCATTTGGACCAAAAAAATCATGAGAAGCTACATAATTTCCATTGGGTAAAACAGCTATACTTGGAGAACCAATAAATAAACCGGATGATGCCGGACTATAAGCTACAATAGTACCAGGGGGAATATTGCTTATGCCTGCGTTAATATTTTGAGCATATATGCATGGAGCATTAATCAGCAGCAAGCACATCATTAAATAGTAGTTATCAGATAATTTTTTAAAAATTAAGTTAGGCATAGCAATAGTTAAAAAATGATTGTTAAAAATACTTAAAGTTGATGCTGCAACCAAAGCATCCCTCATGCTATTTTGCTGGTACAAGAACTTAGGATTTGTACCCGGTTCTACAGCTTTCCGTAATCTACAGCGAAGGGGCTGCTTGCAAAATTTATTTTCAAAGGCTAGGTAAAAAAATGATTACTGAAAGGTAAAATATTTAAGTTAACAGGGTTGCTCACTTTCCGGAAATACGATTTAGCCGATAATCAGTCGGTGAAACTGCCATTATTTTGGTGAAAAGCCTTGAAAAGTAGTATTGGTCGTCAATTCCCAGCTTGAAAGCAATCTCCTTTATTCTGAGGTTGGTGAATTGCAGGAATTGACAGGCCTTCTGCACTTTCATGTGGTTCAGGTATTCAATGGGTGGAAATCCAGTTCTTCTTTTGAAAACCGAAGAGAAGTGGCTTGTCGAACTGTTTACGTGTTTTGCGATCATACTCAGAGTCAACTGCTCATGAAGATTTTCCTGCATAAACTCGAATGAAAGTTCTATCATATCCTTAACTAAGTTTTCAAGGTCAGGCTTGAAATGATCTTTGAAAATAAAGGACGAAAGAAGCTGAGGGAAAATGATATTTACAGAGGTCAGATTCTCAAAACTATATCCATTTACAAGGGTATCATACAACGAATTGAAAAGGTTTATCCTTGCCTCAGAAAAAGGAATACTGCCCTTGAGCGAGGAATAGCTGTTTTTAGATAACTTGATCAGTTCATCAGACTGTTCACCCTTAAAATGGCACCAATAAATTGTCCAGGGGTTTTCCGGGGATGTTTGATAAGAATGTGGGGTGCCATTGGGAATCAGTACAAAATCCCCTCCACGGATTGGATAGCTTATCTTGTTGATTTTGATTAAACCTTCGCCCTCTGTGCAATAAATGAGAATATTCTGTTCAGATCCGTTTGCTCTTTCACGATAATGGAATTTAGCGCGTGGGTAATAACCTATATCTGTTATATAAGCCTTGTTTATTACCTTATTGAGTAGGCAGGATTTATTTAGTAAAGACTTGGGTATGACAATAGCTCTTTGTCCATCAAAACCATCTTTCTTAAAATTTCCTCTAAGCAGCATCATTAAGCAATACTAAATAAATTCCGTCTTTGAAACAAATATATCCTGTTTATTACCTGATTAAACATTTTTTTAGCTTTTCTGCAATCATAATTTTGTCTATCATATTAACACTCCTGTCCATTGGTCATAGCAATAAAAATCAATAAGATTGTAAATAAACTAGTTCAAAAATCTAACCATTTATTGTAAGTATGACAAATAAAATAAATTCCTTTAACGGGAGGTACATTGTTTTTATATCGTTTATCTCAGCACTTGGCGGCTACCTATTCGGATTTGATTTTGCCGTAATATCCGGCGCCCTACCTTTTCTAAGAAATGAATTTGGCTTAAATGAATGGTGGGAAGGCTTTCTTACCGGCTCTTTGGCATTGGGCTGTATGCTGGGATGTCTACTTGCTGGAAGGTCAGCGGACACCTATGGACGCAAGCCCGGACTGATGTTTTCCGCCTTGATATTTGCGGTTTCCTCTATTGGAATGGCCTTAAGTGGCTCCTCAACCATGTTTATCATCATGAGATTTAGTGCCGGGATAGGCGTAGGTATGGCATCCATACTCAGTCCACTCTATATTGCAGAAATCTCACCGGCACAGGTCAGAGGCCGCAATGTGGCAATTAATCAGCTTACCATCGTTATCGGTATTTTGGTTACCAACTTGTGTAATTACTTTCTTGCCGATAATGGTCCAGACGCATGGAGATGGATGTTCGGCCTAGGAGTAGTTCCTTCTCTCTTGTTTTTTTTAGGCGTAATTTTTTTGCCTGAAAGTCCCCGGTGGCAGATACAGAAAGGCTTTTTAGATAAAGCTTTTAAAACCCTTTCCAAGATTGGAGCGGAGGCTTTTGCGGAAAACACTATAGCAGAAGTGAAAAAATCGATTGGTACTGCTACAAAACCGACCTTGAGTATGATCTTTGAAAAAAGCGTGCGCCCTGCATTTGTGGTAGGAATTACCCTTGCCATATTTCAACAGTTATGCGGAATTAATGTAGTTTTCAACTATACTTCAACTATTTTTGAATCGGTTGGAGCAAACCTGGATAGACAGTTGTTTGAGACCGTAGCCATAGGTATCGTTAATCTTGCGTTTACCATTTTAGCGATGACTCAGGTTGACAAATTAGGGAGAAAGCCGCTAATGCTTATTGGTGCCGCAGGACTGTCAGTTGCTTATCTGGTGATTGCCTATCTTCTCAATATTCATGCGAGTGCTAACCTGATCTCTCTGTTCATTCTGGTGGCAATTGCCCTGTATTCAACCTCAATCGCACCGGTAACATGGGTGTTGATCTCAGAAATATTTCCAAATAGAATACGCGGTATCGCCTCCTCTATATCTATCGTGAGTCTATGGGGAGCATACTTTGTTCTCGTTTTTACATTTCCTATCCTCGCCAAGGTCATTGGAACCTACGGGCCATTTTATCTCTATTCAGCCATCTGCTTCGCTGGCTTCATCTTTATAAAATTCAAGGTTAAGGAAACAAAGGGACAGACTCTTGAAGAGCTGGAAAGTAATTTTGTATCTCACTAAAATCACAGTTAAATTATAGCATAAAATATTATGAGTGTTAAAGCTTGGGCAGAAACAGTTACTATACCAACCTATGAGGTTGGTAAGCCGGACAAAAACCCTATGTTCTTTGAAAAACGCGTTTATCAGGGAAGTAGTGGTATGGTCTACCCGAATCCGATTATCGAAAAGATATACGACGAAAAAGTCGATAAAGAATATAAGGCCGTCTTTCTTGAGAATAAATACCTTAAAATCATGATCCTTCCTGAACTTGGGGGAAGGGTGCAAATGGCGTATGATAAACTGAAGGATAGGCATTTTATTTATTATAACCAGGTGATAAAACCGGCACTTGTAGGTCTATGCGGCCCCTGGATTTCTGGGGGTATTGAATTCAACTGGCCTCAGCACCACAGGCCGAGTACCTTTGATCCTGTTGAATATGCAATTAGTGAAAATGAGGACGGCAGCAAAACAATATGGGTAAACGAAATCGAAAAGATGTTCCACACAAAGGGTATGGCGGGTTTCACTTTGTATCCCGACAAAGCATATCTGGAGATCAAGGCGAAGCTTATCAACCTTACCAGTATTCCACAGACGTTTTTATGGTGGGCAAATCCTGCAGTTAAAGTACATGATGATTATCAGTCTGTCTTCCCTCCTGATGTCAATGCTGTGTTTGACCATGGAAAGCGTGATGTTTCAAGCTTCCCGATAGCAAAGGGCACTTATTATAAAGTAGATTATTCTCCCGGAACCGACATATCTAAATACAAAAACATACCTGTCCCTACATCCTATATGGCGATAAATTCCAAATATAATTTTGTTGGAGGATATGAGCATGACATCCAGGCAGGGATGTTACATGTTGCGGATCACCATGTATCTCCGGGAAAGAAGCAATGGACATGGGGCAATGGAGACTTCGGACTCGCTTGGGACAGGAATCTGACAGATGAGGATGGTCCATATATTGAGCTCATGGCGGGAGTTTTTACGGACAATCAGCCAGATTTCGCATGGTTGAAACCTTTTGAAGAAAAAACCTTTACACAGTACTTTCTGCCCTACAGGGAATTGGGGGTGGTTAAAAATGCTTCCAAGGACATTCTATTAAGTTTGGACCAGATTGATGGGGAAATTGTTTTGAAAGTATTCGTGTCTTCCAATCAACATCTTAAAATGTGTACCTTCTGCTCCGGTATCCTCTACAAGGAAGAATCTCTTCACTTAGTTCCCGAAGATGTTTATATAATAAAAATTCCAGTGATGGAAAACCGGCAGCTCAACGATTTCAGCGTATCCTTTTTTGATGATCAAGGTCAGGCAGTTTTAAGTTACGATCCGATGGATGACAGTGCCGAACAGCCCCTTCCTGAACCTGCCAAACCTGCCCTATTGCCCCATGAAATAGAAAATAATGAGCAACTTTTTCTAACCGGTCAGCACCTTGAACAGTACAGGCATGCAACCTACCGACCCATGCCATACTATCTGGAAGGGATAAAAAGGGACCCGAATGATATCAGATGCAATAATGCCATAGGGGCATGGTACCTGAAGAGAGGAATGTTCCAGAAAAGCATCATCTTCTTTCAAAAGGCGGTTTCTACGATTACCAGTAGAAACCCCAATCCGTATAACTGTGAGCCTTATTTCAATCTTGGTCAGTCACATTTTTTTCTTAATGATATAAATGCCGCTTATGATGCTTTTTTCAAAGCCACATGGGACAATGCCTTTCAAGATACAGCATATTATTTAATTGCCCAGATTGATTTGCTCCGAGGCAATGCAGCCTTATCGCTTGAACATATTGATTGGGCGTTAGACAAAAATGCAAGAAACGGCAAAGCTTACCACATCAAAATACTTGCGCTGGAAAAATTAGGACAGCTTAAAAAAGCTGAAGCTGTTTGTGCGCTTGCACTTGAACGCGATATGTTCAATTTAAGCGTGGTATATGAACAATTTCTCTTTCTCCTTAAAGCCGGAGAGACAGCTAAAGCCGGGCAAGTAAAAAAGCAATTACTAAAACTGAGCGGTGGAACAGCTCATAATGCTATAGAGTATGCGATCGACTACATCCAGTCAGGACTATACCAAAAAGCAATTGATTTTATCGGGCTCATTTTGGGTGATAACCAGAAAGATCCCTTGGTAAATTATTATCTGGCATACACTTATTCAAAGCTTGGCAACGTAAAATTTAAAATGATTTACCTTGATTTAGCATTTAAGGCCGCTACTGAATATTGTTTTCCTAACCGCTTATTTGATGTTGTTGTGTTAACATGGGCAATTACTTCAAATGAAACTGATTCAAGAGCGCTTTATTATCTAGGTAACCTTTTTTATGACAAACAACAATATGAGCTTGCCATTGATTTATGGGAACAGGCCTCGCTACTGGACAAAAAATTTCCTACGATTTTTAGAAACCTAGGCCTGGCATATTACAACAAAATGCACGATTCCGTTAAAGCCCTTGAATATTATGAAATTGCTTATTCACTAGACAAAGCCGATACCAGAGTTTTGATGGAACTGGATTCGCTTTATAAAAAAATAAATAAGGAACCAAATTTTAGACTTGACTTTTTAACCAAGAATTCTATAGGTATTCTGAGCAGAGATGACCTTTACCTTGAAATGATCACATTGAATAATTTTCTGGGGAATACCAAGGATGCCTTTGATCAACTAATGTCCCATAAATTTCACCCTTGGGAAGGCGGTGAAGGTAAAGTTTCAGAGCAATACAAAAATTCGCTTATTGCCAATGCGAAAAGAGAGTTGAAATCCAGTAATTTCCAAAAGGCAATTGATCTGCTAGAAATGACGCGTTCTTATCCTGAAAATCTGGGTGAAGGAAAACTCGTTGGGACACCTGAAAATGATATCTTTTATTGGTTTGGATGTGCCTATGAGGGTTTAGGTGATTTAGAAAAGGCGACCAATTATTGGACGAAAGCTACAGCTGGTTCCAGTGAACCAGGAATGGCGCATTTTTATAATGATCAACAGCCCGACAAAATTTTCTATCAGGGGTGTTCATGGATAAAGTTGGGAAAAGTTGAACAGGCATCGCATATCTTTCAGCGACTCGTAGACTATGGTGAAGCCCACATCGCAGATGCTGTTACTTTGGATTATTTTGCAGTTTCACTTCCCGATCTTCTCATATTTGAAAGTGACCTATCCGGAAACAATATTGTCCATTGTAAATATATTTCCGCTCTCGGGTATATGGGGCTAAGTAAATTTGATAAGGCAATTGTACTTTTTGAGGAGTTGTTGCAGATAGACAAGGTGAATTATGGATCAAAGATACATTTGGAGACTATTTTGCAGGAAAATCCCGTTACGAAATAATCGAAAATTGATATCCGATTATTTAAAATTCGTGAATTGTTTCCAATGTACTTTCCTCGTCTAATGTATTTTGTATAATGCATTAATAACATTATCCATCTTTTACGTATGGTATCGACAAAGGACAAAATCCAGTTTAGAAATTTATTAGTCTAGGCTTAAATGCTAATTTTTAAAAATACACAAGATGAAAAATTCATTATATATTCCCCTATTCACATCCATTATCCTATTCGGCTATAAAAAATCATTTCTTGAACAACGCCCTTTTGTAAACAGTACGCAAAGCAGCACATCCTGCTTGGTAAATGGTATTGATACTTGCATGCAGAAAACGTCTAAACTAATTGTTAATTTAAATGAAGAAAATCAGACTATCGAACATTTTGGTGCTTCCGACTGCTGGTCGACAAAATTTATCGGAACCTGGGGCAATCAGCAGAAAAAGAACCAGATAGCGGATTACCTATTTAGCCTAGATACCCTTGCTAATGGTCAACCAAAGGGAATCGGTCTCTCCATCTGGAGGTTTAATCTCGGCGCGGGAAGTTTTGAACAAGGGCAACAAAGCGGCATCAACGATGAATGGAGACGTGAGGAATGTTTTCTTAAACAAGATGGCACCTATGACTGGACAAAACAGTCTGGGCAGCAATGGTTTTTAAATGCGGCCAAGGCTCGGGGACTCAATAATTTTCTCGCATTTTCAATATCACCCCCTGTGCAATATACAATAAACGGCAAGGCTTATGGGCTTGGTACGCCCCAGCTTAACCTTAAGAGTGAATATAAAAATGATTTTGCAGACTTCATGGTAAAGGTTGTTGACCATTTTCAAAGCCAAGGATATAACATGTCTTACCTAAGTCCATTTAATGAACCTCAATGGGATTGGGGAAAGAACAATAAAGCACAGGAAGGTACAGGCGCAACCAATAGTGAAATTTCTGATATGGTTAAAATTCTTGGGCCTAAAATTAAAAGTGCAGGGCTTTCGACCCAAATTGCCCTAGGGGAAGCAGCACAATGGAATTTTCTGAATTCATTAAATACCGATGGACGGGGCAATCAGTTAAGTGAATTTTTTACTCCCGCATCAGCAAACTATGTAGGCTCAACTCCACAGTTAGCCAGCATATTCTCAGCACACAGCTACTACACTACTTGTCCGGTGGATGCATTGATTAAATTCAGGAAAGATGCGTTTATGGCAAAAAATCAGATCGCTCCCAATCTTAGATTGTGGCAGACGGAATTTGGCATTTTAGGGGATATTTGTGGCCAGATCAACGGAGGCCCTAAGAATACAGGAATTGATTATGGCCTTTATGTAGCAAAAGTGATTCACCATGATCTCTCTATAGCGAATGTTACAGCATGGCACTGGTGGCTTGCCATTAGTCCTTATAATTATAGCGACGCTTTGGTTTACGTAAATGATGCCTCCAACAGTTTTAATCTAGAGTCAACAAAAAGCGATGGAATTGTTTCGGACTCCAAACAGCTGTGGTGCCTTGGCAATTACTCCAGGTTTATAAGGCCCGGTATGGTAAGGGTTTACGCTTCATTAAGTTCTGTTACTCAAGAATCTGTCGCTGCATACTCTCAAATGGTTAGCGCTTATAAGGATAAGGTAAATAAAAAAGTAGTTATCGTAATCGTCAATATGGAGTCTTCGGAAAAAAACTATTTACTGGAGGGAGTGATTCCTGCAAATAGTTCAACGGTTCTTACTGCATACACAACAAATGCATCCAGCAACCTTGCAATGTCTAAATTAAAAGCTAACAAAATAAATATTCCTGCAAAATCCGTAGTTACCTTAGTCGGTGATTATTAATAATTTATCATAATGAAAAGACTTCTTCTCTCCTTAATATTTCTTTCTTCCATGTTGTCCCTTCATGCGCAAGATATCTCTATCGCCGGTAAATGGTCTGTCCGGCTGGACACCCTCGACATTGGTAAAAAAAAAATGTGGCAGAATGAACTCTTCGGAGGACAAAGCCTAAATCTGCCAGGAACGATGGATGAAGGTGGTATTGGGAAGACAAATAATCTTGATACGCTTTCAATAAACAAGGCTGTGCTTATTTCCCTTTCCCGCAAACACAGGTATATCGGCGTCGCCTGGTACCAAAAAGAAATTACTTTAACTAAAGCGGTTATCAGGGGAAGTATTCTTCTTGAGCGGGTGATATGGAAGACCGACTGTTGGATCGACGGAGTTTATCTCGGCAGTGCTCATAGTCTGAGTACAGCGCACCAGTTTGAACTGAGTAACCTCAAATCAGGTAAACATACTATAGTCTTGAGGATTGATAATTCCAAACAGTTCGATATCAGTTTCAATGACTTTGCCCATGCTTATACAGATGGAACACAGATCATGTGGAACGGTGTTATAGGTGAAATGAAAATAATTCCATCCGAAAATTTTCGTCTGGATGAACTTCAAGTCTATACAGACCCCTCAACTAAATCTGTCGAAATCAGTGTTGGTATAAATGGCATAGTCCCTTTAGCAAGAAAGAAAATAAGGTATAAAATCTTTAAAAAAGGTAAGCTTTTGGCATCGAAAGTATTTCCAATAGAAGACGACGCCAAACTCAAAAATATCCTAAGAAAAATATCCCTGAAAAATGTTGAGCTTTGGGATGAGTTTAATCCCAATCTGTATAAACTCATCGTAGAACTTGTTGATAGTAAATCTACAATTTTAGCGGCAAATCAAACGAGTTTCGGTTTTCGAAAAATAGGAAATGACAATGGTAGTTTAACACTCAATAATAAACGAATCTTTTTACGCGGGACACTTGACTGTAATATTTACCCCGATCAAGGTCATCCGCCAATGGAAAAGAAAGGATGGATTAAGGTATTTAATACCATTAAACAATATGGGCTCAATCATGTAAGGTATCATTCATGGTGCCCGCCTGAAGCAGCCTTTCAGGTTGCAGATTCTCTCGGCCTGTATCTTCAAGTTGAGCTTCCGTTATGGAGTATCAAAGTTGGTAGTGACAAACCGACCCTTACGTTTCTTCAACAGGAAAGCCAGCGCATGATCTCTAGTTATGGAAACCATCCCTCATTTTGTTTCTGGAGTATGGGTAATGAACTTGAAGGAGATTTTAAATGGCTTAATGAATTAGTCAAGCAATTAAAAAAACAGGATAATAGGCGGTTCTATACCGCAACAACTTTTAGTTTCCAAAAAGGGCATGGACTTGAACCGGAACCTTTTGATGACTTTTTTATTACTCAATATACCAAAAAAGGCTGGATCAGGGGTCAAGGTGTATTCAATGCCGAAGTGCCCAACTTTGATAAAGATTACCGCATAACAGCCGATAGTATTCCCGTTCCTATAATTGCGCATGAGGTAGGTCAATATTCTATTTTTCCAAACCTTGGCGAAATTAAAAAATATAAAGGCGTGCTTGAACCGCTCAATTTCAAAGCAGTAAGATATGATCTCAAAAAGAAAGGCCTACTAGACCTCGCAGATTCTTTTAAACTGGCAAGCGGGAAATTTGCCGTTATTTTATACAAGGAAGAAATTGAACGAGCGCTTAAGACTAATTCATTAAGTGGTTTCCAATTGCTTGACCTACATGATTTTCCAGGACAAGGTACAGCTTTAGTAGGTCTGTTGGATGCTTTTTGGGAAAGCAAGGGCTTGATAGAGCCTAGCGGTTTCAAAGAATTCTGTTCTGAGGTTGTTCCGCTTTTACGATATAAAAAAGCGTCGTTCCTGAATACCGAAAATTTTACGGGCAGTATGGAGATTGCAAACTTTGGCCAAGGTTGGATAAACGAAAGAGCGGTTTGGGAAGTTACTGATGCTAATAAGCATGTCCTGTACTCAGGTACAACAGACAAAAGATCAATAGGTTTAGGTACCAGCAAACTGGGTGACGTAAGCTTTTCGCTTTCTTCAATCAAAAAGCCCCTTGCCCTCACTTTTACTTTGAAGATCGAGAACACATCATACAAGAACAGCTGGGATTTCTGGGTTTATCCAGCAGCTCCATCAGAGCAAAAAGATAAAGTTTTGTTTACAAGCTCAGTCCAACAGGCGCTTCAGGCTTTAAAAGATGGAAGGACCGTTCTGCTTAATCCTGATAGCTCCGGAATAAATGGCGTAGCGGGTAGGTTTACTTCTGTTTTCTGGAGTCCTGTACATTTTCCTGATCAACCAGGAACAATGGGAATACTTTGCAATCCGCAACATCCAGCCTTAAATAAATTTCCAACTAATTTTCATTCCAACTGGCAGTGGTGGGACTTAATCACAAATTCAAAAACAATGGTGCTCGACGGACTGGAAGGAAGCTATACTCCTATCGTCTCAGTAATTGATAACTTTTTTAAGAACAGGAAAATGGCAGTCATCATTGAATGCAAAGTTGGTAATGGAAAGCTTATTCTTTGCAGTATGGATATCAAAAAAAACCTTCAACAAAGGATCGAAGCCCAACAGCTCCGTACGAGTCTTATGGATTATGCCTCTAGTGAAACCTTTAACCCCGAAAAATCGCTCGACGAATCTGGACTATTAAAATTGTTAAAATAATCAATACTCTCATTTTGACAGAACTTTAACCCATTAATGATGCAGGTGTTTTTTTGTTTAAATTTAATGTCCGTATCAAAATTACAAAAGTAACCAAGCAAGACATCGAGGAAAACTATAAAAAAATAAAATAGCATATTGAAGAATTGTTTTAATTGATCTGAATTTGGAGAAGTGCACTCATCGAGCTCATCAGAATTTAAACTTCAAAGCTCTAGCAGATGTATTAATAGAAATTTAAATCAAAATTGCAAAGTTTTTAGGGGGACGTCAAACCCAACGCATATACTTTAAACGACATAATAATTCAAATTTTGTTTTTATTTATTTTGTGATAGTAAATGTAGGAAATTGCCAAAATTCCTAAAAATATAAATGGGAAAAAAGACAGAAACACAACGCCTTCCACTGCAAAATAACTGATTGAGGCAAATAAAAAGTCAAACGCAAATCCTCCGTAAGCCCATTCTTTTATTAGTTTAGGGACTTTAGGAGTAATTAATGCTAATACGCCTAAAACTTTAAAAACAACTAAGGCGTTTCCAAAGTACTCTGGATAACCCAAGTGTCTAATGCCCTCTTTTGCCAATTCGGTTTGTGAAGTCAAAGCAGGCATTACTCCTTCAAATAAAGCGATGATTGTTGTCGCTATCCAAAATATAATTTTATCTTTTTTCATTGTCGTAATTTATTAGTGGTTAATTCCTTTTTTCAAAATTTAAAATCCAATTGTTCCCAAACTTGTCAGTAAGATCGCCAAACAAAGCACCCCAAAAAGTATTTTCAACTTGGTGCTTAATTGTTCCACCATCAGAAAGTTTATCAAAAGACATTCTAATATCTTCTTCACTATTGTAATTGAGCATTAAAGAAACTGCATTACCTTTTACAAGACCCGTTTCGGGTGTCATATCTGAACCCATAATTACAAAACCTTGGTTTGTAAGTGTGGAATGTAAAATACATGCTTTCATTTCTTGAGGCATTTGACCGGCCATTGGCGATTCGCCAATTGTTTGAAATTCAAGTTCGCCACCCAAACATTCCTTGTAGAATGTCATCGCTTCACGGCAATTACCGTGAAATAATAGATAAGAATTGATTTGTTTCATTAGTATTCCTTTTCAAATTAGTCATTACTGTTGAGGAAATTTACTTAAATCCATATAAAGAACTTCCCAAAGATGTCCATCTAAATCTTCAAAACTTCTTTGCTGCATAAAACCAAAGTCCTTTGCTTCGTTGGGCTCTGTACCACCTGCAACAATTGCCTTTTCAATCATCGTATTTACTTCTTCATTACTGTCAACCGACAATGAATTAATAACTGATGCCATTTTAATAGTATTACCAATTTCTTTTTTCGTGAACTCTTTAAATTTTGGGTGCGTTAATAACATCACATAAATCTCTTCTGTTAAAGTCATACAGGCAGCTGTTTCGTCGGTAAACATTGGATTATTTGTAAATCCGATTGCTGTATAAAAGGTCATTGCCTTTTGTAAATCTGCAACAGGCAGATTGATGAAAATTTTCTTTGCCATTTTTTTTATTTTTTAATGCTAACCCTGAATTGAATTAACAATACAAAGATGCAAGGATGTTTAAAACATGCAGTGTGTAAAAATGACAACAAAGGGGCTATTTACGACAAAATTTATTTTATCTTAGCAAGGCAAATAAATCTCAGAAAAAAATGAAACGTGTAAGCATTCTTGTTCCTGAATGTTCGGTTTTGCAAGCCATTGCCGACCCACAATATTTGTTTTCCGCTGTTAATCAATTTATGGCAGTGTCAGGTAAAATACCATTTTTTGATATCCAATTGGTAGGTTTAAAGAAAGAAATAAAACTGAATGGTGGTTTGTATTCAGTAAATACTTCGCAACTTTTAAAAGATGTTAAGCAAACGGATTTGGTGGTAATTCCCGCTTTGTTTGGAGATATGAAAAATGCAATTGCCCAAAATAAAAAACTTTTACCTTGGATAAGTAAACAATACAATAACGGTGCAGAAATAGCTTCGTTATGTGTTGGTGCTTTCCTTTTGGCTTCTACGGGTTTGCTTAATGGCAAAAAATGTTCTACACATTGGGGCTTTCAAAACGAGTTTCGTGAAATGTTTCCTGAAGTAGAGGTAGTTGAGGGAAGTATTATTACAGAAGAACATCGCATTTATTCAAGTGGTGGTGCAAACTCCTACTGGAATTTATTGTTGCATTTGGTTGAGAAATACACCGATAGGCAAACTGCTATTTTGGCTTCCAAATATTTTGCTATTGATATTGAGAGAGAAAGTCAATCGGTTTTTGCAATGTTTCAAGGTCAAAAAAATCATAATGATAATGCTATAAAACAAGCACAAGAATTTATTGATTATAACATTCAAGCAAAGATTACGATTGATGAGTTGGCTGATTTAGTGTCATTGGGCAGACGGAGTTTTGAAAGAAGGTTTAAAGTCGCCACAAATAATTCTGTTTTGGAATATATCAACAGAGTGAAAATTGAGTCTGCCAAACGATATTTTGAAACAAGTCGTAAAAATATTAATGAAGTTATGTATGATGTCGGTTATACCGATACAAAAGCATTTCGTACTATTTTCAAAAAAAATACTGGTCTAACGCCAATCGAATACAGAAACAAGTACTTGAATTCAAGCTTCAAAAAAAGTCACCCAATGCTGTTTGTGAATGAACCTTAGAAATCAAAACAAAAAAAATGTAATTGAAATAAACATCTTTGTCACGGTATTTTTTATCAAATAAGCAGCTCATTATCAAATAATTAGGTCTTTTTAAATAAACTATCAATGTATTAATTTATGAAAGAAAAACTAATAAAGTAACCATTTACTGATGCTATTTTACTAAAAATTAGATATTTAAGTAGATTTTTGGAAGAATTGTTAAGTGCATCAAAATTGGTGAAGAACCACCCTTAATTACCGTTCACAGGCTGATCTTGAAAAGTCTTTGCTCTTGTCTTAAAGAGCCCTTCTCTTGCCTGAATTTCTACAAATAGTATGTACTGAAAAGAATTGCTAAGAAAATAAAAGCCTCTAAATCTGATATTTAGAGGCTTTTGCATCCAGATGAACTAAAAGTTGTCGGGGTGGCAGGATTTGCCTCTCCTTTTTTAATATGTTGTCATCTAATTACTTAGATATTTTATCTATACATTTTTCAATAAAAGGACACCGAATCGGGCACATATAATTTACTTTGTTTTAAGTAGTTTTATATGCTAAACACATCTTTTGGTTGAAAATCAAAGTACGTTTTGATGGTTTAAATATAAGGGAAAAGGCATTAACATCAAAGTATATTTTCATAATTAAATTGATTAAACCATCACAACAATTTTGTTTAAAATAATTTTAGTAAGTTCACATTTTGAATTTAAGTTAACTTGGGATTAGTCAGGGCATGAAATAAAAATCGCTGTACTTAAAAAATAGACCAAATAATAGACCTAATGAGTGAAGCATTTATAAATCAATTAGATGAACTATATACCAGATATGGCTACGAATCTCGTAAGACAAAATCTACACGAGTTTATCTCTTTACCAAAAGTATTTACAATGGCGCTGATATAGTTAAAACTGGAACGGATGAAGAAGCTGAAGAGCTTAAGGCGCAATACTCCAAATCGGGATATGCTGTAAAAATTCGTGACTTTAAAGACATTGAGGGTGCTGAAGACACTTTATTCAAAGACTTTTTTAAGGCTGATGGCGTAATCCAAAATTTGAAAAGAAAGTATGAGAACTTTGTTCAAAAATTAATGAACAATTTACCAGAAAATGCCCAATATACTTATATTAGAAGCTCGTATGACTATACAGAATATAAATTAGATGATGATGACGTACGTACATCGTCAATTGGTGCCGATGACAATGGAAATTCGCTAGTAAGCAAAATCGTACGGCAGATTAATGAACACAATGGGCCTTTACTTACAATTATTGAAGCTGCCGCAGGTTATGGAAAAACTTGTACTGCATACGAAATACTGAATGAATTCGTGGCTGTTCCTGGTAATAAACTACCATTCTTCACAGAACTTTCCAGAGACAGAAAAGCTACAATTTTTAAACATATTTTAGCATTTGAGATAGAAGAACAGTTTTCAAATCGCGTTGATTCAAATGTTGTAATTCACCAAATAAAGAAGGGAAGAATTCCTTTAATCATTGATGGTTTTGATGAGTTAATTACTAAAGATTTTTCATTTTCTTCCAATCAATTTGAGCAAGTGGAGAGTATGCTATCCACAATTGTTGATTTGCTGACAGATAATGCTAAAGTTATCATTACCTCTCGCAAAACGGCTATTTTTAATAGTGAAGAGTTTCATAATTGGATGATTGACAGAAATGTTGATTATACATTAGCTAAAGTAACAATTTCTGAACCGAAAATAGAGAATTGGCTTCATAAAGATAGGTTAGAAATTATTAACTCAAATGGATTTCCCGTTGAACAAATTGCAAATCCAGTTCTATTAACGTACTTAAGGTATGTTAAACTAGAGGACTTGAATAAGATGATCGTAGAAAATCAATCTATAGTTGATAGATATTTTGAGTTTCTTTTAACTCGTGAACAAGATAGGCAGGGGTTGTTAATTGAACCTGAAACGCAACTTAGAATTTTCAGAAAACTAGTACGTTTCCTAACAGAATGGGATGTTAAAGCTGAAACAAAAGATTTTATTAAAGACTTAATACTTGATTATAACAAGACAATATTAGAGGAAACGAAAAAGAAATATACACCAGATAAACGACCAAGAACTGATCAACTAGCAGATATTCTTTCAAATCACGCTTTTCTTGATAGGAAAGAAAAAGGAATGATTGGAATTGTGAATGAGTTTGTTTTTGGGATATTAATTGGAGAAAACCTGACTTTGGGGAAATACTTGCAGTACAGTAATGATTTTTTTGAAAGACTATCTCAAACTTTTGCACTACTTGCAGTTCAAGCTTTTCAAGTGCAACCAAAAGAAAATAAAGAACAGCTTTGGCAAGTGTTTAATGATTTTCCTTTCAATTATGACCCTCAATTCTTCTTTAAAATTGATATAGACTTCAAAAATGAAATTATACGAGATTATAAATTAGCTACCCTAAACGATTTTACCCTACAGGGTTATTCTTTCCTAAGAGATAATCAATTTGAATCAACAATATTTACGGCTTGTACATTTATGGATTGCAAATTTTTGCTATCAGCATTCAAAAATTCATCATTTGTAAATTGCAGATTTTATAATTGCGAACTTATCGCAAATGGGGAAGCTTATTCAGATTGCTACGTTACCGTTTATGGTTGTACGGATGATAACGGATTTGTTCAAAAAGTTTTTGAAAGCGAAGAATTGCAAACCGATGAAATATTAAATATAGAAAAGGAAATTTTGGACTTATATTTTAAAAAGGGAAGTTTAAAACCAAGGCATAGACAATTATCATATATTAAAAACGAACTTTCTGAATTTGACTACAAAACTGTAAGCCGAACAATACACAAAATTGAAAAAGGGGGACTTATTCAACTAAATGGAGATTTAAGCTTTTTAACCAGAAAAGGAATTTCCTACTATCATGACCAATATACAAATATTCAATAATGCCTGAGTACGGTTTAGAAATAATAGAAAAGAAATTAAAAGACAAACTTGTTAATGAATTGACAAGAACAGGTCTTTTATTTAGACTTTTTTCTAGGGTTAAAGATCAAAATTCCATTGAAGAAAAATTCACTCGCAAAACTTATTCTTCTGGTGGCGATTTAATGCAAGACCTCATAGGTTTTAGGATAACAACATATTTTAGTGACGATCTGAGAATTACAGTTGACTTATGTGAAAAATTATTCGGAAAAGTGGAACTTGTTTATGATGAACCAGATACAGAGGTTTTCAGACCTCTTCGTAAGAATATGATTTGCAGATTCCCTAAAGAAGAAAATGGATTTTTTACCGATGTTAAAAACTCAAATTCCAAATTTGAGCTTATTGATGATACTTTTGAGATTCAATTTAGAACTACTCTTTCAGAAGGATGGCACGAAGTAGACCATTTAATGAGATATAAATGCAAGCCCGATTGGACAGAATTAACGAGTGAAAGCAGAATGCTTAATGGCATTTATGCAACACTTGAAACAAATGATCAAGCGTTGAAGGGTCTATTTGATGATATTGCTTATCATCACTACAAATCAAAGAAATGGGAAGCCATGTTAAGAAATAAGCTTCGTTTACGTTTTTCTCTTCAAAACCTGGATAACGAAATTGTAAACTATCTAAATGAGAATACTGAAATTGGTAAGAGAATATTCAAATTAAATAGAAATAAGATAATCAATACATATATTAATTCTACTTTAACATTTCCAATTACGTTTGACAACTGGCTATTTTTTATAAATTATTATTTTCTAAAAGATCAATTTATCACTTCAAAAACACCTTCAATTTTAATTGACGAGTTTAATTTATCTTTTAGTTAAATATTAGATAAATAATTATTGGTAGTATCAAGATTGACTATTAGCTTAGGAAATAGGTCATTAAATATTCTGTATTTTTGTTTTAGTAATCAAATGAAGTTTCAATGAGTAATCCAAACGAATCATTAGGTAAGAAAATTTCAGACGAGCTATTAAATGCAGAACTAATTTTACCAGAAAATAAAGATAAACTAGAAGAATATCTTATCAATGGTACAATGAAGGATTCTTTTTGGATTGCTGCATTTCAGAAGAAAATCAATGACATAAATAAACCCAATGAAACTTAAAAATTTATTTATTAATAAATTTCGTGGAGCAACGCAACCTGTTAAATATTTTAGCCCCCAATAAGTTCGGAGTGTTATTTTAAATTTCAAATAATACATTTGAAACATGAAGTACAAGAAATGGAGTCTGGCAGACAAGCTGGAAATCCTTGCTAAATCAGAGGAATTGGGAA